>Ga0308157_10002934_pt1 | contig 26287 bp, 26 predicted proteins | sample PhyBR1_FD_201035 | JGI IMG/M metagenome (GOLD analysis project Ga0308157, IMG submission 201035) | Phyllosphere microbial communities from UC Gill Tract Community Farm, Albany, California, United States - DLSLB.R1 | ecosystem: Host-associated > Plants > Phyllosphere > Unclassified | place: USA...
AGCGCCAGACTCTCATGCACCGCCGCTTGCGCCATCACGCGCAGGCCGCCTAACCCTCACCCAGATGGACCAGAGCCTCCGTTCCTGAGCACCGCAAACCGTCTCAAATCATCTGACGACGCACAGTTCTGTTTGGCTTTGGTCCGGGCGAACGAGATCATGATGTGTCTTGTCTTATGGGATACAATTCCGGATTGCGGCCAAGCTCGAGGCCGGGACAGCCGTGTTCGTGGGGCTGCCCCATGGCGTCGGGATCACCGCGTAGTGCGATGGCAGAAACGGCAAAGAGGGGCTTGTCAGAAGGCCGTTGAGCACGGCGACGACCGCACCTTTCACGCAGTCGAGGACTGGCGCTCCAGAGGCGCCTCCATTGAGAAGGAGACGGTTCGTGCCCTGTACCTCAAGAAGAGTCAGGCCAGCATAGCGGCTGCTTGCCTCACCGGCTCGGCGAACGATGCCACGCGCAGCCCTCAGCTGTCCGTCTGCGTAGCCCAAGACCAAGACGGAAGCGTTCTGTGGCGGGACCGCTAATTGCACGTCGAGCACGGTCGCATTCGGGAATGGATCCTGCAGTTCCATAATGGCCACGTCGTCCGCCAAGCCGGTGGGTCCAAGCTCGCGCTTGGCCCCTTCGGAGATTTTGCCTCTGACGGCCACACGGAGTCGGACCCGCGTCACGGTCTCCGCCTCCCCCTCTCGAGTGGCCTGCCGCAACTCGACTTCCTGCCACTCCCCGTCAGGGAGATCGTTCGCGAAATGCGCGGCGGTGACCAGCAGCCTGGGCGAGGTGTAGAAACATGCCGTCGCCTGTTCGCCGACGATTTCCCTGTTTTCTTCAAGCAGAGGCTCGTCGAAGTATCGCGCAACGCTGACGACGGCCCGAGAAGCAGGCGAAAAATCGATGCACGATCCCGTCGTCTCCTGGGCTTTGGCAGGAGCGACAACCGGTCCGAGATCGACGTTGAACGAGGTCAGCGCCAAGCCGATGACGCACAGCCGTCTTCGGATCTGCCATGGTCGGGCCATGCGCATCACCATCTTCCGCAGCTGGAGCTGCGAAACATCGGGACGACGCAGATAGGCAGGTCCAGTAATTACCTTTCAACCCTGGGAAATTGCCGGATGTTCCTGGCGACGCAGCGTCCCGTTCATGCAAGATCCTGGGACGAGCTTGAGAGCTGTCGGTGGTTGGAGACCTGTTTGCCGCTGACCCGCCGCGCTTTCCGATCCGGTGCCGGCGGACAAAGGCCGTCCGCCCCCGGCATCAATTTTTCGCCACGAGGGTCCTCGATTCTGCGTCAGCCTTTGGTGATGCGACCCAGAGCGGAGCTGAAATCGTCAGGTAAGTCGCCGTCCCGGCGAAGCGGTTCCTGACGTCGAACTCGCGGAAGAACCGGACATTCGTGGAGACCGGAATCTCGCCCAGCTTGAAGGTGTAGCCGATTTGGGCACCGAGTGACGTGACCCGACCTCTGAACGGCCCGATCCGGTCACCCGAGCCGCTGTCGCCGGTGAGCTGATTGTAATAGTAGCCGACAAGACCGACCGATAATTCTTTGCTCAGGTACTTCGAGGCCGACCATTCCAGGTGGAACTCAGTGCCGGTGAGGTACTGGGTCGCCGGATTGATCCAGTTGAAGGTGATGCCCGGCACGACCGAGAGCTCGTAGCCGAGAACGGGGTCGAGGTAGGTGAGCGCGCCGCTGAGATCGATCGCCGGACGATTGAGCGCGATGTTGGAGAGCTGGCCGTTCTCGAAGCTGCCGGATGGTACGACGCCGAGGAGGGTACCGCTCCAATGTAAGTTGCCGGAGTGCCAACCCACGAACGAGGCGAGATAGATGTCGCCTACGTTAAAGCCCGCATCCCGCTCGCGCCCGGCGATAATGCGGTCGATGCGTGGAGAAGAGAGGACTGCCCCGGCGCTGATGTTGGGCGTGCCGAACGGGATGGTGATGGAGAAGCCGAGATTGCCGCCCAAGATCTCGGCCGGCGCAACCCAGATCGGCGTCGCGAACACCGCGCTCGTATCGTTCTTGAGGTTGGCAGCGACGACGCCGCCGCCCTGGAAGGCACGGTTACCGCCGAGATTACCCGAATAGTAGTAGGTTTCGCTCTCGAAGTAGAAGCCTGGCGGCGGCGTCACGCCCGCGAGCGGGCCGCGGCTGCCGAGAACGTATATGCCCTGCGCATATTCGGCCGCCTGTGCGCGCGGCGGGGCAAGTATCCCCATGGCACAGGTCGTTGCCAACGCAAACGTCCGCCAGGCTCCAGACATGGCCATGCCCCCGAAAGCTCTGATGTCGCAGAAGTCTCTCACGGGATGAGCGGAATTGCAACGGTCAAGCTGGCACATTCACGCCCAGCCGTTTTGTCATTATTTAATTACTGGCGGCGATTCGACTCTGAACCCTATCAACGGCTCAGGGATCGGCGAAAATATTTGCCTGGCGTGTCCCGTTCGATCAAGGACGATCTATCCGCAATGATACGATGACGCTGCCCGAGCCATACGGCTGCCGTGCGACATCGTAATTCAGGCTGTAAGCTGGCTTGGCTCGTCAATGTCGGCCTTACCGCTGTTCTAATTCAGTCCCCGCCCGCTGGGGTCAGCGCGATGGACTTCGCTCCCGGCGTCTATCGAGCCGGGCGCTGGCTCGTGTGGCGCTTTTGGGCGGCCATGCAGGTTCTTTCGTCTGCGCATGGTGTTCATGCGGCAGCGGTGAGGTGCGAAAGACTGAAGTCTGGGATCGAGAAGGGTTCAAGCGATGACGTGTGGGCTCGTCGATAATGCCCCTTTCGCGCCGACGCCCGCCGATCGTCCCGGCCTGCGTTGGATCCCCGGCGGGACATTCCGGATGGGCTCCGACAAGCACTATCCCGAGGAAGCTCCGGTTCACCGGGTGACGGTTGACGGCTTCTGGATGGACGAGAGCCCGGTCACCAATCGGCAGTTCAGACAGTTCGTTCAAGCCACCGGCTACCGAACTCTCGCCGAGATTCCGCCAGACCCCAAGGACTATCCCGGCGCGCTGCCGCACATGCTCTTCGCCGGATCGCTCGTGTTCGTGCCCCCGCACGGCCCCGTCGACCTGCGCCTCTGGAGGCAGTGGTGGACGTTCCTGAAGGGTGCGGACTGGCGTCGACCCTACGGGCCAGGCAGCTCGCTCATAGGGCTCGACGATCATCCAGTCGTACATGTCGCGTTCCAGGATGCTGAGGCCTACGCCAATTGGGCCGGGCGCGCCCTGCCGACCGAGGCCGAATGGGAGTTCGCCGCCCGCGGCGGGCTCGACGGAGCGGAGTTCGCCTGGGGTGACGCGTTCGCGCCGGGCGGACTCCCGATGGCCAACACCTGGCAGGGCGAGTTCCCGTACCTGAATACTGCCGCCGGCTCGTTCCGGCGGACAACGCCGGTGGGGGCCTTCCCGCCGAACGGCTACGGCCTCGTCGACATGATCGGCAACGTCTGGGAGTGGACAGCCGACTGGTTCGCGCCGCGTCACGCGGCCGACGCGCCGAAGGCATGCTGCATTCCCGAGAACCCGCGCGGAGGGCGCGAGGTAGACAGCCTCGATCCCCGCTGCCCGCAATCTCCGATCCCGCGCAAGGTGGTGAAGGGTGGCTCGCATCTCTGCGCGCCGAACTACTGCCGACGTTACCGGCCCGCCGCCCGCCACCCCCAGCCGGTCGACACGTCCATGAGCCATGTGGGCTTCCGAACCATTATAAGGGAGAGGACTGAGCCATGAGCGTCGATACGAACGAGGTGAATCAGGAAGGCGTCGAAGAGGGGAACGCCCTCAGCCGCCGCAACATTCTGCTCGCCGGGACATCGGCCCTCGCAGCCGCCGCGCTGGTATCGCCCGCCTCGACCAGTTCCGCCCGGGCCCAGACCCAACCACCGCAGCCGGCTGCCGGGCAGAAGCCGAACATCCTGGTGATCATGGGCGATGACATCGGCATTTGGAACATCGGCGCCTATCACCGCGGCATGATGGCCGGACGGACGCCCCATCTCGACCGAATCGCCGCCGAGGGCATGCTGTTCACGGACTACTATGCCGAGGCGAGCTGCACGGCTGGGCGCGCGGCCTTCATCACCGGTGAGCTGCCGATTCGCACCGGCATGACAACGGTCGGTCAGGCTGGTGCCCCCATCGGCATTCCGGCGGAGGCCGTGACCATCGCCACTGCCCTGAAAGGCATGGGTTACGCCACGGGTCAGTTCGGCAAGAACCACCTGGGTGACAAAAACGAGTTTCTGCCAACAGTGCACGGCTTCGACGAGTTCTTTGGCTACCTCTACCACCTCGACGCGATGGAGGATCCGGCCCATCCGGCCTATCCGCAGGAGCTGCTGAACAGGGTCGGTCCGCGCAATATGGTTCATTCGTGGGCGACGAATGTCGACGATCCCACCGAGGACCCACGTTGGGGCAGGGTCGGCAAGCAGCGGATTGAGGATGCGGGCACCCTCTATCCCAAGCGGATGGAGACGGTGGACGAGGAGATCCGCGATCTAGCGATCGGGTTTATCGATAAGGCCAAGGCCGAGGGCAAACCGTTCTTCGTCTGGCTCAATCCAACCCGCATGCACGTCACCACGCACCTGTCACCGCAGTATCAGGGCATGCGCAACTCCCAGAACGGCTGGAGCATTCAGGAAGCCGGCATGGCGCAGCTCGACGATGTCGTCGGGGCAATGATGAAGAAGCTGACCGACTTAGGAGTCGACAATAACACCATCGTGGTGTTCACGACGGACAACGGCACCGAGGTCTTCACCTGGCCGGACGGCGGCCAGACACCGTTCGCTCAGTCCAAGGGCACGGTCATGGAGGGTGGCTTCCGCGCGCCGGCGATGATCCGCTGGCCAGGCAAGGTACCGGCCGGAAAAGTTGAAAACGGCGTCATCTCTGGCCTCGACTGGTTCGCTACACTTGTCGCAGCAGCAGGAAATCCAGATATCACTGAGGAACTGAAGAAGGGCAAGCCGATCGGGGACCGGACCTATAAGGTGCATTTGGACGGCTACAACCAGATGGATCTAATCACAGGCAAAGGCCCGTCGAAGCGCAATGAAGTCTGGTATTTCGGCGAAAGCGAACTGGGGGCTGTCCGAATCGGCGACTATAAATATCGCTTCATCGATCAGCCGAATGGGTGGCTCGGTGACAAGACGAAGCCTGACGTGCCCTACATCACCAATCTGCGGCTTGACCCCTTCGAGCGCACGGGGTGGCCGGACGAAGGGACCAAGGCCGGAGCGCAGAACTACATGAGCTGGTTCCTGTACGAGTTCTGGCGGTTCGTCTTTGTCCAGCAGGAGGTGGAGAAGCTCGCCATGACCGCCGTCGAGTTCCCGCCGATGCAGAAGGGCGCGAGCTTCAACCTTGAGGCGGTCAAGGCAAAGATCCAGGCAGCCAGGAACGCAATAGCGAAGTAAAGCTTAGACGCGGCAGCAGAAGAGCGAGCGGATAGCTGTCCTCATCCTTCGCGCTAAGCTGTGGCAAATAAAGTACGAGCGCACGGGGTCGAGTAGGACAGCTGAAGACCTTTGAGGCCTGAGACACCGAGCGCAGTGGAAGGGTCTAACTATACTAGCCCGTCAAGACATCCGCCCATGCACGTGCATCTGAGCATGGGCGGATGGGGAGGCCGAAACAGAGAAGCTTGTCCCGAACTATCAAGCAGGATCTTAACTCGATCATAGCATGGCGTCGGCGAGCAAACGGGGCCGGCAAGTGACATCGTGTGGCACATTGCGGGCGTGCTGCTGCGTCTCGTATGCTCGGACTTTGATGTGTCCACGGGCGGCGCCAACCCGCTACATGTGTGGCTGACCTGATTATTGACTGTATCCGGAGGCATCCTATGCTTCGCTCTGCCGGCTTCGCGTTCATCCTGCTGCCAACTGCGGCCGCCTGGGGGAGCGAACTCCCGCGTTACGACGTCGAGGCGACTTGCCAGGCGGCACCGACTCTGCAGGGCAGCACTGAAAACACGGTTCGGAACTGCATCCGGGACGAGATGCAGGCCCGCACGCAGCTGGGCCGGCAATGGCCTGGATTCGACGCGAGGCGCCGGAACGAATGCATCCAGGAGGCGAGCCTAGGAGGGACGCCCAGCTACGTCGCCCTACTGACCTGCCTGCAGATGTGAGGATGCAGAGCGGGATCGGAGTTGATCAAAGGCGGCGAGCTGCACAACCTTTGGTGCCGGTGCCCTCTGCGGTCGCCGCTGCTTCGAGGCCGGCTGAAGTAGGGCCAGAGATGCGGCCCGGGGAGAGGAGCAAAGAGCCGTCAGGTGAAGGGAGGCCAGGCTCGTGAGGCATCTGAAGCTCCTCGGCCAACGTGCGCTCGTAGCCGGCCTTGGCTTCGCGACGGTCTGGCTAATCCTGGTGGTGTTCTACGACGTCGCCGATCGACGCCTTCCGCTCGTGCTGGCGCTGGCCGCTACATACGCAGCCGCCGCCTACGTGATCCTGCCACAGGCGATCAAGCTCGGCTCCCACATTCTCAGCCGCGATCGCGTCCCCTCCCACACGCTGACCGGCGACGGCCTGCCCGGTGATCCCGTGAACCTAGAGCGAGATCCGAGCGGGTTGAATCGTCTGGGGTTTTGGCACGGACGGGGATGTGATTCGATGTGCGGCCTTCCGATGAGGAGAGCCGCATGCCGTCTGCCCTGTCCGCCGATCTGCGTGAGCGCGTCGTCACGGCTATCGAAGCAGGAGCCTCGCGCCGGGAGGCGGCGCGGCGCTTCGAGGTCAGCCCAGCCAGCGCGGTGCGCTGGCACGAGAGCTTTGTGCAGGAGGGGCGGATACAGGCCAAGCCGATGGGCGGCGATCAGCGCTCACACGCGGTCGAGGCGCAGGCCGAGCTGATCCGACAGACCTACGAGGCACAGCCCGGAATATTCCTGCACGAACTGCGCGACCGTCTGGCCGAGCGTGGCCTGCGGGTCGGGGTGAGCAGCCTGTCACGCTTCTTCAAGCGCCACGGCATCACGCGTAAAAAAACACCGGCCACGCGGCCGAGCAGGATCGGGAGGACGTGAAGGAAGCCCGCCTGGCCTGGTTCGAGAGGCAACTCGATCTCGATCCGGACCGGCTCGTGTTCCTCGACGAGACCGCAACCAACACGAAGATGGCGCGGCGTTACGGGCGAGCGCCGCGCGGCGAGCGGTGCCGCGTTGCCGTCCCCTTTGGGCATTGGAAAACCATCACCGTCACGGCCGGCCTACGCGCCAGCGGCCTGATGGCCACCGCCCTTTTCGACGGGCCGATGACCGGAGCCCGCCTCCGCGGCTATGTCGAGGAGACCCTGGTCCCGGCCCTGACGCGCGGCGACACAGTCGTGCTCGACAACCTGCCCGCCCACAAGGTCGGCGGCATCCGCGAGCGCATCGAGGCGGCCGGCGCGCGGCTGCTCTACCTGCCGGCCTACTCACCCGACTTCAATCCGATCGAACTCGTCTTCGCCAAGCTCAAGGCAATTTTGCGCGCTGACGCAGCCCGCACGGTCAGCGAACTCTGGGACACCATCAAGCGCGCATTCAGGTGCTTCTCAACGGCCGAGTGCCGCAACTATCTCGCGGCCGCAGGCTACGACGCCTATGATCCAACCTGATCGAATGCCGCTCTAGTGGAGGTCGAGAGCGGGGCGCGTGATGCGCGCCCCCGCCTCGCCGAAGCCCTGGCCCTTTGCAGGCTGCATGGGGCCACCCTGGTCATTGCCAAGCTGGATCGGCTGTCGCGCGACGCCGCCTTCCTGCTGAACTTGCAGAAGGCCGGCGTGCGGTTCGTCGCTGCCGACATGCCGGAGGCCAACGAGCTGGTGGTCGGGATCATGGCCGTGGTGGCGCAAGCCGAGCGCAAAATGATCTCAGCCCGGACGAAGGCCGCGCTGGCCGCCGCAAAGGCCTGGGGTGTGCGCCTGGGCAATCCGGCGAACCTGCGCAATCAGCAGGTTGGCGCCGAGCGGGCAGCACCCTATGAGAGGCCGAGCACCCGTGAGACGGAGGCCAATGGGACGGGAGAGGCGCCGAAGGACGGTATCGGCGCCCCTCTGTCCAAATCACTTCTTCCCGGTCATCCTGTCAGACTTGCCGGAAGGCTTGCCGGTGCGCGGCATCTGATCGACACGGCCTGTCAGCCGGCCGAACACCTTCCTGACCGCATCCGTGACCTCATGTGTCATCTCGGACATCGACTTCATGGTGACATCCTCCGAGTTCGTCGGCGCGCAAGGGCGCTTGAGGGCATAACGCCCAAGCACTCGTTTCGTTCGAGACGTCCTCGTTGGGCATTAGTCGTCTGCTGACGGCTGTTGGCGCCAGCAAGGTGTGCAAGCATATACGGCGCCAATGCAGCGCGGTCGCCCTAATGCTGACTGGAAGCCTCCCGATCTATTTTAGCTGCGAGAATGAAATCATTCTCGTGCAAGCCCTTTATCTTGTGGGTCTGTAGCGAAACGGTGGCATAGCCCCAGCCAAACGTGACATCGGGATGATGGCCCTCGCTCTCGGCGAGATCGGCGACGCGCTGCACGAATTCGAAGGCGTCGGCGAAGGTGTCGAACTCGAACCTGCGCTCGATGCGGTGTGCGTCGTCGAGCAAGTCCCATTCGGGCGTCTGCCGACGATGTTCCTGGGCCTCGTCGGGCGCGAGGGGCGGGATGCCGCCTTGGCACGGCGTGCAGGTCTTCGCGACCAGTTGTTCGGGTTGAGTGGACATGGAGCGAACCTCCGGGATGGTGCGAGTCTAGGGCGTGAACTCAATCAGCTTGGCCGGTCGAGCGGTAGCTTCCGACCCTTCTCAGACCTTCGGAAGATCCGCCTTTGGGAGATCTGATCGACCCCGAATGGCCGAAGGTGGCCGACAGCTGCCAGTCTGTTTTTCGCACTCAAACTGCAAAAGCGGACCTCCCTTGCAGCTAAGGTGGCTGTTGCAAGGTAACACCTTGCGGACCTTCCTCATAGCTCCGATGAGAGTGACACTTCCGGAGATGGCCTCATTCGATCCTGTCCGTACCCCGATGCGCGACGGGAAGACGGCTTGCCGCGGATAATTTCCAGAGGCGGCGATCGTCGTGTTATAAGTGGGTCGTGGCCCCGAATATTTGCGGCAATGATCCGCAATTATTTGACGGAGACCGTGTCGACACGATCGGACGCCGCCATGAACATCCACATCGCTTACGCTGTCCCGCCCTTAGTTCTCCGGCCTGTTGTCCCCCGCCGCGATCGCACAGAGCCTTCCTGCCCCGGCAGGAAGGCCACCTGTTATGGATCCGGGTGGCTTCGAGGGTCGGAACGGGCTCTCCAACTCGCTGAGAGAGCGACAGCACGGTGTCGTGACCTGACCGGTATTTTGGACCGGGCCAGTTGCGAGGCTACTTCATGGTAGTGGCCATGGGTAGCCGGTAGGCCAGATCCGGGAAGCTGACAGGCGCGGGCGGCCGGTAGCCCAGGGACGAATGCGGCCGGACACGGTTGTAGGTGTTCTGCCATAGGCCAATCACGACCTGTGCTTCTCTCAGCGAGTAGAAGATCTCCTGGCGTAGGCACTCGTCACGAAGCTCTGCTCGGAGACATCCGCCTCCTTGCACGCGATAGCGATGCTCTTGCCTTGCGCCGTCTGTACCTCGATCTGGCGCAGCTTCAGCACCACCTGCTCCGCGCTCGGCCTCCGTCCTCGCTTCATCCCCAACTCCTCTGATCCAGGCTGATCCTCTCAATCAGCCCGGTCCAAAGCCAGCCGGTCAGGTCATCGCCTCGCCCCACGTGCTGAGAGCTGCAGCATACGTCTCATCACTTAGAGTGTGGGACAAAACCGATATGAGCGGGTTGGAAGGGCATGGATGCCCTCGTACCCGACGATCTCTGGGCGGTGGTCGCGCCGCTTCTGCCACCTGAGCCTGAGAAGCCGCAGGGTGGCCGGCCTTGTGTCACGGACCGGGCAGCGCTGGCCGGCATCCTCTTGGTGCTGCGCACGGGCATGCAGTGAAAGCATCTGCCGCGTTCCGAGGTAGGCTGCAGCGGCAACACGAATTGGCGGCGGCTCGGCGCATGGCAGGCGGCCGGGTTCTAGGCTGCGTTGCATCGCGTGATGCTGGAGCGGCTTCAAGATGCCGATGCGCTCGATTGGTCGCGGGCGGCTCTCGACAGCGCCAGCCTACCTGCGAAAAAGGGGCGCTGCGACGGGCCCGAACCCGACGGACCGGGGCAAGCCGGGCACGAAGCGCCACCTCGTCGTGGACGCCAACGGCACGCCACTCGGCCTGACGCTCACCAGCGCCAACTGCCATGACAGCCGCATGCTGGCAGCGACTCTCGACGCAGTGCCGGGCGTGCGCACCGGCCGGCGCGGTCGCCCGCGGCGCAGACCGGTCAAGCTGCACGCCGATAAGGGCTACGATCATCGCTGCTGCCGACGAGAGTGCCGAGCCCGCAGCATCATACCCCGGATCGCGCGCCGTGGCATCGAGAGCAGCGAGCATCTGGGACGCTACCGCTGGATCGTGGAGCGGACGTTGGCGCGGCTGGCTCGCTTCCGACGACTTGCCATCCGCTACGAGCGGCGCGCCGTCCTCCATCTCGCCTTCACGACCCTCGCCTGCGCCCTCATCTGCCACAAACAGGTTAAACGGTTTTGTCCCTAACTCTTAGGCGTCCGCTCCGACGAGCGCGGCCGTCCCGTCGATCGTCACGCCGCGAAGGTAGCTCTACTTCATAGCCGGTATCGTGCCCCTAGGCCTGGGAAACATGTAATCGACTCGGCCGCCCCCTGGGTACTCACGCGTTCCACGAAATCTCCGTGAAAGCGTTTTCCGTCGGTGTCGCGCTTATAGATCCAGTTCCGTCCCTAGCGAGGCGGATGCGCGGCGTTGAACAGAACGTTGCCGGAGAGCTCTATGGTGAGCAAGTAGAAGCTGTCGTGTCACCATGGACCGTCCATTTCCTGAACTTCTCCAGCGCTTTCCGGCCCCGACTGTCCAAGAGTTCAAGGGATTCATGCTCCCAAGGAATGCCCGTCTGCACGGTCGCAGGAGCCATGAGGAGCGGAAGCACCAAGGGCTAGGTCAGGAGGGCGCCGCGCATGGCTGTGCCGCTGGTGGGTCGTATGGCTGACTGCTGCCACGGGCCGCTTCGAGGAACATACTCGCTGCGTCGACGTGAACGTGACTCAAGAGCAGCTTGGAGGAAGAGCCCGTAACGCGCGCATAGCGAAATTCTAGGGGCAAAAATTTTCGCGACAGTCAGACCTAATTCGGCTATAAAGACGGCTGATTGCGCATGAAAGCTTAGCGATAGGCGTCCAACGGGATGTCTGACGTCAGTCGCGAGCGTGTCTTCCCTACGGAGGGCTATGCGATGGCCGGCCTGTATCCTGTTTCTCACCCGCAAAATTTGGCGCGCGCGAGCGTGCGTCGCATCGGACTTGACGATTTGCGGTTCGCCCTGCGGAAGGGCTTGGACGATTTCGTCGCCATGCCGACACACGCCCTGTTTCTCATCGCCATCTACCCGGTCGCGGGTGTGCTCATCGCGGCCGCGACGTTTGAGAACGACCTCGTACCGCTGATGTTTCCGCTGGCGTCGGGCTTCGCCCTGCTCGGCCCCTTCGCGGCGATCGGGCTCTACGAGATGAGCCGACGACGGGAACAGGGCTGCGACATCGGTTTGATGAACGCTTACGCGCCACTGACCGGTCAATCCGCAAAGGCCATCGGCGTGGTCGCCCTGACTCTCTCGCTCCTGTTCGTCGCCTGGTTGATCGCCGCAATGGCCTTGTACTGGACTCTTTATGGGGAGGCGCGTCAGGACTCGATATTCGGCTTCCTGAACGAGGTTCTGACGACGCCGAGGGGCTGGATGCTCATCGTTGTCGGGAATCTCGTCGGCGCGGCCTTCTCGCTCATTGCACTGGCTATCAGCGCCGTTTCCTTTCCGCTGATCATTGATCGTGGCACCGAGGCTGGGACAGCCATCGCTACCTCCGTCGCTCTCGTTCAGCAGAACCCGGGGACGATGGTGGTCTGGGGGCTCATCGTCGCGGGCCTCCTCGCCCTGGGGATGCTGCCCTTCTTCGTGGGGCTTGCCCTAGTTCTTCCGATCCTCGGACATGCCTCGTGGCATCTATACCGGCGAGCCGTCGTGCCTTGACGGCCCGTCGCCCGGCACCACAACGGCCTGCCCCGGCGGCTTGGCGGGGCGCGGGAGGAAGCGATGGCGCTGATCCTGGTCCTGATTGCCATCGGCTCCGTGGCGTTCCACCTGTTGAGCCCGTGGTGGTGGACGCCGATCGCGTCGAACTGGAGCTACATCGACACAACGCTGATCATCACGTTCTGGATTACCGGCGCGGTCTTTATCATAATCGTGCTGTTCATGGCCTACTGCCTGTGGCGCTTCCGGCATCGGCCGGGGCGGCGCGCCGCCTACGAGCCGGAGAGTCCGCGCCTAGAGGCCTGGCTCACCGCGGTAACGGCGCTCGGCATCGCCGCCATGCTCGCTCCGGGCCTCGTCGTCTGGAGCCAGTTCGTGCGAACGCCGCCGGACGCCGCCGAAATCGAGATCCTCGCTCAACAATGGCGGTGGAGCTTTCGCCTGCCCGGAACCGACGGCCGCCTGGGCGCCGCCGATATCCGCCATGTCGGGGATGACAATCCGCTCGGCCTCGATCCCCAGGACAGTGCTGGCCAGGACGACGTCGTGATCGACGGGGGCGATCTGCACCTGGCCCTTGGCCAGCCCGTGAAGCTCCTGATGCGCTCCTACGATGTAGTTCACAATTTCTACGTCCCGGAATTCCGTGCCAAGATGGACATCATTCCCGGCATGGTGACCCACCTGTGGTTCACGCCGAGCCGGACGGGCAGCTTCGACGCCATCTGCAACGAGGTCTGCGGCTCCAGCCACTACGCGATGCGCGGTCGCGTCGTCGTCGAGGATGAGCCCACCTTCCGCGCATGGCTCGACCGGCAGAAAACCTTCTCGCAACGCGCTGCACGATCCACCAGCACGCATGAGGCCGGCCTCCACCGGCCGGCGATAGACGCGCGGTGACGGCCATGTCGGACGCGATTACCGGTCCGCAGGGCGGATCTCCCCTTCTTCCTGAAGCAGACGACCTCTACCATCCGCACAGTTGGTGGACCCGTTACGTCTTCAGCCAGGACGCTAAGGTCATCGCCATCCAGTATGCCGGCACCGCTCTGGCAATCGGTTTCGTCGCCTTGATCCTATCCTGGTTTATACGATTGCAGCTCGGATTCCCGGGCCTGGCCACCTTCATTGGCCCTGCCGAGTATTATCAGTTGATCACCATGCACGGCATGATCATGGTCGTGTACATGCTCACGGCGGTGTTCCTCGGCGGGTTCGGCAATTACCTGATCCCCCTGATGCTCGGCGCGCGGGACATGGTCTTCCCGTACCTGAACATGCTGAGTTACTGGATCTACCTCTTGGCCGTCCTGGTTCTCGTGGCCAGCTTCTTCGCCCCAGGAGGGCCGACTGGCGCCGGCTGGACCCTCTACCCGCCCCAATCCATCCTGGCAGGAACCCCTGGGCAGGAGTGGGGCATTGTCCTGATGCTCGTCTCGCTCATCCTGTTCATCGCAGGCTTCACCATGGGCGGCGTGAATTACGTCGTGACGGTGCTGCAGGCGCGCGCGCCCGGCATGACGCTGATGCGCATGCCGCTGACGGTCTGGGGGATCTTCACGGCGACCGTTCTGGCGCTGCTCGCCTTTCCGGCGCTGCTCGTCGGTGCCGTGATGATGCTGCTCGACCGTCTGCTCGGCACGAGCTTCTTCATGCCGGCCATCATCGAGGCGGGCCAGCGCCTGCGCTACGGCGGCGGCAGCCCGATCCTGTTCCAACATCTGTTCTGGTTCTTCGGTCATCCCGAGGTCTACATCGTGGCGCTGCCCGCGTTCGGCATCGTCTCCGACCTGATCAGCACCCATGCCCGCAAGAACATCTTCGGTTACCGAATGATGGTCTGGGCGATCCTGGCCATCGGCGTTCTGAGCTTCGTCGTCTGGGCGCACCACATGTACGTCAGCGGCATGAATCCGTATTTCGGCTTCTTCTTTGCGACGACGACGCTGATTATCGCGATCCCCACAGCCATCAAGGTCTACAACTGGGTCCTGACCCTCTGGCGCGGCGATATCCACCTGACCGTGCCGATGCTGTTCGCGATCGCCTTCATCGTCACGTTCCTGAACGGCGGTCTCACTGGCCTGTTCCTCGGCAACGTCGTCGTCGATGTGCCGCTCTCCGACACGATGTTCGTCGTCGCCCATTTCCACATGGTGATGGGCGTCGCCCCGATCCTAGTGATCTTTGGCGGGCTCTATCACTGGTACCCGAAGGTGACCGGTTGCATGCTCGACGCGCGCCTCGGTCAGATCCATTTCTGGATCACCTTCCTGGGTGCCTACGCGATCTTCTTCCCCATGCACTATCTCGGCTTACTCGGGGTGCCACGGCGCTACTACGAGACCGCCGGGCTCGGCTTCGTGCCGCCGTCCGCCGAGACGCTAAACGCCTTCATCAGCCTGGTGGCCTTCGTCGTCGGGGCCGCGCAGATCGTGTTCCTGTTCAACCTCCTGCGCAGCCTGAGGCATGGCGCGCCCGCGGGCGGCAATCCTTGGCGTGCGACGACGCTCGAGTGGCAAACGCCGGAGACGCCACCGCCGCACGGCAACTGGGGTCCGGCCCTGCCAGTCGTCTACCGCTGGCCCTACGACTACAGCGTGCCCGGCGCGCCGGAAGACTTCGTGCCGCAGAACCAGCCGGCCCCCGTCCGTGCGGGGGCTGTACCGTGAGCTTGGTCCTCGCCTATCTTGCCGTTCTCGGCGCTTTTGCCGCGCGCTGGCTCGCGCGGCAGCACCTCGCGGACCGGCCCTGGCTCGCCGTTGGCTCTCCGCACCCGCTCGTGGCGCCCGCTGCCACCACCTCCCCGACGAGACTCGGCCTAAGCATCTTTCTCGCCAGCGCGGGACTGCTCTTTTCACTTCTGGTGGCAGCCTACGCCATGCGCGTTCCAGGAACGGCGCTCGTTCCGCTCAATCCGCGGTTGCTCTGGCTCACCACGAGCCTGCTTGCGGGTGCGAGTCTCGCCTTGCACGGGGCTCGCGCCGCGGCGCGGCGCGGGCGGGAGGAGGAAGCTACCGCCGCTCTCGGCTTTGCCTCGGCGGCAGGCCTGGGGTTCCTCGGGGGCCAGGCATTTGCGTGGCACGCGCTCTGGCAAGCGGGACACGCGCAGGGACCCGACGCGGCGGCCGCCTTCTTCTGCCTGATCACGGCGCTGCACGGCCTACACATCCTGGCCGGCCTCGTTGCCCTCGCGTGGATCACCGCTCGGGCCGCTCTCCTGCCGCGTCCCCCGCGCCTGGAGCCGGGCACCGCACTCTGCACCCTGTACTGGGACGCCCTTCTGGCGGTCTGGCTGGTGCTGTTCGGGCTCCTGTTCCGAACCCCCTGGTCGGGACTGATCGACGCCCTGTGCCGGCCCGGTTGATGCCTCGCGAGGCTGCCCCATGACCCACACCACAGCCGGCCACGGCGCCGCCCTCCAAGGACCGCCCTCGAACCTGCCGCCGACGCGCCTGGCCCGTCTTTCGGCCGAGTGGGCAGGCGATCGGCAGGTCTTCGCCGGCGCATCCTGGCGTAAGGCCATGATGTGGATCTTCCTTCTCAGCGACACCTTCGTGTTCGGATGTTTCCTGATCGGCTACATGACGGTGCGCATGTCGACGCCCGTGCCCTGGCCGAACCCGAGCCAGGTCTTCGCCATCGAGATCGCTGGCAAGCCCTGGCCCCTCCTTCTCATCGCGATCATGACCTTCGTGCTGATCTCGAGCAGCGGCACGATGGCAATGGCCGTCGCGCTCGGCTACCGCCGCAGCCGCCGGACCACGGCGCTCCTGATTGGCCTGACCGCGCTGCTGGGGGCCACCTTCGTGGGCATGCAGGCCTTCGAGTGGACGAAGCTGATCCACGAAGGCGTCCGCCCCTGGGCAAATCCCTGGGGCGCCGAACAGTTCGGCTCGGCCTTCTTCATGATCACGGGGTTCCACGGCACCCACGTCACCATCGGGGTGATCGCGCTCCTCGTGATGGGCCGCAAGGTGTGGCGCGGCGACTTCGATACCGGCCGGCGTGGCTACTTCACGAGCCGCCCGGGCGGCTACGAGAACGTCGAGATCATGGGCCTGTACTGGCACTTCGTCGACCTCGTGTGGGTCTTCATCTTCGCGTTGTTCTATCTCTGGTAGGAGGGGGCCATGCAGGCGACGGCCCGGGCGACCGAGCAAGCCCACCCGATCGGGCTCTACCTCGTGGTGTGGGCATGGCTGTTCGTGCTCAGCGCCTGCTCCTACCTCGTCGATTATCTGCACTTGCAAGGCGGGTTGCGCTGGTCTCTGATCCTCCTCTTCATGATCGTCAAAGCAGGATTGATCGTTGCGGTCTTCATGCACCTCGCCTGGGAGCGCGTGGCTCTGATCTACGTGATCCTAATCCCTCCGGCGGCGCTGCTGATCTTCATCGTGATCATGGCCATCGAGGCGGATTACACGCTGGCGACCCGCCTCGCGCAGCAAGCCATTGGCAGGTGACGGCGTGACAACAGTCCTGCGATCCAGGTCGCCTGTCGTCAGTTCGTGGTGCTGTGCCGACAACTCGGCCTTCTGGCCGGTGGTGTCGTGGCACTCGACGGCAGCCGCTTCAAAGCGGTGAACACGCGTGATTGACCTGACCGGCTGGCTTTGGACCGGGCTGATTGAGAGGATCAGCCTGGATCAGAGGAGTTGGGAATGAAGCGAGGACGGAAGCCGAGCGCGGAGCAGGTCGTGCTGATGCTGCGCCAGATCGAGGTACAGACCGCCCAGGGCAAGAGTTTGGCGTTGGCATGCAAGGAGGCGGATGTCTCCGAGCAGAGCTTCGTGACGAGTGCCTACGCCAGGAGATCTTCTACTCGCTGAGAGAAGCACAGGTCGTGATTGGCCTATGGCAGAATACCTACAACCGTGTCCGGCCGCATTCGTCGTTGGGCTACCGGCCGCCCGCGCCTGCCAGCTTCCCGGATCTGGCCTTCCGGCTACCCATGGCCACTACCATGCAGTAGCCTCCCATCTGGCCCGGTCCAAAATACCGGTCAGGTCATCCCTTCCGTACAGCGGCGCCTTGGCGGTGTTCGAGGAGCAGGTTGTGAGCGTCCCGCGACATGGCGCGTGCTCCAGGAATGACTACCCGGTCTTAGCCGCCCACCTCTAACACGTCAGGAAGAATGCTCCCGGCGACATGTGACCTGAGCATGCGGCAAGCTGGCAACACTTAGGGGTTGGTTAATCATGAGCTATAATGCATGCTGCTCGATCAGACATTTAGAGCCGCCTCATGAAGCGCCTGCCCAACTAAAAGCAGTCAATCTTAAGACGAGCACGGACACGTAGTGGCTCTTCGGCGCCAAATGCTAAAAAATGAATTCAATGAGGGCTCTGCATTGCTTGTACGCCGCCTTACTGCAGGAGGTCTCTCATCCTGTTGCGCCCTGTTGATAGGCCTTGGCATCCTCGCGAGCCCAGCAAGGTCTACTCCGGCTGTCAACGTTGATGGGGTGCTGTCCACACTGCCCCTGCCTCCCGACGTTGATCCGCCAACGCAGACAAGTCTGATGGAAGGACTTCCGCTCAAGAAGCTCACTCTTGGTAAGCCGGTCGCAAACGGAAATCTGCGGTCGGGCTTTGGCATCCGGCGCCATCCGATTCTCCTCTCTTCCAGGATGCACACCGGCGTTGATTGGGCTGCGCGATTAGGCGCGCCAATTCTCTCCGCCGGTGAGGGGACGGTGCTCTTGGCGGAATGGGCCACAGGCTACGGCCGGCGTGTAGAGATCCAGCATGCGGATGGTGTAGTCACTGCCTACTCTCACATGTCCCGCTTCAGCACGGACATCGAGCCTGGGGCTCAGGTCCGCCAGGGGCAAGTGATCGGGTTCGTGGGCAGTACGGGTCTCTCGACAGGGCCGCATCTTCACTTCGAGGTACTGGTCAACGGCTACTTCGTCGATCCTATGGACATCTATGCGCCGGGGGGGGGCGTTGCGGCGAGGGTTCAGAAGAAGGCCTCACCCACAAACGGGCGGACTGGCACGGCTCCGGCCGAGCAAATTACAGCATCAGCCGGTTCAGCAGCCCCGCTTGCGCAGCCCGCCCCGAAGTCGGTTCGGTTAGCGGAGCATACGACCGCCCGGCGGATAGCAGCTGCATCGCTTAAACTGGCTGAGAAGTGGGCTGAGCACGATCGAAGGATAAGGGCGATTCAGTCGAAGATCACTGCCTCGACACTGATGATCATGCGCTGACGGCCCACCGGACGGGCGCAGGGCCGGGAGGATGCTGACGCTCTGTGCAGCAGGATCCGCGCAGTAGGCGACGTTTGCGTTGTGTTGAGGATTTGAGCTTGGTGTGGAACGCTCTGGCAACGGCAAGGCGCGTCGAAGGGAACCCTGTCATGGGAGCGGTCATTCCTGCTGCAGGATGTGGTTGCTGGCGGGAAGGGGAGACGTACCAGTGTCCGAAGCAACTCAGGAAGTGCCTGCCTCAGCGTTGCCAAAACATGACGCGGCGGATGACTTCGCGAGTACGGTTCGCGGGCAGGTGCAGAGCTACGTTGTGAATCGGAAGGTCGATCTCGCTCGGTCCGTCTCTGATGTTGCAGGAGCCATCCGTGTGAGCAGCTCCGGCTTTGCTGAGCAACCGCACGTGAAGGCCTTTTTCGACAGCGCCGCCGAAGGGATCGAAGAGCTCTCCGAGGAAATCTCTCGCCGCACGTTCGCCGAGCTCTACGATGAGATCGACGCTGCTGCTCGACGGCGTCCCGGGGTTACATTCGCCGCGGCGGCCCTTGCTGGCTTCGCGCTCTTCCGCTTCCTGAAGGCATCCAGAATGAGGCCGGTTCCACGTTCGCGTGCGGTGCTGCCGATCGAGGTCTTCCCAACGCCGGATCTCTAGAAGCGTCGACGGCCGACCCCGCGCCCAAGCCGGTCCCGAGCCACGTCGGGGCCGCGTTCCTCGAGGCTCAGGAACCCGTGTCCAAGGAGATCGCCCTTGATCTGGGCCTAGATCAGCGTGACCCTTCACCAACTCAGCATTTAACTGATGCTGTATATGGCGCCAGGCGTGTTCACCGTGGAGAGGCTCGTCGTGCTGATCCTTGGGCTCGTGAAAGCCCTGGTTGTACTTGCGCGCCATGGATGCTCCTACCCCCCACCGTTGGCTGAGGCTCCATGAACGGCAAGCCGCAAGCTTTGCGCTGAGGTGCTCGTCATCTCATAAGGCGAGCGCCACGGATGCTGGTGCTTGAAGCAGTCGCCGCCCGGCTGACGATGCCAGCCCAACCGTGGAGTAGGGGACCGATCAGCAATCAGCAGTGCTCTCAGACGGATGTCTGTGGCGAGCTCTGAGGGGAAGCAACCTTCCTAAACACAGCGCGTCCCTACCTCGACGCCGGGGCAGGTTGCCCCAGTGGCGGGTGTGGAACATGAAACCGTTCACGCGCCCTCGCGGTGGTGAGTGTCTCTATAAGCATCAGCTCCACGAGGGGATGGCTGACAGCGGAAAGGCACAGGTTACCTGGTTGGTGGAGAGCGATGGATCGCAACCAGAGCTGCTCTAGTCGGTCCAGATATCACCAGCCTCGATCTACCAAATGTCTGAAGCTACACGCCTGGCATGATAAGCACGTCCGCGGGCACGTGCTTCGGCGGTGTGGCTCCGGGCCGTTCTCCCTACTGACACTCCGTTCGTGATGGTGACCTTGGTTGTGCCTGGGCCCTCGGCTCGAACAAGCATAAACAGCGCGGCAGCATTCGATGGCGCGAGTCGGATGCATCCATGCGACGCCGGTCGCCCGAGCTGGCGTGTCGCGTTGCTGGCGTGGATCGCGTGCCCGGCAGCTGTGAAGAAGATGGAGTAGGGCATCGGAGCATTGTCCCACTCCCTGGAGTAGTGCACTTTTTCTAGACGGAAGGGCTGGAACGTCCCTGCCGGGGTCTTGAAGGGCGCGCGTCCGGTCGAGACCGCCCAGGAGTAGCGCAGCTTCCCGTCAATCGTCACCCGCATCCGCTGCGTGGCCTTATCGACCGTAATCAGAACTCGTGCGGGAGCCGCAACAGCGGGGTGAGTCATATCGCGAGCCGGCGCAACTAGGGGCTGAGGCTGGGCGGGGGGAGGGGTGGCGTTAGCAGCACCGGGTGAGGGGACTGCAGGGAGTGGCGCTCCCGGAGCGCCTAGCTGGATTGGTGCAGCCCGGATCGAGCTAGTGGTAGGCGCTTCATTGGTGGTGCTGGTCGATGGGTCCGGCGATGGAGCTGCCGCCACAGCACTCCGATTGCCTGCAAGGGCGTCGGCTTGGGTAGGTTCAGATGTTCCGCTTACGGCACTGCCGGATGCCGTGGATAGGCTGAGCACCTCTGAGGCGGGTGCTGGACCTCGGGACGTCCCCACCTGTTCCGCTAACGCATTGGCGGGGACAGTACCAACCGGCGCTGAAGATCTCTGCTGATCAAGCGTCCGCTGCGCGTCCACCTGCGCGGCTTGTTCTGCCTTCTCCTTGTGCTGTCGCTCTGCTGCCTCCCGTGCGAGCCGCTTTTCTCGCTCGAGGCGATCTCGTTTTGCCTCTTCTAGAACCTTGAGGGGGTCGACGAACTGGGCGGAAGCCATGCCGGTGCCGGCTGTAGCAAGCAAGCACGATGCAATCAGCAACTTGGCAACACGCATCGTTCGTTCCCGGCGTCAACACCACGCTTGACCGCATCAAGATAATTGCACCCAACGGCCAAGGTTCCAGCCTCGGAAGGGGCAAGGTGATGTCAGAAGCTCTGTGCCAGGGCGACACTTCGGCTCCGTCTTTGATTCAGGGTGCGTTTTAGACGCCGATCGGCGCGCTAAGTGTCTGATCCAAAAAGAAGCAGGTGGGTCCCTTTTGGGCTCTGACTCACTCTCGCTGGTACCAGCGGCGTTGAGTTTGCGGACATCCACGATGGAGCCGCAGCATGCGCCCCCGCTTCCGGTCGTCGAGCCTCGTACCCGCTGGTTTCGTCGTCGATCATCTCGATAGCGACGCCGACCGGGTCGGTCTGGTCGTGAGATCGGGAGCCGCGGTGGCGAACTGCCCAGATTGTGGGACGCCTTCGCGTCGCCTCCAAAGCCGCTACCGGCGCCGTGCCGCCGACCTGCCGCTCGGCGGCCGGCGCGTCGAGCTCCGGGTCGTCGTACGACGCTTTTGGTGTGGCGCAGCTGCCTGCAAGCGGAAGATCTTCGCCGAGCGCTTTCCCGATGACGTCCTGCCCGCCTTCGCGCGACGCACCTCGCGGCTGGAGCAGATCGTCCATCACCTCGGACTCGCACTCGGTGGTCGGCCCGGTGCGAGCCTCGCCCAACGCCTCAGGCTGCCCGTCAGTCGCGATACGCTCCTGCGCGTCATCCGCCGTCGGGCGACCACACGATCCGATCCGCTCGGCGTCATCGGCATCGACGACTTCGCCTGGCGACGCAATCACCGCTACGGCACCCTGGTCTGCGATCTCGAACGCCGCCGCATCGTCGCGCTCCTGCCAGACCACGAGCAGGCCACCGCACAGACTTGGCTGAAGGAGAACGCCTCGATCCAGATCGTCGCCCGCGATCGGGGTGGCGGATACGGTGAGGCGATCGCCCGCGCTCTGCCGCAGGCTATCCAGGTCGCCGACCGCTGGCACCTCATGGAGAACGCCAGCCGCGGCTTCGTCGATGCCGTGCGCAGGTCGATGCGTCAGGTTCGCGAGATCATCAGCGCGGCCGCCCTTGATCCGGCGCTCCTCACAGCGGCCGAGCGCATCCAGTACGAGGGTTACCTGCGGCGGGAGGAGGCGGACGCGGCCATCCGCGCACTCGCCGAAGCAGGCGTTCCGATCCGCCGGATTGGCCAGCGCCTGGGCCACAGCCGCAAGGTGGTGCGTGCGGTCCTGCGCGGCGAGCGCACGGACGTCTTCCGGGTCCGCCAGAGCTCGCTCGAAGCCTATCTTCCCTGGCTCGACGCCCAGTGGGACGCAGGCAGCCGCAATGCGACCGAGATCTGGCGACAGGCGAAGCTGCAGGGCTTCCGTGGATCACTCCGCGTCGTCGGGGAATGGGCGACGCGACGTCGGCGCGCAGAGCAGGCCAACATCGAGCGGCTTCAGCGCGTGCCGTCGGCGCGAACCTTGGCACGATGGCTGACGACCGGTCGCGATCGGTTGACCAAGGCCGAGACGCTGACCGTGGCCACCGTCGAGGACGGGATGCCGGCGCTGGTCGAGGCGCGCGAGGTGGTGGGCGCCTTCCAGACGATGGTAAGAGCGATGGAGCCTGGCCGGCTCGAAGGATGGCTCAGGCGAGCCGAGGCGAGTCTCGTCGCCTCCTTCGCGCGCGGCATTGGTCGGGACCGATCCGCAGTTCAGGCCGCGATCACGCTGCCATGGTCGAACGGCCAGACGGAGGGGCAGATCACGAAGCTCAAGCTCGTGAAGCGCCAGATGTACGGCCGCGGCAAGATCGACCTGCTGCAAGCTCGCCTGATCGGCCTCACGCCTCGATGATCAGCGAGAGTGCGTCTGAGCCCCTTTTGGATGCCGATCACACCCTGCCACGTGGAGGGGGCGGCACCAAGATCGGATCGTCCATCGGCGGGCGAGAGAGAAGGTCGCACAGCTCGGCCCCATTCTCAGGGACCGGGCGACTTCTTCACACTGGGAACTGTAAGCACATCGAGGTGGTATCGCGCATCATGCACGCGATCGATGCGCATTATGAAATCAGCCTATTTGCTTCATGATGCCGGCGTCAGCACATTCCTCTTCACGAAGCGGCGGGGACCCGTCGCAACAACGACGAAGAGGCTGAACACGATGTCCAAGCGTATCATCTCGCGCGCCATCACTGGCCTGACGCTGACCCTTCTCACCACCGCCGCCTTTGCGGGCGAGCCGGCCAGCATCGACAACAGCAAGACGACCGGTGCTCTCGCACTGGAGACCCAGGGTCTCGCTACCGACACGGGCTCCGTGCACCGCCAGGGCGGCTACGCCCTTCCCGGTGCAGTCCAGTGGCTGAAGGTTCCGGCCAGCGACGAGCGCGTCAAGCAGGCCGCTGCATTCTAAGGTGGCCGCAAAATAGAACGGCCACGAGAGTCAGAACAAAGGTGCGCGTACATCCGGCGTCACCCCAATCCCGGCATCGTGGCCGCGTCCGATCAAGCGACAGGATCGCGATCGGCATGCCCCTGAGATGGGGGCGGCATGGTTAACAAACAATGAGCAGCCCCGCCGCCCGATCTGCTCACGGGCTGGCGGGGCGTGTCGTACTGTTGAGCCAGGGGGGCGTGCAACGCCGACAGGGTCAGCGTTGACTGTCCAGCGACTACGTTCAGGATCAACTTGCGAGTTTCTGCTCCTGCCTGCGGCTTACCTCAAAGGCCTGTAGATCCAACGCCAAGCTGATAACCTGATCGGATTTCAGTCGGTTCGGCTGCAGCGTTCCGCCGAACCCGTGCTGCAAATACACTTCTTGAACCTCAGGGGTGCGCATCGCTCCACCCATCGTCCAGTTCGGGAACAGTCGTGCAGGCACGTCGCGCACGTTGATGATCGTCGCGGTCGAGTGCCGCGAGTCACGTGCGATACGATTGTATGTATCTGTGACACGAGACCGTTCACCTTCGAGAATTTGGATAAAATAGGTCTTATCAAAAATGAGAAAACCTGTAATACCATCGCGGCCATTGTTGCATTGAGAAGCGGATAGTATTTCACGCATGTTTGAGATCATGCTGCGGCCGCTCTCGGGTACAGTGTTGTGGCTGTAGTAAACAAGCTGATGTATCATCGACTCTGCGCCCTAGCCATTACCGTATCGTAATCGTGAAGCATCCTTGATGACACAGCTTTATCAGAGCGTCTCAGATCTATGCGCCACAGAATAGAAATGACATAGAGACACCGAAGGTTCCTGTGTCGCCGCAAATCTACGCTCGAATAAGCTAATTCGATGGCATATGACTAACAATGATTAAATAGTACGATCCTCAGACCACTTGGCGCGATGCTTTTTCCGCCATCAACCCTTTCGTTGCGCCAAGCACCATCTGCTATCGAGCTAATGCTTCTACAATTTGCCCCCGGCAGGGTGCCAGCGGCGAGCCTGCGATAGTAGGTTCGGCGGGACAGGTTGAGCGCCTTCCACGGCTCCCGCTGCCCGGCCGATTGAGCCCGCGGCGTAGCCCCTTCCTCCCTCCGTTCACCAGCCTGTAAGCCGCATCCCGACGCTTCCGCTCGGCCTGTCGATCTGCCTTCTTGAAATCGACCGCGCCGATTGTCCGCAGGCTGAGGACTGTGCGCTCGTCGTTGCGCATGTTCAGCAGCTCGGCCAGCGTGTCGGCTCTGAGCGGCGGCGGATCGTTACGGAATGCGGCCTCGATCGCGTCTGACACTTCGGGTCTCTGAGCTGCCCTGCGCTGAGCGCCCTGTCTGTCCTGGCAGACAAGGCAGGGAGAGGTCGGCAGGCCGTCACCGTCCTGGCAGACGTGGCGGGGCACCTGCCGGCCTCGCGCACGTCACTGCAACGGATGTAGCTGGGCCAACGAGGCGAGGGGAGCACTGCTACGCGCCGTCAGGCTCGCTACCGATCATGGTGATGACGACCAAAGCGTGCCCGCAAGCCGCTGCGAGATCCACTCTGACTGAGAGTCATAGCGCTAGCCATGAGCATGCCTAGATCCTGCACAGCTTCGCCATCACCGAGCGCGTGTTTGACGACGATGAGCCGGTGAAGGCCAGCAAACTGCGCAGGAAAAAACTCGAACGCTACGTCTGCGGAGCAGGCCGCCCACTGACGGCTTCCTGAGCCTCGTTAGGCGCAGCGCGAAAGCCTTGCTTGTTATCTAAGCAGCCTGCGAGGGCTTGGCCGTCCTGATCGCAGGAGCAGCGTCGACTGCACCACCTTGCTCAGCTAGGGCGCGGAGGGCGCCAACCATCGCGTCGGTCTGCTGATCGAAATCATGGTCGCTCTTCCACTCGGAGCCGCGATGCCATGCTAGGAAGAGAGCCGCGCAAAATCCGGTAACGCTTCCAACGAGCGGCCCAGCCATAAGAGCCAGAAGCAGGCTGGTAGAAGCCGTGAAGGACATTGCTAGAAGGCCGGCCGGTATCGCCGCGAACATGATCAGGAACATCGACGCCCTCGCGGCCGCTGCGCCTCGGCTGTGCGGCTTGCGTTAAGAGTGACGGCAAGAGGAGTTAAGCGTTGGTTATCGCGGAGCTGATGATCCTTAGCGCGCAGCTTGGCTTGCCCTAGTTCCCCGCCCCCTGGCATGTCTGAGCCTAACTCCGGCCGCTTCCCTACGCCCCGGACCGCGCCGACCGGCGAGACGATCGACGCCATCCTGCCGTCAGGTCATCCCAGACGCAGGATCTGGAAAGGGAGGCTTTGCATGGCACGCTTCATCCTGATCGAAAGAGCCACAGGTGGCGTCTATGTCGACATGGCTCGGTTCGGCGCGGCAGGTGATGTGGTTTCGCCTGCAGACGCGGTTTGTTTGGTCGATCGACATGCTGGCCGTTCCACACGCAGCTACGTCAATGCCGACAGCGATGCTGCGCAGTACGACACCTACAAGATCCAGCAGGCTAGTTCCGATAGCGTGTCAGCAAGCGATGAGGCAGTGCAGAAGCTGGGTCGCGAGCGCAACTACAGCGTGAGATCTCTTGTTGCTTACTAATAATAAATGCATGCTTCAATGGCTCACTATGATGCTGGAGCACGCGTGGACATGGGCTGAGATCCCGAGTTCGCGCCCATACGAGCACGCAACGCCATTCGAGGCGAGCAACCGTTGCTCGATGAAGCAACCGACTAGTCGTGGCAGGAAATTTTCCTGCCAAATTTGTGATTAGTTTGTGGCTGGCATGCCATATTGCACTGCACCATAGTGCCGTCACATTCCAAGGTATTTTGCCGCTCGATCAGTAATCACGAGAGAGCGGAAATGATCTTGGGTGCTCGCCTTGCTGTCCTTGGCCTTGCTGCTGTAAGCTTCTCCACGATCTCTGGTGCCGAAGCTGCGCCGAAGGCGGCGGGGCAGTCCGGTGCCGCCTCTTGGTACGGTCCGGGCTTTCACGGGCGGCTCACCGCCAACGGCGAGCGCTTCAACACGCATGCGCTGACGGCTGCACACCGGACGCTGCCTT
>Ga0308157_10002935_pt1 | contig 26283 bp, 15 predicted proteins | sample PhyBR1_FD_201035 | JGI IMG/M metagenome (GOLD analysis project Ga0308157, IMG submission 201035) | Phyllosphere microbial communities from UC Gill Tract Community Farm, Albany, California, United States - DLSLB.R1 | ecosystem: Host-associated > Plants > Phyllosphere > Unclassified | place: USA...
GAAATTAAAAACTCAAGTTATACCTTTGCAGTCCGTTAACGATACGGAAACGCATTTGTAGCTCAATTGGATAGAGCATCTCACTACGGATGAGAAGGTTTGGGGTTCGAATCCCTACAAGTGCACGAAAGAGGATACAGCAAAAACTGTATCCTTTTTTTATTAAATGGCCTCAGGACTGTTCAAAGCCTGTTTTTTGTCATTTGTGTTCAACTCACTGAACTAAAATCATTAAATTAAATATGTTATTTGTAAGTATTTGTTTATCAGTTGTTTGGTGTGTGTTTTTGCATAATTTTGAAGTCTTTCAGTACTAAATTATCAATTGCCAGTTCAAAGGATTCGAACACCCTTAATTTATCACATTCGGTATTTTTTGTTAGAATTTGGCATAAAAAGAATCTACGGTATAGTTGTAGGGATTCAATGGTTATTTATGATCGTTTGCAAAATAATTTCCGAAAGACTGTCTAAAAAGGATTGTATGTTTGATTTTAATCACAATTCGAATGTTTTTGATCTATAAAATATTTTCCTACTATTTTGGTTTTAATGGATAATGTTCTATTGTGATTTGCTTCAACAAATTCATTTAAACCAAACACTTTTTTCGTAGTGGCACTTAAAAGACTGATTATTATATCATTTTGATAGACAAACCTTAGCTATTTCGATATGTGGATTTGAATTGAGCTATCTATTAGTTGCTGGTTATTCTGCCTTCAGGAAAAGAGCAAAATCAAGTTTTATTTAAGAACTTCATAAGTGAGTTTTCTATTAATCTACGTATTTCGAGAGTAGGTGGCATTTTGTCATCAATGTTGTCATATCTCCGATTGCTTACTAAATGGTTTTACTTCTTGTAGTTGTTAGTTTTTGGAATTTTATAATTTACGGGAAACCGTAAATGACTGACATTCTGTCGATTATTTTTGCTTGGACGGAGTTTTGTTAAACATAGGCATAATCAATATAAACTTTTATGGCAAGAGAACATGTGAACCACAGGGAAATTGCGCAGTTTGCTAAGGATAAGGTCAACTTACCCAAAGAGAAGGCTGATCAGTTTCGGACGCAGGCTAAAGGCTTGCGAGACAAATTAGAAAACTATATTAGCGAACATCCTGATTTTAAGTTGAAAAAGATGCTTTTATCAGGAAGTTTAGCGAAAGGAACAGCTTTAAGATCTCTCAATGATATCGACGTTGCCTGTTACATTAGTGGAGCCGATGCTCCAAGTGATATTTCTGAGCTTGTTGAATACCTCGCAGAAAAGTTGAGGAAAGCTTATCCTAATTTTCAGCCAGAACAAGTTCAGGCAAAGACGTATTGCGTTACCGTTTCTTTTAAAGGATCTGGACTTGATGTAGATGTTGTGCCGGTTTTATACTATGGCGATCCAGATTGGTACGGCAAATTAGTTAGTCAGACCGATGGCTCACTGCTTGATACTTGTATTCCTCGTCATTTGGAATTCATAAGAAAGCGTAAGCTAACTCAGCCTGATCATTTTTCTCAGGTTATCAGATTAGCGAAATACTGGGTTAAGAACATGAAAAAAGAAAAAGATGGATTTCGCTTTAAATCATTCATGGTTGAATTGGTAATGTCTAAACTTCTTGATGAAGGTGAAGATTTCTCAGATTACCCCGAAGCCCTACAACATTTCTTTACATATTTGGCAACAAGTAATTTGGACGAGTTAATAAGTTTTACAGATTATTACCCTAAAAGCAAACTGGAAACATATACTGAACGCGTGAAGATTATTGACCCGGTAAATCCAAAGAATAATGCTTCAAAGTTATATACTGCCAGAGAAGCGGAAATGATTGTTGATGCTGCTTTGGATGCAGGTGATGCATTAGATGCTGCATTAGCAGCAACCACAAAAGAGAAAACGGTTTATTATTGGCAAAAGATTTTTGGATCTTCTTTTAATGTATAATTATGAGTTCTAGTTTTACACAGACATTTACTGCAACCAATGCCAAATATTTGGCATCGAAGGTTGCTACAGATTTAAAACGTATACAAAGATTTTACGGATTTCCGAGTGATGCAAGTATTGCAATGTATGAGACTGAATTATCAGAATACTTACGTAAAGGTTTTTTGAATAAGGTTACTTATGGGTTTAAAAAAGATGGTAAATTTATCGAACCAAGTCTTGTCTACACTGCTCAGGATATTGCTGGATTTTCTTCAGCAGATGATGACCCTGGTAAGATTCGCCCTGGTGCAAATATTAGTGGTGCATCTTTCGGTTCGTATCTCATTCAAAACTCGGAATATGAGCGTATGAGTCCTTCCGACGAAGAGGCTTTTGTGAATAGCCTTCCTATTAAGAGAACGGGTAGCCCCGAGCCAGGAATAAATGGATATCTAAGTGCGGATAACTCATATTCTTCTGGTAGTAAGTCACTCAATCGTTCATCTGTTAAAAGTTAATAATGCAATCTATTAAACCAACATTTTCAGAATTATTCGATCAAACTATCGAATTTCCCGACCCAGATATGCAGGATCGTTACCAAGCGTTAGTCGGCCTGGATGAAATACAGACTAGGCTTAGAAAGATGCTCGGTATTTTAGTAAACAGTGATGGTATTTCATCATGGGTAAAGAAAAATCATCCTAAGGCGACAAAAGCAGTAGATCTTGTTCAGAGGAGGCCGCCATTGATAATACTTGCTGGAGACGTAGGATCAGGAAAGTCAGAACTTGCTTACACTATTGGAGATGCGGTGGCAAAACAAGAAAAGATAGATGTAACCTTATATCCGTTAAGCCTGTCGACACGTGGGCAGGGAATGGTTGGCCAAATGACACAGTTGGTTTCGGCTGCATTTGATTATACTTTGGTTGCTGCGAAAAAGCTTAAGAGTGAATCAGGTAAGTCTAAAGGTGCGATCATTCTTTTAGTTGACGAAGCTGATGCACTTGCACAATCAAGAGAAAACAATCAGATGCATCATGAAGATAAAGCGGGTGTTAACGCATTTATAAGAGGCGTCGATGCTTTGGGTAATGGCAAATATCCTGCTGCCGTTATTATGTGTACAAATCGACCAAACGCACTGGACCCGGCAATCAGACGCAGAGCTGCGGAGATTTTCATTTTCAATCGTCCAAATGATTTGCAAAGGGAAGCAGTTTTAAAACCAGCTTTAGAAGAATTGGGAGTTTCTAATAAAGCACTTGAAGAAGTTGTAAAATTAACTGGCGCCACAGAAGATAGAGGATATGGTTTTACATACTCGGATTTAATGCAACGGTTACTTCCATCTATCATTTTGGAGGCTTACCCTGATAAAAAGGTGGATGATAAGATGGTTATCGAAGTGACTAAATCAATTGTCCCAACATCACCATTTAAAGAAACAGAATAATATGAGTGGCAAAATTAAATTAAAAGACTTATTCTCTGGTCTACAAAATCAGATGACCGCACAACTCAACACCAATAGAGACTTTATACTACATCCTGGCTCTAAAGGGGATTCGCTTGAAGACACATGGATTGAGTGGCTAAGAAAGTATTTGCCTAATAGGTATTCAATCGATAAGGCAATAGTAATTGATAGTACTGGTCAATTAAGCGATCAGATTGATTTGGTTATTTATGATCAGCAATACACACCGTTTGTACTGACTCAAAATGGTATTCATTACATACCTGCTGAGGGAGTTTATGCTGTTTTTGAGGTTAAGCCTGATTTAAAAGGATCGGTTGATGGGGTTAGTTACATTGAATATGCTGGAAATAAAATCGAAAGCGTTCGACGTTTGAAACGGACATCTACTTCCATTATTGATAGAGGAAAACCTTATGACCCCAGGCCATTAACAAAAATTATTGGGGGCATATTAACAAGTACTAATACTATAGCCAAAACCACAACGATAGAAAACCATTTGGCAAAGCTTAAAGGTTTAAGAGGCATTGATATGGGATGTGCGGTTGATTACGGCGCATTCTTTGTAGAGCATAATGGCGAAGAGGATGCGAAAATAACCGATCCGATGGGGAGGATTACTAATTATTACGAGGATAGAACCCAAACTAAAATAGAATTTAGTAATGCGGACGTATCACTTGTTTCTTTTTTCTTCCAATTAATGCGATATCTTCAACAAAGTATCGGGACTGTTGCTGCCATTGATTTAAATGAATATTCACAAGCTATTAATTTTGATATCGATCAACAGATCTAGTTTTTATTCTGTAAAACTATGAGTGAAATCAATCACTTATAGTTTTACATTTTCGATGGGCATGAAAAAGTTATTAATGGTTTTGTGGCGAATTAAACCCCTTTTGACTGAATTTTTTACTACCCTTATCTATACAATTAACTGCAATATGTTGATTTATCAAAAAAAGTCGCTCGAATATACAGAAGTTAATCAAGATGTAGAGCCGTTAAATTTTTTAGGTCTACAATTTCCTGTTGGTCAAAACTGCCCCACTTTTCGGTATCCATATTTTTCGAATACCGTTCTTGATGGATCAAATTCAAATACGGATCTTTAATATGATCTTTCAGCGATTCTAAAGACTTAGAATCTTCTAATTCAGATGCGTTTATATAAATGGACCCGAAGTGCTTTAGCATATTGAGCGGTGGGCTTTCAGATTTTGGCAAACCTATAACATATTCTTTTAAATCATTACAATAGCTGATTAGATATTTAGTGTCTGCATTAGACAAGTCTTTAAAAAGAACCTCAAAATTATACTCCTTTACATCTCCAAATTCTTTTTCTGCACCAACTAGAAATGGAATTGTTAATCCATACCTACCTTTATCTACACACCATTGCTGGATAAGTTTTTTTATTAAGGAGCTTTTCATTTCTACTAAAATAGGCTTTTTCGATCATAATAGTCTTAATTTATCTGAGAAAATTAGTTTGTGAAAAGATCTGAGTTATGCTTATAAATAGTCTAAATTTCGTGGGTTCAAATCAGCTCCCTAGTACTTTTTTTAGTAATTTGAACTTTTTTTTATAACCTGCTACATGCTATTATTTTATGTTTTCAGTTGGTTTTAAAAAACTACCAATTTATTGTAGAATGGATAAGCCAGAATACGTTGACCCCACCTTTCCGGAAATAAATTTGCTGTAAAGTTTTGCTTGTCTGCATTTTGGTGAATTGGTGGAAAGAGGTCAAATGAGTTGTTTTGCACTGTGCTGTGAGGATGGTGCAAAACTCGTTTTCATCAGCTGCTATATTGTTTTTACCTTTAGGCTTTAACGCTTTTGCCTTATGGAATACAAAAAGTCGCTCCGGGAACTTAGGAGCAAACTGGTGAATAATCAGATGTCAGTGATGGTCGGTGCCGGGTTTAGCAAAAATGTGAGTACAATGTTCCCTTCTTGGGCCGAATTGCTTAAGGACTTGTTGAAAGAGAGTTATGGGGCGATGTTGGAAAGGGAATATCTACTGCTGCCTTCAGGGCAGCGCAAGAAATTTTCACAGGATGAATATTTTGCTACACGCTGCTGGGAGTTGCTTGCTGAAAAAGGATACCTGGAAGTGGTCTCGGATTATATCAGGAGTCGTTCGGTGGAAAAGATTACAACCTATATCGAAGAGCGGACCCCTCAGGTTTCATTTGATTCAGGTCAGCTCGTTCTGAAGATGGGAAACCGGATCGAATATTTGGATCTTGGAAAACTAGAGTTGCACCGGATGATGGTAGGACTGCAGTGGAACAATATTTATACGACAAATTATGATCATCTGCTTGATGTGTGTGTGAATGATAACCAGGCTGCTGAACTTAAAGTGGATATTGATTCTTTGGGAACCGAAATCAATGGTCTAAATCTGGAGTTCGATCTTCTGGAAGAGAAAATAGCTTTACTAGACGAAAAACTGGTCACTCTGGCAAAGAATGTTGTGGTAGTAGATGATTCTGCGCAGGTAACTCTGGATGCGATTGCACCAGAGAAAAATTCTGCGGAAAAGGATAAGATCCATATCGAAAAAAATGAACTCAGCAGAGCACTTAAGGAATGTCGGGGACGGATTGAACTGAAGCAGTCCCAAATGGAGATAAAGGAGCAGGCGATGAATGCCTGTTTTAATATTGTAAAAAGTGCTACCAAACTCCGCATTAAGCGCAACAAAAATATTATCAAACTGCATGGTTCGCTCCGCAGTCCACAGGAGGTGGCTGCTTTTGACTTTGGTTTTGATGGGGACAATAGAAAGCAGTATGTGATTTCGGCCAAGGATTACCGGGACTACCCGCAGAAACACGAGGCTTTTACCCAGCTCATGCGTATTTCGCTTCTTCAGGAATCTTTTTGTCTGGTGGGCTTTTCCGCTGATGATCCTAATTTTCTCGCTTGGGTCAGCTGGGTGAGGGATATTCTGCAGAAAGAACCTCCCAAGGGAGAACCAAGACCAACCAAGATCTACCTGATCGATGTGGGAGGAGGTAAGATTTCAGTAGACCGGCAGCTATTCCTGGAAAATTACAGTATCAAACGCATTGCTTTAAGGGATCCGGAGATCCGTGAACTGTTATTGACGGGCTGTGAGCCTGGACAGGAACTGGAGAGCCATCGGGACTATCTGTTTGCCTTCCTGTCTTTCCTGGCGAACGATGAGCATGCGGAGCCTGCTGTTCCAGTAGCTGATCTTGCCCATGTTGTGGAATGGAAAGATATTTGGAAAGACCGGACATCGAGCCTGACTGAGCCCAAACAGAACATGGACAAGATCAGAGCCAATCTTGACAGGCTTGGTAAACTGAACGGAAAGATCCATATTGCTGAAATCAAATATACCCACCAACAATTCAGTCTACTGAATTTTTATATGCAAAGCGGAAAAAAGCATAAAGCGATTGATCTGGAGGTGATGCCTTTATTGGTCATAGCGGCCAAAGATACCATGTTGCCTTTGGGCTATTTTTTCTCTCCCTTGCAGATGAGTCAGTTGCAGGTTGAGCTAGGATCTGATGCACTGATGAAACGTTGGCATAATCTGGAGCTTGTTGCAGCAGGGAATGTGGCCCAGGATCTAACCGGGGGAGAAAAGGCTTATCAAATGGCTTTCCATTTTCGCTTTTCCGACCTGAAGGAATTTATCGATGATTGGGATGCGCAGGATGGAGAGCTGTTGAAAAAGGCCGGATTACTTTCCTTTTTAAACGTTGAGCGTGGACTTGATTTTCTGGTTTCCTTACTTTCAGGCCATGATGAACTTGATAATGAGCTTCGTTTGTATTTGACAGAACAACGTTCTTTCAATAGGCTGTCCTACAATTGGCTTAGAGACAGAAAGCTTGCCCGTACCATCGAGGCTTATAAACGGCAGGGTTTTCATTCTCTTAATGATAGCTTTGCTTACCTATTAGAAGAAATGAGGCCGCCTGTGGATAAGCCAAGGGCACTAGGGTATGGCCGTTTCTCGGTTGGTCGCGGAAATGATGTTTTTGCAGAGCAGGCACATAAAAATGCTATCCGGTTTCTTTTTTTACTTATGGAATCTGGTTTTCACCTGAATCTCAATCAGACGCTGAGGCTGGCCGTTGAGGAATGGTATCCTGTGATCCACTATGGCTTTGAAGCCTATCCGGCAGCGTTTCTATTCTACGGATTACAGTTTTCTGATGACGGATATTTAAAGCGACTGGGACAGGAGTATGCTAACAGCGAACTCATCTCTCAGCAGATGCGTGAACGGCTCACGAGGGACCTTTTTTCGGGAATCGCAAATTTCAAAGCAAGTTACCGGGGTAACGGCTACAAGTTTCTTTCTACATTTTTGACCGCTGTTGACCCTTCGGTCTGGGAGGAGCTGTTCATGGAGCACTGGAGAAAGGGATTGATAGATGATAATACTTTTAAAGAATCGCACCATAATCCTTTTGCCACAATGGCTTTTACCGCACTGAAATATATCAGTAAAGGAGAAAATATTCTGGCCGTGATCTCCGATTCGCTTCACGCACTTGGAGAAAAGGAGAATGATATCGTAATAGATTATATGTACTATCTTTTATCCAATAATAACTATAAGGACCTGGACCGCCAGAAGATGGATTTTTCACAGGTTGATTCACAGATCGAAAATGTCATTGGAATGATTGATGAACGGCATACCGACCGCTTGTTTTCACTGACAAATCTCCGAAAGATCCTCTCCCATGATCAGTTTCTACAGCTAAAGGGGGTGATTGCGGTTATGGACTATGCTTTGGTCCGAGACAGTAAACTATGGAGTGTTGTGTCACATTTTATAGCGGATGATGCTTATGCCTGTGCCAAACTCAAAACTGGCATACTGGCAAACAAACAGCTTTGGCATACCGGAAAATCGAAGAGAATTAGTGCTGGGGAATCAAGTTGGTCCTCATCGCATCCCATCGAGCTGAGCAGACTGACCAAGTCAGATAAAGTCACCGGATTGGAATGGACTGCTGAAGAGCTAGATGTTATTTATAATGAACTATATGCCCGTATTGGTGAAATAGATGAGATCATGGAGTTTCGGGACATGTTCTTTGATTATGTTGATCTGCTCGAAGAAATCGAATGGTTCTTGAAAAGATTTTCTGATCAGATCAGCGGAAAACCAGGGTATGCTGATTTGGCAAAAAAGGCTAAAGAGTTTCATTTCTGGGTGACGAGGTATCATTCTATCCCTGATGGCTTGATCAGTCAAGAACATGCTAATGTGGTTTGGGCTTTGAGTGAGGTAGGTACAATGTTTTACCAGGACCGGGCTGAACTTGCCCATATTCATATGGTGATCAATAAGGTGCTTTTTCAGGTATCGCCGGCACTGGAGGCTGCAGCAGGTCACCTGTCATCCTGGATGCAGCGAAATGCTTTGCATAATAGCGGTTTTTGGGGGATGGAGACAGCTTTGATTTCGATTTTAAAGAAATACCGTCATGAGCCTGTGGTTGACGGGGATATATCTTACTGGGAGCTTAAACTGGTAAGTATGGCTTTTGACCTTGAGTCTGCAGGAATAAAGGAGGAAGCTGTCGCTTTTTGGATTGAACGTGGCAGATCAAGCCATTATAATAACGTAAAGCAGTTAGTTTTTAGAAAAACATGTAAGGGAGAGGAAGATGTTGATATAGATGATTAATTGAAAAAAATGGAATTTGATTTTAATAGCATTCACTTATATCAATGGGAATTGTTGTATTCGGTTGACATGGAGGCACAGCTTGGAATTGGGGCTTTGCGTAAACTGATGGATAACCAGGAACGGTCTTTATTGGAGGTGGAAGAGGAGTTTAGTCTACAGGTTAAGAAGGAACTTGCGGGTATGGATAAAAGGGAGGCAGATGACTATTTTTTTCAGGTCTTGAATGAGGATCGATTGGTTTTAAGGGAGCTGCGTAAGCAGCAGCGGTATAGTTTATGTGTTTCTTTATTTAATTTTTTTGAGGCTAGGATGTCTTCGCTTAGAACGATGGTCGCCTTGAAGTTTAATGGGCTACAGGCGATAAAACAAAATCAAGCTGAATCTATTATCAGGTGGCATTGGCGTTACCTGGTAGGTACTTATGGGATTGATACTGATACGACCTTGGAAGACTTTGAAGTGATCCATTCGGTAAAGGTTCTGCGTAATTTGATTACCCATCACGATGGAGTGCTAAAGGAAAGGGATCTTCGCAAGATGCCTCAAGGGATTGCCGGAGTAGAAGTGTTATCGCTTGGTGAGGTTTATGAACTGCAGATTACTGACCTGGAATTTTTTAAGGATCTGTTTGATAGAATGGAACGCTTCTTTAAAGCCTTGTTGAAGAGTATTGATGAAAGGGCAGGATCGCTGGATAAAAAATAAGATTGCTTTTTTGGGAACCAAAATATATCTTTGAATATTGACGATTCTCTTTTCATGCCTCAAATTCATCTTGACCTTTTTAGGTTTCTTTTTTGCTTTTTACACTTATTCGCTGGTCCCTCGCTGTTCACTCTTATTGAAAGATTGGACCACGGTTCCGATTTAATACTCGCGGCAGGCAATCCCCAGCGAAATAATGCAACTGTTTTCTTGTATCTCTTTACGTATACCCCTGAAGAGAAAAGCGCCTTGGTGATGCCTTGAAGTAGGGAATACACTAAAAGGCCATTTTGGGATGATCTACTATTCCGGTCTTATACAGCAAAATCGATCTTAAAGGGGTGTAAATCATGCCTATCACCTACTTAAAACCATAAATCCTAACAAACTTAATAAGATAATATAGCGCTATATGCCAGATTTTGAAATAAATAACAATAACTCCTTAACCTTAAGGACAATATATGATTTACTCACGGAGAAAAAAGCTGAAGAGTTTTTTATTCCCTCTTACCAGCGGGGTTACCGATGGAACGCGCAGCAGGTCAACCTGCTTTTGCAGGACATCTGGGAGTTTGCAAGGCGCAAGATCAGTAGAGATTTAAAAGAAAATGAATTTTATTGCCTGCAGCCCATTGTAGTCAAGCCACAATTGGTGGAAGGTAAAGAGAAATGGGAAGTGATCGATGGGCAGCAACGCTTAACGACCATTAAGCTCATTGTGCGGTATCTCTTTACGGCTTTGAGGACTACGATCAGAGAAGAATACAACAGGGAGGAGTTCATCATTTCATATGATACCCGAACAGCCAGCGAATCTTTTTTGAATGACATCGCCACACTATTTGATCAGGAAGGTGAGCGGGAGAAGAATGTGGATTTTCATTACATGTCCAGAGCCTATCAGGCGATTCAGACTTGGTTTTCAAAAAAAGACAGGGAAGATTGCAGAGATTTTATTTCGGTATTACTCGCGAAAGAGGATATTAAAAATCCCGTTAAGATCATCTGGTATGAGGTAAGGGATGGCTCGAATTCATATGATATTTTCACCAGGCTTAATATCGGAAAGATTAAGCTCACAGATGCGGAACTGATCAAAGCACTCTTTTTGAAACGCTGGGAAAAACAAGGTGATCCGGTGTTATTTTATCCTAAGCAGTTGCAGGTGGCTAGTGATTGGGACAGGATTGAGCGCAGCCTGCAGAATGATGCTTTCTGGAATTTTATCTACAATGGAGGACATAACAAGACCTATTCGAGCAGGATCGAATATATTTTTGATCTGATGAGTGGTTGGAACAGGGAAAAGGAGGATAATTATACCTTCTACCATTTTAATGCACTTTTTGAGGAGAGCCAGAAAAAAAATGAATCTGCCCCGAATATCGAACAGTTATGGGCTAATGTGAGTGCTTATTTTCTTCGCTTTGATGAGTGGTTCAGGGATAGGGAGCTCTATCATTTGGTTGGCTACCTAGTGGCCACCAAAGTAGCTGTACCTGATGTGATGGCGGTGAAAACAGGTTACGAACAATTGGAGTTCTTAAACAAAACCGAGTTTAAGCTCGCATTGAGAAATGAAATAAGCAATAGGCTTGGATTAACCGCTCTGCAACTAAAAGGACTGGGATACAAAAGTAAGCAGATTTTAAATGTGCTATTGCTTTTTAATATTCAGACTTTGCTGGACTCTGTCAAATCAAATGCAAGATATCCATTTGATCTCCATAAAAGTCAGCACTGGGATATTGAACATATCCGTTCTCAAACGGAACGGTCACTGACCAATGATGATGAATGGAGGGATTGGATTATTGATACCCTAGAGTATTTTACGGGAAAACCTGAAAGCGAGGATCAGTTGGCTGGTCTGGATGAGATGGGACTGTCTGATGAGACTCAGCAGGTGCTTGTAATGCTATTTAATGAACGGACTGCACAGCGTTTTCAAAAGGATGTGCTTTTACGCTGTTTTGAGTTTTTTAGGAAATTGTTTAAAGAGGATGTGGAGGGGGATGGAAACAGCATCGCCAATCTTGCACTTTTAGACAGTTATACCAACAGAAGTTACCAAAATGCATTCTATCCATTAAAACGCAGACGGATTCAGGAAAATGAGAGAAATGGGATCTTTACCCCGATCTGTACACGCAATGTTTTTCTGAAAGCCTATAGCAAAAAACTCGCTGATGTGATGAGCTGGAATAAGGTAGATGGGGAGGATTACCTCAATGAGATTGTAAGGGTTTTGAACGGTTATTTAAAATAGGAGAGGTGATGGAAAATAAAAATATGGTAGGAAGAAGGTTGTCTTTCTCGCAATTGTTAGCCGATGCTCATGTATTATTGCCGATTATTCAGCGTGATTACGCGCAGGGCAGAAAAGGTGAGTCTGAGGTAAGGAATACTTTTTTGGATAAACTTTTTGATTATCTCTCTGGAGATGAGCTAGAAAAGGATTTGGATTTCGTTTATGGCAATACGATTATTGAAAACGGGATCTCTAGGTTCATTCCACTTGATGGGCAGCAGCGTCTGACAACTTTAATGCTCTTGCACTGGTACCTTTCGCTGCGTGCGGACATGTTTAGGGAATTTGCCGAAATGGCACTCCATCGGAATTTGGAAGATGGTTACGTGGTGTCAAAGTTTTCTTATCAGACCAGAAGTGCTTCCAGGAGTTTTTGTAATGCGCTCTTTCAGATGGAAGTTGATTTGTCGCGGTTGCTGCCGGCCGATCCGAATAAGGGAAATGCTTTGTCTAAGACAATTGCCAATGCATATTGGTTCTCCCTCTCCTGGATTGATGACCCAACGGTGAAGGCAATGATGAATATGCTTGATGCTATTCATGAACGCTTTTTTAATGGCTCAGAGAATTTCTATGCACGTTTGGTTAATCAGAATGAGCGGGTTATTACCTTTTTGTTTTTGGATTTGAATGAACATAATCTCTCTGATGATCTATATATAAAGATGAATGCGAGAGGAGTAACACTTAGTCCTTTTGAGAATTTTAAGGCTAATTTTGAGCAGTTTCTAGCCCGGATCGAACCAAAAGAGTATGTACATGTACTCACCTTAGGTACTGAGGAGAGAAAAGTGAATTTAAAGAATTATTATGCCCATCAGATTGATACGGAATGGTCGAATATTTTCTGGACCTTCAGTAAGCACAACCCTGATAGCTATGATCTTTACCTGACCAATTTGATCCGTACCATGGCTATTGCAGTATATGCTTCGGCCGGTAAGGGGATAAATGGTTTTAAACATGACAAGATAATTGAGCCACTGTTATCCAGATCTTCTTCTTTATCTTTTTACAGTTACAATAAGCTTGGTCTTTTTAGGGAGGCTGATGAAAATCCTTTACATGCAATCGATAAGCGCATGGTCAATGAGCTGATCGGTTTTCTGGATATATTAAAGCTTAGACCCACTGGAGAGAGTTATTTCTCCAGGGACTTTTATTTTGATGAGAACAGTATCTTAAAGACTTTATTCTCGACCAGTTATAAAGTGGCTGAATATGGTGCCCGCATAAAGTTTTACGCTTATTATAAATACCTAATTACTTATGGAAACCAAAGTGGCTTCGAAGATTTTAAAGGGCTTGCCCAATGGCTCCGGGTGGTACACAATCTGGTGGAGGCTACCCTGCCATTTGACCGACTAAGTGGGTTTTTAAATGCAATTCAGTCAATTGATCAGCTACTTCCTATAGCCTGGGATATCCTAAAGGAAATTTCGGTCTGGGATGGTGGACTGGCCGGTTTTGATGAATATCAGTGGAAAGAAGAAAGGACCAAAGCAAAGTTGATGTTGATCGATGGGGAATGGCAGGAACTAATCTTAAATGCTGAACAACACCCTTATTTTAACGGCCAGGTTGGCTTTATGCTCTTTCTCTCTGAGGTTGAGTCTTCTGGGATATTATCTGCAGACTCATTTGATCAGAAACTGAATGACCGGTTAAAATTAAGCTTCAGAAGGTATTCCAGAAAAGCGCAGAGCGTTTTTTCAAGGAACGGTGTAAAAGATTCTCTTTCTGTCAAAGGGGAATATATCTGGGAACGTGCTGTATTGAGTTTAGGGAACTATTCACTAAAGGAAAGTAAAAATCAGAGCTTTCTGATCGGATTCGACCGTGATATCAGCTGGAAACGGTTTTTTAAACTTGATAAACAGGAGGCTGCAGGTAGAAAACATGAACAGATCTTAAAGTCACTGTTTGATGGTTTAGAAGAGCAGGATCTTATTGGTAGCCTGCATAGGATTCGCGAGCAGAGAATAATAGTTTCTGGATGGAGGGACCGTTTTATCGGAAATCCAAAACTGTTTTCTTATCTGGGCGGTAAACGTTATTTCAGAAGGGACACGCCTCATGGCTTTGTGCTTTTCAAAGGGGAGAGGATGAGTGGTGGTCACGCAGAACTCATTTCTTACGATCTGCATACCAGACTCTTTCCATGGTTGAATAGTTTGCCCTTCACCAGTAAGGATTATTATTATGCTGGGGGTGATAATATGTATGACAGACCCTGCGCTTATTTTGATCAATGGTTTTATCAAGGGATTCATTTTGCCCTAGATGTGTTTGGTGAACTTGATGGGGATGTGCTGCTAAGGTTTTTCTTCCGTCCCGAGGGATATTTTCCAGCTGAAGTAAGCCAGGCCATTTCAGACCTGGGTTTCGAGCTGATCGAAAAGCATTCAAATTACCTTTTGAGGGTTTCAGAGGATGTAGTTGAAGAGAAATTAAAGGAGATTTTCTCCGCGCTTAACCAGATTGTGTAGTTGATTGAGTTTATAGATAAACTTTTTTCAGAACTTATATGGGTTTCGATTGAAATCCTTACCACTTCTCTGCTAAAATATCTTTATGTTTTTTAAAGGAGGTAAACTCACATAAAATCGCAAATTACAAAATCGTTGGTAATCTTACTTGATCCTGAAAAATGCACAATATTATGCCTACATCTTTATTTGGGTTTATTCCATATTATTAAACAACGTAAGCAAAGGTATTAATTGTTCGATTGTAGTTCCTTCTAGTTTTGCACGAAAGAGGTTACAGTTTTTTGCTGTATCCTCTTTTTTAAATGCCCTCAAGGCTACTCAAAGCCTGTTTTTTGTCATTTGTGTTCGACTCACTAGACTAAGGTTATCAAATTTATAATTTTATTTATAAGTATTTGTTTGTCAGTTGGTTGATATGCGATTTAATGTGGTTTTAACCTTTTTCAGGACTAAGTTGTCAATTACCAGTTCAAAGGATTCGAACATCCTTAGCTAATTGCATTCGGTATTTTTTGTTAGAAAATGGCTTAGAAAGAATCTACGGTATAATTGTAGGGATTCAATATTTACTTATGATCGTTTGCAAAATAATTTCCGAAAGACTATCTAAAAAGGATTGTATGTTTTGATTTTCATCACAATTCGAATGTTTTTGATCTATAAAATATTTTCCTGCTATTTCGGTTTTAATGAATAATCCTCTATTGTGATTTATTTCAACAAACTCATTTAAACCAAAGACGTTTTTCGTAGTGGCATTTAAAAGACTAATGAACTTTATACCATCAAAAGTTACCTGTTTTTCACAAATGAGATCAATCAGTTTTTTCATAAGCTCGGGAGTACAGGAATTAAGAACGGAATTCAGATCCTGGAGTTTTTTCATTGCATCCGTTATGATGTCATTCGCTTTTGAGATAATAACAGTGGAATTTTTAATTTCAAGTCCCAACAAATTTATTTTCCGCTCACAATCAGTTTTAATTAATTGAAAATCCTCACTTGTAATTTTATTTTCTACAGCTAGTGTTTTTGCCCGAACAAGTCTTTCCGTTATTTGGTCAATCGAACTAAAAATATTTTTCTGATCAATATGGGCTCTTCCAAATTTCTTTTCATAAAGTATCTCTGCATTTGTCTTAAATTGGTTAGACAGCTTTTCAGAGCAATGCATTTTCTGAATTTCAAGGGAAAATAATCCATTAAGATAATCGGCTCGAATCCGATAACTACAGCCGTTGCTACAGTGGTAATAATAGTAGTGTTTTAGTTTTCCTTTCGAGTGGCTCCCTGTTAATCTTTTTCCACACAATGGACATTGCAATAGCCTCCTCAGAGGTAATAGTGGGTTAAATCGTACTTTCAAATACTGAGCTCTTTGTCTTTCGGTCAATACTAATTTAACTCTATTAAATAGTTCTTCTGATATAATTTCTTCATGAAGTCCTTTAATAATCTGGGGTTTATCGCCCTCATGTGCAGGTACAGTAATGAAACCACAATAGAATGGGTTGCGAAGGATTAACCAAAAGTTATTTCTGCTGCATTTTAATCCTTGTAGTAGAAAGGCTCTATAGATTGATTGAATGCTTTGGTCTGATTTTGCCACACATTCAAAAATTTTTCTTACAAATTTAGCTTCCGATTCAATGGTTGTGATGGTTTTTGTGCCATCCAAAAGAGTGATGTTTTTGTAGCCATAAGGTGGACGGTTTGTGCATCTGCCGCTCTGTTTTGCCCTATGGATACCTTGTTTCACATTAATACTTCTTCTATCGTTTTCCACCTCGGAAGTAGATAGGTAGATGGCAAGCATAATTTTATTTTCTGGTATTGATAAGTCTAAAGGTTGATCTATAGCATAAGCTTGAACACTAAATTTCTTAAGTTTTTCAATCATGTAGTATGCATCTGCCGCATTACGGCTAAACCTATCCCATTTTGTAAAGAGTACTTGATCAGGTTTTATTGATGTTTTGTTCTCCAGATGTTTGATAAAACATGACCATTGGGGTCTATTAAATGTTTTTGCCGAATGATCTTCTTGAATCACAGTAAGAACTTCAATTTTATTCGATAGGCAGAATTTCTGCAAATGTTCATATTGAATCTTTTGAGAATATCCTTTTTGCGCCTGTTCATCCGTACTCACACGAATATATAATGCTGCCGTTGACATCTTTAATATCAATTATTCAATATATACGAGAAATATTAGAACGAGTCTCGAACTATTTTCCTTGAAAATTGAGTTAGAACCAATTTCTGCAAAAACCATTTTGTTTGTCCCTAGATAAACCAGAATACGTTGACCCCACCTTACCGGAAATAAATTTTCTGTAAAGTTTTGTTTGTCTGCATTTTAGTGAATTTGCAGAAAGGGATCAAATGAACTGTTTCGTGCACCTAATGGCATTGATCGAAAAGATGATGTGGACCCAAGACAATTGGCAACCAAAATAATTGACAGGTGCTAGCGTAAAATGGCTATTTTCCCGAGTCAGTCTATTCCTTTCATAGGCCTTTCTAATTTCATGGGCAAATCCACTCAGTACAGCATCCCAACTCTCAGAACCAGAAATCTCGACATGATCTCCCAATCCCCAGAACTTTCCAAACACCTCATATATTGTCCTAAAATCATCATAGGCGCCGCAGAGTTCAGCACCCAGGCCTTTCTTTGTAAACGTTTAATAAAACATGTCATCAAAATAAAAAATAATGTAACATTAGGTCAATCCAGGAACATCATCAATAAATCCGCGCAACAAACCACCCTTGCCCTGCGCATCAAATTCACGCACCACATTAGATTTAAAATCAGTTTCAATCGCAGTGGGGATATCATTATCCACGATAATAATCTGGACATCTTCCCGATCCTTGCACAAGTTCAGGATATAACGATACATATTTATATATTTTGTTGGGTCTGAAGCCGTAATCCCCTCCAGACGATCATCCGATTCATTGGTCTGATCCAGGTAACCAGCCTTAGTCTTTCCCAAGTACTTACCAATCGTGTCGATCATCAAAAAATTAGGGTGGTTGGTAGCGTGATAGATGCTGTTCTTCAGCAGCGAAACAAAGTAACCAACCGAAACCAAGGTACGTACCCCACCGGAAGTCAATCTCCAATAATCGGTATTTCTAACGCTTGGTAAAAAACTGCGCATATCAACCGAAACCCTAGTGACATTGTTCATCCGCACAAACCTTAAAAATTCTGCCAGGTAATCCGCAATGTTATTGGTTACTTCCTCAGGAGTAGGCGTCTTGGCCTGCAGTTCCTCCAATCTGATCCCAAGCTGCTCAAGCTCTATTTCAAGCTTCGCAACATTGGACGCTATTTGCTTAAGCTGGTTTCTGATCTTTAAGGTTTGATCGATACTCTCAATTGATTCGAGCATCCTTGTTTTCAAGGTCAAAAAACCATCTCGTTGGGATAGGTATGGAGAAATCGTCTCCTTTGTCCTGTTATCCAGCAACACCCGAGCTTCATCTAGCGAAGCAGACAACTCGAATATTTCCTGCCGTATTATCACAATTCCATTTCGATACTCATCGATGAGATTAGAAACGTCCTTAAAACGTCCCCTTATACTCTTAACCTCAATATCGATATACGCTGAACTAGACTCCTGGAACACGGTCTGAATATCCTCCATCTTAAGGGGATTGCTACAGACAGGGCAATCAACATGTTGCTGTTCCCTGGATAAATGTGCCTGCACGGCCTTTGAGGTAAGCAATTTGTCGATATCTTGTTGATATTCATTTTTTAACAGGATATTTTGTTGCATTTGCAATTGCATATTATCCCGCTCTCTGCGCTTTGCAAAGATCTCCCTCACAATTTGATCCACCCTTGACCTTAATTGGTTATGTGTAGCGGTATTGGTCATCATTTCCCTATTGATCCCTTCAATGTCCTGATTGATCAAAGCTATTTTTTCCCCCAATTCTTTTTTCTCCGCATCCAGCTGTTCAGCCGTGCGTAGCTGCGTTTCCCGCAAAAAGGATGATATTGTGTTATAACGGCTGTTCAGCGAGCTACGTTCATTTGAGCGCTCCGATATATAGGCATTTAGCTGACTGATAGCCTCATCGAGCAGGTTGTGCATAAATTTAAACGTCTCCTGATGCCTGATCGCCCGGCTAAAATTGTCATGATCAAGCAAACCCTTGCTTCCCGTATCGTCCTGATTGAGGTAGCAATATTTAAGAATATCCCGAAAGCTTAGCCTCGACATTGCGGAATTCATTTTTGAAGGCGCCACCTTTACCTCAACCCTTGGGATATTTAAGGCATCCAGGAAGAAATCAGAGATATAGCCATGCTCCCCTTGCTTTTGATAGTTTGGTCCATATTGCAGCGGAAAAATCATATCCATCTCCGCAATGGAGGACTGATACACATCGATCATCTTCTTTGTGTCGAAAATATCCCGTTTGACCGTATACACCTTATCATTAAGGCTTAGCTCCAGCAAACAGTATCGGCCAGCGGTATTGATCTCATCATATCTATCCAGGACAGAGGCACCCAGGCAATAGTCGATCAAGTTCAAGATACTGGATTTTCCCGTATCCGAATCACCATGTATAATGTTGAGTCCCGTATGAAATGAAACACTATAGTTTTTTCTGATCCCAACCAAAGTAAGGTTATTGATGATAAGCTTCGGCGAGCTACTGATATTATTTTCCATTGATGAAAGGTATAATCTGTGCTAATAGGTTTTTAGTTGTCTGAGACTGAATCGGGGCAAATCCAGAAGCAAGTTCTCTTTGCCTAAAGGCAAACTTGGAATCGATTTGGTCAAGAAATCCTCTACCCTGGTCCGTGATCACATAAAACAGTTCCCCAGTCTGGGTGACCCGAACATTGGTAAAGCCGTGGATCAATAGGAGTTGCAACAGCTTGCGATGGTCTTCATATTGATAAAGCCCATCACGGCTAGGATAAAGGGAGCCGATAGCGTTGAGCTCAAAATCCTCTAGGATAAAACTGACCTTTTTATCCGTTTTTTTCAGCAGACCAAAAAGAATACCGGGATGACGCAACAAAAAATCAAAAACAGCTATCTTTTCGAGATGAAGCACCGGCGAATTATTCCTGTTGAAAGACATCTTATCCAGAATGGAAAGAACCCTAATCAGCTGCACATTCAATTCAGTATCCGGATGAATAAAGATATGGCTCATAAAGAATCGTTATTTTGTTTTTTCAAGTTTTCGACATCCTCAATACTATGCCCATCCGTCCACCAGATATCACTATTTGGATCATTGGCCAGTTGATGCAGCATCCCGGTTTTATGCATAAATTTGATCTGCGCAATACTGGCCAACTTCTTTTGGTCCTCCGCCTCAATGCGTTCGTGAACATACGCAAGGAGGCTATTCCCATCGGCAAGTTGATTAGCAGAATATAAAGCAAAACCCGTCGAATACAAACCCTCGATCAGGCTGTAAAGGGCATTAAATTCAGTGACCGTCAACAGCTTTTTCGAAACCACGACCTTTCGAAGAAACTCAGCCGCATAGAAGTATTTCTTCGCGGTCTTGATGTTCTTTTGGTGCACATCACCTAGGATCAATTTCAATACAAAGTACTGATCGTCGAAGCTGCTTTCATCAGGCAGGCTTCTGATGGCTAGTTCCGCACTGATATGCTGACCATCGACCACCGAGAGGAGCACTTCACAGGTAGCCAGATAAACCAAGTCATTCTCGGAAATCGGTTTTGAGATAGTGGTATGGTTCTTTTCAAAATAACGCACCGACTGCTTTCCCTGCTGAAATCCCACCGAACTAGTAGCCTTGACCACATCATCCAACTTCCCCTGGAAATAGACCGTCTCGGGCAGATGACGTTGATCCAGTTTGATCCATGCATCGTTCAAACGGTAAATTTCAACATCCAAAGGCGCAAGATTTTTCAGCTGCGGATTACGGAATATCCGTTTGGCAATCGTGGCCAGTTCTGAACCATTGTGCGGCACTGCAAGGGAAATAAACTTACTGATCCTAGGCCCACCCGCTATAGCCTCCTCGATCTGGCGTAGAATAATACTCTTGGAAATGAGCCCCCCTAAACTGTGTCCAATCAGTACAATCTCCTCATAACCTGCCGCTCTTAATTCCAATTCAGTCTTTAATAGATCCGTAATATTGGGGATATCCAGATTGATTTCAGTTTGCTCCGCCCCGAAAATCCTACCCACAAGCGTCCGCGCTCCATTCATAGAGATCATCTTCGAATGAAAGGTAAAGTGGGCCATATCGAAACCCGCTTTAATAGCCTTATGCTGGTACAGCAGATCAGCAAAGCTAACTCCGTTGGCATTAAGCCAGGTACTGTCATCCCCGGTTAACCCATGAATGAAAACCACCAGATTCTTCTTATTTCTTTTTCCCTTATGGGTAATCGATAACATAGCTATTAATATTCTAAGATTTTATGTCTTGATAAGCAGCGTAGACTAGGGATCACCTGAATGCTTAAAGCGCAGGTACCCTCATACGAAAAAGAGAAAGATCCGAGACGTTTCACTGAGCAAATCAATTTAGGCTTGAAATATATTGAATATTTACCAATGCTGCAAATACATACACCACGCAACACCAAGACAGAGATAGTAACAATAGGCAGATATGAATGGAAAGATCTATCCTGATAATCAACATCGCAGAAGTAAAAGCTCATCTAAAATCTTAAATTCAATTGATTGATGGCAACAAAACTACACTTTTGAGACAGTGTTTTTCTTATCAATTGAAATCAGCTTAAATTAAGATAACAGAAGTCAATAACAGTTTATCCAAACCACAATCATGAAAATACACCATGGAATGATTTCATAAAATCATGAATCCAAATAATTATTTTTTTGAAAGTAAGTTTTTTAGTGAATTTAATGGCAAGATCAAACCCCTATCAGTCAGCAAATACAAAGCCAACACATTCAGTTAACAACCAAGCCCAAAATAATAGCAGCAAATCACTATATCAGCGACGAAGAGCTTTCTTGGCTCCGCAAATTGGAGGATCATGCCGCGTTCAAGTAGATCAATAACCATTAGTGGGCCGCCATTGCTCAATACTGCTTACAACCGTCTGGAAATAAAGAAAATAATTATGCAATACGTAATTATTCGCATGCTTACATACGAATAATAGCTACAAACTTGGTAATGTCGAATGAATAGATGTTAAGAAAGAATGTAAGCTATCGAATTAAAACATATACTGAAGTTAAGTGACCTTTTCTCGGGATTACACAAGAAAAAAGAACTAATTTAATAGGCAATGACGACATCAAGGATCTTCAACAGCTCAGCATAATCAAAAGCGTTCACCATCACCTTATGAAGCGGGCTGATCGGCACCATCTGCTGCCCATTCAATACCGCCTTATCCAGCTCTTTCTGCATTGTCAATGGTAGATTTACCTCCTGAGTCGCTTCACCATTCTTTGGCATAGGCTGAACCTGATGGCCAGAATAATAGATAATCAACCTGGCAACAATCAATGAATACCTTGTCCGGATCCATATATTATTGCGTTGAAGCGTGAAGTAACGCCTGGCGACCAGATTCTTGGCCATCAGATACCTGTAGTAAAATATCCGCATCTGTCTGGGCGTAACGTCCCCGAACGACATTGCCGCATACCTCAGGATCTCAACCTCCTCCTTGGCAAGTATCCCCTTGTCCCGAACGATTTTACTCGGATCGATCTGTTCCGAACGGTCTAGGTATTCCAGATGATAATCCTCAATATAGTCATCACCGTCATCAAGATACAGATCCTGGTTAAAATCACCTTCCTGTTGTCTTTCAATCGCATCTTGGATCAAGATATCCCGTAGATTCGTACTCATCCTGGAATCAATTATCCGCTGCTCATCCTCGATAATCTCTTCAAGAACCCTCGGTTTTTCAACCGTTGATCGGTCTTCCTTCGTCAGGGAAAGCATAAATTCATCACGATCATGACGACTCAGGCTTCCCAACTTGATCCCCGCGATGAACAGCTTGTCCATGTACTCACTGGTCACCTTTTCCAGATCCAATGCAGCCTGCTGAGGATCTTTCTTCTCCATGGCCATCAGCTGCGCATACTTACTCTTGATCGCTAGCCTTAAAAAGCGGTCGTCAATCGCCGCAACGACCACCACACGGTCAGCAATACCCACATCCTCCAACAAAACCCTTAAAGCATCTATGATCTGGATTACCTTGGCCTCAATACAGCGGTCAATATCATCAACGAACAAAACAATTTTTTTCTTCCCGATTTGACGCTTGGGTATCCAGCACTTCACCAGCTTCAGCATCTCTTTCTGAATCTCCGCCTGTAGACCCAAGTGATCCTTAAACGAATGTTTGGAAGCATATTTCAAAAACACATCTTTCGCCTTGGCACTATAATCTTTTTTAAGTGCAGTCCAGGCACCGAATACATATATCGATACGGTGGAGAACCATTTGATCAGACCTGAATCAACCCATATATCTTTTAAGGCATCATTTACCAATGGTAGCGAAATCAATCCCAAGGCACCAGCAGCAATGAGTTTTGCAATCGGTAGAAAACCCTCCCTAAGCATATTGAGTCGAAATTTCCTAAGCTCTTTCAACAACCATTTTGGACAATACCACTGGCTATCGCCCCGGTTAAAATAGGCCTCTGCAAAGCGCTCATACAGGTAGGCCCAAGTGGCTGGGGTATCCTGATATTTCCAGGCATGGAAGTCGATCCGGGTAAAGCTACTGGGCTTTTTCAGTTCTTTCCAAACCAGGTCCATCAGAAAAGTCTTTCCTCTTCCCCAATTCCCGAACACCCCAATCATCGACCCCTGTTCCCCGGGAATGATCCTGATGATTTCCGCCAGTTCCTGGGCAAGGTCCTCCGCACCCAGCACGGGATCGATGTTTTTCCTGTCCCGAAAGATGATCGGTGTCTCAGAAAGGATCTCCCTCGGTATCTTAACCTCCTCGATTATATCGACCGTAAAGTCTTCATTCAGGAATTCCGTCAAGGCGTCTGAAATCCCAATGTAGTCATAAAGATGTAGCGGGGTCTTAGTGCCCCTCGAATTTCCAAGGATAGCACCCAGGGTTCTAATCAAGATATCGGAATTTTTCCGCAACGATACCACATGGTTTACATTCCGGGATTTACCGATCAACGCACTCATTTCCACGATCACCAGAATACTCAGATCTGATCCTGGATCCTCAAAGTTCACAGTTGTACGCTGAATCTCATTGGGTGACTGATTACTATGTATACACCTAGCTACAGCATCTTGGTCATTTCCGTTGTTTATGGTATCAACCAAGGCCTCTGCATACGCAATATTAGGTGAGATGACCACCGTTTTTTCATCCCCAACCCGTCCAATCAAATCTGCACAAACCAGCCTAAGATATGCTGCAGGAATAATCGCCCCGTTCACTGGCTTCTCGGAAATATCCACCGTGTCCAAAGCAAGTGTCTTATAGGCCTCCTCCTCAGCTTCGTTCTTGCTGAAATCAACCTTGAGGATATTGAATGGACGGTAAAGTCCATCCCTTATCGCATCTGAGAAACCATATACATAGTGGGCATCCCCAATCCGCTCATTTTTGGAATAGGGAAAACGCGTAAACACAATCACGGGCGGTAAGCCAGTGTGCTGGCTACCCATTAAGCGAGCACAGCTATCCTCATTCAAATCAACACAAATGATCAGCTTAAAAGCCAAGATCTTCACATCACCCAGCGATCCCTTCTGTGAATCCTTATCGACCACAACACGAATGAAGTCTATCTGATCGGCGGTACCTGCCGAGACAATAAGGTTTTCCTTCAAAACAGACAACATCTGTTCCTGGAGTGACCTGGTAGGTGTAAGAACCAATACCTTGGCGGTTTCCTCCATCGTCCTGAAATAGCGGTTCAAAAACGACCAAATCAAAAAAGTTTTACCCGTACCTGGAGGCAGAGATATAACCGTTCTGGGATCATTATTTTCGATGCGATCAGTTAATAGATTTAATATGTCCTTTTGAAAAGGGTGGAGGGAATTGTGACTTGGCATAGGTATGATTTAGATGGTGTTAAAAGTATAGGATGCTTCACTTTCAGGGCTTTGATTTTGAGGCAACCTCGGTTGTAGTGATCTTTCTGTTTTGAAACAGATTTTGCTGAAAAGCCAGGAAATACGCAGCATTCTTCGGGGTCTTGATCAGGTTCATCAGCTCTTCTCCCTCCGTCGTCAGTGCGAGTAGATTCAAACTAATATCCTTTTCCGTACCGTTTGACATCACGTAAGCCTTGCGATCCCAGATTATTACCCAGCCCTGATGTTCAGCATCATAACTAAACTTCATGATCAACGTATCACTTGCATGTACCAGACCAGCAGACCTCAGTTTCTGCAATCCCGCATAATTTAGCCCATACTCCTGATAAATCTCCCCACCAATAGGATGATATATCCCGTCATGATCAAATGACAACGAACAGAAGACCTGAAAAATCTGTCCTTCCTGGGCAGTTAGGTCACTCAGAAGGTTGAGCGTCCTTAAACTGATTGCACCTGGAGTGGAGACCTCAGTTGCCAGTATCTTCGCCCAGATTTCTTGGAGCTCCTCATTGGATACCTCTTGGGCCTTGGTAAAGAACCTGTTTGCCCAATCGTGATCGACTTCATCACTGTTAGCCGATCCGGCTAACTGCGCCCCCGTCTTGTCAATGATATTTTCAATGTTGATCTGGCTATCGATCTGCTGCATCATCATCCGGTTATGCGCCCTTTCTGCAACAGTCAATTCAGCACTGCTTGTAATGAGTAGTCCCTTAGCCTTGGCCTCCGCAATTTTTTCGATCCGATAAGCATCTGCCTCTGCTTTCCTTCGGATCTTCCTAGGCTCATAGACCGTACCGATGGCCTGTCCGACTAAGGTAATCAACTTTTCGAGTGGTTTTCCAGTAACGATAAGCGGGTTTTGCATGGTGGGTAAATTAAGCAAATTCTGAGGCTTTAAAAAATAACCCGTTTAAAAAAATTAAACCCAAACAGTCTGCTGCAAAATCCATTTTGTTTGACCCCATCTTACCAAATTTTAATTATTTGTAAGAATCTCAAAAATAAGTCGATAAATTAAAATTAGCATTGGTGGGAGGAGGGCAAATGATTGTGGTTTATTCACATTGAGTTTTATTTCCTTTTGGGCAGAAGACGTCACATTTCCTTAAGCCAGCTAATTCTCGCGAGTTTGCTTAATCTAAATATTACAAGTTGAGATAGTGGCTTCAGTGATTGTTCAATTAAGCTCCCTTTTACTTTCTATAGAATATTATTTACCTTGAAAGCCAAATTTAATTGTGGTCGTAAAATAAAAAAAACGACTCGCTTAAAACCGCCGTTAAAAGTTATGAAATTATATGAAAAGTGTTTTAATGAGGTCAGATTAGCTTTTTTATTTTTTATTAACAGAGTTAAACAACGTGAGCAAAGGTATCAATTGTTCAATTGTAGTCCCTTCTAGTGCACTTAAAGGGATGATTTAAAAATCATCCCTTTTTTTGTGTCCAATCACGTAATCAATTCACTTTTAGATTATTACGCGATTTTATGTCTATCAT
>Ga0308157_10002938_pt1 | contig 26272 bp, 23 predicted proteins | sample PhyBR1_FD_201035 | JGI IMG/M metagenome (GOLD analysis project Ga0308157, IMG submission 201035) | Phyllosphere microbial communities from UC Gill Tract Community Farm, Albany, California, United States - DLSLB.R1 | ecosystem: Host-associated > Plants > Phyllosphere > Unclassified | place: USA...
TTGACGCAGGCGAGGTCGGGCTTTAGTCTGACCTTTTGCGCACCCTCTCTCACTCAATATTCATGTTTTCCACTCCAAAGCCCATGCAAAAAATGACCCTGAAAAAAGCAGTATTCCCCGTGGCCGGTCTGGGCACCCGCTTTTTGCCTGCCACCAAGGCAAGCTCCAAGGAAATGCTTCCCGTCGTGGACAAGCCGCTGATCCAGTATGCCGTCGAAGAAGCCTACGCCGCGGGCATCCGCGACATGATCTTCGTCACCGGCCGCAACAAGCGCGCCATCGAGGACCATTTCGACACCGCCTACGAGCTGGAAAACGAGTTGGAAAAGGCCGACAAGCACGCGCTGCTGGCGCTGGTGCGCTCGGTGCAGCCCGAGGACATGCGCTGCGCCTTCGTGCGCCAGCCGCGTTCGCTGGGTTTGGGCCATGCGGTGCTGTGCGCCGAGCACCTCGTGGGCAACGAGCCGTTTGCCGTGCTGCTGGCCGATGACCTGATGATCGGTCCCCAGGGCGGCCCCTCGGTGCTGGCGCAGATGGCGGCCCAGTTCGAGCAGGTGCAGCAGTCCATCCTGGCGGTGCAGGAAGTGCCGCCCGAGCACACGCGCCGCTACGGCATCGTCGCCGTCGAGGACGCGACGCCGGCACATCCGGGCCTGATGAAGGTGCGCAAGATCGTCGAAAAGCCGGCACCCGACGTCGCACCCTCGCGCATGGGCGTGGCGGGCCGCTACATTTTGACGCCGGCCATCTTCGAGCAGATCCGCCAGCAGTCTTCCGGCGTGGGCGGCGAAATCCAGCTGACCGATGGGATCTCGGGATTGATGAAATCCGAAGCTGTCTACGCCTTCCAGTACCAGGGCAAGCGCTACGACTGCGGCAGCAAGGAAGGCTTCCTCGAAGCCACGGTCGAGCTCGCGCTGCAGCATCCGGAGGTGGGTGCCTACTTCCGGGACTATCTGGACAATCTGCAGATCGGCTGGTCCGGCAAGGAGCGCCGCAAGGAGCGGCTGATGCCACGGCCCGTCGAGGAAATCGACAGCGGCTTCTACCGGTCCTGACCGGCTTGCGGCGGCGCTCGGGGGCTTTTAACGCCGCCTGAGCACGTGGATGAATTCGTTGCCGATGGTTTCCTGCGCCACCAAGTCATTGCCGGTCTGCTTGGCAAACGCCTGAAAGTCGCGCGCCGAGCCTGCATCGGTGGACACCACGCGCAGCAACTGGCCGCTTGCCATGGCGGCCAGTGCCTTTTTAGCCTTCAGAATGGGCAGCGGGCAGTTGAGGCCCCGAGTGTCGAGTTCTTGGTCGATGTTCATGGGTTGCGTCATCTTTGTGGTTGCGGCCATTTCAAAAAACGTGGTGCCAAGCAGTTTGCTATGGATTCCATAGCGCACCGTCCTTGTACGGCGTGCACCTTGGGTTGGTTTGGCTTGAAAAAACCGGTTCAGGCCGGAAACACGCCGGTGGACAGGTAACGGTCGCCCCGGTCGCACACGATGAACACGATCACCGCATCACGCACGGTCTTGGCAATGTCCTGCGCCACCCAGCACGCCCCAGCCGCCGAGATGCCGGCAAAGATGCCCTCCTCCCGCGCCAGCCGGCGGCACATGTCTTCCGCGTCCGACTGGCTCACCAGCACCAGCTCATCGACCGTGCTTGCATCGTAGATCTTGGGCATGTAGGCCTCGGGCCACTTGCGGATGCCCGGAATGCGCGAGCCTTCGCTGGGCTGCGCGCCGATGATCTGGATGGCCGGGTTTTTCTCCTTCAGGTAGCGCGACACGCCGGTGATCGTGCCCGTGGTGCCCATGGCGCTGACAAAGTGCGTGATCTTCCCGGCGGTGTCGGCCCAGATCTCCGGCCCGGTGGTTTCGTAATGGACCTGTGGGTTGTCGGGGTTGGCAAACTGGTCCAGCACCCGGCCCTTGCCTTCCTGCTGCATGCGGTCGGCCAAGTCGCGGGAATACTCCATGCCGGCGCTCTTGGGCGTGAGGATCAGCTCGGCGCCAAACGCCTTCATGGTCTGCGCGCGTTCGATGCTCAGGTCCTCGGGCATGATGAGCACCAGGCGGTAGCCTTTGATCGCCGCAGCCATGGCCAGCGCAATGCCGGTGTTGCCGGACGTCGCCTCGACCAGCGTGTCGCCCGGTTTGATCTCGCCACGCTCCTCGGCGCGACGGATCATGGCCAGCGCCGGACGGTCCTTGACCGAGCCGGCCGGGTTGTTGCCCTCGAGCTTGCCCAGGATCACGTTGCCGCGCGCGGCGTTTTCGGCAGCAGCGATGCGCTGCAGGGCGACCAGCGGTGTTTTTCCGACCGCGTCTTCAATGGTTGGGAATTTCATGGGTGCCAACTGTGCCATAATTTCGTTCTTCGCTTTTATTGCCCGGGTGGTGAAATTGGTAGACGCAGGGGACTCAAAATCCCCCACCGAAAGGTATGCCGGTTCGATTCCGGCCCCGGGCACCAAATACAAAAAGCCGTTTCCGTTCACTTGGAAACGGCTTTTTTGTTGCCCTGCAAAAACAGCGCCAAGACCACGCGGATGAGTCACTACCCCTCCCGGCGCGTTTACCGTTTCACCGGGAATTGGTGAGATATCGGCTCAGCTTGGCCAGGACCAGCCCTGCCAGGGTGCCTGCCATGTCTATCCCGACGTCGAGCCAGCGCGGGTGGCGGTCCACCGCCATAAACTGCAGTCCTTCGGTCAACAGCGCCAGCAGCAGCGTGGCCAGCACGATGCGCTTGACTGGCCAAGCCAGTGGACGGACGGCCGCTACCAGTGTCATCCCGGCAAATATCAAAAAATGCGCAACGGAAGAAATGTATGACGGCGCATGCATCAACTTCACGCCTTCGTTGCGCCAGGCACCCGGCATCTGCGTACCCACCAATAACGCCAGAATTTGGAGGGCCAGCAATGCGTCAGAAACTCGACGGTTCATGGTGGAATTTCTCATTCAGGTTTGAGCAGGCAGACAGGTCACGCAGACGTTATAGGCTTTTGGCGCGTCAACGCCGTGGTGATCTGCCTGACTACCGCATCAGGCGCAAAAAGCCGGGCGCACAAGGCTTTGCAACGTGCAGGCATATCGGCATCGCTCTTCACTTCGTCGACCAACCGGGTTGCCATGTCCTCTAAGCTGTTTATCGAATGATCCGTACAGGCCCGGCCCACCCGCTCGTTGCCAATGAGGTGGATCAGGTCGTTGCCGGGATTGATGCTTGCCAACACAGGCAGTCCTGACTGCATGTAGGTTAAAAATTTTCCGGGAATATTGTGGGTTTTATGACGCGGATCCAGGGCAACGATGCCCACATGGCATTGCGCATAGAGGCCGGGAATTTCTTCCGGGGCTATTTCGTCATGAAACATGACATTGTCAAGTCCACGCCGAATGGCTTCGTCGCGCAACAGCTGGGCATCACTGCCCCGGCCCACAAACAGAAAGCCAATGTCGCTTCGGCTGCGCAACCGTGCAGCCAGTTCAATCAAAACCCCCATTCCCTGCGCCACGCCCATGTTGCCCGCATAGACAAAGATCGTGCGCCCGGCAAGCCTACTCTCGGCCACAGAGATGCTGCATCCCGTGTTCGGGGCTTGAGCCAACCAGTTCTGCAGAACTTCGACGCGCTGGTCCGGCTTTAGCCCGGCACGGCTGAAGTAAGGCAGATTCGCCGGCGTTTGCACCCCAATGACATCGGCCACCGAATACTGGTAAGCCTCGACCGCCTTCAAAAACCGATAAGGCAAGCCCCGGCCCAAGAGCCCCATGTCGACCGCCCATTCCGGAAAAATGTCCCGGATGATGAGGTAGCTGGGGCAGTCGCTGGCCTTCTTGAGGGTGTTGACGATGGGACCCAAAAAGATCGTCGGCGCATACCAGATCAGGCCCTCCCACAGCACATCAGCCAGCGGGCTTTTGCGCAGGTTGCGCCGCATGGCAAAGGGCATCAGAAACTCCCCCACCGTGCGGCGGGCATAACTCATGTCCTTGGTGCGGGGGGCTTTCAGGCGCAGTACTTCAACGCCGCCCAGCTTTTCAAGCAACCAGGGCTGTTCAATATCCGGCGCAGGAATCATCACCGTCAGGTGGTGCCCCTGCCTGACCAGTTCATGCGACAAGTCCCGGAGTTGAACAGCCGCAGAGGAGCGCACCGGCGGAAAAACATCTGCAATTACGGCAATACGCATCTAAATCATCCGCTGCTCAGTATTTTTTCCACACGATCCGGTTCACATAGTCGGTATAGCTATGGATGATCCGTACCATTTTGTCCGATACGTTTGGTACGCTGTAGTCTGCTACCAACCGAAATCCTCGGTCGTTGCCGCGTGGCTGCGTTTCCAATATTGCCAATCCTTGCATGACCCGATCCAACCCAAGTCCGACCATCATCACCGAAGCTTCTTCCATGCCTTCTGGGCGTTCATGGGTTTCACGCAGATTGACTGCCGGAAAGTTTAGGATAGAAGACTCTTCGGTAATGGTCCCGCTATCAGACAGCACGGCACGCGCGCAAGTTTGCAGCTTGAGGTAATCCAAGAAACCAAACGGCTTATGGAACAGCACCTTGGCATGAGCTGTGAGTCCCTGTGCCTCCATTCGCTTGCGCGTTCGTGGATGCGTGGAAACAATCACCGGCAGGTCGTAACGCTCGGCGAGCGCGTTCAGCACGTCAAACAAACGCTGCAAGTTTTGCGGCGAGTCAACATTTTCCTCGCGATGCGCGCTCACCAAAAAGTACCCTTGCTCCGTCAGGTTCAGCGTGGCCAACACATCAGAGGCTTCAATCCTTGCGCTGTAATGTTCAATTACTTCGCGCATAGGGCTGCCTGTCTTGATCACCTGATCTGGCGGCAAGCCTTCACGCAACAGGTAATTCCGTGCAATCTCGCTATAGGTCAAGTTAATGTCTGCAATATGGTCGACGATCTTGCGGTTGATCTCTTCCGGTACCCGAAAATCAAAGCACCTATTACCTGCTTCCATGTGAAAGATCGGCACCTTACGGCGCTTGGCCGCAATGGCGGCAAGGCTACTGTTGGTATCACCTAGCAGAAGCAAAGCATCCGGTTTGTATTCCTCCAACACTCGGTCAGCTGCCATGATGATCTGCCCAATGGTGTCGGCAGCGGTTTGGCCAGCAGCTTCCAAAAAACGATCTGGCTTGCGAATCCCCAGTTCTTCAAAGAAAACACCGTTCAGCTCGTAGTCGTAGTTTTGACCCGTATGCACCAGCACGTGATCACAATGCTGGTCCAGCTTATCAATGACACGCGAGAGCCGGATGATTTCCGGCCGGGTCCCCACAATGGTCATGACCTTAAGCATTGACGGCCTCGCGCACGATGTCCAACTGCATCAGCACGTCCTTCACCTGGGCAACATCCAGTTGACGAGTATTGTGCGAGGTGTAATCGTCAATCGTGGAAATTTCCAGTTCCCCTTGAATAAAGTACTTGTCGTAGTTCAAGTCACGCGAGTCAGCAGGAATACGGTAGTAGTCACCTAAGTCGTCTGCACGGGCCATTTCTTCACGCGACACCAGCGACTCATACAACTTTTCGCCGTGACGCGTACCAATGATCTTGATCTCGTTTTCCAAGTGCAGCAGTTCCTTCAAGCCCTGCGCCAAGTCGCCAATCGTTGACGCTGGCGCCTTCTGAACAAAAATATCGCCCGGTTGCGCATGCTCGAACGCATAAAGAACCAAGTCCACCGACTCCTCAAGCGACATCAGAAAGCGAGTCATGTTAGGGTCAGTAATAGTGAGTGCTTTGCCCTTCTGCAATTGATCCAAGAACAAAGGAATCACCGAACCTCGAGAGGCCATCACGTTGCCGTAACGCGTGGCCGACAGCACCGTTTTCTTTGGATCGCAAAGGCGGGACTTGGCCACCATGACTTTTTCCATCATGGCTTTGGACATACCCATCGCATTAATAGGATAAACCGCCTTGTCTGTGCTAAGCACCACGCATCGCTGTACCCCATTGGCAATGGCTGCACGCATTACGTTTTCAGCACCTACCACATTGGTCTTGACAGCTTCCATTGGATAAAACTCGCAGGATGGCACCTGTTTGAGTGCTGCAGCGTGGAAAACAAAATCAACACCACGCAGCGCTTCATTAATACTGTCGTAGTCACGCACGTCACCAATATAGAATTTGACCTTGTCATTATTTAATCTAATACGCATGTCTTCTTGCTTTTTTTCATCGCGACTGAATATGCGAATTTCAGAAAAATCTGAATGCAAAAATCGCTGCAGAACCGCGTTGCCAAATGAGCCAGTGCCCCCCGTGATCAGCAATACTTTGTTTTTAAACATATTTAAAATCCCCTATAAATAATCTGTTGTTAACCAAAATCATGCATTGTGCGTAATAATTCCGGCCAAGGCTTTGGCACAAAACCTGTCGCTTGCCGGAAACGAGTAGAATCCAACGAGCGATCAATGACCACTTGGTCGTCAGCGCAAATGTCAATGGCTTTGCCATAGGTCTGCGCAACCATTGTCAGCAGATCAAACTTATTGATGGGCTCTGCGGACACATGATACAAACCATGGAGTTCAGGGTGTGGAATGACATGATCGTGAATAACACGCGCGATTTCCACTGTGGGCAGTCCAGAAAAGATGGCTCGCTTATAGCCCTTGACGCTGCCTGTCTGCGCTAAGAACCACCCTACCAAACTACGAGCACCGTCAAGTTCGTGCCCGATGATGGAAGTGCGCAAGGTAATGGCACTCTTGTAATCGACTTCACCCAGGTATTTGCTGCGTCCATACAAGTCTCTCGCATCGGAAGCATCCGCTTCTTTATACATGCCCTGCGTCCCTGAGAAGATGCAGTCGGTGCTTATGTGTACCAAACGTGCACCAACCACTTCGCAGAGGCGTGCCAAACGGTGTGGTAATAATGAATTGATTGGGATAGTTTGAAGAGGGTCGAAAGCCTGTTCAAGTTGTTTCACAAGACCAACACAGTTAATTACAAAGTCTGGCCTGGCACGATTGAAGAGGTCCACCAGATGGTCTGGATTATTGACATCATGCCCGATAATTACTTTCTCGGCGATATTTGGAGAAAAATGCTTTTTTAGCACTGCGGATCGGGCAGAACCAACAACTTCAAAGTTGGGGCTCTGTGCGAAAAATCGCATTACAGCATTCCCCAACATGCCCGATGCGCCAAGAACAAGAACGCGCCCATATTTATTACTCATTTATTACTCACAAATCAAATGTTTTAAGTCTGCAAAATTCCGCGAAACATACCTAAATTTGCCTGAAGCGATCCTTCTTCAGCAACGTATCGGTTGGCGTAGTTGATCGCCGCAGTAGAAATTTTTTCCTGCTCATCCGAAGTGCGGTTGGCCGCTTTCAAAATAGCGTGGTGCCAGCCGAATATATCTTGGAGAGGAATGGCGGTCGCCGCACCGAACTCGTCCGTGCGCCATGGCGTCTGGTCGCTGATCAAGACAGGAGTCCCAGCGCGGAGCGCTTCAAAGATGACATGGCCAAAGTTTTCGCCATGAGTTGGGAACGCAAACAAATCATAGCGAGCGAAGGTGCTCGAAACCGCTTCGGGCGTAATCGGACCATAAGAACTCACTTGAATATTGTCGGGAAGTGTGGCGATTGCTTTTTCACATAGTCGCCAGTAAGCCTCGTCCTCAATCGGTCCAAATATATCCAGCACGACGGGTACCTGCACGGTCTCAAGTATGCGGATCAGTCCGTCAAGGTTCTTCATCGGAGAAATTCGGGAAATGAAAGCGATCCTTATACATCCCGCTTCCTTTGCTTTAACAATCGATTTCCCATGAGGCGGTAGGGCCAGGACGGGGTCAGGTGCAACATGGATGCGGTCTACCGCGTTGGGAAACTGTCGAAGAATGTCTTGCGCTTCTATTGGAGTTGATGCATGCCAGAAGACGTCCCGATAAAGACCCACAAGTCTAACCAGCGTCAGAAAGACGAATTTTTTGTACTTCTTAACCGCAAGTGCTCCCGGCGAAAACTCTCCTCTCGGCGCCAAGAGAATAGGCCGACCGGAAATGTACTTTCTCAGGTTAAGGTACAAAAGAATAGAAGATTGCGGGCTGAAGAAGCTGTTGAGATAAACCATGTCAAAATCACCCGCTGCGAGTGCCTGTCTAAGCCCACGTAGTCCGAAAGCGTCAGGGCTCGCGTAGTAGATAGGGCCGTCCTGGGTTTCAATCCACCGGTTTGTTTCAATGCCCGCATATTGCGTTTCTGAACCGAGGTCGCGATCGCGGGTGAAAATCGAGAGATTTATCTTTCCCGCGATCTGCTTGCGCATATTGTCGAGAGTTCGGATTGGTCCACCACCTAAGTAACCCGGTAGGAAGTAGTCGCTGACGCAGAGAACATTTATCGCTCTTTCCATCGGCTTCACCTTCTTTGTATCCCGGCCTGCTCCACCTGTCGTAACTGGCGCGATATCAACAAATGCAAAAACAATGCCGATACTGGAATTTCCGGGCGTATCAGAAAAGACTCGAAAATAGAAACGATCATCAAAACGATAACGATGGAGATAAACTTCGGATTCAAGTGGAAAATTAAATAAGAAATTATCAGCATGATTATGAGATAACCAATGGCACCAACGCCGGATAACAGCATAAGGAAGAGATTGTCCACGCCAGTATTGTCGACTGTCGACCATCCTAGAAGAAAGTCGAGCACTGTCGCGTTATTCATGAATTTCGCAAAAAAATAAGGACGAAGACTCAATAAAATATCTAGGTCTGGATCCTCTGAAATCGTCAGATAATATGTTATTGCACTTGCGATAAAGGGCAGCGTTACTCCGACAAATAAAATCGAATTACGATAGGCTTTAAGCCGATGAAACAGAAATTCGAGAATTTGCAATAGCAAGAAAAAGAAGAGCGCGAGCGTGGCCGTCCGTGTGTCCGTGATCTGGAACACGGCGAAAGCGACGATAAAGGATGTGATCAGCAGGAATAATGATGCCTTTGTCCTAAATTGAAGATGAGAAAAGACCGCCAAGATCACAAAGGAAAGGTAAATGGCCGATGCTTGGTTAGCATTTGTGAAGCCCAGAGTCGACCGTGTTCGCCCTGCAAATTCTGTAGATTGACCCACAAGTTGCCCGGTATTAAACAACATTGCATGCAGAAGTACGACGATTATGGTTGGAACCAAGAAGGCGACGGCGACCTCTTTTGCATTCAGTCGATCAATACTAGCTAAGATCAATACCAGGAACACCATATTTATTACAATCTGGAACTGGCCCAATGTAAAAAAGATGAGTAGTACAAAGAGTGAAACTGCGGTGTTCACTCGAATCTTCCTTTCAAGTATGATATTCCACAGAAAAAGGAGCACGGCAACAAATCTAAAAGCATCCTTTGCGCCATATGATTCGATCAACTTTGTTCCAGTTGTCAGAAAGTAACCGACGAACAGTATGGCAAACGCAGTGACGTTAAATAGCAACGTCCTACGGTTCAGATTTACCTTTATATTTGTCGGAATCAGCGGGTTATTCCGGCTGTAGACCTCAATAGCCATTGTTCACCGTTTCGTGTGTCGGTCTATTACTCAAGATTCCATTTCCAGTGGTCAGAACAGTGTATATTCGCTCCGCTGTTTCCCGAGCCTCAACCGGTCCAAGCAATAGGTTGAGCGTTTCTGAGTAGGTCGAAGCATGATAAGCGCAGACGAAATCCTCGTTATAGGTATCGTCCCAATCTACCGGTCTAGCCAATTGCGTACGCAGGAAATCATGGAGCTTTGCGGGGTTACCCACGCGAGTGACACCTTTGTGGAAGGCATAGAACACTTCACCAAAGAGGAAAACGCGCCGTTTGAGAAGTAGCGCTTCGTAACCGACGGTGCTCGTCAGTGTGATTACAGCCTCAGAACATCGGATCAGCTTCTTGGTCGGCGCTTCTGGTGGCAAAAGTCGTACATTCGGCAAGGCGAGCAAACGTCGATAAAAATCTAGATCAGGAAAGGCCCAGGCACTAATATGGTCCTTGACATAGAGCTTAATTCCCTCTGGCAAGTTAAAGGCGACGTTTCGAATGACCTCGTATTCATTTAGCCAAGCGCCTGCCAATATTGATGTGGACGATTCAGGGTGAAAATGTAGCGGATAAAGAATAAATCGTTCCCCAGCAACAGGATTCTGGTAGAGCTTGCGCACCTTGCCCGAACGGAAGCGGCGGTCAAGGTTGCGACGAAACAGAGCCAAGTGCGTTAGCAGCGGGTTACCTATCTGGAAAGCGTCGGTTCGGCTGTCGGCTGCATAACGCAGAAGCGCAACAATTTTCATAATGCGATCGCGCCGCAAATAACGTTTGGTGAGGGCGAGTTGATCGAGACCGTTGATTTTCATGTAGTCAGGTACGATGGTCTCAATCCCATCGATATATGCGCGCGCCCAATACCTAACCTGCGTATCGGGAGTCAGTTGCCCAGCGCGGATTGCCTCAAAGGCCTTTGCGACCGTATCATCCTTTACGGGATCGGACGAGACGGAAAAGCGTCCAGGAAGGCGGGATCCGCCAAGCCCGAGATAAGTTTTTCCCTTTCGTTGCGCAACGAACAACGCAAAATGGGCGAAGCTGTTAGACACATTCTCATACAGAACCATATCCGTCTGGTGCATCTCGAAAATCATCTCATAAAAACTGAGAAGCGCACTTTTCAGGCGATCAAAATATTCGACGTTTGTATGGCCGCCCCATATGTTGTAGGTCTGCGCTCTCTCGAAATCGGACAGGAGCGCGGCATTCAAATTGAAGTCAGCATAGCGCGCGAGCATAGAGTGATCCGTTATATGGTTCCGAAAAAACGCGGCGAATTCGTAAATCTCTTTGACATTCAACTCGTCCAGCTTGTTTTCAGAACGAGAAAACGCGCTGTCCACGGCAACCACGGCCTTTGCTCCATTCTTGACGAAAAGGCTGACCAGCACCTTGAAGAAATGATGATAGTTCGGTGCACTATTCGACAACATTAGAATATTCATTACACGCCATAACCTTTGATTTTTGCGACTTCAACCGACGTATTGACGCTGACATCTTGCGCCAAAACTTTGCCAATAATCCGGTTTAACATTTTTGGCGCTAGCCCAAACCCAGGCCGCACACTACGCACAGCATCTGCAGTAATCACATCTCCCATTTTCAAATCCTTCACAAAATACAGTGAGCGCCGGAATTTCACATTTCCCTGCTCACTCGACTTGCGGCCATAGTCCACGCAGCCCAATGCAGCCCAAGCGGTTTTACTGTCTTTGCACAGAGCTGCCAGTTCGGATGGTTCGAGCGAGAAACTGTCGTCCGGCCCGCCACCACTACGGTCTAGCGTGAAATGCTTTTCAATGATGGACGCACCCATAGCCACACTGGTGATGGCAGTGGTGTTGTCTAAAGTGTGATCAGAGAGCCCAACGGTTAGCCCAAAGCGCTGGATCATGTCGGGGATGGTGCGTAGGTTGTAGTCTTCTGCCGGTGCGGGGTAGCCGCTAACGCAATGCAGGATGGCCAACTCTTTGCAGCCGCCTTCATGGGCAGCATCAATGGCTTCCTGAATCTCCTCGGCGTCGGCCATGCCGGTGGAAATGATCATTGGCTTGCCGGTGCTGGCGACGTATTTGATCAGTGGAATATCGACGGCTTCAAATGATGCGATTTTGTAGGCTGGTGCGTTCAGGTCTTCCAATAAATCAACAGCGGTGTTGTCAAACGGCGAACTGAAAATGGTGATGCCGTGCTTGCGGGCATGTGCAAACAGCGGGGCGTGCCAGTCCCACGGCATGTGGGCCTCTTCGTACAACTCATAAAGCGTTCTTCCATCCCATAGACCGCCGTGAATACGAAAGTCTTCAGAGTCGCAGTTCAGAGTGATGGTGTCGGGGCGGTAGGTTTGCAGCTTGACGGCATCGGCACCGGCCTGTTTGGCGGCTTCAATGATTTTGAAAGCGGTTTCGATGTTGCCGTTGTGGTTGGCGGACATTTCGGCGATAACGTAGGGGGCTTCGTCAGCAGCAATTCGACGGCCTGCAATGGTGATGCTTGGGTGATTCGACATGGTGTTCTTTCTTGTGTCTTACGAATTAAGTTGCCATTCATGGCACAGCAGTCCAAAGCAGATGACATCGTGATAGCGCTCGCCATCGAAGTGCTGGTCACGCAGGATGCCTTCCTGCTGGAAACCGAGAGCTTGATGAAACTGGATGGAGCGCTCGTTGTATGCCAGCGCCTGGCCATTGACTTTATGCAGTTTGAGTTTAGTAAAGGCATGGCTGAGCGCTGCGCGGCCAAGCTGCCGCCCGCTGCCTTTGGGCGCATCGGGTGCTGCGTAAAACCCCCAGTCGGCAATGCCTTCGTTTGCTACCGCATTGAAGTTCACGAACCCCAGAGGCTGGTGGTTAGCCTCAAAGACCAACAGGTGTTTTTTTGGGTCTGGCAAGCTGCGTTCAAACCAGCGCTGATGTTCAGCCAGCGTAATTTCATGCTGGGTGTACATGTAGCGTCGAACGTTTGGATGGTTGCGCCAAGCCAGTACCCGTTCCAGGTCGGCATGAACCATGGGCCGAATTTTGGATGGCAATGAGCCTGGATCAGGCATTGAGGAGTCCCATGGTTTTCAAGATTTTTTCAACGCCCTGTCCATTGGTAATAGCACTTGCGGCGAGGCTCATGCGCGTCAGGCCCGCTGAATCGATCAGTTCCCGAATAGTCTGCGGCAGTTGCGTGGCGATATCACTCACGGACCCAACCAAACAGGCTGCGTGTGCGGCTTGCAGAGCTTTGGCGCCAGCTTGTTGATTTTCGGCCAGTACCACCATCAGGGTCGGCAAGCCCAAGCAACATCGCTCCCACGACGTGCTACCCGCAGCACCAATTGCCAGATCGCTGTCGGCCATGCGCTGGGCCATGTCGCTGACATTGACCACCACTTCGGTGGGCCAGGGCATCTGTGCCGCCAGTTCGCGGACGTTCTGCAACCAGGGCGCCATCAGGCCCATGACCACGGTGATGCGGAGTTCTTGCGGCAAAGCGCAGGCTTTGAGGGCCTGCAGCACCTGTCCGGTCGCGTTGGGTTGATCGACGCCGCCCATGGTGATGAGCAACTGGCGCAAGGCGGGCTGCGCTTGGCGGCGCTGCAGGCTACAAGGCCGCAATGCGGCAAACTCAGGGCGCAACAAAGCGTAGTGCGGACCAGTCAGCACCTGGCACTGTTGGGGCACCAGTGGGGCGTAGTGCTCCGGCTGGCGTCCCAAGTTTTGGTCAAGCAGCAAGTCACAAACATGGGGCCGGTCTGCCAAGTCGTCGATGACCAGCAGTTTTCGGTAATGCGGCGCAAGCGCCCTTTCCCATCGCTGGTCGAGGGCGTAATGGTCAACCACCAGCCAGTCGGGCTGCAGCCCCCTCAGGATGGCAGCGGTTTCTTGCGAATCGTTCTGCCACGTGTTGCCTAACCAGGCTGAGTGGACGGGCTTCTGCTGCGGGTTTGGCGCTTCTTTCACTATGCTTTTGATAGCTGCTCGCGCAGGCTGCACGTGCGCTACAAGGCTATTTGACTTGTAACCACGCTGGTGGATGACATCCAGCAGGTGGCCGGGATGCTGCCGGCTGATGAAGTGGCAATCCGCGCCTTGAGCTTTGAGTGCGTCGGCCAGCGTCAGGCAGCGCATGACATGGCCGCTTCCCATCTGCAGGGACGCATCGGTGCGGAAGGCGACTTTCATGCTTGTGCTGCGCTGTTGCCTTGCGCTTGCAGGGCTTTGAACATCCATTCGGCGCGCGTCCAGTCTTCGGGCGTGTCGATGTCCTGCACTCGGTGCCTGGGCAGCATGACCGGCGCGGCGGCTGGGCTGAAAATCATTCGACCTTGAGTCCAGGCGTCTGCGCGGCCCCAGTAGAACTGGCCTGCGTCGTGGTAGGCCTCTTCAAGGTCTTGCGAGCGAGTGTTGAAATGCTCAGCGGTGAACATCTCTACCCGTCCCGTTTCATTGAGACAGATGGCACGCTGGATGGGGAAAGCGTAGCTAGTGATGGAGAAGGCATAGTCGCAACCCGTTTCGACAAGCACGGCAAGACCCCGGCGCAAGTCATCCGCAGAAACGAACGGCGCAGTGGCATACAGACAGCAAACCTGCGCGGGAGTTTGGTCCTGCGCTGCAAACCAATTAATGGCGTGGGTAATGACTGCGGTGGTGCCAGTGTGGTCATCGGAGAGTTCGGCCGGGCGCATGAACGGAATTTGCGCCCCGTACTGACGCGCAACTTCGGCAATTTCTGCATCGTCGGTGGACACCACAATGTGGTCGAAACAGCCGCTTTGGAGCGCTGCTTCAATCGACCATGCAATCATTGGCTTGCCGCAAAACAGCTTGATGTTTTTACGCGGAATACGCTTGCTGCCACCGCGTGCAGGAATGACCGCAAGCCTCATAAGCCAAGCGCTTCGCGCAAGCAGCTGACAACCTCATCTTGCTGCGCTTCAGACATGACAGGGTACATCGGGATGCTAATGGCCTCAGTGTAGTAACGCTCTGCTTCTGGAAACTGCCCAGTTGTGAACCCCATTTTTTGGTAATAAGGCTGGGTATGCACTGGGATGTAGTGCAGATTGACGATGATATTTTTTGCGCGCAGAGCTTCAAACACTTGCAGATGGGTTTTCTGGATCTTGTCTAACTGCAAGCGGATGACGTACAAATGCAGACCAGAGTAACCGTCTGGATGCTGCCAAGGCGTGGTGACAGGCAGGTCTTTCAACAGCTTGTCATAGCGCCGTGCCAGTTCGTGGCGGCGGGCGACATATTGCTCCAGACGATTCATCTGGCTCGCACCCAGTGCGGCTTGAAGGTCTGTCATGCGGTAGTTGTAGCCCAGTGCCACTTGCTGGTAATACCACGGACCATCCATGCCTTTGGTCATTAATGCCGGGTCACGGGTAATACCATGGCTGCGTAGCAATCCCAAACGTTCGGCCAGTTGATCATCGTTTGTCAGGGCCATGCCGCCTTCAGCAGTGGTGATGATTTTGACGGGATGAAAGCTGAAAACCGTAATATCGCTGAAGCGGCAGTTACCAACCGGCTGCCCGAGATATTTGCCGCCAATAGCATGTGATGCATCTTCAATGATTTTGAAGCCAAACCGTTGCCCAAGGTTATGGATGGCTTGCATGTCACAAGGCTGGCCGCACAAGTGGACTGGCACCACGATTTTGGGAAGACGGCCAGTTTTTTCAGCAACAAGGAGCTTTTGCTCCAACGCCTTTGGGCACAGGTTGTATGTATTTGGGTCAATGTCAACAAAATCGACTTGTGCACCGCAATAGAGACCACAGTTGGCTGATGCAACAAAAGTATTGGGTGTGGTCCACAACCAGTCGCCAGGACCTAGCTCTAGCGCCAAGCATGCAATGTGCAGCGCAGACGTAGCACTGCTCACGGCAAATGCGTATTTGACTTGGCAATGGTTGATCACGGCCTGTTCAAACTTTGGAACCGCAGGGCCTTGCGTGAGATGAGTGGAATGCAGCACCTCTACCACCGCATCGATATCTGCCTGAGTGATGTCTTGGCGACCGTATGGAATCATGGACTAGCGGCTTTCTATGTGATTTTCAAAAGTTATGTACGGAGCCTGTAAGGAGCGGTACGGTAAGGGGGTAAACTTGATAAAAGCCCATGCCTTCCAAACAAGGATGAGCAAAAAAGCTGCACACAAGCCTAGCGGTACAGCCAACAGCGGCCAATATTGGGAAAACCCCCAAGTAGCGATGAGAAAAACAATAAGGCTGGCAACATGGCTGTGAATGATGGGCCGGTCAATGCCTTGAGCATAAAGCGCGTAATGCGGAACCATGCCTAGCGCATAAAGAACCATAGTGATCAGAACCCATGGATAGAGATACTGCTGCGTTGTATAGAGTGGGTTATTTAACCAGCTCAATAAAAAAGAAAGCAAAAATAAGCTCACGATAGAAAAGGCTACAGAGAGTATTACTGTGTGAATTAGCAAGAGACGAAGGTTTTTGCAAAACAAGACAGGCTGTTGCTTATGGTGCGCACTAATCAACCCCGGATAGCTAAAGGCAAACACGCCAGCATCAAGAAATGTCATTAACGTTCCACTGATGCCCATAAACAAAACGTAAGCTCCCACAATTTCAAGCCCGCCAAGCGATTGGAGCCAATAACGATCCAGTGTAAAAACGCCGCGAAGTGCAAGTGTGGCGACCAGAAGCGGAATAGATACTTTTAAGCCGGAAGCAATCCAGCGCCAATCTACTTTTTTATTCCAACCACCAATACGAAGTTGTGTCAGACGATAAGCTCCGGCTAAAACAGCGACAAGACCCGCCACTGTCCATCCACCTAGGATGTAGTCCAGCGAACGTGTTGTTGGCTCTACAGCCATTAGCGCGGTAACGCCAATAGCCCATGTACCTTGCCTGAGGAAAAGCATCACACTGGCTAGGAGTTGTTCGGAGATTGCGATCAGGAGGCGGCTGAGTTCCTGGTTGAGGTGCTCAAGAACCAATAACGCAAAGAACCATCCGGCAAGGCTCCAGGGCAGCAGCCCCTGAATAAATATCATGCTCAGCAGAGGGATAAAAATTGCATATAGCACCAGTGAAAGCGCACCTTGGTCTTTGAGCAAGCCACCCCATTCTTGACGTTCGCGCTTGAGCACTTCGCGAGTCGTAAACGTGTAAAAGTCAAAGCCCAACAAATAAAGAGAATAGCCAATCGTGGCAGTGACTAGACCGTACAAACCCAGTTGTGCAGGCTCAAGAAACCGTGCCAAGAAAAAAATCAACAGAAAACGGCTGGCCAGCGTTAGAGCACGCAAGACGATGTTTATCGCCCGAACTCGATTGGTAGTACCCATCCTTGTTAGTTCAGATGCAATTGGGGTCAACTTTGACAAGTATCATCAAGCTCGGCGCTAAAAATGATGATTAATTTTAAGAACATGAATTATTAATTTTTTAAGCAATACTTATTGTGATTCAACATGCGGCAACTTCAAGATGAATGAAAATTCATACGCCACAAAAAATTTTGTACTATTTTTAATAACTACCTGCACATGCTGGACAAGTGCAAAAGGCACTTTTACTTATAAAAATAATGAATTTTCGCCATCATCTTCAAAAATAGACCATGGAAATTCATTTTCATGATTTTTTGAATGCCTCGTGCTGGTCGGAACGGATGGCTGGCTTTTCCTTCTCGGACGACAAATGCCGCACTCTCCAGAACCAGCAGAACTGCGTAAGGCGCGCATAGACGGCGGTGTACAGCAAAGCACAAACCACAAATCCCAGCACCAGCATGCTGGTATGAGTGGGCCAAGTCACCGCAATAGTGGAGGGAACCAAGGCCGCAATCCACATCATGGCGCCGGTAAAGGAATTGCGGACCAAGCTGCTGGCATTGGGGAATAAAGCACGAACCACTCGGCGTTTGACCAAACTGTGCAAATGCAAACGGTCTGGGTCCCCAGGGCTGAGATTGCGGCGGTGGCGGCGTAAGATGCTAAATAACACTTCAAGCACCGGAAAACCACACACCAGCATGGGCGCCCAAGCTGACACTTCAGAATGGCGCTCCAGGATCAGCACTGCCAGCCAAGCAAGCGCAAATCCCATGAAATAAGCCCCGCCATCGCCCAAAAAAATCTTGCCCATAGGCCAATTGACCAACAAAAAGCCGGCAACCGCGGCGCCTAGTAGCAGACAGGCGCGGGCCAGATCGTGGTCCCCCAAGGCCATGGTCATGAGTCCGAACGCAGCCAGAATGATGATGACTGTGCCAGCTGCCAATCCGTTAAATCCGTCAATAATGTTGATTGCGTTGGCAATGCCGCCTACAGCAAAAGCCGTAAACAATACAGAGAACAAAGTAAAGCCCAACAGCCAGTCGAGTCCCGGCAAGTTGGCATCAATGATGGAATGGCCGGTAATGGCCCAGCCCAACACGCCACAGCCCATGGTGGCCAGCAGACGGGTGCGCACGCTGACGCGCTTTGTCACGTCTTCGAGCAGGCCAAAGGCAAACGCCGGGATGCCGGCCAATATCAGTGGGCCCAGCAGTTGCTGGCTGCCGGTTGGCGCCACTCCGTAGCCTGTAACCACACCAACCGCTATGGCAATGCCGCCCACGCGGGGCGTAGGATGCTTGTGAAATTTTTGAATACCCGACGCACTGTCCATGCTGAGGTGCCCATGCCAGCGCTGGGTGAGCACCAAAAGCAGCGCTGTCAATAGCGCGACGCCGCATGTGATGAATGCAGTGAACTGGTCTGGGGTGAAAAAACTTTGCATAACATCAGTCCGGTGGTCAATGAGCAGCCAAGCCATTGCTGGCAAAAGGCGGCATCGGGTGCTGCGGCTTGTAAGGTCAACAGCGCACCTTGGCTGTCCTTTGGTTGGGTTTAACGTGCATCTGGCGTGCTTCCATACTGGTAATTGGTGTATCGGTAACGGCTGTACTTGTAGCCGTAGCCGCCGTAGCGCTGGCGGCTGGTGTCAAGGTCGTTGAACACCACGCCCTTGACCGGTATGCCGGTTTGCCCCAGCCGCTTGGCACTTTCCTGCAATTCACCCAGCGCCGTCACTTCAGCGCGCGCTACCATGAACACAGTGCCTGCATGCGTTGCCAAGACCTGCGTGTCAGAAACGGCCAGCACCGGTGGGGTGTCGATCAGAACCATGTCGTATTGGGCAGAAAGGCCTTCCAGGAGGTTCAGTGTCGAGGCAGACATCAACAGCTCGGCCGGGTTGGGCGGCATCGTTCCGGTGGTGATCAAGTCCAGGTTGGGCGCAACGCTTTGACGCACCACATCGCCAAGCGTGCGGGTGCCGGCAATCAGTTCGCTCAGGCCGTGGCCGCGCTTCATGCCGAAGAATTGGTGGATGTGGCCTTTGCGCATGTCGGCATCGATCAGGAGCACCCGCTTGCCGCCCGCAGCCAGGACAGCAGCAAAGTTGGTGCTGGTGAAAGACTTGCCAATGCCGGGGGTTGGACCGGTAAACAGCACCACGTTGTTGCGCGCGTCCAGCATCGCGAACTGCAATGCTGTGCGCAGGCTGCGAAGGCTTTCGACACCGGGGTCTTCTGGATGATTGATAGCCAGCAAATGGCTGCCCGGGGCTTGAGCCTTGATCAGTTTGGACAACTTGTCCTGCTCAGTAGAGTGCGGTACGGTGGCAAACACATGCAGGCCGGTGGCGGATTCAATATCGGATGGGTCCTTGATACCGGGGCGCAAGCTGTTGCGCAAAAATGCCAGCCCCATGCCCAGCAGCAAGCCGAGCACGCCGCTGATGGCAAGGATTTGTGCCTTTTTTGGTTTGATGGCTTCTTCGGGAACGACAGGCGCATCGACCACGCGCACATTGCCCACTTTGCCTTCTTTAACCAAGCGCAACTGCTGCGAACTGGTCAGCAGGTTCAGGTACAACTCGCTGTTGACCTTGACATCGCGTGTGAGGCGCAACAGGTCCTGCTCGGTGTTGGGCAGGGTCTTAACCTTGCTGGTCAGGTTGGCAATTTCCTTGCTGGTAGCGGCGATCTGTGCGTCCAGGGTCTGGATCACGGGATGCGCCGGAGTGAACTGGGCGATCTGCTCGCGGCGTTTTTGTTGTAGCAGCAGCAAGTCGGCCTGCAGCTTGACGGACGCGTCAAGGTAATTTTTTCCTTCGACACCCAGGTCGAAAGTGCCGTTCTGGTTGCGGAAATTGTTGAACTTGACCTCGGACTCTTCCAGTTGCCTTTTGAGTTGCGGCAGGAAACCGCCCAGGAAATCAAGTGATTTTTCAGCTTCAGCGGATTTGCGCTCCGTGTTCTGACGAACGTAGTTGGTGCCCACGGCGTTCAACGTGGCGGCGATCTTTCGCGGGTCGTTGCCCTGCAGCTGCACTGCAATCACACCGGACTGCTTGCCCTGCTCTGAAATGCTCAGGTCTTTTTGCAGTTGCTCGATTACGCCCAGGCGGGAGTAGCGCACCACATTGAAATAGGCGCCGGGTTTGGCATTGAGCTCGGTGACGAGGATGCGGTTTTTGCCCTGCTCGCCGGCAAAATTGACCGGCTCGCCCACCTTGCCCTGCGCCAGCACCCGGTCATCCGGATCGCGCAGTTCGAAGCCCCCTTCGCGAGCCACCAGCAGCAAGGGGATGCCTTCGAGGTCGCCAGGCACTTCCAGCATGCCCAGGCGAATCGACTCGGTGCCCGATACGTACCCGCCCATACCCATAAAGCCGGGATCGGAAAGTGTCTTCGCCCGGCGCGCCAACCAGTTGCCAACCAGCGGGATGTACCGTGGTGCGGCGCCCACGTGCAATTGCAGGTCATCGACCGACTTGCCCACGACCAGGCGCGAGCGCAGGATTTCTATTTCGGCCGTGGCTGGGGACTTGATGTCAAACAGACTGGCCGCATCTCCCAAAGCGCCTGCAGCGCCGGGCTTGCTGTCTTCTACTTGGATGAGCGAGTTGGCCTCATACACGGGACGGCTGAGAAAGGCATACGCACCGCCCAGCACCATCACCGCCGCCGTAACGCTGGCAATCAGCCAGCGTGCTTCCAGCACCACATCGAGCAGGCTCAACAAGTCGATTTCGTCATCTTGCGCCTCGGCAATATACGGGGCTGGCACAGGCGATAGGGGAGCGTTCATACGGTCAGGGATTACGAAACAAGTTTGATACGGCGCGCCCACTCGTCCACGCCCAAGGCGATGGCGGCATGGGCGGCCTCGAAGGCAGCGCGAGGCTGACGGTAGGGGTCGGCAATGTCATAAGCGCCTTGCGGGCCGAATTCGCCCAGGCAGCGAATTTTTCCGCGCGCCAGGGGGTACAGCTTTTGAAGCTCCTGCTGGTGCTTCGCTTCCATGACCAACACCAAGTCGGCATGCGACAGCATCCAAGCCGCGACTTGCTGCGCGCGGTGGGCCGACACATCGAGGCCGTGCCGCTCCGCAATTTCCCGGGCGCTGGGCTCAACGCCGTAGCCGATGACGGCATGCAGGCCGGCCGACCAGACCTTGCGGCCAGGAAGGCGGTTTTTCAGCAAAGCCTCTGCCACGGGGCTGCGGCAGATATTGCCCACGCAGACCGTCATGATGCTGTTCATGTGTAGTGCCAGGTCAGTTAACGGCCGAGCGCGTGACGTTGGCAACCTGGGCGCTGGGCAGAATCAGGCTAATCACGCGGTTCCAGGTCACCAAGGACACTGGATCCACAAACACCACATCGCGCGACCTCAGCTCAAACCCTTCGGCCAGTGCGTAGGCTGCAGGTGAACTGGCGTCGAGGTGGTAAATCTCAGGCGTTGTCGGGGAAGCGGGACGTGCTGGGTCCGCCGGGGCAATGATTTCAGGATCGCCATGGCGGCTTCTCACCACGTAAATCTGGCGCGGATCGCCCGAGGCAGGGTTGATACCGCCGGCCTCGCCAAGCGCCTCATTGAGCGTGAGGCGGCCATTGCGCAACGGCAGCGTCATGGGCTTGATCACTTCGCCCATCACATAGACCTTGGTGTCTTCGCGGCTGGCCACACGCACCAGATCGCCGGGGGCCAGCAAAATGCGGGAAGGGTTGACGCCCATGGCGGTCAGCTGGGGCATGTTGATCACCGTGGTCGTGCCCTTGCGGGTGACGGTCACTGTCGCCCGATCGGCCACGGCCGTCAGACCGCCAGCGCGGCTGATCGCCTCCGGCAGGGTCATGGGGATGTCGTTGATGGCCTGCAAGCCGGGAACCCGAACCTCGCCATCGATATAGATACGGCCCGCGCGGTAGGACTGCACACGCAGCGTCACCTGCGGATCCTGGATGTATTTGGCAAGGCGGCGCGTGAGTTCTTCACGCGCCTTGTTCTCGGTCATTCCTGCAATTTTGAAAGTGCCCAACAGCGGAAACTGGATCAGCCCCTCTGGGCTGACGTTGTACCCATTGCCCACCGAAGACAGACCCGAGGAATCCGCCGTAAGCGTCGAGCCCGCCGGCGCCAGCACCAGTTCCGGATGATTCCAGACCACCACATTGACCACATCGCCAGGGCCAATGCCATAAGGCTTTGCCTCGCCAAAGAGGCTGCTCACGTCCTTGTTCACTCCCGTTTTTTGCAGGGCGCGCTGCCGGCCGATGAGTTCGGGCGTGATGGAGAGTAACGCACCGGGTGGGGGCGCCTGCTCGGAAGCTGCAACGCCAGTTGCCGACGGCGCGCCAGCGTTTGGCACTGCCCGCTTGGTGCTGATCGAATAAGGATTGGCGGATCCTTCGGTCGAACGCATGCCTTTGCCAATGGTGAAACCGGGCGCCATTGCACAACCGCTCAGCCCAGCCGCAACCAGCATGGCGACAGGCCAGCCCAGTCGTTTGCGCACAAGGAGTGAATTTTTTTTCTGATTCATGAACATGAAGTGGCTGAGCACTGACTACATAGATAAAAATTAAGCACCAGGGTCACCTGCTCTTACGTGAGAAAGGCGATCCAGAAAGCATTCGTCCAAAAGTTCTCGCCCTATCTCTTTGGTCATTGGCAACTAAGGCCACGGCCTGTAAGCACTTCCGCGGCAGCAAGTCAGGCGTTGGAAATGCATTGATTGGCCGTACATCCAAGCCCTCAAGCAACCCCAACGCCTGAAAAAAGACTCAAGAAATTAGAAATAAAGGGATCAAAAAACCATGCCGCACAAACTTCAAAGAATTGCGCCTGCGATGGGATTTTTTTCTCAGCTGTGATCTGAACAACCACCCACCTCAAAAACCGTGGCTTTTAAAGTCCTGTTGTGGATTTGCAGCACCGAAAATTGCCGCTTTCCGAAACTCCGAAGGCGGCAATTTTACCGAGAAAGGCACACACTGTTAACAATTAAACAAGTCTTAGCAACCCTTAATCGTTGCAATTGGATACTTTTGTTAACAAATGCAGCGCAAGAAAAATTTTCCTATAAGGAATTTTTCGACCGAATGGGCTAAAAGCAGAGGGTTGACCCTATTTTAGGTTACTTTGGTTACACCTTTGATTCCAGCTACCGAGAACGCCAGCACTGGCGAGACTTCACTCGATGAAAGGCGTCGCAGCCGCTGCATTTTGAGAGGCCAAGACCTTGTCAATCCGCTTTCCATCCAGATCGACCACCTCGAAAGTCCATCCAGCGCAGGCAATGCGCTCGCTTGTCACAGGTAGATGACCCGAGACCGACATGAGCAATCCGGCCACTGTGTTGTAGCGGCCCTTGTCTTCTTCGGGTAGTTCCTTGATGTCAAGCCGGCTCTTGAGCTCGGACACCGGCATCAAGCCATCGATCAACCAACTGCCATCTTCCCGCTGCGTGGCCCAGGCATCCAGCGGCGTGCCGGTTTGCAATTCGCCGGTGATGGCCTCGAGCATGTCCATCGGGGTCATCAACCCCTGGACCACGCCGTATTCATCGACCACCAGCAAAATCCGGGTCGAGCGTGCGCGGAACTGCTCCAGCAGCTCCATGCCGCTCAGGGTTTCGGGCACGAAAATGGCCGGGACGGCATGGCTGCCAATGCGGTCGTTGACTGCGGCGCTGGCAGCCCCAGCCGATATTCCCGTTGGCGAGGCTTGAACCTGTCCGCACAGGGCCAGCAGCCGGGCGACGCTGACCACACCGACGACATCGTCAAGACTGCCCCTGCACACCGGATACCACGAGTGGCCCGTGGCGCTGGCCTTGTCGATGGCCTGCGCCACCGAGTCCGAAGCATCGAGCCATTCGATGCTGGCGCGCGGCAGCATCAAGGAGGTGAGCGAGCGGTCGTCGAGCAAAAACACGTTTTGCACCATCTGGTGCTCGTGCTCCTCGATCAGTCCGGCATCGACGCCCTCCTCCAGGCTCGCGGCGATTTCCTCTTCGGTGACGGCACGGCCCGCGCTGTTGTCCACCCGCAGCAGCTTGAGCACGGCATGCGTGCTGACGGACAGCAGCCAGACAAAAGGCTTGGCACCTGCGGCCACCCACATCATGGGCCGCGACACCAGGCGGGCCACGGTTTCGGGGTAGAGCTGGCCGATGCGCTTGGGCACCAGCTCGCCAAAGACAATGGTGACGTAGGTGATGGCGGCCACCACGATTGCCGTGGCGGAAATGTCGGACGCCCGGGACGAAATGCCAAATCCCTGCAGCCACAAAGACACGCCTTCGCTGAAGGCAGCCTCGCCGATGATGCCGTTGAGCATGCCGATGGAGGTGATGCCCACTTGCACCGACGACAGGAACTGCGTGGGGTTGTCCAGCAGGTCCAGCGCAGCGCGGGAGCCCTTGTCGCCCGCCTCGGCCATGGAGTTCAGGCGCGCCTTCCGGCTGGAAGCCAGTGCCAGTTCGGACATGGAAAAAACGCCATTGAGCAGCGTCAGAAAAACAATGAGCAAAAGATCCATGAATCCGCAGGCAGAATGAAGAGCATGTCACTTTACTGTATCGGCGACCTCCAGGGATGCAACGCGCCGTTTCAGCGGCTGCTGGAAAAAATTGATTTCTCCCCGAGCCGCGACACGCTTTACCTTCTGGGCGACCTGGTGAACCGGGGGCCCGAGTCGCTGGCGACCTTGCGCAGCCTGAGCGCGCTCGGCGACGCCGCCCAGTGCCTGCTCGGCAACCACGACCTGCACCTGCTGGCGCTGTGGCAAGGCGTGCGCCCAGTGGGCCGCCACGACACCGCCCGCGACATCTTGCAGGCCCCCGATAGCCAGGCACTGCTGGAGTGGCTGCGGCACCGCGCCATGGCGCTGCACTGCCACGGCTGGTTAATGGTGCATGCAGGCGTTTTGCCGCAGTGGAGCGCCGCCCAGACCCTTGAGTTGGCCGCAGAAGTGCAGGCAGCCTTGCGCGGCCCCGACCTGAAAGGCTTTTTACAGGCCATGTATGGCAACGCGCCGGCCCGCTGGAGCCACAGCCTGGAAGGCGCGGACCGGCTGCGGGTGATCGTCAACGCCCTCACACGGCTGCGCTTTTGCACGGCGCAGGGCGAGATGGAATTTGCCAGCAATGAAGGCGCCGGCAGCGCGCCCGAGGGCTTCATGCCCTGGTTCGACGTGCCGCAAAGGGCGAGCCGGGACACGCGCATTGCGTTTGGCCACTGGTCCACGCTGGTGCCCGATGCCCGGCACCACAGCGGCCTGCACAACAACACCCTGCCGCTGGACACCGGCTGCGTCTGGGGGGGGTGCCTCACGGCAGCGCGTCTCGAAAGCGAAGGCGGTTTCGAGCTGATTCAGGTCGATTGCGACCAGGCGCAAAAGCCCGGCAAGCGCATCAAGACGGGCGAATGAAAACCGCGGTTCAAGCGGCACCAGCCGGCCCCGCCGCGGCCCCATCGGCCAGCGCGGCCTCGTCGGCCCAGGCACGCGCCATGCTCGCCGCCAGCAGCAGCACGCCGGAAGAGAAATAAATCCACATCAGGAGCACCACCAGCGAGCCGGCGGCGCCGTAGGCCGAGACGACGGCCGCCGTGGAGAGGTAGTAGGCCATCAGGTACTTGCCCGCCTGGAACAGGACCGCCCCGGCAACGGCGCCCCGCACCAGAAAGCGCAAGGCCGGCTTGGGGCCCGAGCTCATGCGCATCAGGGCGACGAAGAGCGCGATGCAAAACCCCATCGCCACGAGCTCGTTGACCACCCGCACCACCGGTTCGATCGGCAGGTAGTTGCCCGCCCAGCCCGACAGCATGCCCGCAAAGGTGGACACGGCCAGCGACACCAGCAGCAGGAATCCAAGCGCCAGGATGTAGGCCACGCCGCGCAGGCGCAGGCTGGCGCTGTACCACCACTTCTGCTTGGGCGCCTGGCCGCTGCCCTGGCGCCAAAGGCGCTCGAAGGCGTTTTGCAGTTCGGCAAACACACCGGTTGCGCCCGAGATGAGCAGGCCAAAGGCCACCAGTGAGGCGGTGATGCCCTCCGAAGGCGCCTTGGCGCTGGTCATGGCCTGCTGCACCAGTTGCGCGCCCTGCTCGCCGATCACGCTGGCGATCTGCGCCACCAGGCGGGTTTCGACCACGCTGCGGTCCAGCCACCAGCCCATCACCGCCACCAGCAGCACGAGAAGCGGCGCCAGGCTGAGCACGCCGTAGAACGACATGGCCGCGCTCATGCGCATGCCGTCGGCGTCGAGCCACTGGTTCACGGCCCGCCACAGGGGAAGGTAGATTTTTTGCAGCCGGGTGTGCGCCGGCATTGCCAAGCGGC
>Ga0308157_10002939_pt1 | contig 26256 bp, 26 predicted proteins | sample PhyBR1_FD_201035 | JGI IMG/M metagenome (GOLD analysis project Ga0308157, IMG submission 201035) | Phyllosphere microbial communities from UC Gill Tract Community Farm, Albany, California, United States - DLSLB.R1 | ecosystem: Host-associated > Plants > Phyllosphere > Unclassified | place: USA...
ACTGCGCTGACGCTCATGTCTGAAATGGGGCGTATCAAACCGGATTATCAGGTTCCGGTTAAACGTGTCAGCGACGAGCTTGCTGTTGAGGCTTCTTACGCCGAGAACAACGAACTTGAAACCATGCACCCTGCCGAGCAGATCACTGCATTTGGTACGCTGGCGGCGCAGGGGAAAACCCCCGCACAGATTGGCGACGTGCTTGGCTACGGTTCCCGCCACGTCCAGCGCATGCTCAAACTTGCCAGTCTTGCCCCGTCACTGCTCACACTGCTGGCAGAAGGTCAGCTTGATGTTGAGCAGTGTCAGGTGTTGTGTCTTGAAAGCGATCCTGAACGTCAGGTTGCTGTTTACGAAAGCGTAAAGGAGGAATGGGGACGCACTACCGTAAACGCACTCAAAAACCGAATCACGGAAAGTGAAATTTCTGTCTCGCATCCACGTTTCGCATTTATCGGGCGTGATGTTTATGAAGCCGCAGGTGGAATTGTTCGTGAAGATCTGTTCAGTGAGCAGGAAGGGGACGGAACAGTAGACAGTCTGCTTGTTGAACGTCTGGTACTGGAAAAGCTTGAATTGATCGCTCAGGAAATCCATCAAAAAGAGGGCTGGATGTGGGGTACCGGACGTCTGGCTGCAATTAACCTTTACGGACCTGACGGAAAGGACTACCGCATTCTGCCGGAGCCAGATGCAATCTACAGCGAAGATGACAGCCGCCGTATCGATGAACTGTCCGACAAATTTAACGCTCTGGATCCTGACAGTGATGAAGCCGAGGCCATTAGCAGCGAAATATCCCTCATTGAACATGCCGCAGAGCTTCGTGGGTGGACAGAAGATCTGAAAGCAAAATCAGGCGTGGTGGTGAGCTTCATGCACGGTGCGCTTCGTATTCAGCGTGGTATATGCCGCATGTCTGATTTACCTGACCATGACAGTAACGGAGAGGATTCCGCGCAGTCTCCTGCCGTGACTCATATGCATCGACCTGATGCAGCAGAAGGGATCAGCATCCCGCTGCTCACCAAAATGTCATCCGAGCGCACTCTGGCGGTACAGGCCGCGCTGATGCAGCAACCTGAAAAGGCTGTGGCGCTTATGGTCTGGCGTATGTGTACCTGCGTTTTTGCTGGATGTGTGACCACGCCGCATCCGTTCCGTATCAACCTGACCGTTTCTCACAGCAGCCTCACTGAGAACGCCCCGTCCGGTAAAGAAGGCGCAGCGTTTGAAGCCCTGATGACCGAAAAAGAGCGCCTGAAAACCCTGCTGCCAGCAGGATGGGAGAAGGACTTCACGACCTTCTTCGCCCTGAACGGAGAGGTACTGATGTCATTGCTGGCCTTCTGTGCGGCTTGTTCCGTCGATGGTGTACAGACGCGTGATAATGGACACACATCACGCAGCCCTCTCGATACGGTTGAGGCCGCGATAGGTTTTCACCTTCGCGACTGGTGGCAGCCTACAAAAGAGAACTACTTCGGTAGCCTGAAACATTCACAGATAGTCACTTCACTTAAAGATGCAGGTCTGACAGGTGCCGCTGCTGACGCAGAAAAAATGAAGAAAGGCGACGCGGCAGTGCATGCGGAGTTCTTTATGAAGCAGAACCGTTGGGTTCCTGCATGGTTACAGTCACCGCAGCCTGATGCAAAAGACAGCACCGATACCGACACTGACAACGCGGCAATTGCCGCCTGATAAGGATAGCCGCCCTACGGGGCGGCAATAAGGAGATACCTGATGAATATGCCAAACTTTAAGCTTTCCTCCATGATCGGTGAAGATTTCGAAACCTGCCGCGCCGCTGGTTACTCCTATCGCCGTGAGATGACACACGCTGTTATGGGGGCACTGAGTGCGCCTGCAAACTGGGATGTTAACGGGGAGTATCGTAGCGAGTTCGGGGGCTTATTTCCCGTGCAGATCCGTTTTTCACCCACTCATGGCCGATTTGAAGTGGTTCTGTGTAGTCCTGGTGAGTTTAGTCAGGACTGGATCATGCTGTTGGTCTGGAGAAAAGGGCAGGAAGTATCCTGTATCCGCTCATGCCCACAATTTGACGCTGCTGTGATAAACCATGTGCTGAGCCTGACCAGCAGGCTGGACAGTGATGGGTACTCAATATTCGATATTCTCTCAACACTGCGAATGGAGGTGGCCTGATGATCCCTCGTCACCTTTCTCTTGTCACGCAACTGCCGGAGCGTGAGGCAGCGTTACGAGCCATTATTGCCGTAGAAGAGGGGGGCGGGCGGTACGGAAGCCGACACCCGCAGCCATATCCCTATGCCAGAGCATTTTTCCGGTTCCTGAGTGGTAGCAGTAAAATTAGCGGAAAGGCGATCAACCAGGTGCGCGGGGCGTACTGGCTGAAGGGGGATAAAATTTCTCTGGCCCGATATGAAGAGGCGTTTGACATACTGATCAGTAGCCGCGGTCGCCTGTGTTACCCTCCGCTCGGTACCGACATGGTGCAGAACCTGTTTCCGGAGCAGGCGTTCAGCATCAAAGAACGCCACACGCAGCGGGAAGTGCGCGAGGATAATCTTTATTCCCGTCAGGAATCACGGCGACACCGTGAAAAGGAAGAGAAATACCAGAACCGCGTGGGGCAGGCTGAAATCGACCTGGCATTTCAGACACCGGAGACACTGCGCGCATGGTATGAGTTCTGGTCCCAGCAGGATATACGGGACTATGACATCCAGCGAATGTTGTGGGCGTGGACGGAACGCAGCCCGTCACTGTCTCATCTGGTGAAGGCTTACTACGACCGTGCGCATGAGATCGTACTTGATGTACATGATGTGGCGGAGTCTTCGACACCGGCGGAAAAAGAGCTTGAACGGTGGATGGTACCAAACAAAATTACGCTGAGGTCGGTATGGCCGTAAGAAACAACCCGTGGAAAACAGAGCTGAAGGTTGCCCGCAGCCAGCGTAATAAGCTGAAAACCATGTCGGAAAAGCTGAAAGACATGTGCTGTGAGTGGGACGGGTTAAGCGGCTGGCTGGAAACAGAAAGTGAGCGACTCGCAGAAAGCATTGATCAGCATCTTGAGGCGCTCGACGAACAGATACACAACTGGTCCACAGGCAGAAGTGATCCTGATTAAACCTGTCAAAGGTGACGATTTATCCAGTAATCAGTCTGTTATTCCTGGGCAGAATCGGCTCGTCGGGATATAATGGCGATGGCGCTTGAGGCTTTTTGCCTCATGACGTGAAGGTGGTTTGTTGCCGTGTTGTGTGGCAGAAAGCAGAAAGCCCCGTAGTTAATTTTCATTAACCCACGAGGCCCCCTGTATGTCTCAACAACAACAGTATGGCCTCTTACCGAGCTTAATGCAAGGAGGAGTAAACCATGAAACTGCCGCGAAGTACCGTTATCTGGTGCGTACTGATAGTGTGTCTCACACTGCTGATATTCACTTACCTGACGCGGAAATCGCTTTGCGAAATTCGCCTGAGGGACGGACAACGGGAGGTCGCTGCAATTCTGGCTTACGAATCCAACGGTAAGTAGCAACCTGGAGGCGGGGGAAACCCCGCCTTTTCAGGGCTGAGTTGGTTTGACATGCCTGAAGCGCCTTTATGAAGGGGTTGCCGGTTCGCCGGTAGCCCCTTTTTCCATCCCGACGCGACCGCACGCCTGAACTTCCGGGACGGACCGTACCCCTGCGGGGGCGGGGGAAGCGGGGCGCGCCTCCGGCGCTGCCCCTCTGCTCCGTCTGATATGTCCTCGCTCAATCACTCAATTCATGGCTGCTGTTAATTCACACTGTTGCGATTAGTCTGCTGAGGCTGTGCTTCAGGCTGGACTTTTCCGTGTGTCTCATCCTGTCTGTTTTGATCGATTTCCTGCTGGTTAGTTCTCTTCGCTACAGTTCCGTGATGGCCAGAGCCAGAAAGACGGGCAGGGCAATGGCCACCTTCGGCTCCTGGCCCGCGTGGCGGTCCAGTCGTCGAGCCCCACTCCGCCAGGCAGCTGCTTACGCACCAGCCAGTCTCCGCCGAACCCGCAAGCGGTTTCGGGCTATCGCTAGGGTCTGATGGCAAAGGTCAACAGCTGCGGCTTCTCCGGCCGTACCGTCCGGAACGCCTTCACCGCGTCGGCGAAGCCGTCGCTTTAATGGCGCCACGCCGTTCCGACGTGTCGGGTGTGTGCATCCTGTTCGCCCGCGTGAGCCCATCCCCCGTGTGTCCTCACGCGGAGGGCTGGTCGTAGCACCGTCAGGTCGTCATCCAAAGGGTTAAGTGAACGCCGCCAAAACTTTTTGCAAGGGACTGCAAAAACTTTTGTCTGCGCCCTTTTCCTGCCGCCCCGCCGTCGCTCCTTTGCCCTTTGCCGCGAGAGAACTCACCAGGGAGATGGGCAACCATCACCACAGGAGAAAACCAGGATGCACACACGAAACGTCAACGTCAAAACCGCCGCTCAAGAATCTTCCAGGAAGATGGAGGAAGAACAAAACCCTGTTTCTGTCGCGCAGGAATGGGTGGCACAGGCCACTGCGCTGAAAGCGGGTGTCACTGTCACCGTGTCTGAAGTATCCCGATACGGCGATGTGCAGGTGGAAATCCGCACCAACGGAACGCTTAACTGGCGCGCCTGGTCGTTTGAACCGGATTTTCTTTTTGATCTGAAACGCAACCTGCAATACGTACAGCAGTAACCCCACGCCGGATATCCGGCATGTACTAATAAAAGGAGATAAACCATGCATTTACACACGACTGATTCTTTCGCTTCTCTTGATTCCAGCGCCAGCGCTGAATCTGAAATGGCCTACTGGCTGAGCCGCGAAAAGTCCGCACTGATCGCCCCCGTGGAAATCGATGTGAACAAATTCCACGATGCGGCGGGAATGCACCCACCGATGATCAACTGGCGTTGTGATACCGCGCAGGACACTGAAACCTTCATGCTGGCAGAGATGATCTGTATGAACGTGACGGACATTTTTGTCCGTATTGGAAAGCGTTATTTCCGCGTACGTGATTACAGCAACCTGAATCACGCCGATATCGTGGAGAAGGTGAAAGCAGCATTCAGCCCTGAGAACCAGAGCCAGAAATGAAAAAAGCAGGCTTACGCCTGCTCCATCCACGCCGGATTTGAGCGATTCCAACGAAAAAATCCGGCCTTCACCAAAAGGAACAAACCCATGCAATTCAGTGAAGTTTCGATTGTTACACCAACCGCCCTCTATGTCCAGATGCAGGAGGCTCAAAACGCGCCCGTGAAAAAGCAGGTGCGTATCAAACGCGGTGAAATTGCCAGCAATGCCCTCAGTCCGGAAATGCGGGCACTGGGGCGTCATATTGCGCACTGCCGGAAAAAGGGGCGATCAGTACGTATTCCCGCCATGCGCGGGAGCGAGTGGGGTCATGTGCTGCGTACGCTTGAACTGAGCCGCGCCTGTAACTGACAACAACGCCGCCCCCGACGGGGCGGCAGGAGAAAAGCCATGACCCAGATTAGTTTTGCCGATTTCTTCAATGAGACAAAAAAGCGCGGAGCCGCCCGCCCTGTCGTGCAGGCGGCTCCGGCTGTCCAGTCCGAGCCAGCCCTCCCGCGCCTTATCAGCATCGACACCGCGCGTAAGCAGTTTATCAGTCTGTTTAACCAGACTGCCCGCCACCTTCACCGCTGGGATGTATTCAGCGATTTTGTCAGACTTGCCGCGAGCGAACTGGATATTGCTCGGGTGAGAACGCCAGAGAACGCGGAAAATTGCCGGAAGATCTGCGCGCGATACGACGCTGACGATATCCGCAATTTTCATGAGTTGTTCCGCCTGATGGTGTGTGCGCTGGAGGCTAAATTCCATGACTTCATCGGCTCAATTTTTATGGAGCTTGAGCTGGGGTCGGGAGGTATGGGGCAATATTTTACCCCCTATTCTGTCCAGTCAATGATGGCCAGAATGCTGGTTTCCGGCATTAAAGAGACGGTCACGCGGGAGGGTATCGCGACGATAAGCGATCCGGCCTGCGGTTCGGCAGGAATGATTATTGCCTATGCTGAATGTCTGCTTGAGGCTGATATCAATCCGTCCGCGCACCTGTTCGCCAGTTGCATCGATATTGATCCGGTTGCTGCCGATATGGCATTTATCCAGTTGTCTCTTTTGGGGATTGCGGCGGAGGTGGTGACAGGGAACACGCTCACGATGCAGTTCAATCGTGTACGTTATACGCCTGTGTACTATCTCAACGACTTTGAAGCGAAGCTGAACACTCAGCGCAGACTTAAAGCCATGATGGACTTTATGCGCGATATATCGAAAGCCGCCTGATAAGGGCAGGGGAGGTGCTCAGCGCCTCCCGATGAGTCCAGCTGCGCCGGTTAGTGTCTGGATCATGGTAATTATCTTTTCTTTGGTGGTTTTCCGGTGTCCGAAGGAAGGAACAGCAGCAGCGATAGAAAGTGTCACGGTTGCCAGTTCTACTACCCGCGATACCTTTTCCGACTTCTCGTAAACTTTCCATGTTCGCAGGCTGACTCCAAGCTCTTCGGCCGCCCTGTCACTGCTCCAGTTCATACCTTTTCGCCATAAACGAAGTTCGTAACCCGTCATTTTCTGATACCTAAATAAGTGCAGATTCTGCACTTATTTTAGTGTTTTTTTTGTGGGGAAGTACATATGAAAAAAAGTGCAGATTCTGCACTTTTATGAATTTTTTTATGTGGATTAATTTGATGCTAAATGACGACGAAAAGCATGTCGTCAGGACTGACATCTGGGTACCTTCGGCTCCCCGTCGCTGCCGGGTCGTCGCCTGCACTTCGCGTGGTGGCCGTACGCCCACCGCGCTACGCGGAGCCGCACGCGTCTCCGTCCTGACGGATAGCAAGCGATACCTTAACCGATCCCGCTTGCAGCTGCCGTTCCGGCAGCGCCGCTCCCACTGACCGCCACGGCGGTCGCAAGGGAACGCCGGATTAACCGGCGCATTCTGCCGTCCTGTCCGTTTCTGCCGTGAAAGCCTTTCATTACTTATGCACTCTGACAGAGCGCCTCTGTTCAGCAAGGGACGCTGACGCTTTCCGTCCAGATTTTTTCTCGCAGGCTCCAAATAATCTGTCCTTCACCCCTGCTTTCCATCGTCACCCTGTCAGGGCATTAGCGTAATGAAGGCATTTCCCTCATTGCAAGAAAACGGAAAAGGACGACGGCAGAAAAGGCCGGGTGGCCTGCAAGATTTGCGTCGTAAGACGCGCAGGATATTGCCGAAAGACTGGCAATAAAAAAGCAGGGCGGGTGCCCTGCCTGTTTACACGGGCTGCTGTAACAGCTCGTTATCACAATGACTCTGAGGAGGCACTATGAAAGACCAGTTCATCGTCGCATGTCGCGAATACTTTGTAAAGGAGCGGGTTAAAACCCGTCATCCACGGAAAACCCGCGAAACGTTGAAACCAGACGCTATCGCGCCACATCTGAAACAACTGGGGACATCACTTGTCCGTTGCGGGCGTATTCATAAACCGATCCATATTCCAGCACTTAACGGGGCTGAATGGGATCACGTCCTGAGTACGCTTGAGCTTTCCCGTGCGTACGCCTGATAACCACCACCCTGCAACGGGGCGGTAATTTAATAACACAGTGCCGGAGTATTATCCGGCACATTTTTGGAAGGAATGGAACATGCCATACTACATATCCAGTGCGCCTCATGGCGTCACCTGTATCCGTCTTGATAACGGTGATGAAGCTCTCTTTGTAAATGGAGAACTGATTTCCTCATGTACAGCCAGTGAACTTTATCCGCGTATTATTGCATCAGGGTTGAACCTGTCGACGGCACTTAGCTTGCCATTTAAACAGCTTACTGCTCAGGTTCCTGATAATCCTAAATGGACATGGGAGGATGTTACTGCATCGCTAGGATGGGTACAGCGTACTGAAATTAATCACAAAGTTTTGCGTTCTGTTCTGGAATGTAGTCTGAGCCATATTACGCGAAGGGATAGCGAGATTCTGAGCGAACTATGTCACGCCGAGTATGAAAGCGAATGGATCCATGAATCCGATTTGGGTTACATCATTCGTGTTGATGCCGTCAGTTATCCGCTTCTGATTCTGAAACGTCATGGTATTTCAAAAGCGGCGAGAATAGTGATTTACACTGCCATGATTAAGGCTGATATCAGCATGGTTCATTTTACTTCATGGGGAGAAATGTTGGCTGGCGTTCCGACGTTCGAATGGTAGTTACTACATCATTTTTCTTCGAACATGGCTGAAAAAAAATTTCAGCCATGTAAGAAAAGTATCAGTACATCACATCTTCAGGATGCAGGAATTATTTCGTTGGTGATGACGAATTCCCTGCCGTCGACCTGCGACTTTTACGGGCTGGTTTGTTTTTATCAGCATCACGTACGATTTCACGAAGTGCTCTCTCACTGATTTCATACCCCGTGGTTTTTAGTGTCTCTTTAATGTCTGAGACCGTGTAACCTTTCGTTTTGACCAGTGCTAACAGGTCGTCACGGATTGCATCCAGAAATTCCTTTTGTGATTTGCGCTGAGGTGTCAGATCCGGTAATCCAGCCAGAGCAACTTTTGCCAGCTCGATATCTTCATCTGAATAGAATGCCTTCTTACTCATCTTCTTACCTCTTTCAGAATATTGTCATCTAAATCATAACATTGACCAAAGAAAAGTGGCAGTGCTACGCACTGCCTATGCCGTCAAATCGCCACTAGGCGAAACAGACAGCGAAGCGTATAATGCCTCAAAAGACGGGACAGGATGTGCATTTGTAATACCGCGCACGCACGATATTACAAATGCCACCTGGTCAGGGCTCCGCCCCGACACCCGAGTAAGGAGCACACATGAGCGACAAAGCATTCCGAAGGGGAAGTGATAAACGGCAGAAAACCGTAATCAAGACCCTGAGATTCACGCCGGATGAAATCGAAGAGATTGAACAGAAAGCGGAAGCAGTAGGGCAAAGCGTATCGGCTTATATCCGTAACGCTGCGATGAACAGGAAAATGATTTCTCTCATCGACGACAGCTTTATGACCGAGCTGTTAAGGCTGGGGAGACTGCAAAAGCATCTCTTTGTTGAAGGGAAACGAGTGGGGGATAAGGAGTACTCCACGGTCCTTGTCGCAATAACAGAACTTTCGACAACGCTCAGAAACAAACTCATGAACAACGATTAGCACGGAGAAAAGTACAACATCATGATCCCGGTTATTCCACCGAAACGACAAGACGGCAAGTCCTCCTTTGGGGACCTGGTGTCGTACGTTTCTGTTCGTGATGAACCGCGCGATGATGATTTAATGGAAGCCGTGAAAGCTTCCGGTACAAAGCCAGAAATGCCGCACAGCAGTCGCTTTTCCCGTCTGGTTGACTACGCCACTAAGCTGCGCGATGAGTCGTTTATCTCGCTGGTTGACGTGATGCCTGACGGCGGGGAATGGGTGAATTTTTACGGTGTGACCTGTTTCCACAACTGCACATCAATTGAAAGTGCAGCAGAAGAAATGGAGTTCTCCGCCCGTAAAGCGAAGTTTGCCCATAACAAAAGCGACCCTGTATTCCACTATATTCTGAGCTGGCAATCTCATGAAAGCCCACGCCCGGAACAGATTTACGATTCGGTCAACCATACACTTTCCCGTCTCGGTTTAGTCGGCCATCAGTTCGTTGCTGCCGTTCACACTGACACGGATAATCTCCACGTTCACATCGCTGTAAACCGCGTACATCCGGAGACTGGTTATCTGAACCGTCTTGCTTACAGCCAGGAAAAACTGAGTAAGGCCTGTCGTGAGCTGGAACTCAAACATGGCTTTTCGCCAGACAATGGCTGCTATGTGATTGCCCCTGATAATCGTATTGTTCGTCGTACTTCTGTTGAACGCGATCGTCAAAGTGCATGGAAACGTGATCGTAATCAGAGCTTGAGAGAATATATCGCTGACACGGCAATAGCTGGTTTACGGGAGTCACCTGTTACCGACTGGTCTTCTCTCCATCAGCGTTTTGCGAAAGAAGGTCTGTTTCTGACAAAAGATAGCGGCGAGCTAAAAGTGAAGGATGGGTGGGACAGTGAACGTCCTGGTGTTACGCTTTCCGCGTTTGGTCATGCTTTTGATACCGATAAACTTACTCGTAAACTGGGCGAGTTTGTTCCCCCTGCACAGGACATTTTCTCGCAAGTTCCGGCTGTCGGCCGCTATGAACCAGACAAGATTATTATGCCGTCTCGACCTGAACGGGTGACAGAGAAAGAATCCTTATCGGACTATGCGACCACACGTTTACGTGCGTCGCTGATTGCACTTGATCAGGAGCCAACGCAGCGAACCATACAGTCAGTGCATACGCTTCTGGCACAGTCTGGACTGTATCTGAAAGAACAGCATGACCGTCTGGTTATCTGTGACGGGTATGACCCAACGCGCACACCTGTCAGGGCGGAACGTGTGTGGCCTGCACTAACGAAGGCTATTCTGGACTCGTATAAAGGAGGCTGGCAGCCGGTACCGAAAGACATTTTCCAGCAGGTTCCCCCTACGGAACAGTTCACCGGCGGCGGTCTGGAAGCCACCCCAGTATCCGATCGGGAATGGCGAAAACTGCGAACAGGTTCGGGCCCGCAGGGAGCGCTGAAACGTGAGATTTTCTCTGATAAGGAAAGCCTCTGGGGTTATGCGGTTTCACACTGTCGCCAGGACATTGAGATGCTTATCGGCAGTAAACAATTTTCCTGGGAACGCTGTCATGAGCTACTGGCTCGTCAGGGATTACTTCTGATGCGCGAGCAGCAGGGACTGGTCGTGATGGACGCTTACAATCACGAACAGACCCCTGTAAAGGCCAGCCACGTTCATCCTGATCTGACGCTTGCGCGTGCGGAACCTCATGCTGGTTCGTTTGTTTCGGTGCCGGCAGACATCTTTGAACGTGTTAAGCCAGTTAGCCGTTACAATCCGGAACTGGCCGTGAGCGACCGCGATATTCCTGGTATGAAGCGTGATCCTGAATTGCGTCGCCAGCGCCGTGAAGCGCGTGCAGCTGCGCGAGAAGATCTGAAAGCCCGTTATGCAGCCTGGCGGGCTAACTGGCAGCGGCCTGATTTGCATGGACGTGAACGTTACCAGGTGATTCATGACGAATGCAGGATGCGTAAAGCGCGCATCCGCATCGAACATCGTGACCCTCTGGTCAGGAAGCTGCATTATCATATTGCAGAGCTTCAGCGCATGCAGGCACTGATTACGCTTAAAGAAGCCATGAAGGCTGAACGAGCTGAACTTATCGGGCAGGGAAAATGGTATCCGCCGTCTTACCGACAGTGGGTGGAAGCTGAAGCGGTGAAAGGTGACAAGGCTGCGATATCGCAACTGAGAGGATGGGATTACAGGGATCGCCGTGGTAATGCGGTGAAATCTACGACAGACAGCAGATGTGTTGTAATCTGTGAGCCTGGAGGCACGCCGATGTATTCCGGTGTTCCTGGTCTGCAGGCTTCACTGAAGAAAAATGGACGCGTCCAGTTCCGTGACCCGGAGACCGGTCGTCACATTTGTACCGACTATGGCGACAGGGTAATTTTCCGGAACACCGGCGATTATGATGCGCTCAAGAGGGATATGGTCAAGGTAGCGCCGGTGCTCTTTAGTCGTTCTTCTACCGTCGCGATGGCACCGGAAGGGAATAATGAGCAGTTCAATACAGCATTTGCCAAAATGGTGGCATGGCACAACATGAACCACCGTGATGACGGTGAATACCAGATCTCGCGGCCGGACATCGACCAGGTACGTGTTGAAAGCGAGATGCGCTTTGCCGAAATGGCGAATCAGGGCCGTAATCCGGAACATGAGCGTAATGAACCAGGGTCAAACTGGAAACCACCTTCACCGTTATAAGCATTCGGGGACCAGATGGAATTTAGCCCGCAGATAAGAAATAAAAAAGGCCGCAAATGCGGCCTTTTAAACTTTTAGAGGATGTTTTATGTCATAACAAGCGACAATGCCCGTGACTATATGGAACGCAAGCAATACATAGGCAAAGCCGCATGATGTCCAGAAAACAGCAAAACTATCATCAGCACCTATGAAAGAAGCGAAAATAAAGAATAACTGAAGTGAGCAACCTGCAATAGATAAAACCAGTGTCTGTTTAGGAATGTTCATTCTCTGCCCCCTGTTTTATCAATCATACTTATCAATTTCCCGTACTGCCAGCAGAACGGGATAGTGTGAATCTGTGCCCAATCCGGAGGGTAGTATAATCAGGTCAAAAAAAAGGCCGCTTTCGCGGCCTTATTTAGTTGAATGCGATGCGTGGGACTAATTCCCATTCAGCATGGTCTTTCTTTAAAACACATTTGTATTCAGAACCATCATGCTTTATCTGCAACCCAACAGTATAAAGCTTCTCGCCATCGGAGCAGGCGTACACCTTCTGCTGGTTCGTGAGGAGGATGTTACGGATTTCAGTCAGCTGCGCCACGGCATCGGTGTCGATAACGGGCTGGGGCGCTGCAGCGGCAACGCATGAAAAACCAAAGAGGGCGGCAAATAGTAGCTTCTTCATTTCATTTCCTTCAGTTCTATATCATTTTGTTTATCGGCAGCGGTTCCTGAAACAAGACAATTTTTTTGAACTATCACTCTGGCCACTCCATATCCGGATGTGGTGAATCAGGCAGTTTCGGGGAGATAAATGGCTCGTTTCGATATCTGGAAGGAGGAATATAAGCCGGCTGCGGGAGTGTCAGCGTTCTCAGTATCGCATCTGGTGCGAGCTGAATTTCTTCAGTGCTTACTTGCGTCGGTTCCGATTCAGGCTTATTAAGCGTGATGTACCGTATTGTACGTTCCGCCATAGTGGTTGTTCTGATTACCTCCAGCGCTTCTTCCCAGAGGTTTTCCTCCCGTCCGCTGTGGTCCATGTCATATTCTGTCATCAGGTTGTGCGCTTCCTGTCTATTGGCCAGACGCTGCTGAAAAGTGTCGATTATCTTCCAGGGTTCAGCTCTGGACGCCTTACGCCGACGCGACGGCTTTTCTGTCAGAACACCAATGATTTTGCTGACATTCTCCGGTGCAGGAAGACGGCGCTGCGCGGTTCGTGGGACAAGTTTACGTAGTTGCTTAAGGTTCGGTGGATTAATCGTGATGTATCGATTGATAATGACGGGCGCATTGCAGGTTTTGTCCTCAGACTCGATGTAGAAGGAAGCTCCGGGTACCGGATCGCCCTGAAATACCGTGTAGTTCTCACCAGGCTGCAGCTTAATCAGATCCTGCACATTGATTTTGTTCTCCATCTGGATATTGATGTGGTCGCCATCGATCCAGGAGGTGCCAATGATACCATCCTGCCGCTGCAGGCTGACCATGTTCGCCCGGGCTTCCTGTCCTGCTGCATTACTGATTGTTCTTGCCGTCTTATCATCACTCACGATTTTTCCGGCGACTTTGGTGCCGGCGTTCTGCATTAGGGTTGCGACGTTGGCCGCCGAAGTCTGGTTTTCAATGCGTTCCTGGTCTTGGCTCATCATGATTAGCGCGAACTCCAGGGAACGTACCTGTGTAGCCTGAACGGCAATACGCTCAGTGTAGTAGGCTCCCACCTCATCGAGATAATTCATGTAGGGGAATTGGCCTTTGTATTTAGTGATTTCGAGGGCTTCGGAGTCCAGTCCCTCCAGCTTGTGTCCAAGGTCGCGGGCCAGGATCATGCTCTGCTGGGTAACAAACATTCTCCCCAGTGCAGAGGTTGTGTGTTGAGATGTGTTCATGGCCGGGATCAACACTAGGAGGATGCGGTCGCTGTGAATACTATCGCGAATATCAATGTCGCCGGCATCCTCAGCGAAGATATTACCGAACGTTTCGGTAAAGGTGTTGAAGGTTTCCAGAAACTGACCCGTCAGGTAGCTGTGCTGCTTACGCGGCTCTTCTGTCCAGGCTGAAGGCTGTCGCACGGTGGCCATATCGAAACCCGGTACGTCAACCAAATAATTATAGAGGGGAGAGACAGCTTCTTCTGGCCATTGATCATCTATAGCACGGCAGTAAAGCCCGGCCAGTTTTTCCAATGGCATAAACTCGCGCAGCAGCTGCAATGACATGGTTTTGTTTTCACGGACACAGTAAAACTTTGTACCAAAGACCAGCGCCTTGTTCATGGCAATCGCTCTGGACTGCCATTCTCCACCCTGTACGTTGGTCGGCAGCATTGATTGCATCGTCTCAGCAACAAAGGCCTCAGTGCTATAGCAGAAGGGGTTCCACTGGTGAGACTGCGGCCGACTTTTATCTCCGTTCTGGATCATCTCGCTACGGGACATACCGCTGTTCATGAAGTTGATGTACTCCACATCATCCTCACGCCCAAAGCGGCGGGCCAGATAGTAGCAGGTGCGTGCCGTGTCGTTCTGCGCCTTGCCGTCAACAAAGGTGAAGCCCCGTCCCCAGCAAAATGAATTGAGCATCCACGCATAGATGGTTTCGGTTTTCCCGCCACCGGTCGAAGCAAAGAACATCACATGCCGTGTCAGATCATCGAGGGTGAGCCACAGTTCGCGTCCGATATCATTCATTCGCTTATAGCCCATGTAGAATATCCCTTTACCTATGCTTTCCTGCGTGGTTTCATACTGAAATAGTGAGGGAAACACTCTGAACAGACTGCGTCGTACCTTCCGGTCTTCTGATGGGTCTACTTTATTAAGGTGGACAGGCATTCGCATTGGCATACGCCAGCGGTGGGTACCGAAGCTGATGCTGGCCACGATGGCCAGCAAAAGCAAAAGCGGTATGGCGAGTGGCCAGATAAATCCCGCCACCACACTCCCTGCCATAATTCCGGCATATAGCAGATGGTCGCGCATAAGCTCAAGAACAGGGGAGTTCCAGGCATTACGCTTCATGAGCGCCTGATTAACGGGCGTATTATTCATGGGTTACTCCTGGATGCTGAGGGAACTCACAAAACGGTCAACCTGTTCTGGTGACATTGGATCGGTAATTTTCAGGAAGTGAGCAATTTTATCCGGTGCGTCCAGCATGCCTGTTGCCAGGCGAATGCCAGAGTCAGTCAGTACTGTCGGCGTACCTGAAAAACCGAATGTGCGGAAACCTGTATCGTTTACGGCCACAACGGCTTGTGCCGACGTGGAACAGTCTGAGCTAATCAGGGGAGGTGTTGCCTTACCAGGAACCTGCAAACCTGCGTCCGGTCGGAAAAGCTCGCTCCATGCTACAGCACGCGCTGTCTGGTCCTTCTCGCACAATACCGGAACGATCTTCTCTACGGCATCGCCGCCGTCATTGACAACTGAGACAGGGAAAATAACCACGTTGTAATGCTGTGCCAGTTGTTCGATTGCCGGCTCCATACTTCTGCAGACAGCACAGGTTGGATCGAGGAATGCATACAGCGTGCGTTCATGGCCAGTTGACAGCTGGATGGTAAACAGACCGCGATCGGTACTGCGCTTCAGGATGTCTACCATCTTCTGTCGTGCTGACTGTTCCATCGCTTCTGTTTTTACTGGAGTGGGCGGTATTAGCTGTGCCGTTGCTGTCTGCAGTGCTTCAGAAGGGGAGTCCGGTAAAGATTTATGACTTTCCTTCATAATATTCTGCATGTTGTTGGATTCAGCCTGCGCAGCTTGGCTGACTGTATTGCCAGTCGCCGGCGGAACAGTCATTTTGGGTTGTCCCTGAAGAGCAGCAGTCTGCCGTGGCTTAACAGAGGGAATCGAGCCAGGCCCTGCGGGGGCCGTCACTTCAGTGCTACCAACAATGAGTGAAGAATGGTTGCCTGTTCCCATTAGCCATAACGAAGACGCGATCAGCGCACCGCCAACAAACAAGGCAAGGGCTTTAATTCGCCGTTTTATCGCTACCTTGCTCTGAGTTTTGAGTTGCATTGCTATGGTGTTGAAGACTTCGACCGCATTGTGCATCGGGTCATCAAGAAGCGTCACGGCTTCCGTTGAATACGCATAAAAGGCAATGAGCTTTTTATCATGAATGGCCATGCGCTGTGGTTCTCGGAAGATGAGCAGGGCCTGCGGAACGCCGTGCCCGTGTTGATGTAAAACCACAATGGTGTCGTTAAAACGAAAGGTGGCGTAGGTACTTTCCTGCGACATAAGGAGCCTCCGATAGGCTGTAAGTTAATTAGTGTTAGAAATGTGCGGATTTCAGAAGATGGAATCGTCGTCGCCTCCCGGGCGAGAGATGACATCTTCCGTCAGTGACCAGTTGGTCCGGATGCGACGCTTGCGATCGTGGTCTGGCTGAGGTTCGTCCCAGATTAGCCCCAGGGACAGCATATCGATGCGCAGTCCCTCAATGGCTTCATCGACGCAGGCTTGCGGACAAGGCAATCCGAGTCGGATAGCCTCACTTTCGGTGCGGGTGACGGCGACAATACCCGCTCCTTCAACAAATCCTTTGGTGGTGTTTGCCCGGTGCAGGGCATAGAAGAGGGTGCGGTCCACTCCCTTGAGCCATAACCAGTTAGGCGGTGTCAGCCGTAAATCATGTGCATACAGCCAGACCAGGCCACTTCTGACGTAACGGTGCTCATGCAGCCACTGTTTCGCACCTTCGCTCTGAATGACGCGCTTAAAGGCGGTTCTGGCCAGTGCATAGACCGGTACTGAGAATTTCCCCTTATCACGGCGACTTTTGAGACGGCAGGACCGGTTCAGTTCATCCATCAGGGCTTTCGCTGCCGGGCGATCGTCCAGGAAGAACTGAAGCCCGAAGATTGCGAACAGTGCTTTTTCGTGTGGAGCGAGGCTTTTCCATCCATTCAGCGGGCGCCCCAGCTGTGCCATGAAAACAGCCCGGCAGCTGGCAACATCGAGCTGCATGTTGCTGATGAGTCTATGCTCTTCTGCGAAACCCTCTGGACTTTGTGCCGGACGTCTTTCCGGACGACGTTTATCCAGCAGGAGGCGAGTGGCGTCTCCCTCACTAAGGATGGGGGCAATTGCAGGGGAAATGGCTTCCATGGCGAACGGCAGCGTACTGATGTTGAGTACCCGTCGTGTTTGCCAGTTGCGGGCCGGATGGCGTAACCAGCTCCATAGGGACGCAGTGGACAGAGGAATGAGGAATATCATCAAGATCCCCGTCGTTTGCTCCATCACGTTGATCCACTGATCGTACGTAACGTATTCGGCATTATTGGCGGTGACTGCCAACAGGTTATAGCGCGGTGCGGCCCAGGTGTGGAAAGGTCCAAAGTCAGCCATACCCCACAGGATATGCAAAATGAAACATGACCAGTACACAAACTCGGGAAGGTACAGCCATGCGACAAGCAGAACCATAATGCCCAGGATGGCGAGGGCACCGAGAAATTCAAGCGGGTCAGTCGTTCCCGCGCGAGCGGATGTCATGAAAAAGCTCCCTAAATAAAAACGATGAAGGCTAATTGAATAAAAGAGGGCATTAGTGGCTGAGCTTACGGAAAGTCAGTAAAGATATTTTCTGGTTACTACGGCAGACGATATTATATTGATTGATTAAACATTGGATTATTGTGGATCTGATATGGATCTCCTTTATTATGGCGGAAGTCAATAAGGAGGGGTAGTGTGCCATTTATCATTATTAGCTGTTTTAGTGTGAATATTTAGTGCAATGATCTGCGTTAATAAAAATAGCCGGTAATTAAACCGGCTATTTATTGGAAGGTAGTAGATGTTTTTCAGGCAAGAACGGGAACTGGCAGTCCTGTCAGGGCTTCTATCTCGGCACGTTTTTTATTCACAACATCATTGAAGTTAAAGTCATAGCTGTATCCTTTATTGTTCATTGCATGCAAATGGTTAGCAATATTGGATGCAGCACCGGTATCGATAGGAATCATCGGCAGCGATGTGAACTTTGTGAACAAACGCAACTTAGAATCTTCAACTTCCGTACGTGTCAGGCTATATGCATCGAAGCCAATGACATCCATGACGTTGCCTGGGTAGATTCGGACGTACAAAAACGTTCCTTTCTGAAAGTCGAAACCCAGGTAGGTACTCTGCCAAAAGAGCCAGCCTTCAGAGTTACTTTCCGGCTTGAAAAGTCCTGTTTCCTTGATTTTCTCAATAACAGCAAAAATCTTTTTTTTGCGATTATTCGCTATTCCGTAATTTATGATGAATGGAGCGAACAGCATAAACCAAAGGCTAAAGAGAAAAACATAGTCACTTCCAGTAACATAGTCCCCACTTGCTACGTATAGAGTAAATAACGGAGCAAGTAAAGCCAATGTAATAACCCCAAACCGCAAAAAAAGAGTTCTGACTACATAATATGGAAGCCACCATTTAGGGAATCTATCTTTCACAGTTAACCCTCCTTAGATTTTCACTCAATATTATAGCACTACTGGATAGATGTCCACATCTCAACTTTTAATTCCGTCGTTATTTGCTTCGCCGGGGCCATTCATGGCCTTCGTATTAACTCCAGGCGTATGGCGTATATTTCTCCCCCCTGCTACAAACATATCTTTTACTGAGCCAGCCATGCTGCCAAGTGTATTGGCTGCATCCCTTCCGCCCAGGAATGAAATCACGTAGTCAGGTAGATATGCCTGTAATGCAAACATACTGGATACTAGAGCTGTACACAGACGGGCATAAATCATTAAGAATCCAACAAGACTGAAAACACCGGTCAAAGAGTTTGCCTGGACGTTGACAAGGGCGGCTCCGAACAATGCGTGTAAGATTGTACCTACAGCAATAATCGCGACAGATGCGAAAAAGAATCCAAATACCATCAGGGTTGGTCGTATCATGGTGTCGATCAAATAGATGTAACCGTATGCTGCGCGGCTACCTCGATCCTGTGATGTACCCAGATGCGTAGCTCCCCACAGAGGGCCAGCAGCGCAGCCAACAAGAACGCTGACAATCCAGTTTCCAATCCCTGTCATCCAGAAAATGAACGGGATAAATGGTAAGTAGATTGATAAGGTAAACCCAGCCGTGAACATGAGTAACAGAAGGAAGTATACTGCTGGAGATATAGCATCCAGACCTTTATTAATCCCGCTAACTGTGCCGGTGGATAAATCAAGCGCTTTACCTACCAGGCTTCCTTCCCCCGCAGCTGCAATGATTCGAACAGCGGTGTAAGCAGTTAATGTGCCTTCGGCAGCTCCCAGCGTGTAATCACCAACATTTTTCATCTTAATAAGCGGGTTCACTTGTCCATTTACAGAACCTGTTCCACTTAATGAAGTTGCTAAGAAATTGGTTAACCTCTGCATAGGCCCGGCGACAGTTTTCATGAAATAACTATTTGGGTCATTACCATCTACTGCCGTTTGCTCATCGTTTGAGATAGTGGTCCCCAACGCTGGACTGTAACTCGAATTCTGCAATTGAGTTCTGTATGCGCTCATTACCGCACTGAACAGATCTCCGCTGCCCATTTCACCAAGAGAGGACATCCCACTTGTCGCCGGCGCGCGACTGGCAACTTCAGTCAGGCGTTGGTTAGCCGTTGCAAAAGTCTGATACCAGGCGCCGAGAGCCGCCCAGCCGTATGTTTCGAGGTAATTACTGACTGCATCCTGAATGCCATTTTGCTCACTCTGTGCTGGCAACGCGCGCTGTACCGTTTGTTCATAGTTGCTGGCAGCCCGTTGAATACGGGTTTCGATATCCGGGAGTGTGCCGTTACCGTTTATTCGCTTATTCATAAATCCTGTAACAAACTCGCTGGCCGCACTATCCATATCCTGAATCATAGCTTCCATAGCTTTGTTCTGTGCATCCACGACTTCACGGGTGTCGCTGTTACTGAAGGGGTTAAAGAAGCTGCCGGATCCAGACGATGAGTCCGACTTCTGTTGTTCCGGTATCGTCGCCGTACCACATACAGCACTGCCGTTTGTGACCCGATACGTATAATTCCCTCCAGACGAACCTGATACTTCCGTCATTCTGGTAGTGGTCGAGCTGGCCGTGCTGCTGTAATCGTCCAGCGCTGTATTGATCGCGTATTTACACAACTGCATCTCAAAAATGCCGCGTGCAGAAGTGCGGGTCGAGGCCTGTGTGGGCTGAACCGTCAGGGAGTAGCCGCTGGCAATATCGCTTGCAGCTTTGGATACCATCAGGTTGGCTGAACCCACGCCCATAATCGATGCGCCCCAGAGGATAATGAGCTGTGACATGCTCCAGCCATTGGCGGTAGGGATAATCATCATAAATCCCGAAACGGTGCTTAGCGTGCTGGTGATATCGCGATCCCCACTGAATACCTTTCCCTGATGCCCCGTTTTATTGATGTGTTTTAGTCCAATAATCACAAACCACACGACGGCAAGTACGGCGATAATTCCATTAAACAGAGCAAACAGATTCCCGATCATCGTGGTACTACCGGCGGCAAGAGGATCCAGCACCACGTCGCCGAAAATAGTGACCAGAGCCTGTCGGGAGAGGTCCTGTGCATTGGTCGCGGCAGATACTATGTCATCGTAAGTGACACCTGCGCGTGCTGGGATAACAGGTATAAGCAGCCCTGCACAAAGCGCACGAAAGAAATTTTTCACGGTAACTCCGGATAAAACATGAATGCCGGGATGGCGATGGGAGACAGAGGAGAGCCGTTATTTTCCGAGAATGGCATCTCGTACGGCATGTGTTTCCTTCCTGAAATGCTGGAAGGTGCCACCTTCAGCAAGACTCACGCGTCGGTTGCGTAATTGCCACAATCGGTAGGTAACGATTAGTGCTTTTGACCACGCCACGCCAGCGCCGGAAAACAGTACTACACAGGTGCTGATCTGGTGTGCAGTGATACTCCCCCCGATAATGAATGGCGTTAGTGCTGCAAGCGGAACTGGTATAGCCATAAGCCAGAACAACACTCGCCAGCGCCGGCGCTGGCTAACATACCCCTTATCGAGTTGTTCGGGGGTACACCCGGATTCAGCAACGGCTTTTTCCCAGTCAGGAGATGCTGGCGGTTCGTCGTCGATGTTGAGCTCCGGAAAGGCATCACGCATTCGCTCCAGATTACGCGATGTCATGTGTCGGGCTGATCGCAGAAACCACTTCGTTTCCTGTAGGGGCAGAAATATGCTCAGCAATCCGCGGGTGATACGACCGGGGAGTCCTTTTTTCGGGGTGACTGTTTTTTCAGATGTCATTTGGCTGCTCCCTGGTTCATAGCAGATTCGAGTTGTTTCAGGCGCGGGGCATAGGACTGACGGGCAAATGCGGCAAGAAGCTGGCCGTCGATGACGTTCCCTTTGCGCAGCAACTCCTTAATGTCGTTAAGTTGCCAGTTCATCTGGGCCGTGGTGCGGATGAGTTCACGCGTAAGGTTATCCCCGTCCATTTGCTGCAGATCGGACAAATATGCTGTATTGGCATATCGACGCCCGGCCTCAAACGATTCAAATTCTCGCTGGCTCATGTAGCCCTTTGCTTTCGCCTCTGGAGAAGCCACATCATCAAAATACTGAGCTGCGGAAGGTGACTGTAGTGCTTCTTTCAGAGCATCACGGGTTGTTTCGCTGGGCTTACTGTCAGCAATCAGCGAGAGCTGAGGCTCAGAGGCGGCATCGATAATACCGTTGTACTCGTTGAGTAACCCTACATACGTACGTCCTGTTACGGTACTGACTTCACCTTTTCCTGGCGTACGGCCTGCCGATGGGCGAGACGTGTTTTTCATGTAGGCCATTGCGGCGTCGGTTTGTTCCTGTGACCAGGAAAGTGCCGGTGCCAGCCCCTCTGGTCCTGCACCGCCATAGATAGAGCGTACCTGGCTGTCACCACCAGGCATCTGGCTAACGGCAGGGCAGATACCAGTCCCGCCAAAGCGGTCATATTCTGCTGCCGTACAGTACGCAGCATGTACGTTCGCACCGTCAAAAGCATCGCGTGCCTGTTCCTCTGATGCAGTGGAAATCCTTTTACGCACTGCTGAACTGGAAACACCTTTGCCGGATGATAGTTTTGACGCGGTGCTGCCTGACGCACTTTTACTTTGTGCTGCCACGCCGGAGGCAGAATCACTGCAGATTGAATCCGGGACCGAGAAACTCTGTCGAGCTTCTTCCAGACGTTGGGTTTCATTGTTGAAAATCATTTGCTGACGGGTGGCCTGCCCATCCTGATTGATCAGGGCACCGATCTTGTCAGCATTCTGTGTGATGGCAGTGCCGGTGGCCTGTTGCATCTGCAGTATTTCGACCAGCGTTGCCTGGATGGTGGCCATCTCAGGCAGGACTTGAGTGGTAATCGGAACGCTGGAGTTTACGTTGACCGTTAAAGCACTGGCAACAGTGGGAAGGCTGGACGCGATGGCCAGCGCCAGCGCAGGGAGATGACGTTGTATCATGAAATTCTCCGTTTATTTGAGCGTGGTAAACACGTCAGGAAGGCGGGCTGACTGTGTGCCGGGAGCTAGGGCTACCAGAGGGAAGGTCTGAAAGCGTCTGCTGATTCGTCCTTCCCGGCTGCGGGTGTCTATGATTGTCAGCCCACGACGCGCGATGCGAGCGTGAGCTGAAGGGGTGATATCCAGTACCGGCCAATCTCCCGGGCTGAGCTGTGGGGTATCTGACCACTCCGGCCATAGCCAGGTATCATCACTTAGCACCGTCCCTGTAGCTTCAGGCAGCAGCCACTGGACCACATGACGCGATTCCCGCACCGGTTCGCCTGGTTCATTTACCTGCCAGATGGCCGTCGTGACCAGCTGGCGTGGTTGAGCGTTAAGCGCAAGAAGCAGGCCACAGGCTTCTTCTCCTGCCCGACGATCGGTCGCGTACACAGCTCGTGAGTTCACTGCGCTGTCTGTTCGGAAGTGTCGGGACGGTAGTACAAACTCCACACCATCAACATCAATCATCAGGCGGGAAAGTCTGACCTGACCCTTTACCGGGCGGCGGCAGCGTGGCGTCAGATGAATGGAACACATCAAAGGTCATACCCCAGTTCGTTAATCATTTCGTCTGCCATCAGTTCGATAACGCCCTTATCGCCGCGGACGCCACTGTTACGCTCTCTGTACTCAATGAGTTTTTTTGCAGACCCGCGAGGAAACTTCTCCGCCAGCAACTGGCGGGCGCGGGCAGTGCCGATCGTCACGGAGAGATTTCGGCGTAGCGCGCCGTCTTTTTTGTCTGAGTTAAGCGACCACAGCTCCAGCGGGCCGAGAGTAAACCGGACAATCCTTGCCAGCGTCCCCTGGGTCGTGCGCATCATACACAGCATCGGTACGCCACTGCCGTCTGCAGCCGGACCGGCTGGCATACGCAAGAATGCATGAAGATTGTGTTCGGGGATCTTAAAGCTGTCCCGTAAAAGGGGAATGTCTTCCTGACGGAAGCGCAGCAACCAGAGGGTGTTGGCAGAGTCGAGCAGGCTTTTAGGGTAGTCGGTGAGAAACTGGGTACTCAGCACCGTGCGGATGCCAAATTTACGCTGTTCCCTGTCCTGTGTATCCAGCGCTTCGAAAATGAAATCAATACCCTTGACGTTGTGTAGTTCGTCGTAGATTTTGGTTTTCATTTCGCTGTCGAGTTGGTTGATACGTCGCATAATGCCCGGTAGATAGGCCTCCGGCAGCGTTTTCAATATCTCTTCCTGGTACTGTGGAAGCGTAAAATCACCTGCTGTTATGTGGCCAGCAAAGAGGAACATGATGCCTGTTTTCAGTCTGCCTGCCGGAGTCTTATCGCCGGCGACATTGTTTAAGTCTACGGCAATAATGCGTGTGTTCGGATTCAGCGCGAAGCGAGTCCTGCTGGCCATCATCGGATAGTCCTGCCGGGCCTGAATCATGCAACGTTCAATATACTCCAGCAGGGGTTCCTGTGAACCATCACGCTGTACTCTGCCAAAACTCTCCTGTATTGCCTCACTGCGTAGCAGCGCCGGCATATCAGCGAGTTCTGGTACAGCCTGATAGTGCGCGCGCTGAGCCGCGGATAACTGTCCGCGTTCGTGCAGGAGATCGCGTACTTCGTACCATGGTGTCGCGGTCCACCAATCCTGATCGTGTTCATCCCTCAATCCGGATGACTCCAGTGCCTCATCCACTTCTGGCTCTACGTTTGAGCGGAACATGTTTGGTTCAATACCACTGCGCATGTCGTACGCTAGATCGATCAGGCGATTTACTATCTGCCGGGTATCGGTCGGGTTAGGAGGGGTACCTTTATCTGGTTCGATACAGAAAGCCATCAACATTGACGCGATGAATTGCTTCTCCGGCGTCACTGGCTTTCGGGCACCGTACAGAATGTCGAACACATTTCGTGACTTAGACGGATCGTTACTGAGAATAATACCGACTGCTTCGTCCTTGCGTTCTTCCGGCAGACTGTCACGTATCAGCTGGATTAACCCCATAGCGCTGAATCCTTTGTCGATATGCGCCACATAAGGAAGTGAAACCTGGGCGGAAGATACCTGTATTTCCGTCAGGGTATTGATCAGTACCGACTTACCAAGACCTGAATCGCCCGGGGCAAGCTCGGTGTGCTTGTTCTGGCGTGATGAACCCAGTCCAACCTCCCAGGCGCAGCCGTCTTCTGTGTGCAGCATCAAATTACCTTCCCCGCGCCAGACAGAACCCGGTCGATTGAAGGGCAGCATAGAAAGTGCATGGGTGAGTGGCGGATAAAGCGGAACGGGACCTGAGCCTGCTGATGCGGCCAGCATGGTATTGACCCATCCCCGACGCGGGTCACCGAAAGTGGTGGTCGTGCTGCAGACTCCCCAACCTTGCAGAGCTGATTCAAGCAGCATCTGATTACGGGTGCATATTTCACGGGTACGTCCCCAAGTGGAAGCCACAATAGTCATCACGCAAACCGGGTCGCGTTCATCCATTTCAGCCAGCTGTGTGAAGGCGTCGTAAAGCGGACGAATGGAGGGAATAAATTGTCCAAATGATGAAATAGTCTTTTTCCAGCCCAGCGCTTTCATCCCGCCCGGCATGATGTCGATCCGTATACGCCAGGGAACGGCACGTGGAACCAGCTTAACCAGTTCATTGAAGGGGCTGGGGTGCTGAGGCGGCAGCGTCATGGCTACCATGCCGTGCCACAACCCCTCGGCATACACCAGATTACCTTCTGTTTTCGGTGTGCAGCCAAATACCTGAAGATTCAGGAAGGGAGCAAGCAGAGCCGTGGCGTCACCATCCTGATGCGAGCCCGATGGCGCGGCCTTCCCAGGTAGCGCCGGGCGCCATGCTACTGATGTGCTGTTGCGTGCTGTTTCACGTTTGATTTCGTTGCAGAACTCAGGCACGTCGAGCAGGCGGACTAGCAAGCCGTCTCCTCCGCGTACGAGCGCTTTTTCAAGTGTGGTGATAAAGCTGTCATGCCGGATCTTCAGACCAGACATTTGCCAGCGCCAGGGCTCCTGGCCAAAACGCGTGACAGGCGCTTTATCCTGAATGGCCCGAACGGTAGCGTTGAAATCGGTTCTTTCCTGATGGCTCACAAGGGTCGGTGAACTCCAGACGGCAAGCCAGCATCGCTCACGGACAAGCCATGGGGATATTACGTTCACCTTTTCATTGAGCAGGTCATCCAGCTGGATGCCGATGTGCTGAATGGAACGCTTTTGCGGGGCGATCATGGCGCTGACTTCGTCACGCCCTTTTTCCGGGTCACGTTCAAAAATGAAGGCCAACTTGTGTCCAATATTTTTCCAGGTAGTGCTGAGTGTGGAAGCGAGGTGCGCAATCATTCCTTCAAACGCATCCGGATGGTCGGCTGAAGCTGTTTCTGACAGTTCACGCAATGCCCCGGAAATCTCGAATACCGAAAGGTAATAGCCATGATGGGTAACGCCAATATAAGGCGCTTCCAGCCAGGGTCTGAGCTCCAGGTCTTGTTTGTCCAGTCCAATCACTGTGCGAATGTCGCAATAGTCGACAAAGTCAGCAGAGACGGCGAAACGGGAAAAGGTGTTCATAACGTCTTCAATGGCGAAGACAAGGCGGTTGATATTCATAGCAGTGAAGACTCCACCAGGATGGCGTGTATTGTTAAGCGCGGCGCTTCTCTGGGCGCATCTGCGTGATGAGGTGCGCGTCAGTGTTGCGTGACAGTGATACCAGGGGACTGCGACGATAAGATTTTTGTCTGCGGAGCGTCTGACAGCACGTCACTGTCCGTTACTGAGTCCGGCGTCAGGATCAACGCCACTCCATTCATTTTCTGCCGCATTTCATCGCGTATTACT
>Ga0308157_10002942_pt1 | contig 26198 bp, 23 predicted proteins | sample PhyBR1_FD_201035 | JGI IMG/M metagenome (GOLD analysis project Ga0308157, IMG submission 201035) | Phyllosphere microbial communities from UC Gill Tract Community Farm, Albany, California, United States - DLSLB.R1 | ecosystem: Host-associated > Plants > Phyllosphere > Unclassified | place: USA...
GAAGCCGCGTTGATCGGCCACAGCATGGGTTCACTGATCGCGCTCGAAGCGGCTTCTCATGCGCCGCAGCGCGTCACCCATCTGGCGCTGGCCGGCAGTACCTACCCGATGAAAGTGGCCGATGCCTTGCTGGCAACCGCGCGCGACAATGAGCCGGCTGCCATCGACATGGTCACGGCCTGGTCGCATTCTTCGCAAGCCAGCCACACCGTGCGCAACAGCGCGCGCCGCCTGATGCAGCGGATGCCGGGCCGGCTGCACACCGACCTTGCCGCGTGCAACAGTTACGCTAATGGCGAACTGGCCGCCGCTGCGGTACGCTGTCCTACCCTGTTCGTGTTCGGCGCCAGCGACGTCATGACACCACCAAAATCCACCAGGCTGCTGGCCGCCGCTATCCCGCACGCGCAAAGCGTGACACTGGACAGCGGCCACGCGCTGATGAGCGAGCAGCCGCAGGCCGTGCTGGAGGCGCTGATCGGCTTTATCGGCAGTCGATAGGGCCGAAATGGTCGGCCAGGGTCTTGCCCAGGCCTGCTTCCACAGCGGTTTCCACCTCGCGCGCCAGCAGCGCGGCTTCGCGTGCGGCACGCTGGTCACGCTCATCGTCGCTATCGGCCACGACGCCGGCGTTGACCGGCATGCCGGCGAAGACGAACAGGCGGTAGACATCGGCCAGCGTCAGTTTTTCCATATTGGCGAGGACGACCCAATGGTCCGAGCCGTCGCTGACGCGCTTGCCCCACTGGACCCGCTTCGGCGCCGGCACCGCCACCCGGCCCACCCAGCCTTCCGCCAGCATCCGTTCCAGCAGGTTATCCATTTCATCGAAGCCGAGGCGCGTGCGGGCGCGGATATGCCCGGCGCTGACCAGTGCCGTATCGCCGCATTTGCAAGCCACGTGCAGCACTTTGAGAATCGCCATCGCGTCAACAAATTCGCCGCCCGGCTGCGCCTCGTGCCACCAGCGCTCGTACTTCACCACCGGCAGCGCCGCCGCTAGCAAGGCGCCGACCAGCGTAATCATCCACGATACGTAGACCCACAGCAGGAACAACGGCACCGCAGCCAGTGCGCCGTATATCTTCGAGTAGGTCGGAAACTGGGTGATGAAAATACCGAAGCCGCGTTTGGCCACTTCAAACGCCACGCCGGCCACCAGGCCGCCCCACGCGGCGTCATGCCAGTCGACGTCGCGGTTGGGCACCACCACGTACAGCAGCGTGAACGCCGCCATGGTCAGGGCCAGCGAAACGGCGGTGTACACCACCGCGCCAAGCACCGGCACGTGCCCTACCAGGTCGCTGGTCGCCATGAACACCTGCGACGACATGGTCAGCGACACGCCGATCAGCAAAGGCCCGAGCGTGATCAGCGCCCAATAGACCAGTATCCGCCTGGTCCAGCTGCGCTGGCCGCGCACGCGCCAGATACGGTTGAACACGCGCTCGATCAGGTTCATCATCGCGATCGACGTAAAGATCAGCGTCACCGCGCCCACCGCCGACAGCCGCGTGGCCTTGGAGGCGAACATCGTCAGGTAGTTGAGGATGTTGTTGGAAATCGTCTTCGGCATCACGCTCTGCACGAAGTAGGCCTCCAGCGAACTGCGGAAGGCGTTGAACATCGGGAAGGTGGTGAAAATCGCCAGCGCGATGGTCAGCAGCGGCACCAGCGCGAACACCGTGGTGAAGGTCAGACTGCCGGCAACCTGCGGCAGGCTCTCTTCGCGCAGACGGCGCTGCGCGAACAAGATCAGGTCGCGCACTTCGGGCCAGGACAGCGAGCGTACGGTCTGAATGCCGCTGCGGCAGGTGCGGAACAGGTACACCAGGGTCGGACGGAGGTATTTTTCGTACATAAGTATCAATCGTGACAACAGTGGCAATGATACCATCCGCTAAAGCGCCCTATAATACCGCTGATGAACCATCCTAACCTGACTATTCTTGTTCTGTTTTACTCCCGCCACGGCGCCACCCGCAAGCTGGCGGAACTGATCGCTCAAGGCATCGAAAGCGTGCCTGGCTGCGACGCGCGGCTGCGCACCGTGCCGGCCGTGTCGAGCGTCGCCGAGGCCACCGAGCCGGAAGTGCCGGCCGACGGCGCGCCTTACGTTGAACTGGACGACCTGACCGAATGCGCCGGCATCGCCGTCGGCTCGCCTACGCGCTTCGGCAATATGGCGTCGGCGATGAAGTATTTCTGGGACGGTACCGCCAGCCAGTGGCTGTCCGGCGCGCTGGCTGGCAAGCCGGCATGTGTGTTCACCTCCACCGGCAGCCTGCACGGCGGCCAGGAATCGACGCTGCTGTCGATGATGATCCCGCTGTTCCATCATGGCCTGATGGTGCTCGGCCTCCCCTACACCAATCCGGAACTGATGACCACTTCCAGCGGCGGCACACCCTATGGCGCCAGCCACTGGTCTGGCCTGGACGGCAAGAAGGTCATCACCGACGACGAGAAACGCCTGGCCATCGCGCTGGGCAAGCGGCTGGCTGAAACAGCGGTAAAACTGAAGGAATAGGCGTCATGGAAACCACAATGCAAAAGTATTTTCACTGGGGCGCGATCGGCAGCCTGGTGACGCTGATTGTCTGGTGTGTGTTGTGGGAGATGGTGCTGGCGCCGCTGAAGCCCGGCGGTTCCTGGCTGGTGCTGAAGGCCGCGCCGTTGCTGCTGCCGCTGTACGGCGTCTACAAGCGCGATATCTACACGCTGCAATGGACATCGATGATGATACTGCTGTACTTCGCTGAAGGCGTGGTGCGCGGCTGGAGCGATACCGGTGATGTGTCGGCGTGGCTGGGCTGGGGCGAAGCGCTGGTGGTGTGCGTGTACTTTGTCTGCGCGGTGCTCTATCTGCGTCCGTACAAGCGCGCCGCCAGGAAGATGGCCAAGGAGTTGCTGGATAAAGTGAAGATCAACACGGTCAAATGATGGACTTCCTGACGCAATGCCGCGCCATCGCCGGCGACGCTTATGTGCTGGCTGCGCCAGCCGATATGGCGCCCTTCGTCACCGATCAGCGCGGGCGTTTTACCGGCAAGGCGCTGGCAGTGCTGCGTCCGGGATCGGTGGACGAAGTGGCGGCGCTGGTACGCGTCTGCGCCGAACATCGCGTGGCCGTGGTGCCGCAAGGCGGCAATACGGGGCTGGTGCTTGGCAGCGTGCCGGATGCCAGTGGCGCGCAGGTGCTGCTGTCGCTGGCGCGGTTGAACCGCGTGCGCCAGGTCGATGCGGTCAACCGCACGATGACCGTGGATGCAGGCTGCATTCTTCAACACATCCAGGAAGTGGCGGCTGCCGAAGGATGCCTGTTCCCGCTGTCGCTGGCGGCGGAAGGCAGTTGCACCATCGGCGGCAACCTGGCCACCAATGCCGGCGGCACGGCGGTTCTGCGCTACGGGAATACACGCGAGTTATGCCTCGGCCTGGAGGTCGTTACGCCGCAGGGCGAGATCTGGAGCGGCTTGCGCGGCCTGCGCAAGGATAATACCGGTTACGATCTGCGCGACCTGTTCATCGGCGCCGAGGGCACGCTGGGCATTATCACTGGTGCGGTGCTCAAGCTGTATCCGCAGCCGAAAGCCAGCATCACCGCACTGGCGGCGCTGCCCTCGCCTGCCCACGCGCTGCAACTGCTGGTGCTGATGCAGGACCATTGCGGTTCCAGTCTGACCGGCTTCGAGTTGATGTCGCGCTACTGCCTGGCGCTGGTGGCCGGGCAGTTCCCGCAGTTGCCGAAACCGTTCGCAAGCCCACATCCGCAATACGTGTTGCTGGAATTGTCGAGCAGCGAGTCGGAGCAGCATGCAGTCGGGCTGCTGGAACACGCGATCGGTGCGGCGCTGGCGCGCGGCGTTATCAACGATGCGGTAGTGGCGTCTTCGGTGGCGCAATCGGCTGGGCTGTGGCAGTTGCGCGAGCATATCCCGCTGGCGCAGGCCAAGGCCGGCAAGAATATCAAGCACGATATTTCGCTGCCGGTGTCACGCATTGCGGACTTCATCGAAGTCACCGGACCGTTGCTGGATGCGGCCTTCCCAGGCTGTCAGCTGGTGTGTTTCGGCCATCTGGGCGATGGCAACCTGCATTACAACGTCGCACCACCACCTGGCATTTCCAACGACGATTTCCTGCTACAGCAGGATCAGGTCAATCGCGTGGTGTATGACAGCGTGGAATCGTTCGGCGGCTCGATTTCGGCCGAACATGGTATTGGTGCGTTGAAGCGTGATGAATTGGCGCGCTATAAATCGCCGGTAGAACTCAACATGATGCGAGCCATCAAAGCGGCATTGGACCCACTGGGTATCATGAATCCAGGGAAAATCCTTTGAGCGAGGCTGAGATGAAACTGCTGATCGTTGTTGTATTGTGGGCTGCCGCCATGGCGGCGTATGCGCAAAGCGTCTACAAATGTACGGTGGACGGCAAGGTCAGTTACAGCGACGCGCCTTGTCCCGCTGGCGCGCAAGCCGCCACGCTGGACGCGCCGGCCGCGCCGAAGGCCGATCCTGCCGCAGTGCGTGATCTGAAGCGTCAGCAAAAGCAAGCCAGCGCACTGGAGAAAGCACGCCTCAAGCAGCAGGAGCGCGACGAGCGCGAATCCGCCCGCGCCGCGCAGGTCGCGGCCGTGCAGCGCAAAAAGTGCGACAAACTGAAACTCAATAAACGCTGGGCCGACGAAGACGCCCGCCGCGCCACCGGCCAGGCCACCGAAGCCGCGCGCCTGCGCGCCCACCGCGCCGGCGAAGCCATGGCGCTGGAGTGTCCACGCTAATGTCCGACCGCCCACCATCCCCTCCACCAGCGACGCCAGCCTCCCCCGCAAAGGCTGGCGGCAGCGCCGTAGCGGATGGCGGCCGCGTGCCGTACGCCGTCGATGGCGCCGGGGCGATGGCGGCAAGCGCGCGGCCTGACGTAACGGCGGCGTCGATGCGGCGGCTGTCGCGGTGGCTGCTGCTAGGCGAATGGCGCGCGCATCCGGTGCGGGCCCTGGTGGCGATTGCAGCGATTGCGGTGGGCATCTCGCTTGGCTTCGCCATCCACCTGATCAACGCAGCCGCCTTCAACGAATTCTCCGCCGCCATCAAAGGCTTGTCCGGCGTGGCGGACATTCAGGTACGCGGCACCGAACCCTTTTTTGACGAACAGATTTACCCAACGCTGGCTCAGCGCGACGGCGTAGCCGTTGCCTCGCCAGTCCTGGAATTCGACGCCTCCGTCCCCGGCCAGCGCACCGCGCTGAAGATCATCGCCACCGATGCCTTCCGCGCCGGCTACATCTCGCCGGAACTGGTCGGCATACCCGCAGATGACAACATCGGCGACACGCTGTCCGATGACGCGGTATTCCTGTCAGCGGCGGCCCAGCAATGGCTGCAGCCGAAAGATGGCGCGATCAAACTGCAAGTCGGCACCAGCCAACTACAACTACGCGTCGGCGGCCCGGTGCCGGGTGCCCGCGCTGGCCAACGCCTTGCCATCATGGACATCGGCGCCGCCCAGTGGCGCTTTGAAAAACTCGGCCAGCTGTCACGCATCGACCTCAAACTGCGCGATGGCGTCAACCGAGAAGCCTTCAAGGCCCAGCTGGAAAAAGACCTGCAAAGCCAGTATCCGGGCCGCTTCCGCGTCAACCAGCCCAACGACCAGGAACAGAACAGCCGCAACGAAGGCATGAGCCGCGCCTACCGCGTTAACCTGACCGTGCTGGCACTGGTGGCGCTGTTCACCGGCGCCTTCCTGGTCTTCTCCACGCAAGCGCTGTCGGTGATACGCCGCCGCAGCCAGTTTGCGCTGCTGCGGGTGCTGGGACTCGACCGCCGCCGTTTGCTGCGCCAGATCCTGATCGAAGGCCTGTGGCTAGGCATCGCCGGATCGGCCATCGGCATCGCCGCCGGCTATGGCATGGCCGCCGCCGCATTGCACTTCATGGGCGCCGACCTTGGCGCCGGTTTTTTCTCCGGCGTGCGTCCTGAAGTGCATTTCACGCCAGTGGCCGCCGCCGTCTACTTCGTCCTCGGCGTTAGCGTCGCCTTGCTGGGCTGCGCAGCGCCGGCGCTGGACGCCGCCCGCGCCAAGCCAGCCGTGGCGCTCAAATCAGGCACAGAGGAAGCGGCGATGTCACGCCTCGCCCGCGCCTGGCCATCGATGGCCTGCATGGCATTGGCCGCGTTGCTGTCGCAAGCCCCGCCGATCTTTGAACTGCCGCTGTTCGGCTACCTGTCGATCGCCTTGTTGCTGATTGGCGCCATCGGCTTGATGCCACGCCTGGCAGCCATCGTCTTCCGTTTCGCGCATCAACGCTGGAGCGCCGCAACAGCCAACAAACCGGGCGCCTCGGCCGTCATGACGCTAACCTTGTCACGCCTGGCCAACGCCTCCAGCCAGGCCGGCATCGCGCTGGGCGGCGTGCTGTCCAGTTTCAGCCTGATGGTGGCCATGGCCATCATGGTCGCCAGCTTCCGCGTCTCGCTGGACGACTGGCTACAGCACGTGCTGCCGGCCGATATCTACGTCAGCACCGCCAGCGGCGGCGCCACCGCCGGCTTGCGGCCGGACGAGCAAGCAGCAGTAGCCGCGTTGCCAGGCGTTGCCAGCGCTGACTTCCTGCGCACGCGGCCCGTCTCGCTGGCATCGGACCGTCCCGCCGTCACACTGATGGCGCGCAATATCGACGCCGCTGATCCGGCCCGCTCGCTGGCCATCGTCGGCGATGTGCAAACACCCGCAGCCGGCGCGCCTCCGCCAGTGTGGGTATCCGAAGCCATGGTCGATTTGTACGGCATGAAGCCCGGCACGCGTATCGAACTGCCGCTCAGTGGTACGCTGCACGCCTTTACGGTGGCCGGCGTATGGCGCGACTATGCACGCCCGACAGGCACTATCCAGATGCGCCTCAGCGACTACCGCGCCATCACCGGCGAGCAGGAAGCCAGCGGCGTGGCCCTCACGCTGAAGCCCGGCGCCAGGGCCGAAGACACGCTGGCGGCGCTCAAACGTCTGCCATTTGCCGCCACGCTGGATGCCAGCGAGCCATCGGAGATACGTGCCATGAGCATGAAAGTGTTTGACCGCAGCTTTGCCATCACCTATCTGCTGGAGGCGATTGCCATCGTCATCGGCCTGTTTGGCGTCGCCGCGACCTTCTCGGCGCAGACGCTGGCGCGCGCCAAGGAATTCGGCATGCTGCGCCACGTCGGCGTCACACGCCGGCAGGTGCTGTCGATTCTGGCAATTGAAGGCGGCTCGCTGACCGGCCTTGGCATCGTTACCGGCTTCGTGCTGGGATGGGTCATCAGCCTGATACTGGTATTTGTCGTCAATCCGCAGTCCTTCCACTGGACCATGCAGTTGCACATGCCGTGGCCGCTGCTGGCCACCGTGGCCGCCCTGCTGCTGGCCGCCGCCGCGCTCACCGCGCTGCTGGCGGGCCGCCAATCGCTGTCCGGCGGACCGATACGCGCTGTCAGGGAGGACTGGTAATGCCACGCCGTCCGCTCACGCTTGCGCGGCTGACCGGCCGTATCACCGCCGCTGCCACGCGGTTGGCGCGCGCCGTCACGACCGGCGCGGCCGCAGCGGCCGTACTGATCGTGACGGCAATGATCATACTGATCGCGCCAACCGTCACCGCACACGCCGCCGCCCCTGCGTTCCCCGCTGTCGTACCGCTGCCCGCCGGCCAGTCGCTCACCTTCCCTAAAGACTACGGCGCGCATCCCGACTACAAAACCGAATGGTGGTACGTCACCGGCTGGCTCAACACCCCGGAGGGCAAGCCACTTGGCTTCCAGGTCACTTTCTTCCGCAGCGCCACCACGCACGACCGCGCCAACCCAAGCCAGTTCGCGCCAAAGCAGCTGATTATCGGCCACGCGGCGCTGTCCGACCCGGCCAACGGCAAGCTGCTGCACGACCAGCGCAGCGCCCGCGAAGGCTTCGGCCTGTCCTACGCCAGGACCGGCGACACCAACGTCAAGCTGGAAGACTGGCACATGGTGCGTGCCGCCGATGGCAGTTACGCCGTCCACGTCGACGGCCCGGAATTCAAGTACGACCTCAAACTGACGCCCTCCCAGCCCGACCTGCTGCAGGGAGAACGCGGCTATTCGCGCAAAGGCCCGCGCCCCGCGCAAAGCAGCTACTACTACAGCCAGCCACACCTGCAAGTCAGCGGCAGCATCAGCCGCCTTGACAAGCAAACAAGCGTCACCGGCACCGCCTGGCTGGATCATGAATGGTCCAGCGAAGCCCTTGACGCCGAGGCCAGCGGCTGGAATTGGGTCGGCGCCAACCTTGATGACGGCGGTGCATTAATGGCATTCGAGGTCAGAAGCAAGACAGGTGCTAAACTATGGGCGCACGCGACATGGCGCGACGCATCCGGCAAGGTCACGCAGTTCGACCCGGACCAGGTCAGCTTTGCTCCGCAAAGGCGCTGGCGATCGCCGCGCACCAATGCCGAGTATCCCGTTGCGACGCTGCTCACCACCGGCAAAACGGTGTGGGACATCGTGCCCCTGCAGGACGACCAGGAACTGGATTCGCGCCGTTCCACCGGGGCGGTGTACTGGGAAGGCGCGGTGACGGTGAAGCGTGACGGCAAGCCGGCCGGTCGCGCCTATCTCGAAATGACCGGCTATGTACGTGCAATAAAACTGTAAGCACAACGTCTAACAAGATATTAAAGTAAGCGCAACCAACCAGATGACCAATAGCACCACCGCCAGCAAGCCAGCCGCCGCTGCACCCAACGCCTCCCGAGAACTCAAGAAAGGCAGCCTCGCCACCCTGCGCGGGCTGGCGCCTTTCCTCGCGCCGTACAAGCGCCAGTTCGCCATGGCCGGGATCGCGCTGGTGGTGGCCGCCGCCTCCACGCTGGCGATCCCCGCCGCGTTCAAGCAGATGATCGACCTGGGATTCGGCAGCGCTGGCGTTCAGAGCATCCAGCACGTCGACCTGGTGTTCCTGGCACTGTTCGGCCTCGCCACCATCCTGGCGCTGGCCACGGCTGCGCGTTTCTACACCGTCTCCTGGCTGGGCGAGCGCGTCACCGCCGATATCCGCGCGGCCGTCTACAACCACGTCATCACGCAAAGCCCGGAATTCTTTGAAACCACGCAGACCGGCGAAGTCCTGTCGCGCATCACCACCGACACCACGCTGATTCAATCGGTGGTGGGCACCAGCATCTCCGTGGCACTGCGCAATGTGCTGCTGTTCGCCGGCGGTTTGGTGATGCTGTTTGTGACCAGCCCAAGGCTGTCGTCCATCATCATCGGCCTGCTGATCCTGACCGTGCTGCCGATTGTCATGTACGGCCGCCGCGTGCGCACCCTGTCGCGCGACTCGCAGGACCGCGTGGCTGATGCCTCCGCCATGGCCGGCGAAATCCTCAACGCCATGCCGACCGTGCAGGCGTTCACCCACGAAAAGATCGAATCGCGCCGTTTCGGCGGCTCGGTGGAGGGCGCGTTCCAGACGGCGATGCGCCGCATCCGCGCACGTGCCGTGCTGACCATGCTGGCCATCGTGCTGGTGTTCGGCGCCATCGTGTTCGTGCTGTGGCTGGGCGCGCACGCCGTGCTGTCGGGCGAGATGACCGGCGGCGACCTGGGCCAGTTCATCCTGTACGCCTCCATCGTGGCTGGCGCCATCGGCGCATTGTCTGAAGTGATGGGCGAAGCGCAGCGCGCCGCGGGCGCCACCGAGCGCCTGCTGGAGCTGATGTCGGTAAAATCGAAGATCCAGCCGCCGGCCCAGCCGCTGCCGTTGCCGCCGCGTGCCGCCAACGGCGCGGCGCTGTCGCTGAGCGACGTGGTGTTCCACTACCCTTCGCGTCCTGAAACCAACTCGCTGGACCACATCGCGCTGGACATCAAGCCGGGTGAAACCGTGGCCGTGGTTGGGCCATCGGGCGCCGGCAAGACCACGCTGTTCCAGCTGTTCCTGCGCTTTTACGATCCACAAAGCGGCAGCATCAAGCTGGATGGCGTCGACATCACGCAACTGGACCTGCACACGCTGCGCGACGCCATCGGCATCGTGCCGCAGGATACGGTGATCTTCTCGGCCAACGCCATGGAAAACATCCGCTACGGCCGCGCCGACGCCAGCGACGAGGAAGTGATCGCCGCTGCGAAACTGGCCGCCGCCCACGAATTCATCGAGCGCCTGCCGCAAGGCTACCAGTCCTTCCTGGGCGAGCGCGGCGTGCGCCTGTCCGGTGGCCAGCGCCAACGCATTGCCATCGCCCGCGCGCTGCTGAAAAATCCGCCCTTGCTGCTGCTGGACGAAGCCACCAGCGCGCTGGACGCCGAATCGGAACGCCTGGTGCAGAAGGCGCTGGAGGCGGCGATGGTCGGCCGTACCACCGTCATCATCGCCCACCGCCTGGCGACCGTGCAGCGCGCCGACCGCATCATCGTCATGGAAGACGGCAAGATCGTCGAAACCGGCACCCACGCCTCGCTGGTTGCGCTGGGCGGCATCTACGCCAACCTGGCAGCGCTGCAATTCCACCACGCACACACCCAGCATTAATGATTTCATAAGCACGACAGCTGCCCATCAGCTTTAACATGGCGTCTCCTACCGCGACGGAGACGCCATGCACCATCCCCTGCTGACCAGAATCCTGTTCAGTCTTCAACAGACGGTTTTGTATTATGTAGTGATTGCCGGCGTGTTCTTCGCAGCCTGGCTATGGTGGCGTGTGCGTCCCGGCCAACGCGCTCCGTTGCAAGCAGCGTCTGTGCGACCGGCCCAAATACGCCGCGAGCTGATTACTTCGGTCGGCAGCATCATCGTCTTTTCCAGCTTCCTGCCGATCCTGTTTTTTCTTGGTTTTGGTCAGTACACGCAGTTTTATCCACGCATCGAGAACCACGGCTGGCCGTACTTCTTTCTCAGCATACTGCTGGCGATGGTCATCCAGGACACCTACTTCTACTGGACGCACCGGCTGATGCACCACCGCCGGCTATTCCGCTGGTTTCATCGCACGCACCATCGCTCCACCAATACCAATCCGTGGTCCACCTACTCGGTCAACCCGCTGGAAGCGCTGGTCGACAGCGGCGGCGCCGTGCTGACCTTGATAATCGTGCCGATGACTGGTTGGGCACTCTTCATCTTCAGCATCATTAACACTGCCTATGCGGTCTACACGCACCTGGGCTATGAACTGTTCCCGCGCGGGATGTCGCGGCACTGGCTGGGCCGCTGGATGAATACGTCAACCGCGCACAATCTCCACCATGCGCGGGCGCGCCACAACTTCAGCTGGTATTTCCTGTTCTGGGACCGCATGATGGGAACCCTGTCGCCGGACTATGACCAGCATTATCGCTCGGCCGGATTCCGCGCTGGCCCAGGCTAAAGTGGTACCATTCTGCCTTTCAGGATGACGCCATGACCGACGCAGAACTCAAACAGCGGTGCCGCGTGCACTTACCAGGCCATCGCTCCCTCTCGCCGGCCGAATTATTCACGGCCATGGGCGACTGGTGCGAGGCGCATGGCGTCACGCATGATGTCTACGGCAACGGCCAACTGATACAGGAGTTTGAACAGAAAGTCGCACGCCTGCTGGGCTTCGAGGCGGCGGTGTTCTGCATTACCGGCACCATGACGCAAGCCACCGCGCTGCGCATTGCCTGCACGGAGCGCGGCAGCAAGCTGGTGGCGCTGCATCCGACCTCGCATATTCTCAGGCACGAGCGCGGCAACCACCAGTTATTTGACCACTTCCACGCATTGCAGATCGGCGATCCGCAGCGTCAGTGGACACTGGATGAACTGAAGGCGATTCCCGATCAACTGGGCGCAGCAACGCTGGAATTGCCGGCGCGCGAAATCGGCGGCCAGTGTCCAGGCTGGGACGAACTGACCGCCATCAAGGCTTACTGCCGCACACAAGGCATCCACCTGCACATGGATGGCGCACGACTGTGGGAGACTGCGGCGGCATACGGCCAGCCGGTCGCCGACATCGCGGCGGGCTTCGACAGCGTCTATGTATCGCTGTACAAGGGCATAGGCGGCATGGGCGGCGCCATGCTGGCCGGTAGCGCGGCCTTTGTCGCCAAGGCGGCGGAATGGTATCGGCGCCAGGGTGGCAATGTTTATCAGCGCACGCCCTATGTGGTGGCCGCTGCCATGCAGTTCGATGCCCGGCTGGCTGCGATGCCAGATTATTTCAGGCGCACGCAATGGCTCTATGAGGCACTGCGCGCGTTTCCGCTGCTGACGCCCAATCCGGCGCAGCCGCATGCGAATATGCTGCATATGCACCTGCCGGTGAGCCGCGACCGCGCGCTGGAGATCCGCAGCCGCATCGCCGAACAACATGGCGTCTGGCTGTTCAATGGCGCCAATCATGCGGCGCTGCCCGGCCATAGCTCAGTAGAGCTGTACGTAGGCGACAACCTGCTTCACCTGCCGGACCAGCGCGTGCGCGAGATCCTTGCCTTATGGTCCGACGCGCTGGCCAACTAACCAAAGAATTTACATGACTTTTCAAGCACTCGGTCTGATCGATCCTTTATTGCGCACGCTGAATGCGCTCGGCTACAAACAGCCCACGCCCGTACAGAAGCAAGCCATTCCTGCCGTGCTGGCGGGCCGCGATGTGATGGCCGCCGCGCAAACCGGCACCGGCAAGACCGCCGGCTTTGCGCTGCCCATTCTGCATCGCCTGACCATGGACGGCGTGACGGCACCACAGTGCGTGCGCGCGCTGGTGCTGGTGCCGACGCGCGAGTTGGCCGAGCAGGTGTACGAGAGCTTCCGCAGCTATGGCGGCAACCTGCCACTGCGCAGTGCTGTGGCCTACGGCGGCGTGGATATCGCGCCACAGATCGCCAAGCTGCGCAAGGGCCTTGACGTGCTGGTGGCCACGCCCGGCCGCCTGATCGACCTGCACGACCAGGGCATGATCAGCTTCGCGCTGCTGCAAACGCTGGTGCTGGACGAGGCGGACCGCATGCTGGACCTGGGCTTCGAGCGCGATCTGGATATCCTGCTGGAGGCGCTGCCCCGGCAGCGTCAGACCTTGCTGTTCTCGGCGACGTTCTCGGACGAGATCCGCAAGCTGGCCAAGGGGATGTTGAAGGATGCTGTGTCAATTCAGGTGGAGGCGGCCAATACGGCGGTCAAGACGGTCAAGCAGTGGCTGGTGACAACCGACAAGCGACGCAAGCCGGAGCTACTCCTGCACCTGTTGAACAAGCTTGGATGGGCGCAGGCGCTGGTGTTCGTCAAGACGCGCAAAGGCGTCGAGGCACTGGTCAAGACCTTGCATGAGCATGGCGTGACGGCCGACTCCATCCATGGCGACAAGACGCAGCCGGCGCGCTTGCGTGCATTGGATCGCTTCAAGCGCAAGGAAGTGCGGCTGCTGGTGGCGACCGACGTGGCGGCGCGCGGGCTGGATATCGAGGCCTTGCCGCAGGTGGTCAACTTCGATCTGCCGACGGTGGCCGAGGACTACATTCACCGCATCGGCCGTACCGGCCGCGCTGGCATGGAAGGCGAAGCCGTATCGCTGGTGTGTGCCGACGAAGTGGACATCCTGAAGGAAATCGAAGCGCTGACGCGCCAGGCGATTCCGCGCTACGAGGAACCGGGCTTTGAAGCGGATCATCGCGTGCCCGAGACTTCGGCCAAGGGCGCGACTGCGCCGGCGCGCAAAGGCCCGGCTCCGAACGCAGCCAAGCGTTCAGCCGCTACGCCGCCGGTCGTCAAACCGCCGGCAGCACCCAAGACTGAAGCCCGCCCTGCCGGCGGCAGCGCCTCGCTCGGCACCTGGGTGCCGGAAGAAAAAGTCAAATTGCCAGGCAGCGAGCGCACGTCGGGCAAAGGCGGCCCAGCAGACGACCGCGCCAGCCGCAACGCAGGTGTGCAGCGCGGCGGCGACGCCCCAACAGGCAATGCTCGCAGCGGCGGCGCAGGTGGCGGCTCCGGCGGCGGTGGGCGCCGCAGCGGCGGCGATGCCCCAACAGGTAATGCTCGCAGCGGCGGCGCAAGAGGCGGCTCCGGCGGTGGTGAGCGCCGCAGTGGCGGCGATGCCGCAACAGGCAATGCTCGCAGCGATGGCGCAGGTGGCGGTGGCCGCGGAGTGGGCGGCACGGGCGGCAGCGGGCGCCGCTCAGGTGGTGATGTATCCGGCGCGCCGAAGGGCGCGGTGGTGGTTGCGGGTGGACGCGGCGCCAAGTCGCAGGCGCGATCCGCTGGCCGCGCGGCCGCACAACCGGGCGGGCGCAAGTCCAAGCCTGGCTCGCGCTAGGCGCCGCACGATCGCCCGGGCGGCCTGATAAAATAGCCGTCTTTGAGCGACACCCACGTTGGAGAACTGCATGCAGCAATACCAGGAATTGATCCAGACCGTCATCGACACCGGCAGCTGGCAGGACAACCGCACAGGCATCCGCACGCTGAGCGTGCCGGGCGCCATGATGCGTTTCGACCTGACCAAGGGTTTCCCCGCCGTGACGACCAAGAAGCTGGCATTCAAATCCGTCGTAGGCGAACTGTGCGCCTTCCTGCGCGCCTCGCGCAGTGCCGCCGATTTCCGCGCCCTGGGCTGCAAAGTCTGGGACCAGAACGCCAACGAAAACCAGCAATGGCTGGATAATCCCTACCGCCTGGGTACCGATGACCTGGGACCAGTGTACGGCGTGCAATGGCGCCAATGGCCAGGCTATAAGCTGCTGGAAGCCGACCAACCGGAACAAATCGCCAACGCCCAGAAGAACGGCTACACCGTCGTCTCGCAACTGGAAGAAGACGGCGTGCAGAAAGTGCTGCTGTATAAGGCCATCGACCAATTGCGCGAATGCCTGGACACCATTGTCAACAACCCAGGCAGCCGCCGCATCCTGTTCCACGGCTGGAACCCAGCGGTACTGGACGCAGTCGCCCTGCCGGCCTGCCATCTGCTGTACCAGTTCATCCCGAATCCAGGTACCAAGGAATTGTCGATGTGCCTCTACGTGCGCTCGAACGACCTGGGCCTGGGCACGCCATTCAACCTGGCCGAAGGCGCCGCGCTGATGCACCTGGTGGGCCGCCTGACCGGCTACACGCCGCGCTGGTTCACCTACTTCATCGGCGACGCGCACATCTACGAGAACCACATGGACATGGTGCAGGAACAGCTGAAGCGCGAGCCGTTCCCGCCGCCACAACTGGTGATTTCCGACCGTGTGCCCTCGTTCGCGCAAACCGGCAAATACGAACCGGAGTGGCTGGAAAAAATCGAACCATCCGACTTCTCGCTGGAAGGCTATCAGCATCACGCGCCGATCACCGCACCAATGGCGGTATGACGATGCGGCTGGACTTTGTTCCCGGCACGCTGTGCGATGAGCGCATGTGGAGCCGGTTGCTGCCGCTGTTGGGCGACGGCTTCGAGTTCCACCACGTGCCGCTGCACAAGGCCCGCTCGCGCGCGCAGATGCAGGAACTGATCGGCGCCCACAGCGCGCCGAAAGCCAACCTGGTCGCCTTCTCGCTGGGCGCCTACCTGGCGGTGGAATACGCGCTGACCAATCCGGAGCGCGTCAATTCGCTGGTCATCATCGCCAGTTCCGCCAAAGGATTGCAGGAGAAGGAAAAGGCCACGCGCCTGCGCATCATCCCGCTGCTGGAAAAGAACCACTACACTGGCATGACGCAAATGCGGCTGCGCGAAATTCTCGCGCCCGAGCACATGGACGATCCGGCCATCGTCGGCGTCATCCAGCAAATGGCCATCGATCTCGGCAAGGAAGTGCTGCTGACGCAGTTCCGCACCACCATCGAGCGCCCGGACCTGATGCAGCGCACCGGCGAACTGCGTTGCCCGGTGCTGATCGTCGCGTCCGAGCAAGACAAGCTGGTATCGGCCGACGACATCCGCGAATTCACCACCTACAACCCGGCGGCCCAGCTGCACATGCTCACCGAAGGCACAGGCCACATGATCCCACTCGAAGCCCCGCAAGCCCTGGCCCACCACATGCGCACCTTTTACAACTAAAACCTGGTGTCAGGTCTGACTTTGGTACATGAGTCCGTGTGCGAATGTCAGACCTGACACCGGATTGGAAGATATGAGCAAACTTACTATCATCGTCGCTACTGACGCGCAGCGCGGCATCGGCATCAATAACACGCTGCCATGGAAGCTGCCGGAGGATCTGGCGCATTTCAAACGTACCACCAGCGGACATCCAATCATCATGGGCCGCAAAACCTTTGATTCCATCGGCCGCCCACTGCCGAATCGCCGCAATATTGTCGTTACGCGTAACGATAAATGGTCGCATGACGGCGTCGAGACGGTCGGTTCTATCGAGGCTGCTATCGCGCTGCTGGACGGCGCCGAAGGCTTCGTCATCGGTGGCGCCGAGATCTACAAGCAATCGCTGCAACTGGCCGATCAGTTGATTATTACGCAAATCGCCCATACCTTCGATTGCGATGCTTTCTTCCCGGAGATCGACGCCAGCGCTTGGCAGGAAACCGCCCGCGAGCAGCACGTGTCCGAAGCTTCCGGTTTGCATTACGCTTTTGTCACCCTGGCGCGCAACGCCTCAAGTTTTAAAGCCCAGTAATCAAGCAACGTTGGCTGAATGGCATGACGTGTAATACGCGCGTCATGCAGGTCGTGCATTCTGTTACGATAATTTTTTCCCGCAGGGGCGCTATTTCTGCGAGAATCCCGTTCTTATTTTTTTGCGGCCCGTTCACCCGAGGGGTCGCGCCCTAGTCCGCCCCTCCACACAAGTCAGGGGCGGCTTGCTTTTTTGGAGACATGCATGAAATTTCGTTTCCCCATCGTCATTATTGACGAGGATTTCCGTTCCGAGAACACGTCCGGCTTAGGCATTCGCGCCCTCGCCGATGCGATGGAAAAAGAAGGCATGGAAGTGGTGGGCGTGACCAGCTACGGCGACCTGGCCCAGTTCGCCCAGCAGCAATCGCGCGCGTCGGCCTTCGTGCTGTCGATCGACGATGAGGAATTCGGCACCGGCTCGGTGGAAGACACCGACACCGCGCTGAAATCGCTGCGCGCCTTCGTCGAGGAGATCCGCTACAAGAACGCCGACATCCCGATCTATCTGTACGGCGAAACCCGCACCTCGCGCCACATCCCGAATGACATCCTGCGCGAGCTGCACGGCTTCATTCACATGTTTGAAGACACGCCGGAATTCGTCGCCCGCCATATCATCCGCGAAGCCAAGTCCTATCTGGATGGCCTGGCGCCGCCGTTCTTCCGCGCGCTGGTCGAATATGCCAACGACGGTTCGTACTCGTGGCACTGCCCTGGCCACTCGGGCGGCGTAGCCTTCCTGAAGTCGCCGATCGGCCAGATGTTCCACCAGTTCTTCGGTGAGAACATGCTGCGCGCCGACGTCTGCAACGCCGTCGAAGAACTCGGCCAGCTGCTGGACCACACCGGTCCGGTCGCCAAGTCCGAGCGCAACGCCGCGCGCATCTTCAACGCCGATCACTGCTACTTCGTCACCAACGGTACGTCGACCTCGAACAAGATGGTGTGGCACTCGACCGTCGCCCCTGGCGATATCGTGGTGGTCGACCGCAACTGCCACAAGTCGATCCTGCACTCGATCATCATGTGCGGCGCGATCCCGGTGTTCCTGATGCCGACCCGTAACCACCTCGGCATCATCGGCCCGATCCCGCTGGAAGAGTTCTCGATGGAGAGCATCAAGCGCAAGATCGAAGCCAACCCGTTCGCGCGCGAAGCCGTCAACAAGAAGCCGCGCATCCTGACCATCACCCAGTCGACCTACGACGGCGTGGTCTACAACGTGGAAACCCTGCGCGAGCTGCTGGACGGCCAGATCGACACGCTGCACTTCGATGAAGCCTGGCTGCCGCACGCCACCTTCCACGACTTCTACAAGAACATGCACGCGATCGGCAAGGACCGTCCGCGCGCCAAGGAGTCGATGATCTTCTCGACCCAGTCGACCCACAAGCTGCTGGCCGGCCTGTCGCAGGCCTCGCAGGTGCTGGTGCGCGAATCGGAATCAGTCAAGCTGGACCAGGATGCCTTCAACGAAGCCTACCTGATGCACACTTCGACCTCGCCACAGTACTCGATCATCGCCTCGTGCGACGTCGCGGCGGCGATGATGGAAGCGCCAGGCGGCACCGCGCTGGTGGAAGAGTCGATCCTCGAAGCGCTGGATTTCCGCCGCGCGATGAAGAAGATCGATCAGGAATGGGGCACCGACTGGTGGTTCAAGGTATGGGGCCCGAACGAGTTCGCCGAGGAAGGCATCGGTTCGCGCGAAGACTGGATCATCAAGGCGGAAGACGACTGGCACGGCTTCGGCAAGCTGGCACCGGGCTTCAACATGCTGGACCCGATCAAGGCCACCATCGTCAATCCTGGCCTGTCGCTGGACGGCAAGTTCGACGAGACCGGCATCCCGGCGTCGATCGTCACCAAGTACCTGGCCGAGCACGGCGTCATCATCGAGAAGTGCGGCCTGTACTCGTTCTTCATCATGTTCACCATCGGCATTACCAAGGGCCGCTGGAACACGCTGCTGACCGCGCTGCAGCAGTTCAAGGACGACTACGACAAGAACCAGCCGATGTGGCGCATCCTGCCGGAATTCGCGGCCGCCAACCCGGCCTACGAAAAAGTCGGCCTGCGCGACCTGTGCCAGCAGATCCACGACTTCTACAAAGCCTATGACGTGGCACGCCTGACCACCGAGATGTACCTGTCGAATATGATTCCGGCGATGAAGCCGTCGGATGCCTTTGCCAAGATGGCGCACCGCGAAATCGAACGCGTGGCGATCGATGAACTGGAAGGCCGCATCACCTCGATCCTGCTGACGCCTTATCCACCAGGCATTCCGCTGCTGATTCCAGGTGAGCGCTTCAACAAGACCATCGTTGACTACCTGCGCTTCGCGCGCGACTTCAACGAACGCTTCCCAGGCTTCGAGACCGACGTGCACGGCCTGGTCAAGCGCGAAGTGGACGGCAAGCGCGGCTACTTCGTCGATTGCGTCAAACAGTAAACGTAACGCGTAGTTACCTCAAAAGGCAGCTTCGGCTGCCTTTTTTTTCGATCGGAGAAGCCGTATGCGCCTGATGGTTGACTTTGCACTGGCCACAACCGCGCCAGGCGGCGATCAACTACGCTTGCCTGATGATTCAGTTCCGCGAGCGCGGCTTCGAACCAAGCACCTACCGCACGCGGCGAGTACGGTTCGAGCGCGTGCGTTAGGCTGATACGGCAACTACCAGCGTAGCGACAAAGCCGTCGGTGGTGTTGCCGGTGATGGTAGCCATCTGCAGCGAGTAGCCGTCGCTGAAGACGTTGTCGCTGGCCACGCTGATCGATGCCATGTTGCGCACGCTGGCGCTATAGCCAGTGGTGGCGTACACCGCATTGCTGGTCGCATCCGGGAAGGTGAATTGTGAGGTCTTGATGCGGTTGGAGGCGCTGGTCGCCTTCGCCAGCGATGGATACACTTCGAAGTGCACGTGTGGCACACGCCCCGAATAGCACGCCGGATAGATCGTGGTGAAGGTGATGTTGCCGTTGCTGTCGGTTTCCTGCACGCCGCGCAGATAGTTCTGGTTGGTCACGCCGGACGAGTACAGCGAGTAGTTGCCATCGCGGTCGCAGTGCCATAGATAGACGGCCGCATTGGCCAGCGCCGCGCAGTTGTTGTTGGCGTTGACGATCTGTAGCTTGATGGTCAGTGGCATGCCGGCCGCCGTGCCGCTGGCGCTGCCGAAGCTGCTGCGGATGTCGCTGCGCACCACGCCCGATTGCGTCAGTACGTTGACCACGCCGCTGGTGTTGCTGTTGGTGCCGTCGGCTGGATACGGGCCGCCGGTTTCTTCCGGAATCACCGAGCACGAACCCGCAGTTGGCGTGGTGGTGGTTCCGGTGGTCGTGGTGCCGGTGGTGCCGGTGGTGGTCGTGCCGGTGCCGGTAGTGGTAGTCGTGGTGCCGGTGGACGTGGTGCTGTCGCTGCCGGAGCCACCTCCGCAACCGAGTACCGGCAGCGCCGAGGCACCGGCCAGCAGCCAGCGCAGCGTCTGGCGACGGTCGCTGTTCAGATTGAGCATTGCGGCCAGATCAGCGGCCAGGCTGTGTTCATGTTCGTCGTGATGGGTATCCATACCTACTCCTGCTTGGGTGAGAATGCCGCCACCGCCCGCTTTGGGTGGTGGCGGTTGCTGCTGGTGAGCGTCAGACCGTGGTGTTCACCAGGTTGCCGCTGGTGCCGTTGCCGCCAACCTTGGTCGACAGGGCCTGCAGGAACGCGGCCAGCTTGGTAGCGGCGTCTGTGCTGCTAGTGCTTTCCGTGCTGCTGGCGTCGTCGGCGCTGCTAGTGCTGGTGGCGCCGAGCTTGTCCAGCAGATTCGCGAAGGCGGATTCCAGCTGGTCGACCGCATCGCTGCTGTCGGCGCTTTCTGTGCTGTCGGTGGAACCGGAGCTCAGCTCGGCGATCAGGCTTTGCAGATCCGATTCCAGCTTGCCCGGACCACCAGGGCCACCCTGCTGGTCGCCGTACGGTGGCGGCGCTTCGGTTTCGCCGCTGCTTTGCGCGTGCAACGCGCCCATCAGGCTTTGCAGGAAGCTGCCCAGCGCCGCCGCCACATCGTTTGCGTCGGTGGTCGTATCGGTGCTGCTGTCGGTACTGGCCGAGGCGGTCGAGGTGTCGCTGCTGGTGTCGGTGATGCCGACCGACTTCAGCGCTTCAGCAATCGCGTCGGCGAAACCGCCGCCATCCGGAGGCGGTGGCGGACGCACGCCTTCCGTGCTGGTATCGCTGTTATTGCTGCTCACACTGTTGGCGCTGCTCAAACGGCTTAGAAAACTGAGCGCGCTGGCGGCGCTGCTGGAACTCAGGGCACTGATGGACATAAGGTTCTCCGCTTCTTGATTAAGGGTGGTACTACGGGCGCTGCGGATGGCGCGGCTTTTCTTCCGCTTGCTGCTTGCGCTGTTCGGGCGTCAGCACGGCCAGCAATTTCTGTTGAGTGCGCACGTGCTGCAGCGCGATGTTGGCTTCGGCGGTCGCAGCTTCCTTGGCCAGCGCGGCGGCTTTGGCGTCGTCGTACTTGTCGGCGGTGGCCAGCGCGCGCAACGCTTCGCGCGCCTTGGCGGCAGCCTTCGACTGTTCGCGCAGATAAGGCGCTTCCGCGTGCAGGATGGTGAATACCTTGTCTTGCTGCGCTTCGCTCAGTTCTACACCGCGCAAGAATGGCGGGCGGCCGCCGAAGCCAGGGCCGGGGCCGAAGCCGGGAGCGAAACCTGGGCCAAAACCAGGACCATGATCCGGACCGCCGCGTTGCGCGCCTTCCGGTCCGCCCGGACCAGGACCAGGGCCAGGACCGCCCTGCTGCGGGCCGCGTGGACCGTGCTCGCCCTGCGCCATTGGCGGCTGTTCTGCGTTCATCTCATCGGCGCGGGCGGCGCCTCCCGCCGTCAACAGCGACATCGCCATGACGGCTGCCAGCAGCAGATTCAGTTTGCTTGTTTTCATGCCCATATTCCTTGATTGGTAGTGAACCATCATTCTGTTGGCGGCCTGTGTTAAGTGACGTAAGGGCAACGTAAATCAGCGTAAAGATGATGATCTGACATTCAATTCCCTTATGGAAAGACGTTGTAAAAGCGGGTAAAACCTCGGCGCCATGCGGGTTTGAACTGTTAAGATGAGCGATCTGTATCGAGAGAAACTGCAATGAAGAGCAAAGTACTGCTGATAGACGACGACATCGAACTGGTGGGCATGTTCAAGGAATACCTGGAACAGGAAGGCTTTGACGTCAAAACCGCGCACGACGGCGAGGCGGGCACCGCCGAAGCCTTTACCGGCCTGTATTCGATCGCCATCCTCGACGTGATGATGCCGCGCATGAACGGCCTGGAAACGCTGCGCCGCATCCGCACCAACAGCCAGCTGCCGATCCTGATGCTGACCGGCCGTGGCGATGACACCGACCGCATCGTCGGCCTGGAACTGGGCGCCGACGACTACGTGGCCAAACCCTGCACGCCGCGCGAGCTGACCGCGCGCATCCGCGCCATCCTGCGCCGCGCGCAAAGCGCGCCGGCGGATAACGGCCAGCAAACCGCCATCACCGTCGGCCAGTTGACCATGTGGCCGGAACAGCGTCGCGCCACCTGGGCCGGCGACAAGCTGGAACTGACCAGCACCGAATTCAACCTGCTGGAAGTGCTGGCGCGTAACGCCGGCCGCCCGGTCAGCAAGAACACCCTGTCGGAACAAGGGCTGGGGCGCCCGCTGGCGCGCTTCGACCGCAATATCGACGTTCACCTGAGCTCGCTGCGCCACAAACTCGGCACCATCGCCGATGGCCGCTCCTGCCTGCAAACCGTGTACCGCCTGGGCTACCAGCTCATCAAGGAGTAAGCCTTGGGCCGTTTGTTCTGGAAGTTTTTCCTGTCCATTTTCCTGGCGCAGTTTGCCGCGACTGTCGGCATCGGCGGCGCCATCTGGCTGAAGAACCGCAACCAGCAGCCGAATGTGCTGGTCAATCTGGACACCAGTCCGCCGGCCGAAATGGCCATCAACGCCGCTGCCGCCACGCTGGAATACGGCGGCGTCAAGGCGCTGAAACGGATGCTGGAGAATATGGACCGGCATCGCGTCTACGCGGTGGACGAGCAGGAGCATGAACTGCTGGGCCGCATCGTCAACGTCAAGACGCTGCAGGAATCGCGCATCCGCCTCAAGGAAGATGGCAAGCGCCGTGGCGTGCGCCAGGTGCTGGGCGACGACGGCAAGCAATACCTGCTGTTCCTGCCTTCCGGCGAACGCCAGCGCGGCATGGACGGCGACAACCGCCAGCTACTGGCCAACCTCGGCGGTGGTGCGCAGATGGCGATGAAGGCAGCCTCTGTGCTGGAAGGACGCGATGGACGCGAAGACCGCAGCAACCGCCCGGACTTCGGTCCGCCGGGCGGCAGTCGTCCGGGCGCAGCGCCCCCCGGCGCCCTACCCGCGCTCGACGGCGCGCAGGAATCCGGCCCGCGTGGTGGCGCCCCCTTCAATCCTGACAGTCGCGGCCAGGGTGCGGCGCGCGACAACGGCGACCGTCCTGACAGTAACTTCCCTGGCCTAGGGCCAGCCCCCGGCATGCAAGGCGGCCCCGACATGGGCGGCGACCGTCCATGGGGGCCGCGCTTCCAGCCACTCGGCCCATGGGTGCCGATCGCTGCGGCCACCGCCGCCAGCCTGCTGTTCGCGGTGCTGCTGGCCTGGTACTTCTCGCGTCCGATCCGCGCCCTGCGTGAGGCCTTTGACGCCGCTGCCAATGGCGACCTGGCGCCGCGCTTTGAAGGCGCCAGCGGCAAGAGCGGCACCGAGCTCAACGATCTGGGCCGCGATTTCGACATCATGACCGCGCGCCTGCGCAGCCTGATCGACGGCCAGACCCGCCTGCTGCACGACGTGTCGCACGAGTTGCGCTCGCCGCTGGCACGCCTGCAGGCCGCCATCGGCCTGGCGCACCAACAGCCGGAGAAGTGGAGCGCCTCGATGGAACGCATCGAGCGCGAGAGCGTACGCATGGACAAGCTGGTTGGCGAACTGCTGACGCTGGCACGCCTGGAAGCCGGCGCCATCAAGGCGTCCAAGGAGGAAATCAGCATGGCTGACCTGCTCGACCAGATCACCGACGACGCCAGCTACGAAGCGGCCAGCCAGCAGCGCAGCGTGGTGCAGGAAGGCGAAGCGGACGTGCAGGTGATCGGCCAGCCGGACCTGCTCGGCCGCGCCATCGAAAATGTGGTGCGCAACGCCATCAAGCACAGTCCGGAAGGCGGCGAGGTGCAGTTGCAGGTACGTGCGCTGCCGGAGGCCAGCCAGCTGGTGATCCGCGTGCTGGATCGCGGTCCGGGCGTGTCGCCGGCCGACCTGGAAACCATCTTCCAGCCCTTCTTCCGCTCCAGCAACGCCAGCACTGAAGGCCACGGCCTGGGCCTGGCGATCGCCCAGCACGTCATCGAAGCGCATGGCGGCAGTATCAAGGCCACCAACCGCGCCGGCGGCGGCCTGTGTGTGGAAATGATACTTCCAGTCAAACGTTAAATAGCGCGAAAATTAACTATTTCCATACGGCCGGATGAAGCGCTGGCGCACGTGGATGCGGAACTGCAGACCGCCGGCGCCGGCGAGCGCTTCCTGCTGATGCTGCAAGGGCTGTACGCTGCGGAGGAAGCCTCGAACGAGGCCAAGGCGCGCGGCTACGCCACCGATCTGGCGGATATCGATCCGGGCCTGTTGTCGATCCAGCCTTACGTGGCCCTCCGTCCGGAAGACCTCAAGCTGTAAAAAAAAGCGGGCCTCGCCCGCTTTTGTTTTTATGCCTTCGGCAGTGTCACGCCATGCTGGCCCTGATACTTGCCGTTGCGGTCCTTGTACGACACGTCGCAGACTTCGTCGCTTTCAAAGAACAGCACCTGCGCGCAGCCTTCGCCGGCGTAGATCTTGGCCGGCAGTGGCGTGGTGTTCGAGAACTCCAGCGTCACATAGCCTTCCCACTCCGGCTCGAACGGCGTCACGTTGACGATGATGCCGCAACGGGCGTAGGTCGATTTGCCCAGGCAGACCGTCAGCACGCTGCGTGGAATGCGGAAGTACTCCATGGTGCGCGCCAGCGCGAACGAGTTTGGCGGGATGATGCAGACGTCGCTTTTGACATCGACGAAGGAATTCGAGTCGAAGTTCTTTGGATCGACGATGGTGCTGTTGATGTTGGTGAAGACCTTGAATTCATCGGCGCAACGGATATCGTAGCCATATGACGAGGTACCGTAGGAAATCACCTTGCGGCCGTCTTCCTGGCGTACCTGGTCCGGGAAGAATGGCTCGATCATCCCATGTTCTTCCGCCATCCGGCGTATCCATTTATCGCTTTTAATCGTCATCGCAAGGCAATCCTAAAGTTTTTACAATGCCCGCGATTTTACGCTAAAGCCCGAGAGCAGCGCCACAATCATTTCCCTGGTAGCCTCGGCCGCCGCCGCCGGCGTCTCCATCGGGAACAAATGTCCACCCGGGATAATGCGGAAATGCTGGCCGACCAGCGCCTTGGTGTAATGATGGCCGGACTGGCTGGTCTCCCACGAATTATCGCCGCCAATGAAGCCGATCGGCACCGGATAGCCGTTGCGCAGCAGCTTCGGCAGATGGTGCGGCAAGGTGGCGTAGACGGCGGTTTCGTTCTCGCGCGTGAAGCGCAGCTGTACGCCATCCGGATGCGGCTTGAGGCCGCTGTCCATGTAATCGCCCAATACGCCGGGCGCCCAGGCCGCAAAGATATCCTTGGCGGCGAAGTGCTGGTAAGCCGCTTCGACGCTCGGCCAGACATTGCGGCGACGGATGGAAAACTTGGCCGGCGGCACGGTGTAGGCGCGGCCGAGGAGCTTGATAATGCGCCAGGCGAAGGCGCGCCAGCCGCCGACCACCGGGGCGTCCAGCATCACCACGCAGCGCACGAGGTCTGGCCGCTGGTGCGCCACCATCAGGCTCAGCATGCCGCCCAGCGAGTGGCCAACCAGGATTACCGGTTCGTTGTAGCGGGTAGTCAGTTCGTTGATGTATTCGTCGACCAGGTGCGGCCAGCCGTCGGTGACCGGGTAGCGCGGATCGTGCGCGTGCATGTCGAGGGTCTGGATATCGAAATCATCGGCCAGCAAGGTGAAAAGCTGGCGGTAGACGCCCGCCGGGTAGCTGTTGGCGTGGGCGAAATGCAGCTTGGGCTTGCTCACAAGCGGTCTCCGTATGGTTGTTTTTTCCCCATTGTAATGGGAGCGCACGCTGGAGACTGGTGGAAACGCTCTAATTTAGCGGCCGTGCCAGTAGCGCGGATTGCTGGCGCGGTAGCTGCTGATGGTCAGCGTGTCGCCAAAGTCGATGGTCAGCGCGCCTTGCTGGTCGGTGCGGTAGCGCTGGATGTGCATGGCGCCGTAACGCGCGTAGACTTCCTGCTTGGGATGGCGGTAGCGGTTGCGGTGGCCGACCTGAAAGATGGCAGCCTGCGGTTGAACCGCCAGCAGGAAGCCGGGCGTTGAACTGGTGCCACTACCGTGGTGTGGCGCCAGCAGTACCTCGGCGCGTAGCTGGCTTGCTGCGCGCGCCAGCAATTGCGCCTCC
>Ga0308157_10002943_pt1 | contig 26184 bp, 11 predicted proteins | sample PhyBR1_FD_201035 | JGI IMG/M metagenome (GOLD analysis project Ga0308157, IMG submission 201035) | Phyllosphere microbial communities from UC Gill Tract Community Farm, Albany, California, United States - DLSLB.R1 | ecosystem: Host-associated > Plants > Phyllosphere > Unclassified | place: USA...
GCGCTTATGGAACTTATGATGAGTTAGAAGGTTTATACAAAAACAGAAAAGGAATTAACTGGCAAGATGAAGTTTTTGGAAATGCTGTTGTAAATCAATACCATAAAATTAGCATTAGCGGAGGTGAAAATGATACTAAATACAATGCTTTCTATTCTGTAAACGATGATGAAGGAATTATGCTTGGAACGGGTTCTGTAAAAAACATCGTAAAATTGAACGTAATCAATAACATCAGCAAGAAATTCTCTGTAAATGCTATTGTAAACTATTCGAATCAAAAAATTACTGGACTTTCTACTGCTGATGGCGGAAATGCGAGATTAAGCATGCTGCAAAATTTATTACAATACAGACCAACTATCGGAAAAAATGGATCTGACGAAGATCTAAAAACTTTAGTAGTTGATCCGTTAGACAATCAGGATTCACCAACATTCCAAAGTCCGCTTATTACAATTGACAGCCAGAAAAGAGAAGCCATCAATAGATCGATTAATATGAGCTTACAGCTGCAATATAATATTACGCCAAACTTGATTTACCGCGGATTGGTAAGTTATACAGACAACAGTAATAAAAGCAAATTTTTTAACGACTCGAGAGGTATTCAGGCTATTAGAGCTGGTGGTGCAAATGGAGGCGTAACGCATAATATTGGAACTCGTTTAAACTATAACAACGTTTTAACGTACAGCAATACTTTCAATAAAAACCATAAATTTGACGCTACTCTTGGGCAAGAATACATCTACAATTATACAGAAGGCGTTACTGCAACCGCATCTGCTTTTCCTAATGTAAACTTAAGCTGGGATAAATTACAGCTTGGAACTATTGCTGGAATTCCGACAACTTTTGCAGAAGATGATAAATTACTTTCTTTCTTCGGAAAAGCCAACTACTCATTCAAAAACAAATATTTATTCGCAGCTAGTTTAAGAGCAGATGGATCTTCAAAATTTGGAACTGAAAATCAATGGGGCTACTTCCCTTCTGCATCAGTTGCTTGGAGAGTTATCGAAGAGAATTTTATGCAAAAACTTCCTGTGTTTTCAGATCTTAAGCTTCGTTTAAGCTATGGTGAAGCAGGAAACAACAGAATTGCTAATTATGCTGCTTTAGGAATTTTTAATTCTGGTTCTTATCCGTTAAACAACCAGACAAATATTACCGCTTTTCAAAACAACCTTCCTAATCCGTTCTTAAAATGGGAAGCGACCAAATCGACTAATATTGGTCTTGATTTAGGATTTTTTAAACAAAGAATCTCATTAACGACTGAATTGTATGAGAATAAGTCGAAAGATTTGCTTTACAACACTCGCGTACCAGCTAGTTCTGGCTTTAAAAAACAGTTTCAAAATATTGGAGCCACTTCTAATCGCGGTTTAGAGTTTACACTGAATACAATAAATGTTAAAAACGATAATTTTATTTGGAATACTACTTTTAATATTGCTTTCAATAAAACAAAAGTGTTGGCATTAAGCGAAGGCGAAACTTCATTAACTACAAACAGTTATACAGATAAAAACGATTATATTCTAAAAGTCGGACAGCCAGTTGGAACCATGTACGGTTATGTAAATGATGGTTTGTATCAGGTTAGCGATTTTGATTACAATGCAACCACAAAAGTGTATACTTTAAAATCGGGTGTTCCAAGCGATAATATTGTGGTACAGCCGGGATTCATCAAATTTAAAGACATAAGTGGCCCTGATGGAAAACCTGATGGCGTAATAAACGATTTGGATAGAACGATTATTGGAAATGCAAATCCAAAATATACTGGTGGTCTAAACAATACTTTTAGCTACAAAGGAATTGATTTGAGTGTTTTCCTTGATTTTACAGTGGGCAATGATATTTACAATGCCAACGTTTTAAACAATTCAAGGCTTAACCTAGACAACTTAAACACTTTTGCAATCTACGCTGATCGATGGACTACGATTAATAATGCTGGACAACGCGTTACCGATCCAGATGAATTAACAGCTTTAAACGTGGGCAAAAAGTATCCTGCTTTTAATGGTAATACTACTGGACGTTTGTCTAGCGATATTATCGAAGATGGTTCTTTCTTAAGAATTAATAACATCAGTTTAGGTTATACATTGCCAAAAGACTGGCTTAAGAAATCTAAAATCTCAAACCTAAGAATCTATTTTACGGCATATAACTTATATGTATTTACTAAATATTCTGGTTATGATCCTGAGGTAAATGTTCTTAACAATGCCATTACCAGAGGAGTCGATTTTAGTGCTTATCCTAGAAGTAAATCCTTTGTTACAGGATTAAATATTTCATTATAATTTAAAGTTTAAAAAGATGAAACACAATATATTTTCACGCAAAGCAATGGTTATCGCAGGAGTAGCCTGTCTCCTATTGCCTCTTAATTCCTGTGACAAAGATTTAGACGTTACTCCTTACTCTTACTTTACCACAGCCAACTTTTTTTCTGATGTAAACGAAGCCAATATGGCAACGCTCGGAGTTTACGAAGCGATGTCTTCTATGGACAGTTATGGATGGAACATTTCGCTAATTTTTGATGCTGATACCGATATTGAACAAATGTCGGGAATTGGTGCCGACGACTGGCGAACAATTGCACATTATCAAGGCATTTCTCAAACCAACACTTTTTATCTGGCTTGGAGCAAATTGTACGAAGGAATTGACAGAGCAAATGTGGTGATCGAAAGAATTCCGCAAATGGAACTGTATACTAACGGAACAGAAACTCAAAAACAGCAATTAAACCGTTTTCTTGGCGAAGCTAAATTCCTTCGCGGATTTTACTATTCAGAATTGGTGCGTTTATGGGGAGATGTGCCATTTAAAACAAAAAGTTCACAGTCGGGAGATAAACTTAGCGGAGCTTTAGTAGATCGTCAGGAAATATACACTCAAGTTATAAAAGACATGCAGGAAGCCGCTTTACTTCTGCCAGATCAGATGCCAACAGACGAACGCATCAATAAATGGGGTGCAAAATCTATGCTTGCCAGAGTAGCTTTATTTGCCGGAGGATATTCTTTAAACGCAGATGGCGTTATAAAACGACCAACAAACTATAAAGACTATTATAAAATTGCTCAAAAGGAAATCAATGATGTAATGGCGCAAAACCCATACAAATTGAACCCATCTTATGCTAAAGTATTTAAAAACCAATGCCAGCATGTTTTAGAACCAACCGAAAATATTTTTCAAGTTGCCTTCTATAATCCATCAGGAAATATTGGAAACGCTTCATGGGTTGGTAATTTTAATGGTCCAACAACTGCAAGTGGCGTATATCCGTCAAATATTGCTAGATGTTTAGTTCCGAAACCTTTTTACAACAGTTATAACGCTGCAGATCAAAGAAGAGACTTCTCAATTGCCACTTATCAGATTAATAATCTGGGGAATAAAATTCCGCTTTTGACTACCAATCAGGACGAAAGATGGACCGTTTCAAAATGGAACAGAGAATTTATGACTAATGCAACCGCAGAAAGAGTCTACACGCACATCAATTGGGTAATTATGCGTTATTCTGACTTGCTTTTAATGCGTGCAGAAGTAGAAAATGAATTAAACGAAGGTCCAAATGCACTTGCTTACGAAGCTATAAACCAAGTTCGTAAAAGAGCTTTTGGCGCTGACATTCAAGGGAGCCGAATTGCAATTGATTTAAAAACAAAAGGAACTGGCTATACCAATGCAGCAAATGTGGTTATTCAAATTACTGGAGGCGGCGGTACAGATTCTGCTGCTGCAGTCGTTAACCTTGCCAGCGGAGGCGTAAATACTATTGCCCTGCTTCGTTCTGGAGATGGTTATACTTCTGTGCCAACAGTAACCATTACCAGCACAGACGGAAAAGGTTCTGGAGCAACAGCAACAGCGAGATTATTGCCTAAACCAACAACTACTGAAATAAACTTGCCAACTGGACTTGATAAAGTGGCATTCTTTAAAGCTTTACAGCAAGAAAGAGCTTGGGAGCTTTCTTTTGAAGGAATGCGCAGAGCCGATTTGATCAGATGGGGAATTCTAGCAGATAAACTGGCAGAAACAAGTGCAGCCGTAAAACTAATACGTCCAACCTACTTTTATCCGTCAATCACCAATTTTGTTACTGGAAAACATGAATTATATCCTTTTCCACAAAATGAAACCGATGTCAATAAAAGTATCACGCGTCAAAATCCCAAATACTAAGTGCTTACTATCTATTTTAGAAACCATTCATGTTTAATGTTAGTGCAGAGCTTCGGTTCTGCATTAACTGTTATTAAAGAAAGCTGATTTTAGACGAAAAAGCGTTGATTTTAGCTAAATCTAATAGTATTTTGAACAAATTCAAAACTATAAATAAACAAGGATTGGTATTTTCGTTTTTAGATTCAAAGCATTAAAATAAAAGAATCCACTAGTAAAATAGAAATGAAATTTCAAAAAAACATATTCGTTTTGTGCCTCTTCGGAATTTTAAATATTCCATTGCTAAACCATGCGCAAAATGCTGACCGTCCGAACATTTTAATCATTATGACCGATCAGCAAACCGCTGATGCGATGAGCAACGCAGGAAACTCAAACCTGCATACGCCAGCGATGGATAAACTGGCTCAAAATGGAGTTCGTTTTACCAAAGCCTATTGCGCACAGCCCTTGTGTTCGCCATCACGTTCTGCCATTATGAGCGGTAAAATGCCTTATGAGACTGGCTTTATTGGAAATGCACCAGAAAAAGACGGACAATGGCCAGATGATTTATTGATGATGGGGAAAATTTTCCAAAACGGAGGATATAAAACAGGTTATGTTGGAAAATGGCATCTTCCCGTTCCTACTTCCAAAAAAAGTCAGCATGGTTTTGAATATATAGAAAATACTAATTTTCAGGATTACAACGATGCTGCAACGCCTTCTTTCTGTGCACGATTTATTAAAGAAAATAAAAATACGCCTTTTTTACTTGTAGCCTCTTTTTTAAATCCGCATGACATTTGCGAATGGGCACGCGGAGAAGACCTTAAAATGGATGTTTTAGAAAATGCTCCATCACCAGAGCAATGTCCGCCGCTCCCTGCCAATTGGAAAATTCCAGAATACGAACCTAAAATTGTACGCGAACAGCAAAAAGTAAGTTTTAGAACTTATCCATCAGTAAACTGGACACCAGATCAATGGCGTCAATATCGTTGGGCTTACAACAGACTGATTGAAAAAGTAGATAGTTATATCGAAATGGTTTTGGCTTCGCTAAAAAAATACGGAATCGAAAAAAATACAATCATTGTCTTTACTGCCGATCATGGCGATGGTTATGCAGGACACAGCTGGAATCAGAAACAGATTCTTTACGAAGAATCGGCTAAAATTCCGTTTATTATTTCCAAAATTGGAGAATGGAAACCAAGTACAGACGAAATGTTGGTTTGCAACGGAACAGACATTATTCCAACCATCTGCGGTTTTACTGGAGTTTCAAAACCTTCTGATTTAAAAGGAGTTGATTTAAGTAAAAAAATAGCAAATCCGGCTCTAAAACTTCGCGATACTTTGGTTATAGAAACCGATTTTGCCGATAACGAAGAACTTTTAGGAATTAGCGGACGTGCGGTAATTTCTAAAGATTTTAAGTATATCGTTTACAACAAAGGTGATTTAAAAGAACAACTATTCAATCTAACCACAGATCCAGGCGAAATAACAAATTTAGCCGTAAACAAAACCTATAGAAAAGAACTGCTTAACATGCGCCGTTATTTAAAAGAATGGTGCAAAAAGAATGGCGATTCGTTTCAATCTGGATTATAAATCATTCAACACCAAACAAATGATCAATAAAAAAACATATACAGTTGCGTTACTTTTGGCAGGCTTTTCTGTTTTCAGTCAGAAACAGCAGGCTGTCATAAAGTTAACCGCCGAAAAACTACACTCTAGAGTACGCGAATGGCCGTATCCTGTAAACGGAGTAACTGTTCCAACAAATGCTCCCGCCCTACTTTGGCCAGGAACTAATGGCAAAGAAATGGTGAAACCAATGGAAAGCGGCAGTGATGTTAAAGAAGATCCAAATATTGGCAACGCTCGCTATAAAGTGATGCTTGCCAGCGATAAAAACTTTACCAAAAATGTAATTGTCAGCGCCGAACAACGTTGGGCAGTTTATCCTCTGCATCAAGCATTAAAAGCTGGAAAATGGTACTGGAAATACTCTTATGCTTTAAAAAGCAGTAATCAATGGACATGGTCACCCACTTACGATTTTGTAATTGATGCCAAATATGCAAACGAAAAAGTTTCTCCGCCAGTAACCGAAGTTTTAAAACGAAATGAAGGAGCACATCCGGTTTTGTGGGACATGCGCACTATTGGGGACGATTTTTATAAAAACAATCTTGATAATCCTGAGGCGAAAAAGTTTATCGCTTTCGCGGAAAAATTAATGCTGGCTCCTCTTCCAACTGAGAAACCACAACGCGTCATTGATACAACGGGCAAAAATCCTTTAGAGAAAAAAATCATTATTGAGCGAATGTATCATGGTTTTGGAGATGCTGTTGGAACTCCTGTTCGCAATTTATGCATTGCCTATCAGCTTACTAAAGACGAGCGTTTTATTTTGGATGCGAAACGCAGAGCAATAAACATTGCCAACATGAATCCTGACGGACTAGCAACAGGCGATGACTTTACAGGCGGTGCCGTACTTGAAGCTTTAGGATGGTTTTATGATGCAGGTTATGAGTTTCTATCTCCGCAGGAAAAAGAACTTTTTAAAAACATTATTAAACTTAGAGCCAAAAGAGTTTACGATCATTTGCCTAATCGTTTTGAATTGCACGTTAGCGACAATCATGTTTGGCAGATTACCATGCGAAACCTTGCTATTGCAACTGTTGCGGTTATAAATGATGTGCCTGAAGCAAAAGAATGGCTTACGTATTTGTACGAAGTCTGGTCGGCACGTTTTCCTGTTTTAGGCACAACAGATGGCGGCTGGCACGAAGGAAACGGGTATTTTAGAGTCAACTTTAAGTCAATTATATATTTGTCACAAATGTTTGGCGATTTTAGCGGGGTCGATTATTTCAAACTGCCTTGGATGCAAAATCTGCCTTATTATATGCTTTATACACATCCCAATAAATCGGCAAGCACTGCGATTGGCGATATGTGGGAGAATATTCCGTATATCGTAAAAGGTGAAGCTTGGTTTGCAGATGCGCTTACTTATAAAATGGACAATCCGTATTTAAATTGGTATGTTGACGGAATAAAAAGAGATTATCCTTCATATTATCACGGTACAGACGATTATCTTCTTTTCAGACTTTTAAATTATAAACCTAACCGAAATCTGCCTGCTTCCTCACCTTCTGTTTTACCAAAAACACGCAAATTTGGAGATGTAGGTATTGTCGCAATGCACGAAGATTTAGCAAACGCCGATAAAACGCTAAGCAGTTATTTGTTCAGCAGTCCGTTTGGTTCTTCTGGACATGGGCACGCTTCGCAAAATGCCTTTACCATCAATTATAAAGGAAAAGTAATTTTTGGAGGAACGGGTTATTACAGCAATTTCAGTGACAAACACAATCTTCTCGATTATCGATCTACAAAAGCGTACAACACTATTTTAGCTGACAGTTTAAATCAGAAAATTGGTGAAGAAGGTTACGGATGGATTCCGAGAGCGATTGCTGGAAAACGCATTCAATATGCTTTAGGAGATGCCAGCAATGCGTATGGCGAAATTAAAAGTGAATTTTGGTTGAATAGATTTCAACAGATCAAAGTAGTTCCGAGCAAAGAAAACGGTTACGGAGAATCTGGCGTAACCTTGTACAGAAGACATATGCTGCAATTAGAAGGCGGATATATTGTTTTATATGATGAATTAGAAGCCAAAACTCCAGTAAAATGGACAACTCAGTTTCATTGTCCTTATTACACAATTGAAGGTCAGAATTCAGAAAACTTAAATCAGCAGCAATTTGCAGTTAAAACCGATTTAGGAAATGTTACGGCGAATGTTTATGCTGAAAGTCCGTTAAAAATGGCGGTACACAATCAGTTTTTCGAAGCTGCTGTAAACTGGAATAAAGTAACCAATGATGAAGGAGAAATTAAAGAATTTAAAGATCAATGGCACGCGGGAATCACTTCTCAACCAAAACAAAAATTTAGATTCTTAACCATCATACAAATTAAAGAAGGGAAAACAGAAGTCATAAAAACACTATCTAACAAAGATGGAATTACAGCTTTACAAGTTGGAGAATGGAATATAAAAGCGCAATTAAACGGAGAAAAACCGGCGGCATTGCAAGTTTCAGGAAACTCGGTAAAATCGATGTTTAGTTACGGAAATCTGCCTATTCAATTTGAAGGAAAAAAATACATGCCAAACATCGATGGAAGTTCTTTATTGCTTGAAATTGACGATGCTAAAGTAATCCGACAAGAAGCGATAGACGAATTGCCAGATGTGGCTAAATATGACAAAAATTAAAAAATGGTAAGACGCCTTCTTTTTCTTTAATTTAGAGCAATTGTTTTGCTCTCCTGCAAGGTTTTTAAAACCTTGTAGGTATTTTAAGAAATCGAAAAGAAGCATCCAAAAAGAAAAAATTATAGCACTAGTAATACCTACAAGGTTTTAAAAACCTTGCAGGAAAAAACAAGAATCATTTTAATAAACATGAGAAAAAAGATTGCCATAACAGTTCTTTTGTTCACCGTATTTTTTATAATAAAAGTTCACGGACAAGTGCAAGACCGCTATTTCCGAACCATTTCGGTTGATAAAGGCTTGTCGCAAAGTTCTGTTTTTGCCATTCAGCAGGATACTTTGGGTTTTATCTGGATTGGAACGCAAGACGGATTAAATCGTTATGACAGTAAAGGTTTTAAAGTGTATCGCCCAATAAAAGACGTTAAAAACAGTCTGCAATCGTATTACATTCGAAGCCTATTTACCGATCATAAAGGACAATTATGGGTTGGCGGCAATCAGGGCATTAGTGTTTACAATTACAACACAGATTGTTTTATCAATTATCCGCTTCCGCGAAATATTGGTGAATGGTACATTTCTGCTATTACCGAAGACAATCAGCATAGAATATGGGCTTCTTCTATTGCAGGAGATGTTTTTGTGCTTTCTCCAAATGAAAAGAATTTTGTTCCGATAAAGTTTAATGCTTCTTCGCATGAAATCAAAAAAATCGCATACATCGGCATTTGGCAAAAACAGATTTTATTGGGAACAGATGTTGGTCTTTTTCGACTGAATTCCAAATCTCATCAGCTTTCAAAAATAAATCTGACCTCAAAAAAACCTTATATCAATGATGTTTTTATCGAAGGAAAAAAATTATGGATCGCTACAGAAGGCGAAGGTGTACTTGAATACAATGCACAAAACAAAACCCTTACTTCTCTCCTTCATCATGCAGGAAACAATAGTATTGCCGATAATAACATTAGATGCATTAACAAAGATACCGAAGGAAATTTATGGTTTGGAACGTTTAAAGGTTTGAGCATTTATAACCTTAAAAACAACTCCTTTAGCAATTATTCGCACCAGATTTCACAGCCTTATACCATCAGTCAGAATTCGGTTCGCTGTATTTTTAGAGACAAACAAAACGGAATCTGGTTGGGAACCTATTATGGAGGTTTGAACTATTATCATAAAAACGATATTAAGTTTAATCTTTTAAGCCAAAACTCAGGAAAACCATCTTTAAACGATGAAGTTATTGGCGTTATCAAACAAGATGCTAAAGGCAATTTCTGGATTGGCAGCAACGATAAAGGGCTGAATTACTGGAACAAAAATGCCAACACCATCAGTTATTATTCCAATAGCGAAAACAATCCGAACAGTTTAAGTTCGAACAATATTAAAGCCATTGAATTTGACAATAACGGAAATGTTTTAGTGGGAACACATAACGGTGGGTTGAATATTTTGAATCCGAATACGGGTTTGGTGCAGCGTTTTCGCCATGACGAAAACAATCCGAACAGTATTGCTGGAGATTTAGTTTATAGTTTACTGAAAGATTCTAAAGACAGAATTTGGGTTGGAACACGATCTGGATTGGATCAGTTTCATCCCGAAACCAAAACATTTACCCATATTCATTTGGATAAAGCAGGGAAAAGACCCGCTTCTGACGATATTACTTTTCTTTTTGAAGACAGCAAAAAACGAATCTGGATTGGTACAACCAATGGCGTAACGCTTTTTTATCCAGAAACACAATTGTTTGGTACTATTGGCCACGGAAAATTAAGCGATGATATTGTAAACTGCATCACCGAAGATCAAAAACACAGAATCTGGATTGGAACGCGAGAAGGCTTGCGATTGTACGATGAAACGCAGGAATCGTTTATTAGTTTTAAAGCTAGAAAAGATTTCTTCAAAGAAACGATTTACGGCATAATTCCGGACGATGATAACTTATGGATTTCTACCAACACGGGATTAATTAAGTTTAATCCAGACAAAGGCTCTGTGCAGACTTTTGACGAAAATGATGGTTTACAAAACAAGCAATTTAACGATTATGCTTTCTGCAAAGCTAAAGACGGAATGTTGCTTTTTGGCGGTATAAAAGGAGTTTCGTACTTCTACCCGTCTATGGTAAAACAAAGTCCGCTGCCTTTAAAATTGAGTTTTACAGCTCTAGAAGTTCTAAATAAAACCGTTGCTGTTGGCGACGAAACTGATATTTTGGAACAGCATATTGATCAGGTTAAAGAATTGGAAATTGGACCAGAATATAAGCAGTTCAGCATCTTTTTTAATACGTTCAATTACATTTCTTCCAACAGAACTTATTATTTCTACAAACTGGAAGGAGTTGATAAAGACTGGCAAAGAACAGACGAATTGAAGGTAAGCTACAGTAATTTATCTGCAGGAAAATACAATTTTCAGATTAAAGCTGTTGGTCCAAATGGCGAAATGAGCGCTGTTAGAAGTTTGCAAATTGTAATACTTCCGCCTTGGTACAAAACAATATGGTTTTCATTGTTACTGTTGGTTATTATTGGTACAGCAGTTTATATTGGTTTTAAAATCATCAAAGAAAGAATTCAAGCCGAACAGCAGTTAAAATTGGAAAGAATTGAGAAGGAAAGAGTGAGTTATATCAACCAGATTAAAATGGACTTTTTCACTAATGTATCACATGAACTAAGAACACCTTTAACGTTGATTTTAGCACCTTTAGAAGAATTATTAAAAATGCCTTTTGCAGACAAAATCACCAAAAAGAAACATGAATTAATGTTCATTAATGCCAAACGTCTTTACAATTTGGTCGATCAGCTGTTTGAGTTTAGAAAAACAGAAATGGGAACGCGTCCGCTAAAAGTGGGCAAAAGCGATATTGTTCGTTTTACGCAGGAAATTTTCGAATCGTTTAAACCGCTTTCAGAAAAAAACAACATTCATTATACTTTTCATTCAGCCGAAACACAGCTTGTATTTCTTTTTGATAAAGATGCGATGGAGAAAATTTTGTTCAATCTCTTGTCTAATGCTTTTAAATATACCAAAGAAGGACAAAGTATTCATGTGGAATTATTGAAGAAAAACGATACGGTACAAATAAAAGTCGCTGACACGGGAGTCGGAATTAGTGCGGAGAATTTATCTAAAGTCTTTGATCGTTTTTATCAAGTAAACAACCGCGAAATGAATTTGGGCTCTGGTGTTGGTTTGGCTTTTACAAAACGTTTGGTCGAATTGCATCATGGCGAAATTAGCGCTGAAAGTGCCGAAGAACAAGGAAGCACTTTTACAGTTGCCATTCCGATTTTGGATCAGGTTTATAAAAACGATCAGCAAATAGAAGAATCATTATATGATTTATCCATTGTTACTGATAATGAATTGGATAATGAAAATACAATAGAAGAAGAAAATGAAGCAATAGACAGCAATCAGCCAGTGAAATTACTGATTGTAGATGATAACAAGGAAATTCTAGATTATCTGCAGGATTATTTTAGCAAAACCTACGATGTAACGGTTGCGTACAATGGTCAAATGGCATTAGATTTATTAGAAATTAATCCTTTTGATTTAATTATCAGCGATGTAATGATGCCTGAATTGGATGGTTTGCATTTTTGTAAACGTGTCAAACAAAACATTAATACGTCGCATATTCCGCTAATGCTTTTAACAGCGCGAAATGAAACCAGCCAACAGATAAAAGGCCTTGAGATGGGTGCCGATGATTATATTACAAAACCCTTTTCGACGCCATTATTGGCTGCAAAAATCACCAATTTATTGCGTTCCCGTAAACGACTAAAAGAATACTATTCAGTTGGAAAAGAAATGGTTCCAGAGAATATTGCATTCAATACTTTAGATGAAGAATTTTTAAAAGAAGCCATTAGAATTGTCGAAGATCATTTGGCAGATTCTGAATTTACTGTAGATCATTTCAGCCGTGAAATTGGAATGAGCCGTTCGAATCTTTATATCAAATTAAAAGCAATTACTGGCGAATCAGCAATGGATTTTATAAAGAGAATCCGTTTTAAAAAAGCTGTAGAATTAATGCAGAGCAAACGATATACAATTGCTCAAATAACTTATATGTGCGGTTTTAATTCGCCTTCTTATTTCTCGACTGCATTCAAACAGCATTATGGCTGTATGCCAAGCGAATATTTAGCCCGATTAGAAAATACAAAAGAATAACTTACAACAACACAACAAAACCTTAATGCAAACATTTCATCAATTGATCCTAAGAACCTAAAAACGGTTTAAACTAATTTTTTTAAACTCGAAAAATTTCGTCCGAAAAAGAACTTTTAAAAGTCGGACAGCCCAATCTATGCCTTAACTGAACCTATTCATTCAAAAAATATTCAAAACAAATCTCATGAAATTTTCACACTTTATCTTACTGTTTTGCGCTTTACCTTCTGCACTTATAGCTCAAAACAAGACTAGCATCACCATTACAAACCATTCTGCTCTAAACAGAAAAGAAACCGTGACAGCCATAAAATGGAAAGACATTCTTCTCTCCTATCCGCAGATTGATACTGCTAATTTTATAATCATTGATCCCAAAACAAAAAAGCAAATTCCGTTTCAATTAGAACACAAAGGACAATCTATGATTCAGAATGTATTGGTTCAAATAGATCTTAAAGCAAAAAGTTCCCTGCAGCTTTTCATTCAAAAAGGAAAACCTGAAAAATTCGCTTCTAAAACTTTCGCCCGATTTGTGCCTGAAAGATTGGACGATTTTGCTTGGGAAAATGATAAAATCGCTTTTCGTGCTTACGGAAAAGCTTTAGAAAAAACAGAAGGTGATGCTTACGGTTTTGATGTTTGGGTAAAAAATACTTCTAAATTGGTTCTAAATGACCGTTATAAACGCAATGATTATCATATCGATCATGGCGACGGACTTGATTACTATCACGTTGGCTATACTTTGGGTGCAGGAAACATGGCTCCTTTTGTAAAAGATACTATTCGTTATTCTGGAAATTATCATCAATGGAAAATATTGGATAACGGTCCGCTTCGCACGACTTTTCAATTGATTTATGACAGCTGGAATGCTGGCGGAATTAAAGTGAAGGCTACAAAAACCATTTCTATAGATGCTGGTTCACAGCTTAATAAAATTGAAAACAATTACACTTTCGACGATAAAAACCCTTTACCTGTTGTGGTTGGGATTATAAGACGTGATAAGCAAGGCATAATTGGCTTAAACGAACAACAGGGAATTATGAGTTATTGGGAACCCACTTTTGAAAAAGAAGGAACTACAGCTATCGGTGCAATATTGAGCACTCCTGCCCAAAAAATGTGGGTAGATAAAGAACAGCTGCTAGCCCTAACTTCAGTAAGAAATAACGAACCTATTGTTTATTATTCTGGAGCTGCTTGGGATAAAGGAGGACAAATAAGCAACTCTAAACAATGGCAGGATTATTTGGATCATTTCAATCAGGAACTTCAAAATCCTTTGATTGTAAATGTGAAAGAAGCATCAAAAACAAAAAAATAATTAAGAATACTATTAACCAAAAAACAAAAAAATGTCAATTAACTTATTTGATTTAACAGGGAAAACAGCGCTAATTACTGGAGGAGTTCACGGATTAGGAATGGCAATGGCGAAAGGTCTTGGACATGCAGGCGCAAAAATTGTGGTAAACGATCATTCTTCGCAAGAGGCTGTAGACAGCGCAATTGCAGAATATAAAGCAGAAGGAATTGATGCTTATGGCTATTTATTTGATGTGACTGATGAAAACGCTGTAATTGCCGCAATCAGCAAAATTGAAGATGAAGTTGGTCCTATCGATATTCTAATCAATAACGCTGGAATTATTAAAAGAACTCCGATTATCGAAATGGAAGTTGCCGATTTTGAAGCGGTTATAAAAGTAGATTTAACGGGTCCTTTTATTGTTTCTAAGAATGTGGTTAAAGGAATGATCAATCGTGGTGGCGGAAAAATCATTAATATGTGTTCTATGATGAGCGAACTGGGAAGAGATTCTGTAAGTGCGTACGCATCGGCAAAAGGAGGTTTGAAAATGCTGACTAAAAACATGGCGACAGAATGGGCTAAATTCAACATTCAAACTAATGGAATTGGCCCTGGTTATTTTGCTACAAGTCAGACCGCGCCGATTCGTGTAAACGGTCATCCTTTTAACGAGTTTATTATGGGAAGAACTCCTGCTGGACGCTGGGGAGATCCTGAAGATTTACAAGGCGCAGCAATATTTTTAAGCTCAAAGGCCAGTGATTTTGTAAACGGTCATGTGGTTTATGTTGATGGCGGAATTCTAGCTACAATTGGAAAACCATCAAACGAATAATTTCTATAGCTGGTGCATTAATCTGTTTTGATTGATGCACCAGTTTCATTTTATAATGAACCAAGACAACTTCTGTCAAATGAAAAATTCACTTGATAAGAATAGACGTTTACACAAATTCAAAACATTTATAATCGAATTTGAAACATCATTTTCATCACCGCATTTAACTTAGCTACATCAAACATTCATCAAATTAAGAAACCTTATTTTTTGTTTTAAAAATATAGCACTGATGAATTTCTAAACAGCACTGAATCAAAAATTGAACTTACAAAAACAGCTTTATCGAATTAAAAACGAACATTAAAACATATTTTCTATAAAAACAACAAGCTTTTCTTTGGCTTGAAAATACAATCTAGCCAAAAATCGCTGATTTACTAACTCAACCAAAACCGCTTTATTATGAAAAAAAGTTTACTTGTTTTACTTTGTGTATTTTCTTTATTAGAAAGTAAAGCACAAAATTCCAATTGGGAATACAACTTTGGCATTACCGCCTCGATGCCATACGCGTCTACTGCTTATAGTTCAACTTATTTGCCTTCGCCAATGGCTGGTGGAGGTACTGCTAGTGTAAGAGCTTCGTCTACTACTGAAGGTTTTGTTGAACTCACTTCTTCTAATGTGGCAGGAGGTTCGGGAGCCGAACTTAAAATGAATGGTGGTACAACCGTATCGGGCGCAAAATTTGGATTGGGTTCTTTTACAGCTACAGCCGTTGCAGCGTTTGAATGCAAGATCAACATTACATCAGGAACTAATGGCAGATTCTTAATCTATTTTGGTAATGGCAGCAATTTTACCAACGGTAGCGGGATAAGTTTACCGCAAACATTTGCCGCTTTAAGACTGTCTCCTACTCCCACTGCTATAAGCCTCGATTGGCTTTCGTCTACGACAAGTCCAAACTATACAACAGCAGGACTTTCGCAGGTTACAATAAATAAAAATCAGGTTTATGTTCTAAAATTTTTTATGAACAACAGCAATTCTGAAACCTCCTATACAACCGGAAGTGCGTCTAACTTAACTACTCATAACCTTGCCGCAGGAACTTTTGACATCTGGATCGACAATATTAAAGTACTTACCAATGCTGACCCTGGAACTGGTTTTCTTCCGCAAGGCACTAATATTAACAGTATGAATCTGTTAAATGTGGGAGCAGGATCATCAGCACCTGTAATGTATATGGATGATATCGTTTATTCTAACTCTTTAATTGCAACACCACCCACACCACCTGCAACAATTACTGGTACCCTTGTTACTGTTGACTATGAAAGTGGTACAGCAAATTCTGGAATTTCAAACTTAACTACAACACATGCCACTGCTAGTGATGCAGAATACTTGGTAAGCCCCGGTCGTACTGGCAATTATGCTATTGCTCACCGTGTGACCATTGGAGATTCGGGATATTTTTCTGATAACCATTGGCGAAGCGAGGCAGCTACAGCTCAAATGCCTACAGACGGTAAATATTATCCGGGAGATGAACGCCGTTTTGAAGTGAGTTTACAACTGAAAGATTGGGAATCTTATACTGCGGGAATGGCTCAAAATGGCGATATTATTTTTCAAGGCAAACAAAGTGGAGGAGAAAATCCTGCATGGTATTTAAGCGCAAAACGTAATAGCATTACCTTCCGTATACCTAACGACAATATTGAACCGTCAATCATAGATGATTTTCGTCCTTACATCAATCAATGGATTGATTTTAGGATTGATGCAAAAATGACAACTGATAATACTGGTTATTATAAAGTTTATTATAGGTTACCTGGACAAACTGATTATACATTGGCATGGCAGGTGAGCAACTTTAAAACTTTCAATCAGGATGTTCCTGAAGCTAACCCTTCGGGATATTTGAAATGGGGTTTGTATCGTCCAGGACAGTCTATTACATCTGATCCTCCTAATGTAATGACACGTATTATTTATCATGATGACATCAAAATTTTTGAGCTGAATAATGCTAGTGCGCCTGTACAAATCTGGGGAAACACATTCACTGGAAATAATGTTGAATTTATCGCACCTATTACGACAGGAAACACCACAAATCCTAATATAATCAGTGACGGAAATGCAGCACCAAATTTTTATTATGGCACTAGCGGTGGCCTCAATACAGCAGGCGTAATTAGTGGTCGTGTTTTACTAAATGGCTGGACCAGCAAAACAAATGCTTCAGATCCAGCTACTTCATTTAATCCAGATCAGTATTTTGAGTTCAAACTTCAACCTGAAAATGGCTACAAAATAGATTTTTCCAATCTTCAATTTACGGCTAGAAAAGGAAACGCTTCTGATCCAAGCACATTTGTTATAAGATCCAGCATAGACGGTTTTACAAGTAATATTACGGCACCTCAAACCTTCACTGGAACTGCTGCAACTTTACTTACTTATGACTTAAGCCCTTTGACCAATATCAAAACCCCAATTACATTGCGTTTATACTGGTATGGATCAAACAGAACCTCTGGAACTTCTTTAGTGGGTATTGATGACTTTTCATTCAACGGTCAAGTTAAACCAGTACTGTATCTACCTGAAATGTCAAATATTATCACTAACACTAATACGGGTTTGCCTACCTATACAGCACAAGCCAATGAATTTGATATCACCGCATTAAACAACTGCAGTAACGTTGCTTATAGCTATTTGCTTACTGGAGCAACCTCTGCTACTGGTAATACTACATTAGCCAATAAAGTTTTTAATAAAGGAATTACAACTGTTACGTGGACGGCAGCCGATGGATGCAATAATAGTTCGACTTCTTTCACTATTACGATTAATGATAAAGAAAAGCCTGTTTTTACAATACCTGCTCCCATAACGCTCTTAAATGACGAAAATCAGTGTGGTGCAACATTACTGTTAACTCAACCAATAGTTACTGATAATTGTGGTGTAGCAAGTATTATCAATAATGCACCGACAGTATTTCCTCATGGCACAACAACTGTAATATGGACGGCTACCGATGAAAATGGCAATACCGCCACAACCTCGCAAACGGTTATGGTTACGGATGCACAAATACCAACTGTAAACTCAGTTGCTTCTGTCGTTCTTTGTTATGAATCAAGCGGAAATTACAATATCCCTTCAGCAACTGCTACCGATAATTGTGCAATTGATACCGTTACTTATACAATTACAGGTGCAACTACAAGAAACGGAAATGGATTAGATGCAAGTGGAAATTTTAATGTAGGAACATCCGTTATAACATGGACAGTTACCGATAATGCAGGAAATAACAGTACCAATACCTCAACAGTAACCATCAATAATCCGATTGCGGCTCTCATTCCAGATGTATATACTGTAAATCCGGGAGGAGACGCTAATACTATTTACTTAGGATATGGCTCCACTTCTTTAACATTGAACGCAATACCTACAAATGGAACAGCACCTTTTACTTATTTGTGGAACAACGGAGCTACAACAGATATTATTTCTATTAATCCGTCGACATTGGGAGTTCACGATTACAGCGTAACTATTACTGATGCGAAAGGTTGCTATATTACCATAACAAAACAAATAAAGGTAATCGATATTAGCTGTGGTGCAAAAAAAGTACTAATATGCCATACGAACAATAAAAGTCTTTGCATTTCTGCCAACGCTGTGTCAGCACATTTAGCACATGGCTGTCATCTAGGCTCATGCGAGGCTACCTTGTCTTTAAAAAATACTGCAACAAAAATTTCAGAACATCAAATAGATGATTTTATAGTTAATGCATCGCCAAATCCGACAAAAACTGAATTTCAGATAAACATCATTGGAGGAGATGAAACACAGGCTATTTATATTAATCTGTTCGATATATTGGGAAGAAAAATAGATACTGTCAAATCAAATTACACGTCGGCTATAATACTAAAAAATAACTTTAGTGCAGGAATATATCTTGCCGAAATATGCAATGGAACGAATACAAAAACCATTAAGCTTATAAAACAATAATGTAATTCTTATTTGAAAAAATTCATCTCATAAAAAAACTGCCCCAAAATAGTGTTTAGCTATCAGGGGCAGTTCCTATTATTAACTTATTACTTCTACTGTATTAAGCCTTTAAGTCAAATCTATCCAGATTCATCACTTTAGTCCATACCGCAATAAAATCATGAACAAATTTCTCATGTGCATCAGAAGATGCATATACTTCTGCAATTGCTCTTAATTCTGAATTTGAACCAAAAACAAGATCAGCACGTGTTCCAATCCATTTAGGCTGTCCGGTGCTTCTATCGTTTCCTGCATAAAGTTCTTGATCATTAGAAACCGATTGCCATTGCGTGTTCATATCTAGCAGATTTACAAAGAAATCGTTTGTTAAGCGACCTGGTCGAGTGGTAAAAACACCATTTTTGCTTCCGTCAGCGTTGATATCCAAAACGCGAAGCCCTCCTAAAAGCACTGTTAATTCTGGTGCTGTAAGCTTCAATAAATTTGCTTTATCTATAAGAAGTTCTTCTGTTAGAACAGATGATTTTGTTTTTCTATAATTTCTAAAACCATCCGCTTTCGGTTCAAGATATCCAAAAGATTCAACGTCTGTCTGCTCAGCAGAAGCATCCATACGTCCTGGAGCAAAAGGCACAGAAACTGAAGCTCCAGCATCTTTAGCCGCTTTTTCAACAGCTGCAGAACCTCCCAAAACAATTAAATCGGCTAATGAAACTTTTTTTCCATTCTGTGCATCATTAAACTCTTTTTGAATAGCTTCTAATTTATCTAAAACCACTTTTAATACAGCAGGATTATTTACTTCCCAGTCTTTTTGTGGTGCAAGTCTTATGCGTCCACCATTTGCACCACCTCGTTTATCTGATCCTCTAAACGTAGACGCAGAAGCCCAAGCCGTTGAGACTAACTGAGAAATACTTAAACCTGAATTTAATATTTTCTCTTTCAGCTGAGCTACATCTTGATCATTAATTAGTGTATGATTTACTTCTGGAATAGGATCTTGCCATAGCAATTCTTCTGCAGGCACTTCAGATCCAAGATAAAGAGCTCTTGGCCCCATATCACGGTGTGTCAATTTAAACCATGCACGAGCGAAAGCATCTGCAAATTCATCAGGATTTTCAAAAAAGCGTCGTGAGATTTTCTCATATGCTGGATCCAGTCTTAATGATAAATCGGTTGTAAGCATTGTTGGCAAGTGCTTTTTATTAGGATCGAAAGCATCAGGAATAATTGCCTCAGCATTTTTTGCGACCCATTGATGTGCACCTGCAGGGCTTTTAGAAAGTTCCCATTCAAAACCAAATAAGTTTTCAAAAAAGTTATTGCTCCATTGTGTTGGCGTTTTTGTCCAAGTCACTTCAAGTCCGCTAGTAATTGCATCTGGACCTTTTCCTGAACCATAACTGTTTTTCCATCCTAGACCTTGCAATTCTAAACCAGCAGCTTCTGGCTCTTTACCTACGTGGTCTGAAGAAGCTGCTCCGTGTGTTTTACCAAAAGTATGCCCACCAGCTATAAGTGCTACAGTTTCTTCATCATCCATTGCCATACGTCCAAAAGTATCTCTAATATCTTTGGCCGCAGCAATAGGATCAGGGTTTCCGTCTGGCCCCTCAGGATTTACATATATAAGTCCCATTTGCACTGCGGCAAGAGGTTTTTCAAGATTTCTGCTATGAATATTTCCATTTGCATCGTCATCTGATGAAACAACACCGTGATCTTTCGGAACACCTTCAGAACCATCTTTATAACGTTCATCACCTCCAAGCCAAGTCGTTTCAGATCCCCAATAAACAGATTCATCTGCTTCCCATACATCGGCACGTCCTCCTGCAAAACCAAATGTTTTAAAGCCCATTGATTCTAAAGCAACATTCCCTGTTAGGATCATTAAATCTGCCCATGAGATTTTTTGCCCGTACTTTTGTTTTATTGGCCAAAGCAATCTTCTTGCTTTATCAAGGCTCACATTATCTGGCCAACTGTTAAGAGGTGCAAATCGCTGCTGTCCTGCTCCAGCTCCTCCTCGACCATCATGTACTCTGTAAGTTCCCGCGCTGTGCCACGCCATTCTGATGAAAAGTCCGCCATAATGACCAAAATCAGCAGGCCACCAATCTTGTGAATCAGTCATAAGAGCATGTAAATCTTTCTTTACAGCTTCAAGATCCAGACTTTTAAACGCCTCTGCGTAATTAAAATCCGTATCCAGCGGATTTGACAATACTGAATTTTGTCTCAGAATATTTACCTTTAACTGTTTAGGCCACCAGTCACGATTTTTTGTTCCTGATGCTGCTTGCTTGTCCATGCTCCCATTATGAAAAGGGCATTTGCTGATGTCATTTGATTGATTATCCATAGTTGAAAAATTTTATTTTTGACTAAATTACAAACTAATGAAAGAGAAAATTAAGGCTAAGGATTGTAAATACTACTTCCAAAATAGACAAAATCTATTTACCGACATTTTTCGTATTTAAAATCCTTATAACTAAGATAGTTTTCTAAAAAAGATTTCTCTTAAAAAAAGAACTTTATTGTTATGAGATATTAACTACATAAATTTAATAAAAAGAATCTTTTCATTCATATAAAATTTTAGAGTACAGCGATTTGCAATAAATACTTTAAAGATCCGAGGTTTTTCAAAAGAAAATAAAGCTAAGAATTCTCCCAAAAACATAAGAAAAATACCGCCTGTATTTCTGTGTACGTAAAAACGTACTTTATTACTCCTCCCTAAAAATTATATTCTTCAATTTTACACTTTCGGTTCTCAAATACTACTATCTATTATTACTAACTATTAATCGTTTACTAACCTTAAAACTAAAAAAATGAAGAATTTTTTAAAATTAACCAGCGTATTATTTATTACAGCATTGGTGCTAAATTCTTGTGAAAAAGAACAAGAAGATTTAAACGGAAAGCAAACTGCTAAAAAAGAAGCTCAACAGCTTGTGAGCAAAGATACTCTCGCATCTAATGCTGCAATTGAAGGCAGTACTACAGCAAAAGGAACTGCTGGAGCAAGAACCATTACCTTGCAGACTAATACATTATCTTGCCCTGGCGGTTTATGTACATCGTATGGCGTTTGGTCAACAGGCGTTTACACGGTTTGGTTCCAAATGAAATTTAATAACGGATTCTACTGGAGCCGAGGCGGAAAATGCGGATATGGTATCTTAATCGGTGACCAAAATACAGGTGGCGATGCGGCATGGGACGGAAATGGAGGAAGTGCCAGATTTATGTGGTACTGCCCAAATGGATCAAACACTGCTAAAGGAAGTGGCGCTTATCTTCAGCCTTATGTGTATTACAGAGATCAGCCAGGACAATATGGAAATGATTTTGGCAAAAAATACTATATTCAAGAAGGTGTGACTTACAACTGCCAAATATCTGTGAAATTGAATACAGGTTCTAATACAGATGGATACGTTAAATATTATGTAAATGGAACGGAGATATTAAATGAAAAAATTCGCTGGGTAACTAACGATGCTAAGCGAAATGTAAATGCTGTAAGTCTTCACACTTTCCGTGGTGGAAGTCAAGATTATTGGACAGCTCCGGTAACAAGTTCTATATATTATCCTAGCGCTTCTTGGGATGCGCTATAATGTATAGACTTTAAAAACAATTTGGGCCGGAAAAATTAAATTGACAACTTCGATGCTTTTATTATTTGCTAATAACAACATCGAAGTTGTTTTTTATTTAATAATCAAAATAGCAGTTCTTTTTTAAAACAAATACTGCTTTCGATTCCAGCATATTGTCCATAATTTTCAATAACTGCATAACCACTTTTATTATATAGCTCCACCGCTTCTACCTGCACGTTGCTGGTTTCTAAAACGATTGATGTATAACTTAATTCTTTTGCCCAATTTTCAAGTTCATTTAAAATTTTACGGGCAATACCTCTTCCTCTAAATTCTTCGGAAACAAACATACGTTTTACCTCAACAGATTTGGCATCAAATTGTTTTATGGCTCCGCAACCCACTGCAATTCCATTGACATAAGCAACAATGACATGTCTGATAGCATCAATCTTATTAAATTGATTAAAGTATTCCTGCATCTCTCCATTTCTGCTTGCTAAATTTGCATCTAGTTTTACAATTAAATCTGAGAAATCTGTGTTTTGAGAAGTAGTTCTTTTGAGCTTCAAATCTTCTGTATATCCGTATATATTCATATCAACTAAATCTTTTTCTCTTTTTCTGTAATCTTTCTTTAAAAGTCCTTCGTGTACAAATCCAGAACGTTCAGCTACTTTAATGCTTGCTGTATTTTCTTCAGCAATTTTCATAAATAGTCTACTAAACTTCTTTTCTGCAAAACACCAATTTTTAAATGCATTTAATGCCTCAGTTGCATAATTATTACCATTGTGTTGCTTAAAAATAAAATAGGCAAGTTCGCCTTTAGGTATTCTCCAGTCAATTTCTCTCACAGATATATGTCCTATAAGTTCATTGTTTTCTTTTTTAAATATACCACAGGCATAACTTTTATTCTCTTTCCAATCCAAATCTTTCTGCTCGAAATATTTTTTGGTCGATTCCAAGCTGTCATTAACCTTTATCATATTAGCGAAATAATCATATAAATGATCGCGATTGTCAGTCAAAGCTTTTAAAAAATTTTCTGAATCTCCCTTTTCATAAGGTTTTATTATAAGGCGTTGGGTCGTAATCATTATTGGTTTTTATAAATAAAAAAATATCAGATGCTGTTTCAGAGGATAAAACTAAATAAAAACGTTATGCTTAAAAATGCTATTTTTTGATTTGTTAATGCTTTTTTTGCATTATTGTTTTTATGTCTTTTTTAAATTATCCAGTTAAAATAACTTATTAAATAGTTTCTACGCATAACGCGTTCTATTGACTTTGGTATGACTAGAGAGTTTTTTCACAAAACCTTATCTTTTTATAAAAAAGAACAATAAAAAGTAATCTGTATACAAAAGGTAAATAAGATTCTATTTAAAGCGTCACTTTCATTATAATTTTGTTTGTAATTAAATAAAGAGTTGTTTTAAAAGAATCTCAATATGATTGAAAAACCGAAATATACATTAAGTGAATTAATACTGTATTTTTTAAAACTTGGCACAATTGGCTTTGGCGGACCTGTAGCTTTGGTGGGTTATATGTACAAAGATTTAGTGGAAAACAAAAAATGGATTTCTGACGAAGAATACAAAGAAGGTTTAGCATTAGCTCAATTGGCTCCAGGCCCTTTGGCAGCTCAGCTTGGAATATATGTAGGTTATGTTCATTACAATATTCTTGGGGCTACTTTAGCAGGTTTTGCCTTTATTACTCCATCATTTCTCATGGTCTTACTTCTTGGAGTAATATACCAAGCTTATGGCGGAATATTATGGATTCAGTCTGTTTTTTATGGCGTAAGCGCGGCAGTTATCGGAATTATTACTCTAAGTTCTTATAAACTAACTATAAAATCCATCGGAAAAATAAACCTGAGTTCTTTTAAAGAAAAATGGATCTTATGGTTCTTCTTTGCATCAGCTATCATAATAACCTACATCACAGAAAAAGAGCATATTTTATTATTTGTAGCCGCAGGACTTATTTATATGCTGATAAAGGCTCGTCCGTATTTTAAGATTGCCAAAACTACAAATGTATTACTAGTCATTTCGTCTAGCTTTTGGAATTATGAAAGTTCGACATTAATGAAAATTGCCCTTTTCTTTTCTAAAGCCGGTGCATTTGTATTTGGCAGCGGTCTTGCGATCGTTCCTTTTTTACATTCTGGAGTGGTAGTTGAAAATAAATGGCTTACAGAACAGCAATTTTTAGATTCGGTTGCCATAGCCATGATAACACCTGGCCCAGTTGTAATAACTGTTGGCTTTATAGGATATTTGGTAAATGGTCTTTTAGGCGCTATAACAGCGGCTTTAGCCACATTTTTGCCTTGCTATTTTTTTACCATTGCTTTGGCACCATTTTTTAAGAAAATTGTAAACAACAAACCTGTAAAAGCATTTGTTGAAGGAATAACGGCTGCAGTAGTCGGAGCTTTAGTTGGTTCTGTCATTATTATTGCCAAAAGAAGCATTGTAGATGTTTCGACAATACTGATAGCTCTTGCAAGCATCCTTTCTTTAATTTATATCAAGAAAATTCAAGAACCGTATATTATTTTAATCGCTGCTGTCTTGGGCATCTTAATTAAATTATCTTTTTGATAGATATAAAGATTCAATAAAAAAAGCCCTCGTTTCATCAACAGAGGGCTTTTCTTTCTTTAAAAAAACTCATCGCCAACCCAAAGCAGGCGCAACGTGTTCTAATATAGAGGATAAAATATGTATATTATAATCTACGCCTAAAGTATTCGGAATAGTCAACAGCAAAGTATCTGCTTCTTGAATCGCTTCATCTTGGGCTAATTCTTCGATCAATTTATCAGGTTCAGCCGTGTAGCTTTTACCAAAAATTGCTCTTTTATCTTGCTCAATATAGCCAAAGCTATCATTGCCTTTTGCTTGTCCTCCAAAATAATATTTGTCTTGATCGTTGACTAAGGCAAAAATCGAACGGCTAACAGATACTCTCGCTTCACGCTGATGTCCAGCTTTTTTCCAAGCTTCTTTGTATAATCTTATCTGTTCTGCCTGCTGAACATGAAACGGCTTACCATTTTCGTCATATTTAAGCGTAGAACTTTGGAGATGCATTCCGTTTTCAGCCGCCCAAATAGCAGTTGCATTTGATGCTGCTCCCCACCAGATTCTTTCCCTTAATCCTTCAGAGTGTGGTTCAATGCGCAACAATCCAGGCGGATTTGGAAACATCGGGTACGGATTTGGTTCTGCAAATCCTTCTCCACTCAATTTATCCAAAAATTCTAATGCTTTTTTACGTCCCATATCGGCATCGGTTTCACCTGCATCTGGTTCGTAGCCAAAATAACGCCAGCCATCAATAACTTGCTCTGGCGATCCTCTGCTTATTCCGAGCTGTAAACGTCCTTCTGATATCAAATCGGCAGCTCCGGCATCTTCAACCATATACATGGGATTTTCATACCGCATATCAATTACGCCTGTTCCTATTTCTATTTTACTAGTCTTAGCACCTACAGCCGAAAGTAGAGGAAAAGGTGAAGCTAACTGCTGTGCAAAATGATGCACACGAAAATAAGCGCCATCTATTCCTATTTCTTCAGCCGCAACTGCCA
>Ga0308157_10002944_pt1 | contig 26159 bp, 24 predicted proteins | sample PhyBR1_FD_201035 | JGI IMG/M metagenome (GOLD analysis project Ga0308157, IMG submission 201035) | Phyllosphere microbial communities from UC Gill Tract Community Farm, Albany, California, United States - DLSLB.R1 | ecosystem: Host-associated > Plants > Phyllosphere > Unclassified | place: USA...
CTTTCATGCAGGAGTTTAGGATGAAGACCGAACCGAACGAAGTCCACAACAGGCCAAAACTGGTCACCGTTTTCGGCGGCTCTGGCTTTGTCGGGCGCGCGGTTGTAGCAAGCCTCACCAAGCGCGGCTATCGCGTGCGCGTTGCCGTGCGCAAGCCGGAAGTTGCTTATTATATGGCCCCCCTTGGCAATGTCGGCCAGATCCAGATGGTACAGGCCAATGTCCGCCATCGCTGGTCGGTCGAGCGCGCCATCATGGGTGCTGATCACGTCATCAATCTTGTCGGCATTCTTTCGGAAAGCGGCAAGCAACGTTTCAACAGCGTTCAGGTGCTGGGCGCCAAGAACATTGCGGAGGCCGCAAAAGCTGCTGGCGTTCCGATGACGCATCTCTCGTCGCTCGCAGCCGATGCCAATTCGAAGTCTGACTATGCCCGCACCAAGGCAGAAGGCGAAAAGGCGGTGCTTTCGGTTCTGCCGGACACCGTTATCCTGCGTCCATCGATCATTTTTGGCCATGAAGATCGCTTCTTCAACCGCTTTGCCAATCTGGCACGTTTTTCGCCATTCCTGCCGGTCATCGGTGGTGGCGAAACAAAGCTCCAGCCGGTCTATGTCGGTGACGTCGCAGAGGCCGTTGCCCACGCGGTTGATGGCAAGCTAAAGTCAGGCAGCGTTTATGAACTGGGCGGCCCGGACGCACAGCCATTCAAGCATTGGATGAAAGATATGCTCGGCGTCATCGCCCGCAAGCGCATCATCATTTCCATGCCATGGTGGGTTGCTCGTCTGCAGGCATCGGTTCTTGGCCTTTTGCCGAACCCATTGCTCACCAACGATCAGGTGACGTTACTCAAATACGATAATGTCGTGTCGGAACAGGCTGCTAAGGAAGGCCGCACGCTTCAGGGCATGGGCATTACGCCTGAAGCCGTGGATGCAATCCTTCCAGCCTATCTCTGGCGTTATCGTGTTGCAGGTCAGTACACAAAGACCGGACTGGCCTGAGTATAGTGTGAGACCAAAAACAAGGGGCCGAAAGACCCCTTTTCTTTTACGCTTTACAGCGGTTCCAGTTAATATTGGATCGTTGGAACCGCTGTAACTATTTGTTTTACGCATTTCCGAACGCAAAACCGGTTCCCATTTTTGCTGGAAACGCTTTAAATTCGACTTACCCCCAGATTAGCAGAGCAGCCATTCCAAGCGAGCCAACAATCAAACGCCACCAGGCGAACAGCTTGAAGCCATGGCGGGAAACATAGTCGAGCAGATGGCGCACGACGAATACGCCTGAAATAAATGCCATCACAAAGCCAACGATGATCAGTGCTCCGTCATTCATCGACAACATGCTGTGGCTCTTATAGAGGTCATAGGCAAAAGCGCCGGCCATAGTTGGCATGGCAAGGAAGAACGAAAATTCTGCTGCCGAACGCTTGTCTGCACCAAGTAAAAGGGCGCCAACAATCGTTGAACCAGAGCGCGATACGCCCGGGATCATGGCAAGACACTGGATAAAGCCAATGGCCAGACAGATCGGCAACGGATAATCCATTACATCGCGATAACGCGGCTTCAGCTCCAGCTGATCGACCCATAGAAGAATAAAACCACCGAGGATCAGCATAGCGCAGACCAGCATTGGCGTTTCAAAAAGCACGCTCTTGATAAAGCCATGGGCCATCGCGCCGATGACCGCTGCGGGCAGAAACGCCACGAGAATGCCGAGAACGAACCGACGCGTCCGCGCATCGCGCGGAAAATCGGTGAGAATTTTGATGAGCTTTGCCGAATAGACCGTCAGGATCGCAAGGATCGCGCCGAGCTGAATGAGCACCTCAAAGGTCTTGCCCGTCGATTCAAAGCCCAGAAAATGACCGACCAGCAATAAATGGCCTGTGGAGGAAACGGGGATGAATTCCGTCAAACCTTCGATGAGACCAAGAAAAGCGGCTTCCAGAAGATTATAAATTTCCATGAAGTCAGTACCTTAGGGAGGTGATCAGGATGAAAATGGCGTGTCTTGACGAGCTGTTAAGCATGAAAATGCAAGAATAGGCACTTAAGCGATTGCTTGTCTCCCGCAGGCATAGCCCTTATAGACTAAACATTCCGTTGAGGTGGTTCGAATCGCCTGACTGCAGAAATAACCTGCTGTCAGCGCAAATGCCAGCCGCTGGGCCTCTACGGGTATCAATTAAAGCTTGTCAGTCGAGAGTACCGCGTCGATTATGCTTACGCTTTTTCATCATCCCATGTCTTCAGGCTCGCGCTATGTGCGGCTTATCCTCGGCGAATATGATGTGGAAGCCGAACTGATTGAGGAGCGACCATGGTCGCGGCGTAAAGAATTTCTAGCGCTCAACCCGGCCGCAACATTGCCCGTTCTGCTCGCAGAACGCGACCTGCCGGTTGTCGGTGCGACAGTCATTGCAGAATATCTCGACGAGACGCGTGGCGCATTGAAGCGCAGTCGCCGCCTGCTGCCTGAAAGTCCGATGGAGCGCGCAGAAGTGCGCCGCCTTGTCGACTGGTTCCTGCTGAAATTTGAAAACGAAGTCACGCGACATATTGCACGCGAACGTGTGTTCAAGCTTCAAATGGCCGACGAAATGGGCGGTAGTGCACCTGACTCAACGGCTATTCGCGCAGCCCGTACCAATATCCGTCAGCACATGAAATATATCGATTGGCTTGCTGCAACACGGGACTGGCTTGCTGGTGGTCATCCGAGTTATGCTGACATGGCAGCAGCAGCATCAATCTCCGTGCTCGACTATCTCGGCGAAATCGAGTGGAGCGAAACCAAGGCCGCACGCGACTGGTATGCACGTATGAAATCGCGCCCAGCCTTCCGTCCTCTGCTCTCCGATCGTGTGCGCGGACTAGCACCAGTGGCCCATTATGGCGACCTCGACTTCTGAGACAAAACAGGTTTCTGGACAGGTTTCGGAGAAGGATCTCAAGCTCAAGCGCTTTCTCATTGAGGAAGCGAAAGCTGTAGGTTTCGACGCGGTCGCTTTCACTACACCCGACACTATCCCACAAGCACCGCAGCGACTTCGGCAATATATCGCCGATGGCCATCACGCGGACATGCTCTGGATGGAGGAAACGGAAGACCGCCGTGCCAATCCAAGTGTATTGTGGCCGGAAGTCCGCTCGATCATGATCCTTGCCATGAATTATGGTCCGGACAGCAATCCGCTCAGCATTCTTGAACATAAAGACCGGGCGGCAATTTCGGTCTATGCGCAGAACCGCGATTACCACGACATCATCAAGGGTAAACTCAAGCATGTGGCGAGCCGTTTTGCGGCCCGCGCTGGTCAGGATGTCAAGGTCTTCGTCGACACCGCACCCGTTATGGAAAAGCCATTGGCGGAAGCTGCCGGTATTGGCTGGCAAGGCAAACACACCAATCTAGTGAGCCGCGAACACGGCTCGTGGCTTTTTCTCGGCTCAATTTTTACGACCGCAGAAATTCCACCCGATAAGCCTGACCGCGATCATTGCGGTTCCTGCCGTGCCTGTCTTGATGCCTGTCCGACGAATGCGTTTCCCTCGCCCTATCGGATCGATGCGCGACGCTGCATTTCCTATCTCACCATTGAGAATAAGGGCCCGATCCCACCCGAGTTCCGCAAATCGATGGGCAATCGCATCTATGGTTGTGACGACTGCCTGTCGGTATGTCCCTGGAATAAATTCGCTCAAGCAACCAGCGAAATGAAGCTGAAAGCCCGTGACGATCTCAAAGCCCCTCGTCTTGCCGATTTTCTGGTTCTTGACGACCCGGCTTTTCGCACGCTGTTTTCTGGCTCTCCAGTCAAACGGATTGGACGCGACCGCTTCTTACGCAATGTGCTGATCGCAGCGGGCAATTCGCAAGATCCGTCGCTACTGGCTCAGGTCGAAAATCTGCTTGGAGACACCTCCCCCGTTGTACGTGGTGCAGCAGTCTGGGCATTCAGGCAGCTCGCCACCACAGAACGTTTCACAATTTTGCAGAAACGTCTGGCCTCAAGCGAAGAGGATGATACGGTGCGCGAAGAATGGATATTGGAGGACAGCTGACATGCGCATTTTTCTGTTTGGAGCCGGTTATTCTGCTCAGGCTTTTTCCCGCCTGATGACCGGAGAGGCAGAACGCATCGATGGCACCACCCGTAACGAGCAAAACTTCCCAACGCTGGAAAAAGCAGGCATCGCGCCCATTATTTTTGATGGTGAAGGCGCCTCCCCAGAACTGATCGACCGACTTGCGAAAGCAACACACGTTGTTATCTCGATCTCGCCTCGCGAAAGCGGCGATCCTTCTTTGGCAATCGTCGAAGAAGCGCTTCGTCGTCCTGACAACACGATCCGCTGGATCGGCTATCTTTCTACCGTCGGTGTGTATGGCAATCACGATGGCAACTGGATCGATGAAACCGCCCCACGCGGACCCACTTCGCGCCGGTCGCTTGAGCGCGTTGAAGCAGAAGATGCATGGGATGCTTTAAGCGAACGGCACGGGACACCGGTCGCACTTTTGCGTCTGTCCGGCATTTACGGTCCGGGACGCAATGCCTTTGTTAATCTGGAGCGCGGTACGGCACGACGGATCATCAAGGAAGATCAGGTCTTCAACCGTATCCATGTCGATGACATTGCCGGAACGCTACGTTTTCTGGCAGGCACCAATACAGGTGGCGCTTTCAACATCACCGATAATGAGCCTGCACCGCCACAGGATGTGGTGGTCTACGCAGCCGAGTTGATGGGCGTTGCACCTCCGCCAGAAGTTCCATTTGAGGAAGCGGACATGACGCCGATGGCGCGCTCTTTCTATGGTGAAAACAAGCGCATTTCCAACCAGCGCATCAAAGATCTCGGCTATGATTTCATCCATCCCGATTATAAAGCCGCTTTTTCCGCCATGTGGCGAGACAATAATTGGCGCTAACGCATGTCTCCCCAAAATGGGCGTCGGTTTTGGCGTGAAGACATGGGTAAAATGAGTAGTTGATTGCCGTTTTGACGAACGCAAAGCATAATCCGGCCCATCCGCTCGAATGATTCGAGCAAAAGTTTTTATGGGAAATTGCCCATGGCAAAGAGATCCAGCTCGAAATTCTGGCCGCGTCTTGTTCTGGCAACCTGTCTTGCGGCAATGATCGCCCCGGACTTTGTAACGCAGGCCTTAGCTCAGGACGCCCCTGCCAAGCAGGCATTCGGCAGCAAACAGCTGCCGGTTCTGGCGCAATCACCGCAATCCATAGGCTTTTATGCCAAGGGCTGTCTTTCCGGTGGTGTTGCCCTCCCTATCGATGGCCCCAACTGGCAGGTCATGCGGCTTTCTCGCAATCGCAACTGGGGACACCCGCGCACAATTGGCCTGCTGGAAAAACTATCCCGCGACGCAGCAAAAGACGGCTGGCCCGGTCTTCTGGTCGGCGACATTTCACAGCCGCGTGGCGGCCCAATGCTGACAGGCCATGCTTCGCATCAGGTCGGACTTGATGCCGATATCTGGTTGACGCCGATGCCAAAGAAACGCTTCACCGATGCAGAACGTGAAAGTGTGTCCGCTGTGTCCATGCTGAAAAAGGATTCGCTATACGTCGATCCGCAGAAATGGACCCCTGCCCGCACGGCACTCATCAGGCACGCAGCCAGCTATCCGGAAGTCGAGCGCATCTTCGTCCACCCCGGCATCAAGAAGCAGCTTTGCGATACAGTGACAGGCGACCGTAGCTGGCTTGGCAAAGTCCGTCCCTATTGGGGGCATTTCTATCATTTTCATGTGAGATTGCATTGTCAGCCCGGATCGCCCGACTGCAAGCCACAGCCCAAGGTGGCGGCAGGTGATGGTTGCGACAAATCGCTGGCGTGGTGGTTTACCGACGAGCCTTGGAAGCCTGCAAAGCCATCCAAAGAACCTCCGAAGAAGCCAAAGCCGGTTATGGTTTCAGACTTGCCAAAAGCCTGTGCCGCAGTGCTCAATGGTCCGTCACCGGATTCGATTGCGGACGTGATTTATGGTGCGAATTAAAGCAGTTCTCAAAAAATAGAAAACATGCTTTTCACTTAATCATGGCTTCGCTATAGGGTTTAAACGATTTAAAGTTCAAATGACAAGGTTATCAATCTCATGACAGAACGTCTGCGCATTGCTTTGATCGCTCATGACCTGAAGAAAGACGAGATGGTCGCGTTTGCGCGTACGCATGAGAAAGCCTTGTCACACTACGATATCGTTGCGACCGGAACGACAGGCGGTCTCATCCAAGAGGCCTGCCCTTCGCTCAATATCCATCGTGTCAAAAGCGGACCGCTTGGCGGCGATCAGCAGATCGGCGCAATGATTGCCGAAGGAACGGTGCAGGCATTGATCTTCTTCATCGACCCGCTATCGCCACTTCCACATGATGTCGACGTGAAAGCGCTGACACGCCTCGGCAGTGTTTATGACATCCCAATGGCGCTTAATCCCGCAACCGCTGAAAAGCTGGTAAGAGTGCTGGATTAACCAGCATATTCAGATAAGCCCGCAAACAATAAGAACAGACGAAGCAGCAAGGCAGACCATGATTGACGCTGACCAGAGTTTCAAGTTTCCCGTCCTCGTCGGCGATATCGGTGGAACCAATGCGCGCTTTGCGCTCCTGGTTGATGCCCATGCGGAACCCAAAGAGTTCCCCGTGGTCCAGACAGCTGATTATGCAACGATTGACGATGCAATCGAGAAAACGGTCCTCTATCACACGTCCTTACGCCCCCGCTCAACTATTCTGGCTGTTGCAGGCCCTGTTGATGGTGATGAAATCGACTTGACCAATTGCGACTGGGTGGTTCGCCCCAAACAATTGATCGCAAACTTAGGCTTTGAGGACGTCACCGTTCTCAATGACTTTGAAGCTCAGGCGCTCGCTGTCGTTTCGATCGGCAAGGAATATCTGCACCAGATCGGCGGCCACGACGAAGAGCTCGTCGCCACACGCGTGGTGCTTGGTCCCGGAACCGGTCTTGGCGTTGCTGGCCTTGTGCGCACTGGCAAGGCCTGGGTTCCAGTTCCCGGCGAAGGTGGACATATCGATATCGGCCCCCGCAGCGAGCGCGATTATCAGGTTTTCCCGCATATCGAACCAATCGAAGGCCGCATCGCTGCAGAGCAAATTCTTTGCGGACGCGGTCTGCGCAATCTCTATCTCGCAATCTGCACCGCAGATAAGATAACGCCAGTTCTCGACACACCGCCGGAGATCACGGCCGCAGGTCTTGATGGTAGCAATGCACAGGCAGTCGAAACACTTGATCTTTTCGTGACCTATCTCGGCAGGCTGGCAGGCGACCTTGCGCTGATCTACAAGGCGCATGGCGGCGTTTATCTGTCTGGCGGCATCCCGCAGCGCATTCTGCCTGCTTTGCAAGCAGGCTCGTTCCGAGCAGCCTTTGAAGACAAAGCCCCTCATACACATTTTATGCGGGATATTCCGGTTCGCGTCGTTGTGCATCCGCTTGCAGCACTGAGCGGACTTTCTGCATTTGCGCGGGCACCATCCCGATTTGAGGTTTCCACCGATGGTCGCCGCTGGCGTATCAGCTAAGCGGCTTCGCTATCGCAGGCATGGTCAAGCGACAAAGATAACGCTATAGAAGCGCTGCAATGAAAACACTCATTGCAGCCTTTTGTCGTTTCCAGTCCAAAGAGACACGCGAAAATGCAAGATCAACGACAGCCAACGGCTGCTAGATAAAAAGCACTTTGCCCGTGAGCCTATTCAAAAAGAAAAAGAAGAAGATCGATCCGAGCGAAGCGACGCGTGTCATTCGCCGCATGCTGTCGGAAAATGCGCATCAGTATAAAACAAGCTATGCCATAGCTATTGCCGCCTCTCTTATCGTCGGCGTTTCAAATGGTGCGCTCGCCTATCTTATGAAGCCGATGATCGACAAGATTTTCTACGAACAGAAAATCGGTCTCATCTGGGTCATCTGTGGCGCAATCCTCGGCATTTTCGTGCTGCGCGGCCTTTCCAGCTATATTCAGGCGGTCGAGCTTGCAAAGATCGGTAACAATCTGGTCGCGCGCTATCAGAAGCGCATCTTCGATCACTTGCTCAGGCTTGGATTGGATTTTTACAACGACACGCGTTCGGGTCATCTAGCAGCTCAGATCAACCAGAACGTCAATGGTATTCGCGACCTCCTGAACATGACGATCACATCGATTGCGCGGGATTTCGTCGCGCTTATCGGCCTGATTGGCATGATGTTCTATACAGACCCGTTCATGTCGACTGTGGTCTTTCTGGTCGGGCCACCGCTCGTTCTCGCAGTTTCTTATATTTCTCGCCGCATCAGGTCTGTCACCCGCGATCTCGTGCACCTCAACTCCCATCTTCTGGGAGCTATGCAGGAAACCGTGCAGGGCATTTCCATCGTGAAGGCCTTCACCATGGAAGACCAGCTTCGCGGCAAGATAAGCACGCTGATCGATCAGGCAGAAAACAGAAGCAACAAGATCGCGCGCGTATCAGAACGCACCACGCCGATTGCCGAAATTCTGGCCGGTTTCGCTATCGCAGGCGTTTTGGCCTATAGCGGCTACAATGCGATCCTCAATCAGCAGCCTCCGGGCGCGATGTTTGCCTTCATCACTGCGCTACTTCTGGCATACGACCCTGCCCGCCGTCTGGCACGTTTGCAGGTCGGACTGGAACGTGCGCTTGTGAATGCACGCATGATCTATGAAGTGTTGGATATCGAACCCAATCAGGGTGACGCGCCTGATGCCATTGCGCTCAAGGCTGGTCCTGGCGAAATTGATTTCCAGAATGTGCACTTCGCCTATAGCGATATCGCACCAGTTCTGCATGGTGTGAACTTTACAGCCAAGGCAGGCGAAACCACCGCTATCGTGGGGGCGTCGGGTGCCGGCAAATCGACCCTCATCAGTCTCGTGCAACGCTTTTACGATGTCACCGATGGACAAATCTTGTTCGACGGACAAGACATCTCAAAAGTCACGAAAGAGTCGCTGCGCCATTCCGTGGCTTATGTATCCCAGCAGCCTTATCTTTTTGAAGGCACAATCGCCGATAATATCCGCTATGGACGCCCCAATGCGACGCTGGATGAAATCGTCGAGGCAGCAAAGCTTGCCAATGCGCATGAGTTCATTCTTCAACAACCGCAGGGCTATGATACTCCGGTCGGCGAAAATGGCGTAACGCTTTCCGGCGGCCAGCGTCAGCGTGTATCCATTGCTCGCGCGATCGTGCGTAAAGCACCCGTACTGCTGCTCGATGAAGCGACTTCCGCACTTGATAATGAGTCCGAGAAGCGTGTGCAGCAGGCGCTTGATCACATCATGCAGGATCGTACGACTATCGTCATCGCGCATCGTCTTTCCACCGTCGTCAATGCCGACCGCATTGTCGTGATGGAAGCCGGATATGTTGTCGAGGAAGGCCGCCACAACGACCTGATCAAGATACCAAATGGCGTCTATGCCCGCTTCTATCAGCTTCAGAGCGGCAAGGATGACATGCTCATTGGAAAGACTGGCTCGGAGGAAACGTCGAATGGCTGAGAACGCTGAAATGGGCCTTGTGGTCGTGGGGGCAAATGGTCGTATGGGACAGGCTCTCATCCGCGCCATCCATGCTATCGACGGTGCGCGGTTGTCCGGTGCCATTGCGCGCCCTGGTTCCCCATTTCTTGGAAAAGATGCTGGCGAAGTTGCAGGTGTCGGCAATCTCGGCGTCGCAATCACCGACGATCCGCTGCCGGTTTTTGTCAAAGCGCAAGGTGTGCTCGATTTCACCACACCTGCAACCACAGTGAATTATGCAGCGCTCGCAGCACAGGCCCGCATCGTCCATATCATTGGCACCACAGGTGTTTCCTCTGAAGACGAAGAAAAAATTCTTGCTGCCGCGCGCCATGCGACAATCGTCAAATCCGGCAATATGAGTCTGGGCATCAATCTTCTGTCTGGTTTGATCAAGAAGGCAGCTCAAGCACTTGGTCCTGAAGATTTCGACATCGAGATCCTCGAAATGCATCACAAGCACAAGGTCGACGCGCCATCAGGCACCGCCCTTCTGTTGGGTGAGGCAGCGGCCCAAGGAAGAGCCATCAATCTTGCTGAAAAGAGCGTGCGCGTACGCGATGGTCATACGGGCCCGCGCGAGGAAGGCACGATTGGTTTTGCGACGTTACGCGGCGGCTCCGTTATCGGAGACCACGAAGTCATTCTGGCTGGCGAAGGAGAGCGTATCACCCTCTCTCACCATGCTCAGGATCGCACAATCTTTGCGCGAGGTGCTGTGAAAGCGGCACTTTGGGCGCATGGCAAGAAACCCGGCCTTTATTCCATGCTCGATGTTCTCGGGCTTAACGACTGATCTGTTATTTTCATCCCAACGGAGTGCTGCGATGTCTCGTACCCTCGTCCTGGTCCGCCACGGCCAAAGCGAATGGAACCTGAAGAACCTTTTTACTGGCTGGCGTGATCCGGGCCTTACCGAACAAGGCCATGCGGAAGCCAAAGCCGCTGGTCAGCGCCTGAAGGCTGCGGGTCTCAAGTTCGATCTCGCATACACGTCGGTCCTGTCGCGCGCGCAGGTCACCTGCCAGCACATTCTTGACGAACTCGGCCAGTCCGATCTCGAAACCATCCGCGATCAGGCTCTCAACGAACGCGACTATGGCGACCTCTCGGGGCTCAACAAAGACGACGCACGTGCAAAATGGGGAGAAGAGCAGGTCCATATCTGGCGCCGCTCTTATGACGTTCCTCCTCCGGGCGGCGAAAGCCTGAAGGATACCGGCGCACGCGTCTGGCCTTATTACCTGCACACTATCCAGCCACATGTGCTGCGTGGCGAAACCATTCTGGTTGCAGCCCACGGCAATTCGCTGCGTGCGCTTATCATGGCGCTTGATGGCCTGACACCGGAAGAGATTCTCAAGCAGGAACTCAACACCGGCGTTCCGATCATCTACAAGCTGAACGCCGATTCGACTGTCGCTTCCAAGGAAGTGCTTTCCGCATAATGAATTTTCGGGCGCAGATGCATCTATGCACTGCGCCCGAATTCCGGTTTTAGGACCGATGCGCTAGGCTTTTTCTGCATTCGAAACAGCAATGTGAAAAAAAGCTGATTGAATCTCGAAAACGCGATTGACAGAGTGAGGCCTACCCCTTAGATCGGTCCTCGTCGCCCAGATGGCGGAATTGGTAGACGCACCAGCTTCAGGTGCTGGCGCTCGCAAGGGCGTGGAGGTTCGAGTCCTCTTCTGGGCACCATTTCCAAGTCTTCAGACCACTACCAAGGTCCAGAAGCACCCCAAAAAGCCCGCTTGCGCGGGCTTTTTTGTTGCCCAAGTTTCCGCTGACAGTTTCCTTTCACCAAGAGCGTAACAACTTTATCAACAGGCACAAAACGACCTGTGAGCACCGCTTCTTGAATATGAATGAAACCGAAAATCAACGGTTTCAAACTAGACCGGGCACAGGTGGATAGGCTTAAATCACTGCCATGTCGGGCTGATGGAAACGGGGGTGTCTTCGATCAAAAGACACGCGCCGTCTCTATCCTTTTCTCTCGCATTTCAAGCTTTCCGGCTTCCTGCTCAACGAGCAAGTTTCCTGAACGTTTGAGTTCGAAATCCAAAGAAAATGAACGACATGAAGAAGCAAGCACTCTCGCTCATCGCCGTGGTGGCAATTGCTCTGGCAGCATCGGGATGTCAGTCGACAGACCGTAAGGATCGTGATTGGGCAATAACAAATCGGACGCACCAAGCCGTTCCGCCCCTTCGCATTCTGCGTAACAGCTTGTCCTGCCGTACTATTGGGAAATTGAACCCTGAAAAAGAAAAAGGCCGGGCAATTAGCCGGCCTTTTTGCGCTATCGTCAGTGCTGGTACATCCGCAGTCACGACAACAGCTATGGCCCTATAGTGAGCAGGATTGGTTAATAAATAGTTAACCGACTATCGCTTCATTGCCCCACAATGCTTTGGGCCTTGCCACATGCGAGAACTCCGCGCATCCTTCGTCTGCGCAATGCGATTTGAAGGACAAATCAGATGGATCAACCTGCCTACGATCTTGAGTTTGGGGAGATAATCCGCTGGCTTAGGCAACATGGTCTCATTCTGCAATCAGACCTCGAAGGGAATACTGAACTCTCAACGCGTGCGGAACGGATCGGTCGTAAACGTCGTCGTGAGGCTGAGCAGACAAACGAATGAAGCATTGAGCCAAAAGTGCGAAACAGCTTTGCGTGAGGCCAATGCATAAAAATAAACAGTGAGACGCGGCCAACGATTCAATCTTAACTGGAGCCGCTCCAATTGGATCAAAAAGCTTAATAACCAGAACAATATCAGCCTGAGATAAAGCAAGAGGGGGAGAAAAATGCGTCGCAAAGGCTTGCTCGATTTCGGAAGAAATGGCCTGTTTTACCGGCTGTTTCTGGTAAGCGCGATTTGCGCCGTGTTAAGCAGCGTGCTGAGCCAGAATGGGGAAATACCCTTCTGGCGTTGGCTACATTATCTGACCAAGCCCACCGCAACATTACTGCTGCTTTGTGCGATCTGCTGCGCTCCGCGCCTCATCTCAAAAAGCTATGGATTTGCAATCGCGCTAGGGTTGGCCTTTGCCGCCGCTGGTGATTTCTTTTTGATGCTGCCAGGCGATTATTTTTTGGTCGGGCTGATCTGTTTCCTCATCACCCACTGCATTTACATTTATGCATTGTGTCGCAAGACGCGCTTTGCTGAAAACAAACTCGTTTTCCTGATTTTCGCCGTCCTCGCAATTGCAATTATCGCAGGCCTGTGGACTTCTCTGCCGTCGGCAATGAAAGTTCCGGTTGTCATTTATGCAACCGCAATTGGCGTGATGGCCGCGCAGGCCGTTAGTCGTGCACTTTCAGACAAACTCTCACCCACCTTGCGCTATAGCGCGACACTAGCGGCTGCGGGTGGTCTGTTCTTCATGGTAAGCGACACGCTGCTCGCCTTTAACCGTTTCTATACATCAATCCCCCTCGCCGGGCTTTGGGTGCTCAGCACCTATTATGTGGCACAATTCCTTTTTGCACGCTCAACGGAGAACTTTGCCTATGAGCGCTGATCAAGCCGTTTCATCACAGCAAACATTGCAAACGACTTTCCAGCACCTGCGGCAAAACTGGATCGATCATCGCCCACCTTTTGAACAGCGCATTGATGACCTGCGTCGCCTGCGTAAGCTGCTTCATGAACGTCTCGATGATATGGCAAAAGCCATCAATGCGGATTTCGGAAACCGTTCGGTTCATGAAACGCTGTTGGGTGAAGCAAGCGTCGTGTTCGCCGAGATTGACCACACACTTCATCACCTCAAGCGATGGATGAAACCACAGCATCGCAAGGCTGGCTGGAAACTCTGGCCAGCAAAAGCAGAACTGCGCTTTGTGCCTCTTGGCGTGGTTGGTATCATTTCGCCGTGGAATTATCCGGTCAATCTTGCACTCGCGCCCCTTGTGGCGGCAATAGCTGCGGGAAACCACGTGTTCCTGAAACCCTCAGAGCACACGCCACATACGTCCGAATTCCTGCAAAAACTGATTGCCGACGCTTTTCCGGAAAATCGGGCAACGGTCATTCTTGGTGACGCTGGTCTTTCAGCAGAGTTTTCCGCCCTGCCCTTCGATCACCTGTTCTTCACAGGATCGACGGCTGTCGGTCGCAAGATCATGAAAGCAGCTGCAGAAAACCTCACACCCGTAACGCTGGAGCTGGGTGGCAAATCGCCCGCAATCATCAGCGATCACAGCAACCTTAAACGTGCGGCCAGCTCTATCGCAACGGGCAAATACTTCAATGCAGGTCAAACCTGCATTGCTCCCGATTACGTACTGATCCATCAAAGCAAACGCGATGCATTCATTGCTTTGCTACGAGAAGAAACACAGAAGCGTTATAATGGCGCATCGGCAGAAAACGACCGCACGACTATCATCAATGATATGCAATATGCGCGTCTTTCCAATCTGTTGCATGACGCGGAAGATAAAAGCGAAGCCATCATCCCGCTTCTGAATGCCTCTGCCGCTGCAAGCCATCCACGCCTGATGACACCAACCGCAATCCTTGAGCCAGCGCCGACCAGCGCAATCATGAGCGAAGAGATTTTTGGCCCCTTGTTGCCGATCATCAGCTATCGATCAATTGATGAGGCAATCGCTTATGTTTTGGGGCAGGAGCGACCACTGGCGCTTTATTGCTTCAGCGACAATACCGCTGAAATCGACACTGTGCTTTCTCATGTCGTTGCAGGCGGTGTCTGTATCAATGACACCCTCTACCATTTCGCCTGTGGGGATTTACCTTTTGGTGGCGTGGGCCATAGCGGCATAGGACACTATCACGGCAAAGACGGCTTCCTCACCTTTTCCAAGGCTATGCCGGTTCTGACGAAATATACGCCTGCATCAACGGACATGATCAAGCCGCCTTATACCGGGCTTGTCGACCGGATTGTCCGCTTCATCACACGATAGACCAAGTGGAAAAACAAACTTCTCAGCAATCTGTGATCCGCAAATACTGTTCAAACTGCAAAATGCCCTATTTATATGGGTATCCAGACAGTTCTAGAGCATGCCTCCCAAAGCGGGAACCGATTTTGGGATAAAGACATGCGTAAAAACAAATAGATAGAGCATTTCTAACGATTCATCTTAGATAGGAAATGCTCTAGCTAACCACATGGGGCAGCAAGCGGGTGCAGAAGAAAAAAGACCCAGGTCGAATTTCCAAAAAGATACTGACGGCCATCCGGAATCGACCGGGTTTCAGGCCGCTTCACACCAACGTCACTGAAGGCGATATCGTTATTGCGTCCTATAACGTGCACAAGTGCATTGGTGTCGACAAGATCTTCGACCCTCAGCGCACTGCCGATGTCATCAGTGAAATCGACGCAGACGTGATTGCCTTGCAAGAGGCAGACAAGCGCTTTGGCGAGCGTTCCGGTCTGCTTGATCTTGGCCTGCTCGAAAAACGCCACGGCCTCGTCCCAGTACCAATTACCTCAACCATGCCGAAAGGCCATGGCTGGCATGGCAACGTGCTGCTGTTTCGCGAAGGCGTGGTCCGCAATGTCCGTCAACTGTCGCTTCCAGGTGTAGAACCGCGTGGAGCGCTCGTCGCGGACCTGCAATTTGCATCAGGCCCCTTGCGAGTCATTGCCGCCCATCTCGGGCTTTTGAAACGCTCACGCGAACAGCAGGCAGAAAGCATTCTTTCAGCCCTGCAGGAAGCCGATACATTACCGACACTATTGATCGGTGATCTCAATGAATGGCGCGTTGGCAAGCGTTCGTCGCTGGCCTCGCTCATGCCAATGTTCAACCATGTGGCGACGGCAGTACCAAGCTTTCCCTCGCGCTTTCCGGTGTTTGCGCTCGATCGGGTTCTCGGTACGCCACATAATCTGGTAACAGCTGTTGAAGTCCATAATACGCCACTGGCGCGCACGGCCTCTGACCATCTGCCAATCAAGGCGCATCTTGATCTCAAGACAGCCGCGCAGCTTCTGGAAGAGTTCAACCCTTCTCTATTGACGAGTAACTCGAGTTCGGACGGCTAGTGGTCTGATTCCGACATTTGCATCCCTCGGATACAGGCATCGGACAAATGTCGGAATCAGACCACTAGCAAGTTTAAGAACCTAGTGGATTTTTCAAATTTGACGTTTGAAACAGCATGTGTGTCAGTTGAGATTCAAACGTCAAATTCAATCCACTAGAGCAGTCCGGTTAGGATTGAACTTTGGAACCGCTCCAGAGCACATCGCCCAAAAGTGGGAGCCGGTTATTGGATAAAACATGCGTAAAACAAATAGTGAGACGCATGTCTAACGATTCATCTTAAACAGGAAATACTCTAGAGATAAGGCGAGCCGAGCCAGATAATCCGGTCAATGAGGCGCTCATAGAAGGGGCGGGTTTTGAGCCGTGTCAGGTTCACTTCACGGCTCACATCAATCACCTTGCCGATACGTTCTTCCACCTGCAGCGCGATATCGCGATCAAGTATTTCCATGTCGACCTCGAAGTTCAGTCGCAAGGAACGCGCGTCGAGATTGGACGAGCCGACATAGGACCATGCGCCGTCAATCGTCATCAGCTTGGAATGATTGAAGGCGCCGCCCGCCCGCCATATACGGCAACCACCCTTAAGCAGCTGATCGAACTGCGCTCGCATGGCGCGATCCACGAGTTTCAGGTTATTAACGCCAGGAACAACCACATCCACCGACACACCGCGCCGCGCCGCAGTGACCAGCGCACTGATGAGTTCACGATCTGGCAGAAGATAGGGCGACATAATCAGGATATGCTCCTGAGCAATCGAAAATGCGCCCATCATCATGCGGTGATTGGTTTCAATGTTCTTGTCCGGTCCTGAACCAACCACACGGATCAGCTTACCTGTGCCAGGTGGATCCTTTGGTGCAGCAATGCTCCAGGCGTCGCCCGTCAGCAATTCACCAGTCGCAAAGCGCCAGTCCTCGGATGCAACATGGAAAAGATCGGCGATTGCCGGGCCTTCAACGCGAAAATGCGTGTCAAACGCAACCGCATCACCCGCAATGGCTTTCACAAAGCCAGCACGGATATTCATGCCGCCCGTGAATGCCAGCTTGCCATCGACAATCAGAATTTTACGGTGCGTGCGCAAATTGGCATAAGGCAAACGTAGTCCCATGATGATGTTGCCATTGAACACATCAACAGAAATGTCTTTTTCTTTCAGCAAGTTGACAATGCTTGGAATGGAATAACGCGCGCCGACCGCATCCACGAGAACCCGCACTTCCACACCGCGTTTGACCGCCTCACCCAAGGCATCGGCAAACTGCTCGCCAATGGCGTCGCGGTCAAAAATATAAGTCTCCAGCATGATGCTGCGCTCGGCCTTACGGATGGCTTCGAGCATTTCGGCATAGGCTTCGTCGCCGGTCTCCAGCATCCTGATGTTGTTGCCGCTCGTGAAATCATAAAGGCTGACAGTGTCGCCAAGGATTTTCATTGCTCCGAACTGCCGACCAAAAGCAGCGCGCACAAGATCATTCGTCGTATCAAAATGCGAGAGATGGTAAAGCGCAATATTCCCCATATTGTCGCGCTGATGGCCGAGCGTGCTGCGTCGGATGCGATTTACACCCGCCAGCGCATAGACCACCGCTCCAACGATTGGGGAAAGTACGATGACGCCGACCCAGCCAAGTGCCGTTCGCACCTCATCTTTAGTCATCGTCGCGTGAATAGCTGCTATCGCTCCGAGAACGATCGACAGGACCGCCAGAATATGTGGCCAATAGTGTGAAACCAGATCAAACATCGGACCGACTTTAGAGCATTTCCGGCAAAACTGCGAAGCGGTTTTGCGTGGGATAATGCATAAAAACAAACAATTAGAGCGGTTCGAAAGATTCACTCTTAACGGAATCCGCTCGAGCCAAACAAGTTATTACAGCAAAGACATATCGTGTTCCTGACTTTACTCCAACAGGAGATTTGTCACCCTTTTAGGGAGCGATTCACATCTCTGGCTAAATCTGCTGATTGCCTTATATTGTTGATCGGGAATGCAAATTGAGGGACATCTTATGGCAACTGCACAGAATGACTTTAATCGCTCTACCCTTCCAGCCGAAGTTTCAGCCAAGTGGGGCTGGTTCATCGCACTCGGCGTCGCACTTCTGATCCTTGGCGGCATCGCTCTCGGCAATCTCGTGCTGGCGACAGTCGTTTCGGTCTACTATGTGGGCATCATGATGCTGGTTGCAGGCGTCATCGAAATCATCCACGCCTTTGGTGTGAAAACATGGGGCGGCTTCTTCTTCTGGCTCCTCAGTGGTCTGCTTTATGCGGCCGCAGGCATCGTGGCTTTCGTCAATCCGATTCTGGCTGCTGGCGTTCTGACCTTCCTACTGGCGGCAGCACTTCTGGGCGCGGGCGCATTCCGCATCTGGTTAGGCTTTAAGTCTAAACCCGCAGCCGGTTGGGGCTGGATTGTAGCAGCGGGCATTATCACGGTTTTGGCGGGTCTCGTCATTGCACTGCAATGGCCGGTCAATAGCCTGTTTATCCTTGGCCTGTTTCTGGCTATCGATCTTATTTTCCAGGGTTGGTCGTTCATCGCTTTCGGCCTTGGTATTAAGAGCCGATAAAGGACCTTAAAAGCGGCGTGCTACACGCCGCTTTTTCATTTCAACTCGACCTTTTGACTAATGACTGCTAGATGCTGCGCAACATCTTCGCGGCGCGTGTTTTTGCGCAGCCCATCACTTCGCAATTACGAGTTTCTTTATATGCCCGCTCAAGACCATCCAGTTTCCAAGCGCCGCACATTCGCGATCATCGCGCACCCGGACGCCGGTAAGACCACGCTCACCGAAAAATTGCTGCTGTTTGGCGGCGCTATTCAGCTTGCCGGTGAAGTGAAGGCCAAGAAAGACCGCATCCAGACCCGTTCGGACTGGATGAACATCGAACGCGATCGCGGTATCTCCGTCGTCACCTCCGTGATGACGTTTGAGTACAAGGATTGCATCTTCAACCTGCTCGATACGCCCGGCCACGAAGACTTTGCCGACGACACCTATCGCACGCTGACCGCAGTCGATAGCGCGGTCATGGTGATTGATGCCGCCAAGGGTATCGAACCACGTACGTTGAAGCTCTTCGAAGTGTGTCGTATGCGCGATATTCCTATCGTGACCTTCATCAACAAGATGGACCGTGAAGCGCGCGACCCGCTCGAAATTCTTGATGAGATCGAAGAGAAGCTGGCGCTCGATACCGCCCCAATCACCTGGCCAATCGGTTCGGGTAAAAGCTTTGCTGGCACCTACGATCTGCACAACAACACTGTGCGTCAAAAAGATGCCGAAGAGCAGCCAACCAAGGTTAGTGGACCAGAGGAAGCAGCCAAGCTTCTGCCGGAAAATGAACGTCAGGCGTGGATCGACAGCCTCGAACTGGCGCAGGGTGTTTGTCGCCCGTTCGATCTCGAATCCTTCCGCGAAGGTCATATGACGCCGGTTTATTTCGGCTCGGCACTAAAAAATTATGGCGTGCGCGATCTAATCGAAGCCTTCTGCGATTTCGGCCCTTCCCCGCGTGACCAGCAGGCCGATAGCCGCATGGTGGGTGCGACCGAAGCAAAAATGACGGGCTTCGTGTTCAAGATTCAGGCCAATATGGACCCTAACCACCGCGACCGTATCGCATTCCTGCGCGTTTGCTCCGGCACGCTTTCACGCGGGATGAAGGCCAAGCTGGTACGCACCGGCAAGCCGATGAGCCTTTCGGCACCGCAATTCTTCTTTGCCCGTTCGCGCCAGATTGCGGACGAAGCTTTTGCAGGCGATGTGGTCGGCATTCCCAACCACGGCACCTTACGCATTGGCGATACGCTGACCGAGGGCGAGGACATTCTGTTCCGCGGCGTACCGAACTTTGCGCCAGAAATCCTGCGTCGTGTGCGTCTTGATGATGCCATGAAGGCCAAGAAGCTGCGTGAAGCACTTCAGCAGATGGCGGAAGAAGGCGTCGTCCAGCTTTTCGTACCAGACGATGGTTCTCCAGCAATCGTCGGCGTTGTCGGTGCGCTTCAGATCGACGTTCTGACCGAACGCCTCAAGATCGAATATTCGCTGCCGGTCGGATTTGAAATGTCGCGCTTCTCGATTTGTCGATGGATCACGGCAGACGATCCGGCGGAACTGGATCGCTTCATTGCATCCCATCGCGCAGATATCGCACACGATCTTGACAATGATCCGGTATTCCTCGCGCAGAATGGTTTCTCGCTGAATTATGAAGCTGAGCGCTGGAAGGCGATCCGCTTTGCCACAATCAAAGATTATCAGGTGCGCGATAACGCCTGACGTCATGGTGAGTTATGATCGATCCTGTTTTGGTTGCCCTAAGCCTGCCTAATGTACTCACGCAGTATCTGGTAGATTATCGCAGCCAACAGGACGAACTGGGGCGTTCAACGGCCACAGTTCTGTTCCTCAACCACCCTGAAAAAGAACCGCTGGTTCTGAAGATCGAGCCGACAAGCCCCGTTGGTGAACTGGCTGATGAAGCAGCCCGACTTGAGTGGCTTGCCAGTCAGCAAATCATTTGTCCAAGCATCGTTTGCTTTGAGCAGGAGCAAGATCGTAGTTTTCTCCTGATGACGCGGCTTCCCGGCGCGGACCTTGCGTCTTGCGTTGGAAACCTCCCACCCGAGCGCATCGTCGAAATTCTCGCCAAAGCACTAAAGCGGATGCACGCGAGTGATCCGGCGTCATGTCCATTTGATCATCGGCTCGACATCCGTATCGAAGATGCCCGCAAGCGGGTGATTGCGGGCGCTGTCGATGAAGACGACTTTGATGATGACCGTGCAGGGCAATCTGCCAAGGACTTGTTTGTAGAACTTTGCAGCCTCAAACCCGCATGTGAGGATATTGTTGTTACCCATGGCGACGCTTGTCTGCCCAACTTCATGGCAGACGGTGATGTTTTCGCCGGCTACATCGACTGTGGCCGACTAGGCCTTGCCGATCGCCATCAGGATCTGGCACTTGCCTGCTGGAGCATACATTATAATCTTGGCGAGCAATGGATTAAGCCATTCCTCGACATCTATGATGGTCCGGCAATAGACGAAACAAAGATCACCTTTTATCGTCTGTTGGATGAGTTCTTTTAGACGGCCAGCCTCACGTTCCCGACGAGACGTTTGGGATGGGCTCTAATGCCCAGTCTCGGCCCGTTCACCAATTTTCAGATGGTGCAACTTCTGCGGATTGCGGATCAGATAAATCCCCCGGATCAGTCCATCCTCAATTTCCAAAGCTGCCACTTGCGGCAAGCCATCCGCTTCCAGACTCATATGACCCGGCAGTCCGTCAAACAGTGCAAAATGACGAATGGCTGGCACAAGACCGTCGGCCTTGCGAGCGATGCCGTCATAGAAACGCATGATCTTCTCGCGACCGAAAATCGGGTTGAGCGCTGCATTACGAATACCGCCACCATCCGAATACATCACGACATCTTCCGCTAACAGGCTCTGCAGCGTTGTCATGTCGCCGCTGCGGGAAGCCTGAAAGAAAGCCTCTGCAATTGTTCGGCCACGATCTTCCGCCACAGCATAACGTGGGCGACCGCTGCGTACATGGTCGCGCGCACGGCTCGCAAGCTGCCGACATGCCGCCGCGTCGCGATCAAGCACCCGCCCCACTTCATCAAAGCCGACATCGAAAACATCATGCAGAAGAAACGCCGCACGCTCCAGTGGCGACAGCCGGTCGAGAGCCAGCATCAGCGTCAATGTAATATCGTCGCTGCGATCTTCTTCTTCCTCGACAAGCGGCTCTGGCAGCCAGGTGCCCGGATAAGTTTCGCGACGCACGCGAGCCGATTTGAGATGATCCAGCGCAAGACGGCTCGTCACCTGTACCAACCAACCTTCGGGCTCGCGGATTGCTTTCCGATCGGCAGCGCTCCAGCGTAACCATGCATCCTGCACAATATCTTCGGCTTCGGCGTGCGTGCCGACCATGCGATAGGCGATGCGGGTGAGACGAGGCCGTAAGGCCTCGAACACATCCGCATCTTTCATTTGTGGCTCAAGCGGCTGCTGCATCAGACTTGACCGGGTGCACAAGACGCAAACCAACCGCGATGCGGTTCCACGCGTTGATGGTGGTGATCAGCATGGTAAGATTCACAATCTCCTCGTCAGTGAAATGCGCTTTCAACGCATCGAAATCCTTGTCAGGTGCACCTGTCCGGGCGAGCAGCGTGAGTGCTTCTGTCCAGGCAAGCGCTGCCCGTTCACGTGCATTATAAAGCGGCGACTCCCGCCATGCAGCAACCAGATAAAGACGTTCTTCAGTTTCACCAGCCTTACGGGCATCGCTCGTATGCATATAAATGCAATAAGCACAGCCATTGATCTGAGAAGCGCGGATTTTCACCAGTTCATAGAGGCTATATTCAAGCCCGCTGGCTGCAACGCGCTTTTCCAGTTCCACCATTGCCTGCATGATTTGCGGGGCGAATGTATAAGGGGCAAGTCTCTGTTCCATGATGTCTTCTCCTTGAAGTTGACGACCGCTTTTGTCGTTCATCATCAAGACGAGATAGCCCTATGCAATTGTGACATGCTGCGTAAAAAAATCAGCGCTTTGTTTCAAGAAGTGCGCCCGCAATCTTTTCTGCAAGCTTTTCAGCGACTTGTTCCTTGCTCATTTCCGGCCATTCTTCGATACCGGTGCGGCTCAGAATGCGTACCCGATTGCGATCCCCACCCATCACATCGCCAGAAACGTCATTGGCAACGATCCAGTCCGCACCTTTCTTTTCCAGCTTGCGTCCGGCATTGGCGAGCACATCCTGTGTTTCCGCCGCAAAGCCAACCACAAGACCGGGACGTTTGGCACTATGACCAACACCTGCCAGAATATCCGGGTTCTCGACCATGCTAAGCGTCGGCGCACTTTCACCGGGCTGCTTCTTAATCTTCTGATCTGCCGCATTGGCCGTCCGCCAATCAGCAACCGCTGCCACCATCACGGCAGCATCAGCAGGAAAATGGCTTTCCACTGCTGCCTGCATTTCACGCGCTGTTTCAACATGGATGACTTTGACGCCTTGCGGATCAGGGATCGTAACGGGCCCCGAAACCAGATGCACCGTGGCACCCAATTTCGCGAGCGCGGCGGCAATGGCATGCCCTTGCTTGCCAGACGAACGATTGGCGATATAGCGCACCGGATCAATCGGCTCATGCGTCGGGCCCGACGTCATGACAATTGTCTTGCCCGAAAGCGGTTTTGCCCGTGGCGCAAGCAGAGTTTCAACAGCTGCAACAATAGCCAGTGGCTCGCTCATGCGGCCAGTGCCAGCCTCACCACTTTCCGCCATCTCACCTTTTTCAGGACCAATGAACCGCACGCCATCATTGACCAGGGTTAGGCGATTGCGCTTTGTTGCCGGATTTTCCCACATGGCCGGGTTCATCGCTGGCGCAACCAGCACCGGAATTTTTCGCGCAAGCAGCACGGCACTTGCCAGATCATCCGCCAAACCATGCGCCATCTTGGCCATAAGATCAGCAGTTACAGGCGCGACAACGATCAGATCGGCATCCCGTGCGAGCCGAATATGCCCGACGTCCTGCTCGTCCTCACGTGAAAACAGATCAGTGAACACATGATCGGCGGACACCGCACCAATGGTTAACGGCGTTACAAATTGCTGTGCAGCTGATGTCATCAAAGGGCGCACATGCGCGCCGCGTTCACGTAGGCGGCGAATGAGATCAGGCGCCTTATAAGCGGCAATCCCGCCGCCAATAATGAGAAGAATACGTTTGCCCTGCAATGTGCCCGCGGCCGGAACAGAAGCTGGCGTGACAGCGCTCACTCCGTCAACCCCGCCAAGCAGAAGACGGGCTTCCTCTTCCATCGACCTCCCGTTTTGCGCTGCGCGAACGCGCAGCCTTTCTTTAGCGGCATCGTCAAGATTGCGGATTGTAATACTGGCCATTTGATTGCACCGGTCTAATGCTGATGCAATCAATGAAATCACTGTTTTGCTGATTAATCAACAATGCGTTGAATTAAAGCTCGATATAGAGCTTAATCGCTATCGCTGCGAGCGAAATTGCAATCACAATCTGTGCGATCCGACCCCAGCGCGAATGCCGTGCTTCGGCGCGTCCGATGGCTTCAGCTGTAGCCTCATCAAAGCGCAGACCGTTGAGCGCCATCTCATCAAGCGCCACCGATGCACGCTCGACACGCGCCACCAGTTCAGGTGTTTTGCGGGTGAAATGCAGCAGTGCATAAGCGCTGTCTTTTGCATCAAGCAACATGCCCTGCGGCCCGAGATTCTTACGAATCCAATCCCCAACCACCGGTTCGGCTGCCTTCCACATATTGAAATGCGGATCGAGCGTACGCGAAACACCTTCCACCACAACCATTGTCTTCTGAAGCATCAGAAGTTCTGGCCGCGTTTCCATGTCGAAAAGCTCGGTCACTTCAAATAGCAGCGTCAGCAGCTTGGCCATGGAAATGGTTTCAGCTGGCTGACCGTGGATCGGCTCGCCAATGGCCCGGATTGCCTGTGCAAAGCTCGCCACATCATGTGTGTGCGGCACGTAACCAGCTTCAAAATGCACTTCCGCCACACGCATATAGTCTCGCGTGATGAAGCCATAGAGAATTTCAGCGAGGAACCGCCGCTGCTGCTTGTTGAGCCGCCCGGTAATGCCAAAATCGACCGCAACAATCATGCCTTGCGGATCAACGAACAGATTACCCGGATGCATGTCGGCATGGAAAAAACCGTCGCGCAACGTATGACGCAGGAAGGACTGGATCAGCGTTTCGGCGATCTTTTTGAGGTCGAACCCTGAAGCACTTAGTGCTTCCACGTCCGACATTTTGATGCCGTCGATCCATTCAAGCGTCAGGACATCACGCCCGGTACGTTCCCAATCGACATTGGGAACACGAAAGCCTGTATCATCTTTAATATTCTCGGCGATTTCGGAAAGTGCTGCCGCCTCAAGCCGCAGATCCATCTCGATACGCGTGGTCTGATGCAGCGTTTTCACCATCTCGACGGGACGCAAACGCCGCGTAAAAGGAACATGGCGCTCCTGCATACGGGCGACCATGAAGAAGCTCTCCAGATCGCGTGCAAAGCGTTGGCGCACGCCAGGGCGGATGACCTTGACCGCAACCTTGTGTGGCGCGCCATCCTTCATCACATAAGCCGGATGCACCTGAGCCATCGATGCTGCCGCAATCGGCGCGTCAAAGCTCACAAATAGATCATCGATCTTGCGGCCAAGAGAATTCTCGACTGCCGCAACTGCTTCAACCTGCGGGAAGAAATCGAGCCGGTCCTGCAGCAGTTCAAGATCAGCCGCCACATCCTTCCCGACAATATCGGGACGCGTTGCCAGAAACTGGCCAAGCTTCACATAAGACGGGCCAAGCTTGTTCATCGCACGCGAAATACGCTCGGAACGAGCGGTATTTTTCGCACGTTTGCGCGCAAGCAGCTTGGCAACCTTATGCCCCAGAGCAGGCAATCCAGCCGCATCATCGACAGGCAGTGAACTCAAAACGCCTTCGCGCGCCATAATCCAGCCAGCACGCATCAACCGTAGGGCCGCAGAAATATTGCTCATATCGGACTCAGAGCTTCCAGCCGGAATGAAGTGCTGCGATACCGCCCGTGAAATTGCGATAGCTTACCCGCTCGAAACCCGCATCGCGGATCATGCGTGCAAAGTCTTCCTGCTTTGGGAACTTGCGGATAGATTCCACCAGATAGCTGTAGGAATCGGCATCACCCGTGATCATCTTGCCAATCTGCGGGATAGCCTTAAACGACCACTGATCGTAAACCTTGTCGAGAAGCGGGAGTTCGACCTCGGAGAATTCGAGACACATGAAACGGCCGCCCGGTTTCAACACCCGATAGGCCTCAGACAACGCCTTATCGATATGTGGGACGTTACGGATGCCGAATGAAATCGTGTAGGCATCGAAACTTGCATCTTCAAACGGCAGCTCTTCTGCACTGGCTTCAACAAATTCGAGGTTTTCAGCAAGCCCCTTCTTGATCGCGCGCTCACGACCCACACCAAGCATGGAGCCATTGATATCGAGGATGGTGACATGCGCCTGACGACCAGAAGCTTCAACAATACGGAATGCGATATCACCCGTACCACCTGCAACATCAAGCGAAGTCCAACCCGGGCGCTTGGACGGTGCCAGCCAGCCGATCATCGCATCTTTCCAGACGCGATGCAGCCCACCGGACATGAGATCGTTCATCACATCGTAACGCTTGGCAACCTTATGGAAAACGTCGTTGACCAGCCCTTGCTTGGCATCTTCATCGACCGCTTTGAAGCCGAATGAATGCTCCATGCCACCTTGCGCGCCCACGCGGTCCGCATTGCCGTTCTGCTGGCTCATAACTCATCCTGCCGGTTCATGTGCGAAACGAAGACGATCTCCGTTTTCCGTTTGCTTGATGCATATAAAGCTTGTACCGGACGATACAA
>Ga0308157_10002946_pt1 | contig 26151 bp, 26 predicted proteins | sample PhyBR1_FD_201035 | JGI IMG/M metagenome (GOLD analysis project Ga0308157, IMG submission 201035) | Phyllosphere microbial communities from UC Gill Tract Community Farm, Albany, California, United States - DLSLB.R1 | ecosystem: Host-associated > Plants > Phyllosphere > Unclassified | place: USA...
CGCCCGATCCTAATAGTAAAATATTCATATTGTGTGTGTTGTAATTTATTGCAAAATTAAGATTTAAAACTGATTAATACGCCTTTTTCTCGCCCTTGATTGCATTTTTAACGGTTAGGTAAATAATTTTTAAATCGAGCAGCAACGACCAGCTTTCCATGTAAAAAATATCGTATTTAATTCGATTGATGATATCGGTATCGTTTTCAATTTCCCCTCTATAACCATGTGTTTGCGCCATTCCAGTAATTCCTGGTTTTATAAAGTGTCGTGCCTTGAACTTATTGACTTTTACGGCGTATTTTTCAGTAAAATTCAACATGTGTGGACGCGGACCTACAACGGACATAGTTCCAACAAAAACATTAAAGAACTGTGGCATTTCATCGATACTTGTTCTGCGGATAAACGCGCCAATCTTTGTTATTCGAGGATCATTCTTTACGGCTTCATCAATATCTGCATTCTCGTTAACAAACATTGAACGGAATTTATAACAGTTAAACTCTTCATAATCCAATCCATTGCGTTTTTGTTTAAAGAAAATCGGTCCTTTAGATTCAAATCTTATTAAAATAGCAATCAACGGAGTTAACCACGACATGATTAAAATGATGACAAGTGATGAAAAAACGATATCGAAAAGTCTTTTAATAAAATAATTTAACGGATCATTCAATGGTGTTGTTCTTGATGCCATTACAGGAATCACACCATAATAATCGACTTTTAAATTGGCAGAAAGCAGATCTTTGCGTGATGGCAAAAACTTTAAAAGCTTTAGATTATTATCAACATAATCAATAAAAACAGTTACTTGTTTGGTGTTTGCTTTTTCTAAACTAAGATAAATTTCATCGATATCATTTTCAACGCAAAACGTAATTACATCAGCCGGAGAAGTATCGACCAAAGAAAAACTGCCGAATAATTTGTATCCGTAATCATCGTTTTCGGTTACAAATTTTATAAAATTGTCTGTCAAATCATCATGACCAACAATAACAATTCTACGTAAATTTCCCTTATAGTATTTTCTGAACAATTTAAGCAACCAAAAAACAAGGTACTTTGCCAAAACAATAACAATTGCAGTGCATAGTAGATAATATCCAACTACATCATACTCTTTTGTTAATGAAAACAGCCCGTTTAAGGCAAACATATTTAAAGCGAATAAAAAATACTGTTTGATTGTTTTCTGGGCAATCTGAATGAGTTTTGTAAAACGATAAACCTGATAAAATTTAGTGGTTATTGATATTACAATCCAAGAAAATGCAAGATAAAAGTAAAAATAAGTTACCTGAAAACTATCGGGTAATAGCCAAATACCAAAAATTACCAAAACTATTAAATCAAAAGTTATGGTAATGGGTCTTAAATACTTGGAATATCTACCTATTTTGCGTTGCACTAATAAATGTATTTAGAAAAATCTTTGTGTTCTTCTTTTTGTAACTCTTCTGTCGATAAGGTTTTGAAATAATCGAACGTTTTCTGCAAACCTGATTTACGGTCGGTTTTTGCTTCCCAATTTAATATTTTTTTTGCTAACGAAATATCGGGTTGACGTTGTAACGGATCATTTTCTGGTAACGGTTTGTAAACTATTTTTTGGTCGGTTCCGGTTAGCTGAATAATTTCTTTTGCAAAATCGTTAATCGTGATTTCATCAGGATTTCCAATATTCACAGGCAAATGATAATCGCTCATTAACAATCTAAAAATCCCTTCGATCTGATCATCAACATAACAAAAAGAACGCGTTTGGTTTCCATCGCCAAAAATGGTTAAGTCTTCGCCACGTAAAGCCTGCCCCATAAATGCCGGAATTACGCGACCATCGTTCAAACGCATTCTTGGTCCGTAGGTGTTAAAAATACGAACGATACGCGTTTCCAAACCATGAAAATTATGATATGCCATAGTTAACGATTCTTGAAAACGCTTGGCTTCATCGTACACTCCGCGCGGACCAATCGTGTTTACGTTTCCATAATAATCTTCGATTTGTGGATGAATTAACGGATCGCCATAAACTTCGGATGTTGACGCAATTAAAATTCGGGCATTTTTGGCTTTTGCCAATCCTAAAAGATTGTGCGTACCTAACGATCCTACTTTTAATGTCTGTATGGGAATTTTTAAATAATCGATCGGACTTGCCGGTGATGCAAAGTGCAGAATGTAATCTAAATTTCCGGGTACATGTACAAACTTGGTTACATCATGATGACAAAACTCAAAATGCTCATTTTTAAACAAATGTGCAATGTTTTTTAAATCACCAGTAATTAAGTTATCCATTCCAATAACATAAAAACCTTCGTTTATAAAGCGATCACATAAATGTGATCCCAAAAAACCTGCAGCGCCTGTAATTAATACCCGTTTCATTTGTGAAAATTTTGTTAAGCAAAAGTACGGTTTAAAACTAAAAATATATAATTATTTTAAATGTAAGTTTATAAACTGTAAAATATTCTCATGGAATTTTTTTTCCGAAAACTGTTGTGCATGCTCATGTATTTCATTATAGTTCCAATTAATGTTTTCAAATTTTTCTATACATTCGTTTAAAGATTCGGAATTTTGTTCTGTAAAAAATACACCTGACTTATTATCGTTAACGGTTTCTATTATTCCTCCTTTTTTATAACAAATAACAGGCGTTCCGCAAGATTGTGCTTCAATAGCTGCAATACCAAAACCCTCAACCCCCATTTGTATAAAAGCTTTGGCATTTTGAAGATAGTTTGACAAAACATCAACATTTTGAAATCCCAAAAATTCAATATTTGGAGAAATTGCAATGCTCTTCAAATGTTTTAACTCTTCACCATCGCCAATTACAATTAATCGCTTTTTATTAATATTAAATGCTTCAATTACTAAATCAAAACGCTTTATGGTTGCCATTCTACCTGCAATTACATAAAAATCTTGTTTCACCTCTTTTAATGGGAAAGCTTGCAAATTAACAGGCGGATAAATTACTGCTGATTCACGTTTATAATTTACTTTTACCCAATTCTGTACAAATTTAGAATTACAGATAATGAAATCGGGATTTTGAGCATCATTATAATCCCACTTTCTAAAAACGGGCAAAATCCATTTTACTAACGGATAAATTTTTTTGAAATATAAAGGAGCATCTTGCCAAATATAATTAGAATTGGGTGCCTGAAAATAACTTATATGTATTTGATTTGTATTTGATTTTTTTACACCTTTTGCAACAGAATGAGAACTTGAAATAATTAAGTCTACATCGTTTGAAATTTTAAGTTGCTTTATTGTTTTAAAAAAGAAAGGATATAAAAACCTGAATTTTGATCCGAATTTTTGTAATAAAGTAGTATTAATTTTTTGTTTGTTTGGGAACATCGTATTTAATTCTGACGTATTCATGATGTTTACCAAACAATGAATTTCATCGAAATTTATACTCGCTTCCAATGCCTGAATCACCTTTTCCGCTCCGCCGTATTTATCCAACCAATCAACTACTAATGCTTTTTTCAACCTTGTTTAATTTAAGAATTACAAAAATAGTATTTAACAATGATATGAACACTACACCTATTTGGCGGTCTAAAAGATTTTCTGTTAAAAAACCAATGGAAATAACAATTATAAACGTTTGATATAAAACCGACGAATTTGGATAGAAATAAAACATCGCCAATACAAATAAGATCAACCCGAAAATTCCGAATTTAAGCATTTGATCGAAATACTGATTATGTGTATTGTAGGTTACTTTCGAAAAATCCTCGTATGATTTGTAAGTAAATCCATTATAACAATCATTTAGTTTTTCTTGAACTTTATCGACACCAACTCCCAACACAAAGTGATCTGATATCAAATCGGTGGCGCAATGCCAAATTCCGTAGCGGTAATTTACTTCGTGTGGTTCTTGATCTTTATTTGGCAAAACCAAGTCTTTTTTAACCACTTTTATGTATCGTTCCTTCATAGGTGAAAACCAAAATAAAGTCAACGCACATAAAGTCAATGCAATTAAAACACTCCATTTTACGATTTGTTTTTTGATCGATTTAAAAACAATGAACAATAAACCAATTAAATAGCAAGCCAACGCCATTCGAGCTGAATAAATATAAGCCGATGTTAGCAAAAAGGCAATTATGCAAACACTTAACAGGTTTACTTTTCTGTTGAAAAACATCTTCGAACTCAACCACAAAGAGGCGAAAATTGTCAGTAATCCTAAATAAGGTAAGTGTAATGATGTTGCTTCTGCAAACAAATTCCGAAAAATAGGATGATAAAAATCGTTTTGTTGCCAAGCATTGTTCCAACCAAAATTAAATACTTTAATCCAGCCTAAACTATTCAATATAAAAACGGATATAATGTAAACTGGCCCAAAAGTTTGTAGCAGTTTTTTGGTAACAATGTCTTTGTTCAGAATAAATCCTAAAGGAAAAATTAGAAAAGGCAGACTTTTAGTAATTGATTTTCCTAATTCTTTAAAATTATCTGCAAACGGAAGGTAAAACACATACATTAAGCACAAAAATGCCAATAGTAAAAACGTAAACTTATGTGTTTTTAAAAGCGGAAATGTTTTGTTTTTAAACGCATTTATCAACGCTAAAACAAACCAGATCATCATTAAAATAGAGAAATGGTTCAGTTTTAAAATCGGAAAAAGACCTAACGCACAGGTACTAAAATAAAAAACTTTAGCTAAACGCATTCAATTCAGTTTTTAAAACATCAAGGTAATTATTTCTTTTAAGATATTCTTGCGCGATCAACGTTTTTTCGATACCATTTTGCTGATTGTTTATGACCGATAAAATCTGATTTTTAAATTCAAAAACATCATCGGCATGAAAATACATATCGTGTGTTAAGCCAATTCCTTCGGCACCAACACTTGTACTAACTAACGGAACGCCGTTTATCAATGCATTTACCGATTTTACCTTAACGCCACTGCCATGAAACATTGGGTTTACAAACACCTTTGCCAATTGATAATACTGCTTTAAACAAGGCGCATTTACAACAAAAGTGACCTGTGGCAAATGACTGTACTTTTCTTGAATTTCTTTGTTTTCCTCTTTTAAAGATCCAACAATATAGAAATGATAATCAGGAATTTCGGTTATCAGCAAAGGATGAATATTTTTTAAATACCAGTCTAAACCAAAGGTGTTGTTCTGCATAAAAAGCGATCCCATAAAAACAACATTATTTCCCGCTTTTTCCGTCGGAACAACAATTTCATCGTTAATAGGAAAAGGCATAAAAACACTTTTATTTAAAAGGTTTACAGCAGATAAATCGTCTTTTGAAATGAACCATAATTTATCGGCTTTATCAAAAACCAAGGCAGACAAATGTTTAATTTTAGATGTTTCCAGCTTATAATAAACCTTCTGTTTAAAACTGTTTGAACTTTTGCCTAACATTTTAAAATAATGACTTTCGATATTATGAACGCGAACCACAATATTTTTATAACTGATTGATTTGTTAAGGGTGATTCCCCAGCAAAATTCGCTTTCCAAGATAACCAAATCGTAGGTTTGATTGATTTCGATCGACGCCAAACCTTTCCGACTTAAAAACTGCAAAGGCAAATTACTGAAAAGCTGTTGCAACTGATTTTTACGGCGTGTAAAGAAAAAATGACGCGTGTGTAATGCAATTTCATCGATTTGTTTTTGTGTAGGATTTGCTTTTTCGGTAACCACCAAATCAACTTCGTGCCCTAATAAAGTTAGACCCTTGATTCGTTCCCAAACATCGATAGCTCCGCCAAAAATGGGAGGCGAAGGAATAAATCCACTAACAACAAGTATTTTAAGTAGTTTCTTTGGCTGGTTCGGCATTTTTATAATAATATTCTTGCACAAAATCTAAAAAGGCTAAAAACAGCCAGACTTCATATTTAATGTGATAAGTAATGTAAATAATTCCTGCTAATATAATAAATAGCAAAGGAATTCTTAAGAAATATGTTTCTTGTTTTGCAATTTTAGACAGGTTATAATAACGCTGAATGAAAAATTTATAGAAGAAATACAAGTAAACAATTCCGCCAAATATTAAATTATCAAAAAATTCCGATTTGGTTGATAAAGCTTTTGTAGTAGAAAGGTAAGCTTTAATTTCCTGTAAATTAAATCCATCAAAAACACCTGAGTTCATTGCAGTTTCAATAGACTGTGGATAAAAATTCACAAAACCGCTGTATCCAACGCCAATATATGAATGTATAAAAACATCAATTGCAGCATAAATACTGGTAAAACGTGTTCCGAAAGTTATACTATTGTTAAATTGATCAAACATTACGTCGCGTAAATTTATTACGGCTACAACAAATAATGCCAAGATAAGTCCGGCAAGTATAAAGCTTATTCTGCGTAAATACTTGTGCTTTTTAATGAATTGAAAAGCCAATGGCAAAACACAGATCATTACTAAAACCAAGAAACCTTTTGATTCACTAACAATAACATAACTTATAAAAATTATGACTGATGCTGCTATTGTTAAAACTCTTTTCCATCGATATAAATTTAATTTATAAAGAAAATAAACAGGGAAAAATGTAAGTAAAATTAAGATGGTACCTGTCCAGCTTTCTTCTAATGTCCATAAACGTACACGCCAATACTTTATTGGGTTTGCATGAATGAATGACATAAATGATATAGGTTTTTTTAAAAAATATATTTCAAAAATCAGCCAAACAATTGTAAATAACTGTAAGAGCAGAAGTGCATGAAAAACAACATAGAGCGGATTTTTTAACTGCTTTAAAACAACATATATGAACTGATAAAATACAATACCAACTATTGGATAGACCAACATTTTTAAGGTTTTAATAAGTAAATTCTCATAGAAAACCTCTAAAGAACCGTTGAGTATCTTTATTAGATACAAACATGCAATACTTAAAAAAAACAGGTATATTAAGTAACTGATCCAATAGGAAAGATATTTACTAAATATAATTTTTTTATGTGAAAGAATATAAATCAACATAAAAGGAGAAAAAAACACGACAGGCGAACGCGCAATTTCCCCGAAATTGTTCATTAACGGAGAATCTTGATAAGTTGCCAGAAACAATATCATTAAAAAAAACAAAATGGGAACTATTTGCTTTTTTATTTCCATAGCGTTAAATAAACTTTATCGGTTTTAAAACTAAAATAAGCTACAAGTATATTCCAAAACAAAACAGTAACAGCATAGCTTACTGCTGCACCAACCATGCTAAATTTTGGAATTAAAATTACATTGCTAATTATATTTACAAGAACTGCAAAACCCATTATTTTATGAAAAGTTTGCTGTTTTCCTGTCATATTCATATATATTGGTACCATTCCAAATAACGAAACGATCATTTGTGTTATAATTAATATATTGTACGCTGGCAAAGCTTCGGTATAATTTTCACCAAAAAAACTTAAAAAGAACTTTCCACCCAAAAGCAATACCAATCCAACTACGAAATTTAAGAAAGCAATTGCTTTTGCAGCTTCTTTTAGATTTCTGTCTAATGCTTCAAAATCTTTATTCTCATAATTTACCGCAATTTTTGGTGCATAATTTATATTTACACCAACAATAACCATTGATAAAATAGACATTATTTTCATTGCAATAGCATAGTATGCAGTATAATGTAAATTGAAAAACTGTGCTAAAAGAAAAATATCAATAGTCATTAACAAGTAAGTATAGAAACTACTTATTGCCATTGGATACGATACTTTGAAAATCTCTTTTGATGTTATTCTCGAAATGTGTTCTTCAGAATTTTTATTCATTAAAATCAACAAAACCACAAAAGAAATTACTGACAATAAAATAAACCCATACAAATACCAATCTAACAAAGCATCTACCTTAACAACTTCAAAAATAATTAAAACGGTTCCTGTGATAATTGGAACATATTTAAAAATATTTCGAAACCATTCTGAAAGTGTAACTTTATTATATGCCCTAATAGTTTCGGTATTAAGTATGGTTGTTGAATAAAAAGGCAAAATTAAAAGACACTTTTTTAATACATTAATCAAGTTTTCTTTAATACCAATTGATATTAAGAGTGATTCCGGGATTATAAGACTTACAACAAGAACAGTTACAGAACTAATCCAAATTATTTTCAGCATTTTAAAATAAACCAAACGTAATTCATTAATTTGATTTTTAGCTTCAAATTTTCCTGCGAAATATAAAATAGACTGTTCGGTACCTAAAAGACCAAAAGTTGCAACAGTTAATAAAACAACTCGCGCAAATTCGTATGAACCAACGTAAACTTCATCAATGTTTCGGGTCATTAACGTAGATAAACCAAATAGCGTTGCCACACCGATCATTCTTATGATTAGTGTAAAAAAACTATTTTTTAGCGTTTTGTTATTTATCTGCTTTTTAAAATTCAAAGCCTTTAGCTTTTTGTAGTTGTAAACCTTCTATACTTGTTTTTTAAATTTATATAAATTCCATAGATAAGTATAAAAAGTAAAGGTAAATATATAAAAGACGGAATAGGAAAACCAGTACTTTTATTTACAGTTCTAAAAACATCAAAAACAACTTTATCGCTTTCTAAAAGCTCGGCGTCTATAAAATTTATCTGATCTAACAAGTATTCTTTACTCATAAACAATTTATCCATATCAGAATAATCGTTACTTGTGACTGTTGACCCTGTTGTTTGTTCTTTACCAAAACTTTCGAACATTCCATTAAGTTGATCTACCGAACGCTGTAATTGTTCTCGTTTGGTTGCTAGATTAACCTTTTCAAACTGCATTCGTTTTTTAAAATAATCAGTACTGTTTACTTTATCAAAAAAGTTGTTTATTACCAAATCGGTACTATCCGGTTTTATTTCTGTAACAAATGTAATTTTATGATATCGGTAACTTTTTTCTGCGACCTTACTTTTTAAGTATTTCTCTATATCAATTCCTCTTTCAGACAAAATTTTGAACGCTTCCATTCGCTGATAATTAGACAAAAGAAAATCAAATGCGTTGTAAACAGGTTCAACATCAACACTACTGATTCCAGTTAATAAAATACTATCTAACGGTGTAGACGCGGCAGCTTTCATAGCGCCAAAGTTTTTAACTTTTGAATATAAGTATTCGTTACTGTTAAAATTTGCTGCTACAATTACCTCATTTTTAAATTTAGGTTTTGAAGTAAAAGTTTGTAACAATCCTAAAGCTATACCAATTACGATTAACGATAAAGTAATCCATTTGTTTCTGTATAAAAGCTGTATAAAATTAAAAATTCCACTTAATAAAGAATCAAAGAAGTTGGAAACTCTACTTGTAAAATTACCTAATTCTACTTCGTTAGGAAGATCCGAATTATGATTTGATATTTTTTCTTGCATATTAACAGTTAAAAATTTGTTCTAGTATTTTTATGGTTATTAAGTATGTTGGTTTTACGCCCGATGCTCCTAAACCACCCGATGCTAGCGTGCTTCCGGTTTCCAACGGATTATCTGATGCGTAATAGGCATACCGTACTTTTATGTTTGGGTTGATGCTTTTTCGTATTTTTGATGCCGACTGTATGGCTTTTTGATAATGTGCGCCTTCCATTTCCAAACCAATTACTCGCCAGGTTGAATCGTGAAAGAACTTTAATAAATCTTTGTTTTGTAACGATGTTCCTAAAACGGTAATCATTGATCCGCCAAAAACCGGAATATCGTTTCCTTCGAACATTGCAACGGTTAATTCGTTTTCAAACGGATAATTATCACCTGTTCCTTCATTAATATGAGCGGTTGGAATCATGATATCGCCTTTTTCACCCACCAAGATTCCTGCTTTACCCATTATAGAAACCGATTCTACATTTAAATGAAAATCTCTATTAAAAGGTTTCAACAATTCATCGATCGTTTCATAGGCCTGTTCGCCAAAAGCATAATCCATTACAATAAGTACCGGTTTATCTGCTGTATTTTCTGGAACTGCGTATTTACTGAACGTGGTATTTTCGAACTTTATTTTAGCGGTATCAAAAATCTGCACGTCAATATTTGTTCCCGATGTATCTGGTAAAAAAAGCATTCCTTCATTCGTAGCGCGTTCGGCAACCAAAGCACGCAAATCGCTGTTTCCGGTTTTGCTTAACTCTTCAAAAATCTCGGTTTTATCCTTCCCTCTTAATTTCGATTTTAGAACATCCGCAGCAAAAACCGAATTCATTACACTGTGCATGTTCGCGCTGATAATGTGCAACGGGCGGTCTAACAACTGTAAACGCTGTAATTCGGTTTTTATTTTGGTTGCCCAAATTTCGCCGTAAATATGATGACCTAAACGCTCGCGCAAAATCGGGCTAAAAGTAATGGTTCTTTTGTTGTTTTCCAAAACTTCTTCCAAAGCAATTTTTCCCAGCCAGTAAATTACGTGTAAAAAACGATCTGGATTTTCTTCGGTAGCAAATGCGCTGTAAATATCGCTAATTTCTGCAAAGCTTCTGCCTAAAATAATAGTGGTGTGCGATATTGCAATTTCGCGTTCTGTCAGCGATAAAGGTTCTTGAGTTAAAACGGCATGTTCCAACTTTAACCAATCGCGCGAAACATTGTCGTCATCGTCAATTAAAATGCGGTCTTTTATTTTGTGCGATTCCACAAACATAAAGGTTAAATGCGTTAAAACATCGTAAATATCTGATCTTCCTCTTGTGATTTCGATATTCATTTGTTCGTAATCGATACGATAACAATTGCGTCGGCGTTTTGGTGGAACAATCGGTTTAAAGTGCGATTGCGAATAACCTTCGTCTGATGTTAAATTGATGTATCGGCATTCTTCAATACCAATTGGCAAGCGTTCAATTACATAAAGCAAACCGCTTAATTCTACTTTTTCATCGGCGATCGATCCGTAAATTTCTGGTCGTAAAAGCAATAAAGCCTCACGCAAGGTTTCGCCTGAAACGCCCATTGGTTTATAAAAACCGCGGTTAAACAAATGGCGCATGGTAATGTACAAACGTTCTACCGCTGCCGATGATTCTTGCGCCCGTGTTCTTGTTATATATTTTATTTCTGTCATTCTTTTTAATTTGATAAAATCAATCCGATTGCCGGATCTAATATTTCTCTTGGTGCATTTGGATTTCGTGGCTGAAACTGATTATTTGGAAACCATTCGCCATACATATATCTGAACGATGATGTTTTTTCTACCTTATTATTCATAACATCGGGCTGATAACGGAAATCTTCAAACAACTGATCTCCTTTTACAAAATTTGCCGGACGAAACTGATTGTTTTCGGTCATTAACCATTCAACCGCAACAAAAATTCCGTTTTTAGGTAGTCTCACATTGTGATGCAAAACTTTGATAACGTTTTTTTTATTACCTCGGTTTATGGTAGTTATAATTGGTTCAATTAGCAAATCATCGCTTGGACAACCATATTCGTTCATTCGTAAAAAGCGAATTTTAATTGTGGCTGCAGCAACGGCGCTTTTAGTGTATACAATTACTCTATCAATATATTGTACATCTTTAATTTCTGTACTGTTTTCAAAATACTTACCATACATATACGGAACATTTCCCGGAGCAAAATACATATTTTCGTAATGTGCATTGCCTATGGTATGATGTAAATACTTTTCAGGAAGCCTAATTAACTCTGGCTGAGGTATTTCGTAAGGTTCTAAGATAACACTTGTGGTTTTTGATGCTTCTTCTCTAAGTATTTTATGTCCCGATGCGTTGAAAACCAAAGTATCTGTAGCCAAAGCAGATGATATATAAAACATACCTAACGAATCGGTTGTGGTGCCGTCGCTTCCATCTAAAACCCAAATATTTGTTAGCGGTAAAGGTTTGTTTTCACTATTTACCACCGTTCCGCTAATCTGTGCAAAAACACCTATTGGAGTTATTAATAAAAGAAACAGCAACTTTTTCATAGGCTATTTTAGTTCATGAATGAAATCGGCAATTTTGCGGTCGTTCGCCAAACGCGGTAATTTATTTTGCCCGCCCAATTTTCCTTGCGATTTCATGTATTCGTTAAAACCACCAACCGGAACTTTGGTAATTACTAAAGTACGTAAAACATTGCCAACAATTAAATCATCATAATAAACATTTTGATTTCTTAACGCAACATCGATATTTAGTGCGAAATCTTCCAGATTAGTCGGTTCTTTTTCAAATTCAACCAACCATTCGTGATAAGGCAGTCCGTTTTCGGGATTAATTTGTGGTGCCACCGTAAATTCGGTAACCATGGCATCGGTTTCGTTCAAAGCCTGTTGCATTGCTTCTTCAACTTCTTTACCAATCACGTGTTCGCCAAAAGCCGAAATATAATGTTTAATACGACCTGTTACAATAATTCTGTATGGTTTTAGCGATGTAAACAGAACGGTATCGCCAATATTGTATGCCCATAGACCTGCATTGGTGCTAATGATCATTACATAATTAACGTTTAAAGCTACCTCGCCTATTGTGTAACGTTTTGGATTTTCGGTATAAAATTCATCGGCTTTAATAAACTCGTAAAAAATACCGGCGTTTAAAAGCAGCAACATTCCCTTTGCTTTTTGAGAATCCTGATAGGCAAAAAAACCTTCGGATGCGGGATACAGTTCAATACTGTCTACCTTTCTGCCAATTAGCTGTTCAAACTTTTTTCGGTAAGGTTCGTAATTGACGCCGCCATAAATAAACAGATTGAAGTTTTTAAAGAGATCGCCCACTTTTTGTCCGGAAACCTGAATTAATCGATCAAAATACATTTGTACCCACGAAGGAATTCCGGAAATAACCGACATATTCTGATCTTTTGTTTCATGCACAACGGCATCAACTTTTGTTTCCCAATCATCAATACAATTAGTTTCCCAACTTGGCAAACGGTTTTTTTGCAGATATTTAGGAACATAATGTGCAGCGATACCCGATAACCTGCCTACTTTTACTCCGTTTTTTTCGGTCATTTCAGGACTCCCTTGTAAAAAGATCATTTTACCATCAACAAAATCGGCATTGCCTGTTTCCTGAATGTAAAACAAAATGGCATTTCGCGCGCCTTGAACGTGATACGGCATTGATTCTTTTGTAATTGGAATATATTTTGCGCCCGATGTAGTGCCCGAAGTTTTTGCAAAATACAATGGTTTGCCTTTCCATAAAATATCTTTTTCGCCTGCAACCACTTTATCAACATACGGTTTTAAAGCCTCGTAATCGCGCACGGGAACATATTTTACAAAATCGGCATGCGATTTTATTGTCAAAAACAAATGATCTTTACCAAACTGCGTTTGCTTTGCCTGCTGAATTAACGAGTAAAACAGGTTTTGCTGTGTTACAACGGGTTTAATCATCCATTTTTGCTGCTGCATTACAACAACATTGGCAAATATTTTTGCAAAAAACGACTTTAAAGACATACTCTGGTTTTTATAGCACAAAAATCGAACATCTAATTTTAATAAAATAACAAAGCGCCAAAAAGTTTAATTATTTTAATATTAACACTTTCTATTGTTAAAAATTACAAAATAAAAAAATTAGATAGCTTTAAAATGTTATATCTTTGCTTTACATTATTTATAATTGAATATAATGAATTCTATAGTAGTATTTTTAGGAATGATTGGTCCGTGGCAGATAGTTTTAATTGTTGCCATTATTTTGTTGATGTTTGGAGGTAAGAAGATTCCTGAATTAATGCGCGGATTAGGCTCTGGTATTAAAGAGTTTAAAGATGCTACGAAAGAAGAAGAAAACAAAGATCAATCTAAAAAATAAATAAAATAATAAAATGGGAAGATTTGGTGCTACCGAGATAATTTTAATAGTAGTTGTTGTACTATTATTATTTGGAGGAAAAAAAATTCCGGAATTAATGAAAGGATTAGGTTCTGGTATTAAAGAATTTAAAGATGCTACGAAAGATAACAGTGGAGCAACTTCAAATCCGAATAAAAACAATACAGATTCTAAATCTGAATAAAACTTAAAAGATGCTAAATGCATCTTTTTTATTTTCGATAATTTATGTTTTAGAAACAATTTAAAATTAAATACCCGCTTGACAAGTATCAAGCGGGTATCCCTTATAAAACATAATAAAAACACTACTTTTTTAATACCGCTCATTTAAAAATTAAATGATTGGTCTTTTTCATAACAATTTCTTTTTTTAATAATTTTCTTTTTCATAATGTATAAAGCAAACTAAAGACCAAAAAACAGAAAGTGTATTTTATTTTCAGTAGATCTATCACAAACCCACGTAAATCAACACTTTGAGCGATAATTCATTTTAATCAATAAAAAAATTGGTTTGCCAATTACTCAATTTACAATGTGAAAACGTACCCGAATTGAGTATTATTTCCACTATTTTAGTGTGTAATTGCTAATCGTTCAAAATCATGGTTAGTTGTAATCGCTTTTTCTGCTGATCTACTTCTAACACTTTTACTTGAACATGTTCGTGCAGTTTAACCACTTCGTTCACATCTGCCACAAAACCCGCCTTTAGCTGCGATATATGCACCAAGCCACTTTCTTTAATACCAATATCAACAAAACAGCCAAAATTTGTAATGTTGTTAATGATGCCGTTGTAAACTTTACCAACCTCAACATCGTTAATTGATTTTAACGACGCATCAAATTCCAAAACTTTTGCTTTTTTACGCGGATCTAATCCTGGTTTTTCCAATTCTTTCAGCAAATCGGTTATATAATGTATTCCAAATTGTTCTGAAATGTATTTTGAAGGATCTATTTTCTCGATTGCAGATTTATTTCCTATCAATTCATTGGTACTGATTTTAAGATCCTTTGCCATTTTTTCAACCAAAACATAAGCTTCAGGATGCACCGCAGAATTATCTAACACAAAATCGCCATTTACAATTCTAACAAAAGCTGCCGCCTGCTGATATGCTTTTTCGCCTAAACGTGGCACACTTTTCAAATCTTTTCTATTCGTGAACGCTCCGTTTTCTGCTCGGTAAGCCACAATTTTTTCAGCCAGTTTTTCGCCAATTCCCGAAACATAACTCAACAACGATTTACTTGCCGTATTTAAGTTGATTCCGATTTTATTTACACTGCGAATTACCACCTGATCTAATTCTTCTTTTAATAAGGTTTGATCCACATCGTGCTGATATTGCCCAACCCCAATTGACTTTGGATCGATCTTAACCAGCTCTGCCAATGGGTCTTGTAACCTTCTACCAATTGAAACAGCACCACGAACGGTAACATCGTAATTAGCAAATTCATCACGCGCAATTTTAGATGCCGAATAGACCGATGCACCTGCTTCGCTTACCACAAAAACCTGCAAAGGCTTATCAAAAGCGACCTTTTTTATAAAAAATTCCGTTTCGCGACTTGCCGTTCCGTTACCAATGGCAATGGCATCAATTTTATAGGAATTCGCCATAGAACGAACTTTTTTGGTTGCCATGGCAATATCTTTTTGTGGTGCGTGCGGAAAAATGGTTTCGTTGTACAACAGATTTCCGTTTTCATCGATACAAACAACTTTACAGCCGGTTTTAAAGCCGGGATCGATTCCCATAACGCGTTTTTCGCCTAATGGTGCCGACAATAATAATTGCGATAAATTCTCTGAAAAAACTCCGATTGACTGTAAATCGGCTTTTAGTTTGTATTCCTGCAATACTTCGTTAGACAACGCTGGTTCTAATAATCGTTTGTAAGAATCGGCAACTGCTTTGGAAATTTCGACCGCTGTTTCGTGATTTTTATTTTTAATTACAGCATCTTCTATAAATGTAAGAGCTTCGGTTTTATCAATGCTTACATCTAATTTTACAAAACCTTCGTTATTGGCGCGCAACATTGCCAGCAATCGGTGAGCTGGTGCTTTAAACAATGGTTCGTTCCAATCGAAATACTGTTCGAATTTCTTTGCCGCATCTTCGTCTTTCTTCGTTTTTACAACTTTAGTCGAAATTTCTGCATTGCGCTGAAACTTACGTCGAAGTGCTTTTCGAACAAAAATATTTTCGTTGATCCATTCTGCAATAATATCTCGCGCACCTTGCAATGCATCTTCGCTAGAAAAAACTTTACTGTTTAAATATCTTTCGGTTGTATATTCTAAATCTTCGACATTTTGCGACATGATCATTTTTGCCAAAGGTTCTAATCCGGCTTCGCGTGCAGTATCGGCTTTTGTTTTTCTTTTCTTTTTAAAAGGAAGATACAAATCTTCAATTTCGACCAAATCAAAAGAATTCTGAATTTTATCTTTTAAGAAATCGGTCAGTAATCCTTGTTCATCAATCGATGCCAAAACAGATTCTTTTCGTTTAACAAGCGTTTCAAACTGATTGGAAAGTTTCGCAATTTGTTCGATTTGAACTTCATCTAAATTTCCCGTAGCATCTTTTCTATACCTTGCGATAAACGGAATGGTGCAGTCTTGCGCTAATAATTCTAAGGTACTTTGGATGGATTTATCGGAAACAGCAACTTTTTCCTTTATATATTGAATAGTGTTCATTGCATGAATTTTGAACTGCAAAAATACTACCTTTGCACCAATTACTACCGTATGAAATTTGTATTTGTATACTTAATTATTGTTAATTACATTGCCTTTAGCCTGTATCATTTAGATAAACAGCGGGCAATTAAGGGCAAACAGCGTATTTCTGAAAAAAACCTGTTAACCATTGCTGCTTTTGGCGGAACTTTAGGTGCTTATATTGGTATGCAGAAGTATCGACACAAAACTAACAAACTGTCCTTTAAACTGTGGTTTTACGGTATTTTAATTTTACAGATTTTATTCTTTTTTGCTGTTTATAAGAAGAGGTTTTTTATTTGATTTAAGGATGAAGTTTTTTATAATCTTCGAAAATATTAAAGTCTTTCTTTATAATATCTAAAAATTCATTAACCGAAATCAATTCATCAACTGTAGGATATTTACTTAAGTTAGTTTCTGGATTACTGTAACTTATTTCATTAAAGATATTTCCTTCACTAACCTGAATGTAATAACTTACACCATCAGTTGTAGTACTTGATGTTTGGGAAATATAAAATTCACCTATTTCTAAAATTATTTCAGATTTAGATTTCATCTTATAACTAATAGCAGAAGATGTTGGTATATGTTGAATATTTGTATTCAAAAGTTTTAAAACAACATACTCCAAATTGTAAAAAGATTTTAATTCAAAATGTTTGATGATAATTTCATGTGAATCATTTGAAGATTTTTTAGCAAACGTATAATAAAAATCAGCTTTATAATCTTTCTTTTGTTCATCATAATAAATTCTGAACAATTCTAAACCTGTAGAAATCTCATGTTTTTTGTAAACACGAATTTCACTTTTAGAAAATGGTATTGTATCAACTTTTAATATTTTTTCTAATTTAGAAAGATATGATCTTTCACTTTCAGAAAATTTCTGACAGAAACCTGAAAAAGAACAAAACAAGAAAATTAATACAATACAATTTTTCATTAACTACAAGCAATTTTATTTACACGCGTTTCGTGACGTCCGCCTTCAAATTCGGTAGTTAAAAAAGCATCGACCATTTCTAAAACTTGCGGAATAGCCGTAAAGCGCGCAGGAATAGAAATAACGTTTGCGTTGTTATGCTGGCGTGCTAAAACGGCAATTTCTTTTGTCCAACACAAAGCACAACGAACACCTTGATGCTTGTTTGCACTCATAGCAATTCCGTTACCCGAACCGCAGATTACAATTCCAAAATCAACATTATTATCTTCTACATCTTGTGCTACTTTGTGTCCGAAATCAGGATAATCAACAGAATCAAACGTATCTGTTCCGTAATTTACCACTTCAATTCCTTTGTCCTGAAGCATTTGCACCAACGCTTTTTTATATTCCGGACCTGCGTGATCGTTTCCTATTGCAATTTTCATATCGTTTAGTTGTATTGTTTGTACAAAGGTAATTATTTTGAATTATTGAAAGTTTTAAAATTTTAGGATTTAAGATTATATTTGATGAAACACTATTTTAAATGCTCAACGTTATTTATGATAAAAACTCTAACGCAGTACTAATTTTCTTCACTGCCTTATGTTTACTAATTACTTTTTTAATTTTTTACGGATTATATTATGACAGCAAATTATGTTTGGTAATTGCTATATCCAGCTTTATCAATTTACCTTTTCTTCTAATCGAAAAAGGAATTGAAATAGATCAACATGAAAATAAATATCGCTTTTATCGTTCAATATTTGGTTTGAAATTCAATATAAAAAAATGGTATGTGCTGCCAAATGTTGAATATATCTCACTTTACAAAGCAAAAAAAACACGTGAAGCTCCAATGGGCGTTAATTACAACTATTCATACTTTTACATTTACGAACTAAATCTATTCAATGAAAACAACCAGCATTATATGCTGTTTCAAATGGATTTCAATAATTTAAATCATGCGCTATTCTGTTCAAAACAAATTGCCAATTATTTAAATGTTCCTATTGTGGACGCTACAACACACGATCACAAGTGGATCAATACACTTTAACCTGAATTATTATTTAAGACAAAATTTACATTTACACTTTAATATTTTCTTATCTTTAATAAGTATTTGGGCTATATGCTTAAACAAATTTATATATGACAAAGAAAATAAGAAGATTCAATAAAAAACCGGGCAAAGATTATTCCGGACAAATTTTAAAATTACTATCACAAAATAGTGCTAAAGTTTTTAACTACAAGCAAATAGCATCTGTTTTGGAAGTTACCGATACTAAAGGACGAAACGAGATTATTAAAGAATTAAAATACCTGGTTTCTACTCAGAAAATTGAAGAAGTAGATCGTGGAAAGTTCCGTATTTTGGAACAATCGAGCTATTTTGAAGGAACAATTGATATGACTGCCCGCAAAGCAGCCTATTTTATTAGTCCTGAATTTGACGAAGATCCGTTCATTCCAACCAACAATTTAAACAAAGCGCTTCACGGTGATAAGGTGAAAGCCTACGTTTATAACAAACGCAAAGGTAAAAAACCCGAAGCCGAAGTTATTGAGATTATAGAACGCAAACGCGATGAATTTGTCGGTGTAATTCAAATCAACGGCACATTTGCTTTCGTTGTTACGGCAAACCCTAAAATGTATGTGGATTTGTTTATTCCGAAGGAAAAATTTGGCGATGCTGAAAACGGCGATGTTGTTTTGGTTAAAATGACCGATTGGCCTGAAAAAGCGAACAATCCGTACGGACAGGTTATTAAAGTTTTAGGAAAACCCGGCGAACACAATACCGAAATGCACGCTATTTTGGCTGAATACGGTTTACCGACCGATTTCCCGGTAGAAGTAGAAGCGTTTGCTCAAAAATTAGACACATCGATCACCGAAGAAGAAATTGCAAAACGCAGAGATATGCGCGATGTGTTAACATTTACGATTGATCCGCGTGATGCAAAAGATTTTGATGATGCCTTATCATTTCAGGTTTTAGAAAACGGTAATTACGAAATTGGTATCCATATTGCCGATGTTTCACATTATTTACAAGAAGGAACCGTTTTAGACGAAGAAGCCTACAACCGCGCAACATCTATTTATCTGGTTGACCGTGTGGTGCCAATGCTTCCCGAAGTATTATCGAACTTTGCATGTTCGTTACGACCAAACGAAGAAAAATATACGTTTTCTGCCGTTTTCGAACTGAACAAAAAAGCCGAAATCGTGAATTCGTGGTTTGGTAGAACCGTTACGTATTCAGACAAGCGTTTTGCTTACGAAGAAGCTCAGGTTATTATTGAAACTAAAGGGAATAAAATCCCTGCTGAAATATCGTTAACCAACGAAGAACAAACTATAGAAGAACCAATTGTTAATGCCATTTTAACAATGGATGATCTTGCTAAAAAAATGCGTGCAAAACGTATGGCAAATGGCGCAATTTCGTTTGATAAAGTAGAAGTGAAATTCCATTTAGATGAGAATGATGAACCAACGGGCGTTTATTTCAAGGTTTCAAAAGATGCCAATCATTTAATTGAAGAATTCATGTTGCTGGCAAACCGCAAGGTTTCAGAATTTATCGGCAAGCAGAAAAAAACCTTTATTTACCGTATACATGATGAACCAGATCAAGATAAATTATTCAATCTGCAAACGGTTATTTCAAAATTTGGTTACGGTTTAAATTTTAAATCGAAAGGTGATATTTCTAAATCGCTTAATAAATTGTTAAGTGATGTTCAAGGTAAAAAAGAACAGAATTTGGTTGATACATTGGCAATTCGCAGTATGAGCAAAGCAGCGTATTCTACTCAAAACATTGGTCATTACGGTTTGGCGTTTGATTATTATTCGCACTTTACTTCACCAATTCGTCGTTACCCTGATGTAATGGTTCACAGATTGTTACAGAGTTATTTAGACGGAGCAAAATCGGCAGACGAAGAAGTGTACGAAGCAAAGTGTGTGCATACGTCGCAAATGGAAAATTTAGCAGCAAATGCAGAACGCGACAGCATAAAATACATGCAGGTTAAGTTTATGCAAGATCATAAAGATGAAGAGTTTGTAGGAGTAATTTCTGGCGTTACCGAATGGGGAATTTACGTGGAAATCGTTGAAAACAAATGTGAAGGGATGGTGCGTATCCGCGAAATTAAAGATGATTATTATACTTTCGACGAAAAACAATACGCTTTAGTTGGCGAGGTTACCAAAAACCTGTTGCAGTTGGGCGATGAAATTATCGTGAAGGTTAAAAATGCCGATCTGGTTAAAAAACAGTTAGATTTTACGTTTATTAAAAAAGTAAATGAATAATGAAAAAGTATTTTTTTACAACAGCCCTTTTCGTAGGGTTACAAACAATAGCAAATGCCCAAGTTGATAAAAACGTGGGCGATTTTACCTCGTTAAAAGCAAGCAACCGCATTAAAATTGAATTGATTCCTTCAACAGAAAATAAAATCGTTGTAAAGGAAAGTCAGGCAGATGCGGTAAATATCATCAATAAAAACGGTCGGTTGGTTTTAAAAAACACGTTGAAAGAACTGGTTTCAGAAAGTGAATATTCGGTTACCATTCAGGTTCATTTCAACAATTTAAAAGAAATCGATGCTCAAGGCGGTTCGTACATTTTTAGCGATGCCGTTATAGATCAAAACAAAATAGAATTAAACGCCAATTTGGGTTCTACCATAAAACTGAACCTGAAAACAGAAACATTGACAGCCAATTCAAACACCGGTGCAAAGCTGTATTTAAACGGATCGACTTCAAAATCGGTTAAGCTTTCGGCTTCATCGGGCGGACAAATTACTGCCAACGAACTAACTACTTTGCGCAATATTATTAAGGTAAATTCGGGCAGTGTGGTTAAGGCAACAGCAACCGATTATCTGGAAGCGCAGGTACTTGCTGGCGGAAGCATTAAAATTCATGGAAAGCCCAAAGATGTTAAAGAAAAAATAACCTTGGGCGGCACAATAGAATATATTAAATAATTTTATCGTAAATTTGTGGTAACACTAAATTAAAATGCCAACCAAAATTGGCATTTTTTTTATACTGAATGGATTTATTTGTAACAGGAATATTGCTTGGTTTTTTTCTCAGTTTCATGATTGGGCCTGTCTTTTTTATATTGATAGAAACCAGCATTACTAAAGGATTCAAAGCCGCACTAACTTTTGATGCCGGTGTTATTATTGCCGATATCTGTTTTATTTTAATAGCTTATTTCAGTAGTTTTCAGCTGATAAACAGAATTAAAGACGATCCCGCGCTTTTTCTTTTCGGCGGAATGATCATGATTACTTACGGAGCTATTTCGTTTGTAAGACTTCAAAAATTGAAGAAAGCCGAAATTCATATCGAAGCTACTTCTTACAAAAACAACTACTTTTCGTTATTTGCTAAAGGATTTTTATTGAACTTTATTAACGTTGGCGTTTTAGGATTCTGGTTGACCATTATTATTACTATCGGTCCACAGTTAGAAATGAATCACGGTAGAATGATTAATTTCTTCGCTTTTGTTATCGGTGCATATTTACTGACCGATATTTTTAAAATGCTTTTAGCCAAACAATTACAAAGCAAACTTACACCAAAAAACATCTTAAAGGTAAAAAAGATAAGCTGTGTGCTTTTAGTAATCTTCGGATTGGTAATTATGTCGAAATCATTCATTAAAAGCGAAATTAAAATCCCTAAAACTATAAAAGAACATCAGTTTCAATAAGTAATTATTTTTCTGAATTGATTTTCATCAGAAAAAAACAACGATCGTTTACAACCTTTTTGTTTACATTTACGTCTATACTTTAAACAAACATTTTATATGAAAAAACATTTTCTAACAATCTGCATTTTTAGTGCATTGACTTTTGGTTCTGTTTCTTGTGATTCTAGCGATGACAATCACGTTCACCAGGAAAACAAATTGGAAAAATTTAAAGGAACATGGGTTGGAACTTATACTGGTGATGGTAATGGATCTTGGACTGCTACATTTGACAATTCAGGTAAAGCTTCAGGAACACTTGTTTCTGGAAGTTCTACCTTTACTTTAACGGGAGAAGTTTCGGAAAATGGAACAATAAACGCTGAATTTTTTAGCGGATCTACAGCGGTTGGAACCATGACAGGAACATTAACAGAAACAACAGGATCAGGAACTTGGAATAATAAAGTTCAAAATTTTAATGGAACTTGGACAGGTGCTAAAAACTAAAAAATCAGCTTTTAAAGCTGATTTTTTTTGCTGTTAACTCTCAAATTTAAATGTATTTATAATTTCATCTACTTCTTTTATATTTTGCTTGTAATATTTCCTCTTACTTATAAATGTAATAGTATAAGCTTTATTTCTAATTAAAAGTAAATATTGTAAAATAGTGTAATTATTTCCTTCTAAATTTTTTTCATAAACGATTCTATAAGCATTGTTTCCATTAATAGACACAATTTTCTCTTCTAAGATTTTTGTTTTTTCCAGCAATAAATAATTCTTATTAGAACTTATGTGTGTTTCAAAATCTATTGAAGGTCCTTTTTCAGCCACTAACAAATTTATGTTTGCTCTGAAATCATCGTCATTTACTTTTTTAAAGAGTAGAAAACTTATATTATTAGAGCCTGATTCTTCCAAAACCCAATCAGAATTGTAATTAAACTCTACTCCCTCTTTTTGATAATGTTCAGTTAAAGGTTTTATCTCACTTTCTTTACAAGATAAAATAGTTATACATACAAAAATGATACTTAAAATTTTGAAATTGTAACTCATGTTATAAATTATTTAATTTACTATTCTTTTTACTGTAAGCAAAATAAACGATTATTCCCAGAACAAGCCAGAAAGCAGATAGCATCAACGCCAGTTTATCTAAGGTTAAAATAAGTCCTATATTAATAATTACACCTAAAATCACTATTAGTTTATAAGCAGGTACTTTAAACGGTCGTTCAATATTTGGTTGTCTTTTTCGCATGATCCAAACGGCAATACAAACCATTGTAAAGGCAAACAGAGTACCAAAACTGGTCATGTGCGCCAAGGTTGATATAGGTGTTAAAGCAGAAACCGTTGCAACTATTAATCCTAATAAAATGATTCCTTTATACGGAGTTTTTGTTGTTGGATGCAATTCGCCGAAAAACTTCGGGATTAATCCGTCTTTAGACATTCCGATGAAAATACGCGACTGTCCCATCATCATTACCATAACAACCGAAATCAATCCAACCGTAGCAGCAATGGTAACAATATTACTTGCCCAATGTTTACCGGCAATTTCAAACGCGTAAGCCACTGGTGCTTTTATAGCTTCAGGATATTTACCTAGCGGATCAAAATCAGAATAATGCATCATTCCGGTCAATACCAACGAAACCATAATATATAAGGCGGTACAGATCAATAAAGAAGTAATAATGGCAAATGGAACATCCTTTTTAGGGTTGATTGCCTCACCCGCTTGTGTAGAAACAGCATCAAAACCTATATAAGCAAAGAAAATTGCTGCCGCACCCGAGATAATTCCTTGAAAACCGTATGCCGGAGCCATTTCGCCACTTGTCTGTTTAATCATTGTTTGTTCCGGAATAAAAGGCATCCAGTTTTCTGGCACTACATAAAACGCACCAACAATAACTACGAAAACTACTGCCGATGTTTTTAAAATAACGATAAAGTTGTTTGTTTTAGCAGCTTCTTTGGTTCCTTTTACCAATAAAGCGGTTACTAAAAGTACAATGATGAATGCGGGCAGATTCATTGCAAAGCCTTCGCCAGTGTAACTTACGGGATCTGAAGTAAGATAATCGGGCAGATAAATGCCGAACATCTTTAAAAATTTGGTAAAATATCCGGACCAGCTCACGGAAACCGCCATACTTGCCATGGCGTATTCCAATATTAAGCACCAGCCTAATCCCCATGCAAAAATTTCACCTACGGTTCCATAAGCATAAGCGTAAGCAGATCCTTCTACGGGAAGTATCGAAGCAAATTCAGCATAACACAACGCAGCGAAAATACAGGCAATACCGGCAATTACGAAAGACAATGCCAAAGCCGGACCTGCATTATAATACGCTCCCGTACCGGTAAGTACAAAGATTCCCCCACCAATAATGGCACCAACACCAATAGCGGTTAAGCTCCACTTACCTAATATTTTTTTTAATCCACTTTTCTTAATATCTGCCTCGTAGGCACTTAAAGGCTTTTTTATCCAAATATTCGACATACGTTCGATTTGTTTTCTATCAATACCAAATATATATTTTTTTTATCAAAAAAATACGTCTTCTTTCTTTATAATCTTTGGTAGCTGATGAAAAGCGAAAAATCGATACCAAATATTACGTTTTTATCAAAATTGAATTCATTATCTGGCTACATACCAACCGGTTTCTTTGTTGTATTTTAAGACAAATTTTTGAGTAATAAAAGTCGCATTCGGATTTTTATCTTTACTTAAACCCGCAAAAGGTGTGGTGGTTTTAATAAGTTTTGCAGATGCCGTTGCTTTTGTTTTACTGTTTAGTTCCAACTGAACATCGGAATCTTCCTGAATAGTAAAAAGATAGGTTTTAACCTGCGCTTTGTTCTTTTTTTGATCGATTACAAAATCGGCAGCTTTGGTTGTTAAACCGATATTTACGACTAAAACAGAATCTTTAGAAAGCAGTTTTTTATGTGAACTGATGGTTTTTAAACTGATTAAATCTTGCGATGCCAGATTTCTTAAAACCGATAATTCTGCAGAATCTTTCCGAACACTATATTTTTGTTCGCCTAATTGTAAAGTCGTTTTTTCGAAATAAGGATATTTCTCGGTATGCGTTTTAATCAAATTTGTAGCTTGTCTAACAGATAAAAATTCCGACGAACATGCTGCAATAACCATCAACAAAAAGAGTAATGCAATTTTTTTCATAATGTAAATTTTAAAGCTAAATATAGCAATTTGAAACTTATTTGTAATGTGTTAGATGTAATACTCTCGCTTTTTTTTCATCAATAATAATTACAAATGTTCCACCAATAGATCCCCCTGGTAAAGTTCCAGAAATTATATAATATTGTTCAATTTTATGAACTTCATAAGGTTTTTGTAAATCTATTCTTTCTTTACCATATTTTCCAATTACAATTGGCTCTATCACTTGAATTGCCATTTCTTCATCCTTAATTAAAGGCTTCTCACCAATATAATTACGATTCTCTTTTTCAATAGCCAATGCTAAATTAAGCTCTTTTTGCGCAAACTTTTTTCCCAAATAAACACGATTCTCTTGAGCTCTTACTATGCAGCTGTCCAATAGAACGAAAGAAAATATAATAACGAAGTTTCTCATCTCATAAAGTTTTAAGCTAAATATAGTAATTTGAAAAATGCAAAATGTAGTAAAACAAAAAAACCTTCAATAGTTGAAGGTTTTTTGAAGAGGCATCTAGCGGATTCGAACCGCTGTAGTCGGTTTTGCAGACCGGTGCCTAGCCGCTCGGCCAAGATGCCATTCTGTAATGTGTTTGCAAATCTACTACAAAAAATTAA
>Ga0308157_10002947_pt1 | contig 26147 bp, 27 predicted proteins | sample PhyBR1_FD_201035 | JGI IMG/M metagenome (GOLD analysis project Ga0308157, IMG submission 201035) | Phyllosphere microbial communities from UC Gill Tract Community Farm, Albany, California, United States - DLSLB.R1 | ecosystem: Host-associated > Plants > Phyllosphere > Unclassified | place: USA...
AGGTTTCAAAACTGCAATTGTAGAAAAATATAATTCATTAGGCGGAACTTGCCTTAACGTAGGTTGTATTCCTTCAAAAGCATTATTATCTTCTTCTCACCATTATTCAGAAATCGCTCATTTTGCAGATCACGGAATTGAGGTTTCAGGTGATGTAAAAATCAATTTAGAGAAAATGATCGCACGCAAGCAAGCTGTTGTAGATCAAACTGTAGGTGGAATTAACTACCTAATGGATAAAAATAAAATTACTGTTTTCAATGGTTTAGGTTCTTTCGTAGATGCAACGCACATTGCTATTGCAAAAGCTGACGGAACTTCAGAAACTATTGAAGCAAAATATACTGTAATTGCTACAGGATCAAAACCGTCTTCTTTACCATTCATCAAAATTGATAAAGAAAGAATCATCACTTCTACAGAAGCTTTAGCTTTAAAAGAAGTTCCAAAACACCTAGTTATCATCGGAGGTGGAGTTATCGGAATCGAGCTAGGACAAGTTTACCTTCGTTTAGGAGCTCAGGTTTCTGTAGTTGAATTCATGGACAGAATCATTCCTGGAATGGACGGAGCTCTTTCTAAAGAATTGACTAAAGTATTGAAAAAACAAGGAATGAAATTCTACGTTTCTCACAAAGTGAAATCGGTTGAAAGAAACGGTGATGCTGTTGTTGTTCAAGCTGAAAACGCAAAAGGAGAAACTATTACTCTTGAAGGAGATTATTCATTAGTTTCTGTTGGTCGTCGTCCTTATACAGACGGATTAAACGCTGACAAAGCTGGAGTTAAAATTTCAGACAGAGGACAAGTTGAAGTAAATGATCATTTACAAACTAGTACTCCAAATATCTATGCAATTGGGGATGTTGTTCGTGGAGCAATGTTAGCGCACAAAGCAGAGGAAGAAGGAGTAATGGTTGCTGAAATTTTAGCAGGTCAGAAACCACATATCGATTATAACTTAATTCCTGGTGTAGTTTACACTTGGCCAGAAGTTGCTGCAGTTGGACAAACTGAAGAGCAATTGAAAGCTGCTGGAGTAAAATACAAATCTGGAAGTTTCCCATTCAAAGCTTTAGGACGTGCAAGAGCAAGTGCTGACTTAGATGGATTCGTAAAAATCTTGGCTGACGAAAAAACAGATGAGGTTTTAGGAGTTCACATGATTGGTGCTCGTACAGCAGATTTAATTGCTGAAGCGGTTACTGCAATGGAATTCAAAGCTTCTGCTGAAGATATTTCAAGAATGAGCCATGCGCACCCAACTTTCGCGGAAGCGGTAAAAGAAGCAGCATTGGCAGCAACTGAAAATAGAGCTTTACACGTATAATTTTTACGTTAAATTATATTTATAAACCGTCAGAGCGATCTGACGGTTTTTTTGTGCTTCATATAATATAATAATCAAAAATAATTTTGTAAATTAGATGTGTATTTCAGGTGCTATCTTTATGATAATTAAAAAGATAGGACTATGAAAACTAAATATGTAGTTCCGGTTTTGATCGGAGCAGGAATTGGAATCGCGCTGTACTCATGCGGAGGCGGAATTCCCAAAAATGCACAAGCTGTTACAAACTTTGACAGCGCTAAATATCTCGGAAAATGGTATGAAATTGCCAGATTGGACTATAAATGGGAAATAGATCTGAACAATGTAACTGCCGAGTATTCTTTAAATGAAGATAAAACAATAAAAGTCGATAATAAGGGCTATAATGTCAAAAAAGACAAATGGGAACAAAGTGTCGGGAAAGCTAGATTTGTCAAAAAAGACAACATTGGTATGCTGAAAGTCTCATTTTTTGGTCCTTTTTATTCTGGTTACAATGTCGTAGCAATCGATTCTGATTATAAATACGCGCTTGTGGCTGGAGAAAGCTTAAAATATATGTGGATACTTTCGAGAGAAAAAACAATTCCAGAAAGTGTAAAAGCAGATTTTCTTATCAAAGCTCAGGAAATTGGATATAAAGTAACCGATTTGGTTTGGGTAAAACACGATAAGGCAAATTAAAAATAAAAAGTCCGTCAGAATCTAATACTGACGGACTTTTTTATTTAGAATTGAAAAATGCTTATGCAGTAAAAACACTTTTGTAATTATCCCAGTATCTGTAAATCAAGAATAGATTTCCTAGAAAAAGAAGAGCTGCAATTGGCAGACCATCTGGAGTAAGGAAATAATTGATAAACAAAATATTTACCGTAATCGGTAAGATCAAAATGTTTGCTAAAGTTACATAACGCCCAGATACAAATGCAATACCACACAATAACTCGATAGATTTTGCCAGTGGCATTAAATACGTCGAGGCCATTAAACCTACATTAAATGCTTTAAAATTCCCTGTAGTTTCAGGCTCAGGCATTAGATGGAAAAAATAACTGATAGAGGCGAACAGCAGCAAAAGGCCAATTAAAACGCGGACAATAATTGTGGCAATTTTCATAATACTTAGGATTTTTTTAAGGTTAAAAAATTAATTAAGTTATTGGAAGAAATGCAATCTAAAAGCCTAAAAGAGAATCATAAATTAATTTTTTTAAGGTTCTTTTTTAAGGATTCTATAATCAAATCAATACTGTTTTTGGATTAATCTAATTGTATATCAAATATAACGAATTTTTTCTTATAAAATGAATGTCTTTTTAACAGTTTTGCAATGTAATCCAAATCATTTTGAATATTTTTTTGTTTTCTCCTAATGAAATAATTTTGTCGTAATTTTGACCTTTAAAATTACCATTTTTGAGAGTTTCCATCCGTAAAAATATTGCCAATTCGAGACTGTTTAAGGAACAGCTTTTAAGTTGGGCGCAGCAATTTCGCGAAGTCGTTTTTCTAGACAGTAATTCTTATCCGCAGCAGTATTCAGGTTTTGACTGCATATTGGCAGTTGATGCTTTTACGTCTTTAAAAACAGATTATTACAATGCTTTTGAAGATTTAAAACAATATCAGCAAAACACGAAAGATTGGCTTTTTGGATATCTTTCTTATGATCTAAAAAATGATATTGAAAATCTTCAATCTAATAATTTCGATGGTTTAAATTTTCCCGATTTATTTTTCTTTCAGCCTAAAAAAGTTTTTATACTAAAAGGCAATGAACTCGAAATTCAGTATTTAATGCTTTGCGATGATGAGCTTGAAGAAGATTTTAATGAGATAGTCGAAAGCCAAAAGTCAAAAGTCGAAAGTCAAGAAACGATAATCATACAGCAACGAATTTCGAAAGAATTATATGTTGAAAAAGTGAATCAAATGCTTCATCATATTCATATTGGGGATATGTACGAAGCCAATTTCTGTATGGAATTTTATGCTAAAAATGCAATTATAAATCCGTTAGAAAAATTTCAGAAACTGAATGAGATTTCGCAAGCACCTTTTTCGGTTTTCTTTAAAAATTACAAACAATATCTGCTTTCTGCTTCGCCAGAACGCTATTTGAAAAAAGTGGGAGATAAGATTATTTCACAGCCAATCAAAGGGACTTCAAAACGTTTTACAGATCCGATTCAAGACGAACAATCAAAAGATATTTTAGTTTCTGACGCCAAAGAGCGAGCTGAAAATATCATGATAACCGATTTAGTTCGTAATGATTTATCGCATACAGCGCAGAAAGGCTCGGTTGAGGTTGCAGAACTTTGCGGAATTTATTCGTTTTTGCAGGTGCATCAGATGATTTCGACGATTACTTCAAAATTAGATTCAAAATTTTCGGCTATAGATGTTTTAAAAACGACTTTCCCAATGGGAAGTATGACCGGTGCACCGAAAATTTCAGTTATGGAAATTGTCGAAAAAATAGAAGAAACAAAAAGAGGATTATATAGCGGTGCGGTTGGTTATTTTACTCCTGAAGGCGATTTTGATTTCAACGTCGTAATCCGAAGTATTTTATATAATCAAGAGAACAAATATGTTTCTTTTTCAGTTGGAAGCGCCATAACCTCGCTTTCAATTCCAGAAAAAGAGTATGAAGAATGTTTATTGAAGGCAAAAGCAATGCACGAAGTTTTGCAGTAAAAAATATTGCCACGAATTGCACGAATTTTTACGAATTATTTTTTAGTTGCCACAGATTAAAAAGATTTACACAGATTTTTTAATCATTTTAATTCTTTTAATCTGTGGCTATTTTTTTTATAAGATTTAGCAAAGAAAAATTCGTGAAAATTCGTGTAATTCGTGGCAGAAAAACAACGCTTAACATTTCGTTTAAAAATAGATCGAATTTAATTTTTTACTTTTATCAGATGTTTTCAAAATTTCAAAATCATATCGTTTCAAGATTTCCCTTTTTAGCCGAAAAAAAGCTTTTTCTGGCTGTAAGTGGCGGATTAGATAGTATGGTTTTACTGCATTTATTAAAACAACTGCCTTATGAAATTGCTGTTTTGCATTGCAATTTTCAACTTCGCGGATTAGAAAGTTTTGGAGATCAGGAATTTATTCAGAACTATTGTGATCAGAATACTATCCCGATTTTTACAACTCATTTTGATACGGAAGCTTTCGCTAAAGATTACAAGCTTTCAACGCAAGTTGCGGCAAGAGAATTGCGTTACAGCTGGTTTTATGAATTATTAGAAGAAGAAGCTTTCGATTATATTCTGACTGCACATCACGCCGATGATAATCTAGAAACTTTTATCATCAACTTAACGCGTGGAACAGGTTTAGAAGGCTTAACTGGAATTCCAGAACAAAACGATAAAATTATTCGTCCATTGTTGCCTTTTTCAAGAGAAGAAATCCTGAAATATGCAGAGGAAAGTAACATAGAATGGAGAGAAGATAGCAGTAATGCCTCGACAAAATATCTCAGAAATAAAATTCGTCATAATTTAGTTCCGGTTTTAAAAGAAATCAATCCGAATTTTTTGGATGCTTTTCAGAAAACGCAATCTTTTCTTCAAGAATCAAAAGAAATGGTTGAAGATGCATCGATTATCGTTTATCAACAAGTAGCAAAAGAAGAAGGTGATGATATTCATTTTGATTTAAATCAGCTAAAAAAACTTCCAAATTATAAATCGTATTTGTATCAATGGCTGAAAGAATTTGGTTTTTCTGCTTGGAATGATATTTATGATTTAATAGAAAGCCAATCTGGAAAACAGGTTCTTTCAGAGGAATTTAGATTGTTGAAGAATAGAGAAACACTCATTTTAAGTCCGTTTTTTGAAACATCGGAAAAAGACGAATATGAAATCGGCGAAAGCGATACAGAAGTTAATTTTCCCTTAAAAATGAGTCTTTGTAACGTAGGTCACACAACATTCGGCTCAAATAAAGTTATATTTGTCGATTCTGATAAAATCCGCTATCCTTTGATTTTACGTAAATGGAAAGAAGGCGATGTTTTTCAGCCGTTTGGAATGCATGGAAAATCGAAAAAAGTAAGCAAACTTTTTAAAGATGAAAAGCTATCCTTGATAGAAAAGGAGAAAACATGGATTTTGTGCTCAGACGATCAAATAGTCTGGGTAGTCGGAATGAGACAGGACGAACGTTTTAAAATAGAAAAAGCCACAAATAAAATACTAAAAATAGAATTGCAATAATGAACTTTACTCAAGCCCATCAGTCGATAATTTCGAAAAGTATCTGGAATAAAATAACTGCTTTTTTGCTCTTTTTCTTTTTTGCATTAGCAAGTAACGCTCAAATATTAGAACCGGTAAAATGGACTTCTAAAATGGAGAAAAAAGGAGACAAGGTTATTCTAATTTTTGATGGAACAATCGAAAAAGACTGGCACATGTACTCTCAGTTTACGCCAGATGGCGGACCGCTTGCTTTGGAAATTTCGTTTAAAAACCAAAAAGGAAATTACGAGTTAGTTGGAAAAGCAAAAGAAGGTAAAACAAGAACAGCTTTCAACGATGTTTTTGGTGTAGATGAAACTTTCTTTGAGGGTAAAGCGCATATTGAACAAGAGATAAAAATCATAAACCCAAATTTAAAAACGGTTGATGTAGATTTTGATTTTCAGGTTTGTAAAGAAGTTTGTATCAATTCGAGCAAAAAATTCTCAATTGCTGTGCCTGCGACTTTTAAAATGGACGAAGTTCCAGTTGTCGCAGAAGCTAAATTAGACGAAACAAAAGTTGTTGGTTTGGCGGTTGATACCGTTAAAAAAGAAGAAGCACCACTACAAAAAGTAGAAAAAACAGCTGTAACTGCTGCAGCAGAAATTCCTGCACCAGCGCCTTCGAGAAGTTTATGGTCAATCTTTTTTATTGCCTTTTTATCAGGATTTGCGGCATTGCTAACGCCTTGTGTTTTTCCAATGATCCCGATGACGGTAAGTTTCTTTACCAAACAAAGTAAAAGCCGTGCAAAAGGAATTAGAAATGCGATTATTTATGGATTTTCGATCATTGCCATTTATGTTATTTTAGGTCTTATTGTAACTAAAATATTTGGTGCAGATGCTCTAAATGCATTATCAACCGATGTTTGGTTTAACCTGATTTTCTTTGTGATTTTGGTCATTTTTGCTACTTCATTTTTGGGAGCTTTCGAAATTATGCTTCCAAATTCATGGGCTAATAAGGCAGATCAGCAAGCAGATAAAGGTGGTTTAATCGGAATATTGTTCATGGCTTTAGCCTTGGCAATTGTGTCATTCTCTTGTACGGGACCAATTGTTGGAACATTATTGGTTGAAGCGGCTTCAAATGGAGGAATTGCTCCAATTGTTGGAATGTTAGGATTTTCTATGGCATTAGCACTTCCGTTTATGTTATTTGCAATGTTCCCAGGATGGTTAAACTCTCTGCCAAAATCTGGAGGATGGCTAAATACTGTAAAAGTAGTTTTAGGGTTTTTAGAATTGGCTTTGGCTTTCAAATTTTTATCAAATGCTGATTTGGTTTTACAATTGCATTTCTTAGAAAGAGAAGTATTTATTGCTATTTGGATTGCTATTTTTGGTGCTTTGACTTTATATTTATTCGGAAAAATTACATTGCCTCACGATAGTCCGACGAATCATATTTCTGTGGGAAGATTGTATTTAGGATTATTGACATTTGTGTTTACAATGTATTTAATTCCTGGACTTTGGGGAGCGCCTTTAAAATTAATCAGTGCATTTCCGCCACCTCCACAGTACAGTGAAAGTCCGTTTGGAGTAGGAGGTTCTGGAAATGGAGCGGTTTCTGCAGAATCTATTAAAGGTATGCCAGAAGGTGCGGAATTAGGCCCTCATGGAATAATGGTTTTTCATGATTACGAAGATGGTTTAGCGTATGCAAAAGAAATCAATAAGCCAATTATGCTTGATTTTACTGGTTATGCTTGCGTGAACTGCAGAAAAATGGAAAACAATGTTTGGTCTGATCCTTCAGTTTTGCCAATTCTTAAAAATGATGTGGTTTTGATTTCGCTTTATGTTGATGATAAACGTGAATTGCCAAAAGAAGAACAATTTACAACTGAAGCAGGAGATAAAATCATTACGGTTGGAGATAAATGGACAGATTTTATGATTTCTAAATATAAAACCAATACACAACCTTTGTATGTAATTACAGATTTAGAAGGGAATAATTTGAACAGCACAAAACCAACAATCAGTTATGTGAGTACAGAAGAATATCTGCATTGGCTGAAAGAAGGAATTTCGAATTTTAAGTAATTAAGAGAAAAGATAATAGAAGCAAGAGGATAATTCAGAAATCTAAAATCTACATTCTAAAATATAAAAGGGATTTAATTCGAAACAAAAAGCACTCTAAGTCAAATTTAGAGTGCTTTTTTAATTATCAAGTAATGTGAGAAAGGGAATTTGTTCTTATAAGAATTCTCCGTGTTGAGAGATGTCTAATCCTAATTCTTCTTTTTCTTCTGTAACTCTCAGCGGAGTAATTTTGTTTACGATGAAAAACAATGCATAAGAAGCAACAAAAGCAAAGATTGAAACCACAACAAGAGCAGTTAATTGGTTGATGAATAAAGTTGGAGTTCCGAAGATTAAACCTTGATTATCTCCAACGGCTGGATTGATAGCTTTTGAAGCGAAAACACCAGTTAAAAGCATACCTACCATACCACCAACACCATGACAAGCAAATACATCAAGAGCATCATCGATTTTTCCTTTAGGGAATTTGCTCACTACAATGTTACTTACAATTGCAGAGAATAAACCAATAAAGATTGCGTGAGGAATACTTACGAAACCAGCAGCAGGCGTAATAGCAACAAGACCTACAACAGCTCCGATACAAGCTCCAAGAGCAGATAATTTATGTCCTAAGATTTTATCAAGGAAAACCCAAGCCATTGCAGCAGCTGCAGCAGCAACAGTAGTTGTTCCTAAAGCTTGAGTAGCAAGACCATTTGCTCCTAATGCAGATCCAGCGTTGAAACCAAACCATCCGAACCAAAGTAAACCAGTTCCTAATAATACATAAGTAATTCTTGCAGGATTAACTTTTTGAACTTTTCTTTTTCCTAAGAAGATAGCTCCAGCCAATGCCGCCCATCCAGCGCTCATGTGAACTACAGTTCCTCCAGCAAAATCAAGAACTCCCATTTTGAAGAAATATCCATCAGGATGCCAAGTCATATGGCATAATGGAGCATATATAAGGATTATGAATAAAACCATGAATAATAAATAAGCCCAGAAACGAATACGTTCTGCAAAAGCACCAGTAATTAAAGCAGGTGTAATGATGGCGAATTTTGCTTGAAATAATGCGAATAACATAAAAGGAATCGTTGGGGCAAGGCTCCAAGCAGTGCTAGTTCCAACACCTTCAAAGAATAAATTCGAAGATGGATTTCCGATGATTCCTCCAATTGTAGGACCAAAAGCCAATCCAAAAGCAACAACAACCCATAAAATTGTAACAATTACCATTGCCATAAAACTTTGAAGCATAGTACTAATTACGTTCTTCTTACCTACCATACCTCCGTAGAAGAATCCTAATCCAGGTGTCATTAACAATACAAAAGCAGTTGCAACGATCATCCAAGCAGTATCTCCTGTATCAAACTTTACAGCTTCTGCAGGAATTGGGTTGTCTGCAATGATAAAGTTCGAAATAAAGGTTAGGACCAAAATCGTGATAAGAATCACACTTAAAATAATTTTTCGCATAGTTATTTAGTTTTAAATTTTTTATAAAAGTATAAAATGATTTAATGCCCCATAAAAAAATAGGGTTTGATGTTTAATTTTTGTTAAATTTAAAATTTAACCCCCATGATTTTGCGTGAATTTCTTAAAACAAACTTAAAATTTACAATTTGGCAACATTTTTTTTTCACTTACTGTCATTTTTGATAATTTTTGGGGTAATTGATTGCTATTTTTTGTAGGATAATAGATATTTGTTGTTTAAAAAATGCTCTATACATGCTGTAAAGGATATTTTTTAATCTTTTTAACAATTTTGATGATTATAATATAAGAATGGGAAATAGAAGAATTAAATGGGGAATAGTAGGATTGGGAAATATTGCAAGCCAATTTGCGTCAGATTTATTATTGGTTGAAAACGCTGAGCTGACAGCAGTTGCTTCAAGAGATTTTGCTAAAGCTGAGGAATTTGGAGGGAAATTTAATGCTTTAAGAATGTACAATTCTTATGATTTGCTTTTTGAAGATTCAGAAGTTGAGATTGTTTATATTGCAACTCCTCATAATTTGCATGCCGAATTATCTATAAAAGCATTAGAAAAAGGTAAACATGTGCTTTGCGAAAAGCCAATGTCTTTGTCTTATAAAGATTCACAACGAATAATAGAAGCTTCAAAAAAGCATAATGTATTTTTTATGGAAGCGTTCTGGACAAGATTTATCCCTTCAGTTCAAGATGTTCTTCAGAAAATTGGCAACGGAATAATAGGAGATGTAAATTATATAAAAGCCGATTTTGCCTTTCACGGAAGTGAAACTGAAAATAAAAGACTTTTTGATAAAGAATTGGGTGGCGGAGCTTTGTTTGATATTGGTGTTTATCCTTTATTTCTGTCTTATATACTTTTAGGAAAACCAAAAGAAATTACTGCAAAAGCGATCAAGCATAAAAACGATATTGATCTGCAGACTTCGATGATTTTGCAATATGAAACCGCTCAATCAGTTTTGAATGCTTCAATAGTTTCCGAATCTGATATGAAAGCTATTATTTCAGGAACAAAAGGTAGAATAGAATTAAATGCTCCGTGGTTTATTGCCAATGGTTATTCTTTATATATAAATGAAGAAAAAGAAGCAACATTTACTTTAGCGGCTTTAGGAAAAGGATATTCTCATGAAATAATCGAATGCCAAAATTGTATTCTCAATAATGAAATTGAAAGTAAACTTTGGTCGCATCAGAATTGTTTGGATTTGAGTGAGATAGTGGAGGTAATTAAAAATCAAATTATGCTGCCTTTTTAGAATTAAATTATTTTGTAATAAAAAGTTTACAGTTAATTGTTTTTTCATTAGTTTTAAAAACTATTAATGAAAGATAATTATGCTAGTAAAAGTTTACGGAAGTGCCGTTTTTGGAGTTGAGGCCACAACGATTACAGTTGAGGTTCATATGGATAAAGGAATTGGTTATCATTTAGTTGGACTTCCAGATAATGCTATAAAAGAAAGCAGTTATAGAATTGCTGCAGCTCTCAAGAATAATGGTTTTAGTCTTCCGGGAAAAAAAATTACAATTAATATGGCGCCTGCAGATCTACGAAAAGAAGGCTCTTCATACGATTTGACATTGGCTATGGGAATTTTAGTCGGTTCAGATCAGATAAAAGCTCCAGAAATTGAACGATATATTATTATGGGCGAACTTTCTCTTGATGGAAGTTTACAGCCTATTCGCGGAGCATTGCCAATCGCTATAAAAGCCAAAGAAGAAGGTTATAAAGGATTTTTTCTCCCGATTCAAAACGTGAAGGAAGCAGCAATTGTAGCAGGTTTGGATGTTTATGGCGTTGAAAATTTAAAAGAAATCATTGATTTTTTCGCTGGTAAAGGAACGCTACAACCTACAGTTATCGATACAAGAGCTGAATTTTATAAAACTCTCGATTTCCCTGAGCATGATTTTTCAGACGTACGCGGACAAGAAAGCATTAAACGCTGTATGGAAATCGCAGCTGCAGACGGACATAATATTATTCTAATTGGTCCACCTGGAGCAGGAAAAACCATGCTGGCAAAACGAGTTCCGAGTATTTTACCGCCCATGACTTTGCGTGAAGCTTTGGAAACTACTAAAATTCATAGTGTTGCGGGGAAATTAAAAGAAGTCGGGTTAATGAATCAGAGACCTTTTAGAAGCCCGCATCATACTATTTCTAATGTTGCTTTGGTTGGTGGCGGGAGTTATCCTCAGCCGGGAGAAATCTCGATGGCGCATAATGGTGTTTTGTTTCTGGATGAATTGCCGGAATTCAAAAGAGATGTTTTAGAAGTCATGCGTCAGCCGTTAGAAGATCGAGAAGTAACTATTTCGCGAGCTAAATTTACCATAACCTATCCATCGTCTTTTATGTTGGTTGCGAGTATGAATCCAAGTCCGAGCGGATTCTTTAACGATCCAAGTATGCCAAATACTTCTTCGCCGCACGAAATGCAGCGTTATATGAGTAAAATTTCTGGACCTTTACTAGATCGAATTGATATTCATATAGAAGTTACGCCTGTTCCGTTTGATAAACTATCAGACGAACGAAAAGCAGAAAGCAGTGTCGAAATCCGTAAGCGAGTTACAGCAGCAAGAGAAATTCAAACCAAGCGATTTGAAGCTGTAGAAAATGTTCATTATAATGCTCAAATGAGCAGTAAACTGATTCGTGAATTTTGCGTTTTGGACGAACCTTCGAAAGAATTACTTAAAACTGCAATGGAAAGATTGAATCTTTCTGCAAGAGCTTATGATAGAATTCTGAAAGTTTCGAGAACCATAGCCGATTTAGATCATTCTGAAAATATTGTTTCTTCTCATATTGCTGAAGCGATTCAATATAGAAGTTTGGATAGAGAAGGGTGGCTAGGGTGATTTTATTATAATTATATATGCTAATTGAGAATCTTATCAATTAGCATATATAATTAGCTAAATTAAAATTAAAAGAAAGAATATCCAACAATTAAAGAAGTGGTTTGGTAAGAAGAACCCCAATTCGGATTTTCTGCCAATATACCTCTAGGAGTTTGATATCTAACCTCTGCACTAAATTTATCTAAGAATTTGCATCCTAGACCAAATCCAAAATTGATGCCTGACTTTACATCCAATTTATTTAGTTCAGAACCATCTTTTCTTGTAACGCTGACTTTAGAATTGTTGCTGAAATCTACAACAAGAGATCCGTTAGCAAATATTTGGACATTTTTATTAACGAAGAAATAACGTCTAAGACCTATTGGTAATTCAATTGATTTGTAATCTACTTTACCTGTTAGCGTTCCGCCCACAACCTGAGAACTTTGTATTGTTTGTTCTCCTTTGTAATATTGGTACGTTGGCTCAGCAATAATAGACCATCTGTTTTTATTAAATGGTAAAATGAATTCAGCTTCAATTCCTAAACTAAAGCTAGATTTTCCTCCAAAATCAAAGTCCATTCCTGCAAAAACAGAATTATCCATAGATAGCGAACTGTTATTATATCTAGGTCTAAGTGTAAGGTTGAATAAGTCTTTCTTTTCTTTTACTTCAAGATCAACAAATTCAGAATTTGTGCATTTATTATATTTTGTAAAAATACGCATTAGAGCATTTTTTGAATAGCTTAATGTCTCGTATTCATTTTGTTGAATATTATCGCATTTCAAATCAAGATAAAGCTGTTCTCTAAATTGATTGTTTTTAGCAATCTGATCGTCATTTGCAAAGTAAGTTTTGTAAACAAGCTGTTTTATTTCAGAATCATTCATTTTGTAAAAGAAGCGTCTTACGGTTCCATCGTCAAACAAATACAAAGAAGCATTTCCTTCCATTAGAACCTGTAGAAACAAATTTTCTTGTCTAAAAACAGGATTTTTGTCTTTGGTCATGTTTTGCAGGTTTTTTGTAGAGCGATCTATGTTTACAGTTGCTCTTATAAATTTGTTCTGACCAGAAATACCAAACCCTTTTACAGTTTTAATATCTGCGTCGATAATAGGCGAATCATTAGAAATTCGGTATCTGAAATTGGTAGGAGTGTTTTTCCAATCTATATTTTCAATTAAGCATTCTGTTTTTTGATTGTTTTCTGAGATGATAAATCCTTTTTCGAAAGTTATTTGAGAATAATTTTTAATAGATAAAAGAAGGGTTAAAGCAATAAATAAAATTTGTTTTTTCATTAAATTAAATAGGTTATTATAGATTTGTTTTATTTTGGTTTGGTGAATAAAAGAATTATTCTTCTTTTAATTGAGTGATAAAAATTGTTTGTTTAGGTTAAATTGTTTTATAATTTTTTTTGCCAAATATACTGTAATAAGAAACTAACATCTTTACGGGAAAACGTAATTTTGTTTATTTTTTTAAAAAAAACTGGTTGTTGCTTTTTGTCTCTTTTTTTGATTTTATTATCGTTTGATTCATAAGTGATTACTTTTAGTTTTAAACTAAAAAATCATAAAAGAAGAGTCTCTTTTATGATTTTTTGGTTAAACAAAACGAGCCGTTTTGTATAAAACAGCTTATTTGATCATTTAATGCGAGGATAAAAAAACTTAAACGAATTAGAAACAGCTGTATGAAGAATCGATCCGTGGTTTTCTTCGGGGAAGTAATCAAAATAGACTTTTACATTTTTGCTTTTTGATTCCTTTAGTTTTTCTACAAGTAAATTAGCGTCAACTTCCATAACACGCGGAATTTCTGTTGGAGTCAGCCCTTCTTTGCCAACAGCAATATAAATTTCAGTTGGCTGATTAAAATTTTCTTTAAGCATTACAGAATCCAAATCAAGTATAGAACCATTGTTCCACCATATACTCGGACTTACAATAACATATTTGTTAAAAAGGTTGGGCTTTTTGAGTAAGATTTCAGTTCCTAATAATCCGCCAAGAGACTGTCCAATGATAGTTTTAGAATCATTTGTCATGTATTTCTTTTCAATAAAAGGCTGTAATTCTTTTTCAATAAAAGCAATAAATTGATCAGAATGGCCTGTGGTTGGAAAACGAGTTTTATCTTTTTCAAGAGTAGTAGGAAAGGTAAAATCTCTTTTTCTGTCAACAGTTGCGATACCCACAACAATTGATTTTGGAACCTGATTGATCCATTCAAAACTATTAAACTGAACTAATCCCGAAATATGAATAAAATCTTCATCGGCAGAACCGTCCAGCAAATAAATGACAGGATATTTTGTAGTGTCCGCAGGATTATAACCTTCAGGAAGATAAATGTTTAAAACTCTTTTTTCGTTTAATTCTTTTGATTGAATTTCATCGATAACGCCTAATACAAAAGGCTTTGGAGTTTCTGTGGTTTTAGTTTTATTTTTTTGGCTGAATATAAAATTCGAAGAAAAAAGCAAAAAAGCTAGGGCAATAAATTTGGTCATTAATTTTTGAAATTTTGTGGTAAAGATTCTTGTTTTACTTCTTGTTCAGGCTTGTAGTAACTGCTTCTATTTGTGGTAACAATTAAAACGCCAGCTTCACCGTAGTTGCCATAAATACTGATTCCAGCTTTTTTTTCAAGAGCAATAATTTTTTTGATTTCAATTTTAGAAAGAACAAGTTTTTCTTTTTCTAGATCTTCAAAGCGATGCGGAATTCCATCAACTACCACAATCGGATGATCTGTGATTTTTCCTGCTTTAGCAAGGTTTGAAATAGAATCGGAAAGATAGAGTTTGTCTTGTCCTTCATCAGAAAGCTCGTATCTGTTTTGTGAAAAAACAGCAGCAGAAATGAACAAAAGCAGAAAGGTAAAAAATTTCATCATTTGTATTTTTTTTAGTTTTTTAGATCATAAAATTAATTTTCAGATCGAAAATACAAAAAAATCCTGCAAAAATGCAGGATTTAACAAATAGTAAGATTTTTTTTAATTCTTATTTTTTTTCTGCAAAAATAGCGTCCAGACCTTCCATCGCAATGGTGAAACCTTCTTTGAAGCCCATCTGAATAATCATTTCCAAATCAGATAGTTTTTCATGTTTAATTACAACATCCACAAAAGTAGATCCGTCTTTTTCAGAGAAAGTCACATCCCAGTCAGAGCGTGGGAATTCTTTGTTTAGGTTTCCTTCGCTGTCGCTAAAAGCATCTAAGTATTTAAAATTACTTTTCGGACTAATTGAAGTAAAATCAGCAATAGCCCAATGCTCTTCTCCTTCTGGTCCAAGCATGGCATATAATCGTCGGCCGCCTTCTTTAAACTCCATGCTTTTTGTTTTGGCTTTCCACGGAGCTGGCGCCCACCATAAATCTAAAATTTGCGCTTCTGTCCATGCAGACCAAACTTGAGATAAAGAGGCGTTAAATTCACGTTTTACATTGACAGTCTTATTTTCTTTATCAACAGTAAAATTCATTAAAAGATTTGATTTCATTTTCTTTAGATTTTTAGTTAATAACCAGTCGGATGAAATTTAAAACACATAGAAACATAGATTTTTATTGTAAGAAAGAAAGCAAAAGAAACTGGTTTCCACACATAGCTTAACTATGTGCATTTAGATTAGTGAAACGCCTTTTCTCTATATTCTAAGGCTATGTTTCTATGTGTTAAATCAGATCTAACATTTTTTATAATAATTAATTCAATTAAAAATACATTTATTTTTCTGCTAAGATTTTATCCAAACCTTGCATTGCAGAAGTAAATCCTTCCTTAAAGCCCATCTCGATAATTTTTTGCAGTTCTTCAAAACTGTCACGTCTAATTGTGATATCAACAATTGTCGAATTGCCTTCTTCAGAAAAAGTAATATCCCAATATGAACTGCCAAATTCTGAATTTGGTTTTCCGTCGCCATCAGAAAAAGTAGCAGAATGCTTGAAGTTTGTTTTAGGAGAAATCGAAGAATATTCAAAATAACTCCAACGCTCTGTGCCGTCAGGGCCAACCATAGCATACAATCTTCGGCCGCCTTCTTTAAATTCCATGATTTTAGTTTTAGATTTAAACGGAGCCGGTGCCCACCACAAATCTAGAATTTCGGCTTCTGTCCAAGCAGACCAAACGTTTGGCAATGGCGCGTCAAATTCGCGTTTTACATTCACTGTTTTATTTTCCTTGTCTACAGAAAAATTCATTAATAAATCAGTTTTCATTTTCTTTAGATTTTAAGTTAAGTAATACTTGATCCAATTGGCTAAAACGCTGTTCCCAAATTGCTTTGAATTGCTCCAGCCATTGATCAATTTCTTTCATTTTATCAATTTTGAGCTGATAATAAATTTCTCTGCCCAATTTCTTTTCTTCCAATAAATCACATTCATTCAGTATTTTAATGTGTTTAGAAACTGCCTGTCTTGTAGTTTGAAACTGTTCTGCAATAGCATTTGGGGTTAATGCACTTGAAGAAATCAAAACTAATATTGCTCTTCTCGTCGGATCGGCAATAGCTTGAAAAATATCTCTTTTCATGTTTTTGGAATATTTATTGCGCAACTAATCAGTTGCAAATATACGCAACTTTTTGGTTGCACAATATAAAAACGCGTTTTTTTTTTACTGAGAATATTGTAAACAAAAAAAGACGCATTTTTGATGCGTCTTTTTTTCTATAATCGTGTTACATAATTACCTTCTAAATTTATTCTTTACAATGATATCTTTCAGCTTGGCTTTCAGGTCTTCGCCTGTATCATAAACCATCTGCTCATTGTTCGGAAACGCAACAGCACGTTTGTCAAAATACCCAAGATAGTTATCATCGCAAGCGCCTCTGTTTCCTTTGTAAGTTGAGTAAATGTTTTCAAAAACATATTCGCTGCTTATTGGGAAAGTCTGCACCAACTGATTGCTTTTTAAATCTACATAATCCACTTTTGCTGTTACCAGACAAGACTTAAACTGTCTGAATTCGTAAACCGTTGCACGAAGTGTTTTATAATTATCCACTTTAATTTCTTTGCCTAAACTATCTTTTACAGGCCTTCCACGGCTGTCCAAAAGTGTTTTTACACCATCTTTAACTTGTTTTTCCTTTACAAATTCTTTCTCTTTAATCTGTTCTGGCGAAATAGCGATTTGTCTAAAACTCAAAATCAGACTATAATCATAAGTTACATTTTTTTGTCTCGCGCTGTGGTAAACCGTCCATTTATCGTTTAATCCGTAGGTTTTAAAATCTAATAAATCTTCCTGAAGCATTTTCGGAATCACCATTTCGGTTTCATTTTTTGCGTAGACATCCACAAAATCAGTTCCTTTAAACTGAGCGTCGTCCATCAGTTTTTTAGTGTTTTTGTATCCAGGATTAATGCTTTCCAAATAAGCAAAATCATCGTATGCTTTTCTGAAATCCAATTTGTTATTCGATTTCAAAAGAGACGAAGCGTTTTCATATAAATATTTCGAAAGTGCATTTTTACTGTTAACAATCTCATTAGAATAATTATCAAACGGAAAATTTGCATTTCGTCCCAATTTCAATAAAGGCAAAGGCAGAATTGGTCTAATTTTCTCCTGACGGTTATTTAGCTGTAAATAAGTGTTGTAGATGCGTTCGGCATTTGCAGGATTGTTTTCTTTATTTAGCATTTCCAAATTACGCAAATCTCGATCTTTGGCTTTTGCAAAAGCTTCCTCTAGTAAATAAACATAATCTTGTTTTCCTTTAGAATCTTTTTTGGTGCGAAGTGCCTCGACAGCGCGATCTATTGCACCGTCATAATTTCCATCGCTAAGCATTGATTGTGTTGTTTTTACCCCGCAAGAAGAAAAAGCTAAAAACAATATAGAAAGTAGAAAAGTAATTTTTTGCATAGTGTGTTTTTTGAAGTTGCAAATATATTTTATTTAACTTTCAACAACTATGCCTTTTTCTAATTTATTTTAAGGAGCAGAAAAAGCTATTTTCAAAATAAACATCTGTCCCGCTGTACGGTATATCTTTTGCATCTGCTATCGCAGACACATTTAATCTTCCCATGTTTCGATCAAGTTATCATTCCATAATTTCTGAGCAAACTCCTTAAAAACTTTTGGACCTTTTTTAAAGTTTTCATCTAGTTTATATTCACCACCTTCAAACTGTTTTTTTTCATTATCATCTATGCCAACAGCGACTTTGTTTTCGCCACGCATGGCATATTTTGTATTGCCTTCGTACATAATAATCTTCATGTCAGACGGACTAACATCGCCATGACATACGGTTTTATACATGAGCCAAGTTTCGGCAATTCCGTTTTTGTTTAAATCGGTAATTTGAAAAGTATTTTTTACAAATGAAGCGACAATATCAACGGGACAATCTGAAATATAATCGTATACTTTCCAGGTTTGTTTTGCTTCATTGCCAGAAAATATAAAGTGATATGCAAATAATTCAGCATCTCTTCCATCTAATTCATGTTTGAATTTGTCATTAAAATGTATATCTGTTTCTGTTGTAATCACAATATTATCTCCCAATTTATCTTTCCAGCGAACGGCATTTTTTATAAAACCTTCGTATTTAATTGAATTTGGAAATTGTGTAGAATCGATTTTTTCAACTGTTAAAACAAAAGGTTCTTCCGTTGAAGATTTTTCATTTGAAACCGCAGTTTTAATTTCGTCTTTTTTCTCTGGTTTGCAATTAGAAAAGAGAACAATAAAGAATAATAAGATTGTAATTTTTTTCATAAAAAGGTTATATGCAATTCTAATTTGTGAGTTGTTTTTTTATCAATACAATTTGTCCCAAATGATAATAACTATGTTCAATCATAGCTTCTATGTTTCTTTTGTAAGTTCCGTATTGGACTTCTACAAAACCTTCATCCAGTTTTTCGTCTGATATTTGTTCTACGAAAGAAGCAAACTCTTCGGCGTCATTCCAAAATTGATTTAGAAAGCTATTCCATTGTTCTTGCGAATGAATAGGAGGAAAGTCAAAACTAAATTTGTCTTTTATATCTAATGTTCCGCCTTTAAAAACCTGATTAATTCCTTTTATATAATAATGAACATGTTGGGCAAGAGCTGCAATCGTATTTAAATCCTGAATCGGACTAATTGCAATTTTCCAATCTAGATTTTCTAGCTGATCTTTAAAATTGGTATTTGCAATCCAAGTTCCGTTTAAAATAACTTCTCTAAAACGATTGGCAATTTCTATTGTACTTTTCATATTCCATAATTTTTTGGAATTACTATTAAGAGTTTATTCCTGCTGAATCCATTCGTATTTTCCGTTTTTCAAATAAATAACGCCGCCTCCGCAGCTTTCTTCTGCATGAATAAAAATTCCATCATTTGGCAGTTTTATTTTGTCTTCTTCTGCAACTTGTTCTTCGCCGATAATGTCGCCGTCTTCATTTACGTTATCAAAGTAAACTTCATTTTTAGAAGCTTTTTCAAAAATTCCAGCCCAATCAATTTCGTCAAAACCTCTTCCTAAAATATCATTTCCAAAACCTAAATAATCAGTTCTTTTTCCGTTTCCGAAAGTGATTCTAAAACCGCTTTTTTGGTTGTTTACGCTTCTAAAAATTTCTACAGTTTCGTCTAGATTATCTCCGTCAAGATCACATAAAATTTTATTGGCTTTATGTTTTGTAGATAACACAATCGTATCTGCCTTCTGTGTTTCTGGTTCTTTCTTTTCAGTCACTTTCAGAGAATCTTTTGAATCAATTTTAGGAGTTTCTGATTCAGTTTTAGTTTCTTTTTTACAAGAAATAGTTAGCAATGATAAAAGGAGTAGCGTTCTAATTTTCATATTAGGCTTAAATGATTTTAAAATGCTAATATAAAAAATTACCTACGAAAATATATTGTTTTATGAATTGCCTTCAGCTTTAGCTGAGGGCAGTATGTGCATAAAAAAAAGGCTTTAGCCAAAATTTATTTATTTGGCTAAAACCCTTTTGAGACTTTTTATGAACCTCCAGCTAAAGCTGGACGCAATTAAAATATATTATTTAGATTTTCTAATCTTCACCTGATATACAATCTCCCAAAAAATAATTGAGAAAACAGCATTAGCAAAAATGGCAGTTTTAACCTGATAAGGATCGTAATTGACAAACAGATGTAAATTGGTAAACTGTAAAGCGAGAAACATAGCTAAAGCTGCAATTCCGACAGCGCAAAGTACATTAAGCAACGGTTTCCATTTTAAAGCTGTGAAGGCATAAATAAGATTCAAAATACCGAAACCAACTCCTAAAGTTACAAACGGATCACCTTTAAACTTTTCGTTTAATTCAAGCAGAAGATGCGTAGAAGTAAGGTATAAAAAGAAAAGTATAGAATAAATCAGGATTCTTATTTGCGGTTTCATTTTAATATTTTTAGGATGATTTTTTTTATACGCGAAGATACTACTAAATGATGAATGCAAGATGAAGTCTGTGAACTTCATGAATTAAGATTAACAAACTTTTTTGATTATTTGGTTTCAAGCTCAATTTTGAATTTTTCAATTTGCCTTCTATGACGTAAGATATGTACAATTGCATGTTCCATCATTTGTTCAATATCATAAACTTGTCCCCAAGAAGTTGTTATTTTCTTCTCGTCGTCGCATTCTTCCAATTGATTATCGCTAAAATTTTTAAGCACATTTTCTGTGAAAATAAAAAATGCAGTTAAGTCATTTTGATATTCTGAAACAGTCTTTCTATATACAAGATCTGGAATGCTATTTTGCTCTCCCAACAATTTTTGAATGTACAAGGCATAAGCATATCCAGAACGAACTACATGAGATAATATTGACTGAATCGATACATCATTGATTGTTGCCGTAAGTGCTGTGTCACTAAAAGAAGAGATCGTTTTGCTTAAATCTAAAATCGCTCTTTCGTATTCATCGAGTAAAGCTCCAATTGCGCCTTGTCTGTATGTTTTGGCCATATTTTACAGTGTTATTCAAGTTTATTTTATGGCAAAAGCGTTTCTATTTTGGTTTCCGATTTTTCTTTTAGCGGACTGTCTGCCTTCAAACTCCAAATGATTAGAAATTTTCCTTTTACAACATATTCTTCTGGATGTTCGTCTGTTGGTTCGCCTGCTTTTCCCCAAAGTAAACCTTGCAGAAAACGATCGCCTTTAAAAACATGATCAAACTCAAAATACATAATAGAACCGCGATCTGCTTTGCTTTTAAAACTCTGAATGGCTTTACTTTTTATAGTTCCAACAATGTTGGCGTAGGTTTCAATATCGTTATAAAAAGTGCAGGCTTGTGGCGTAATGCAAATATTACCGTCGCTTACCATATAACCGCCTTTTGGAATTTCTTTTGGTTTTAGTTTTAAATCGGCAAGGGTTTGGCTGAATGAATTTGTTGCAAATAATAGTAAAAGTGTTGATAGTAGAATTGTAGGTTTCATTGATTTTGGGGCTTAAAATTTTGATTTTTATAATGTTAAAATTTGTTATCTAAATACATTAAAATGAAAATGCATGTAGAAAAAAGAAATATTTGAAATGCAACATTACTAATTCTATATAACATTCTGCTTCTTTTGGTTTCTTGTAGCCATTCAGTTGTATATTCTTTGTCTTTTTTCTTAAAAGTTTGATTATTAAAGTAATTAAAAACAAAAAAGAGAACAAGAAAAGCGATAAAAACAAATGGTTCACTAATTTTTAAATTAGGTAGAAAAATTTTCTTAATAATTAGTGAAATTAAAAACATTAATAATGATTCGTGTATTGAAATCGAAGTGGTGGCTTGCCAACTGTTTATTGATCTTGTGTTGATATAAAAGAATCTTCGATAAATTTTTTTAATGTCCAAGAGTTGTTTTTTTATTTAGTGAATTTGATTTTGCAATTCTAACTAACTTCTAAAAACATTAATCGTTTTTGATAAAATTAAATACAATTGAAAGGCAGTTATAGAGACCGTAATAAATGTGAGATAAGCAGAAGAATTAATAAGTTTATTGTTTTCTATCTGTAATTGTTTTGCAATATTTACTCTTCTGTTATTTAGGGTTTTTAAAAAATGCATTAATACGATTGACCAGCTAAATATTAAAAGGATAAAAAAGGCAAAGCCATTTGGCATTCCTTCGATGTTTAGTAAAGTATAAATTTTGGTAAAAACTATTGCAATTACAAAATAGACTAATGCATACAAAAGTATTTTTTTTAACCCATTTTCAGGTTTTAGAAAATAAAAAATAGAGCAATTTAATAAGACAATAAAAAGGGCAAGAAGAAGATATGACATTTTGTTTCTGGGCTTAAAAAAAGCACAAAGTAAATATCTCTGTGCTTTTGTAAAATTTATATTTCTAAGGAATTATTTTCCTTTTAGTAATTTTTCTAAATATTCCACTTTGTCTTTTTCAGCCTGAACCAAACGTTCGTAAAGTTCTATAACTTTATCAAGTGGATTGAAATTACAAATATTGTTATGACCAAAATTGCTATTTGAAACAGATTCATTAAAAGTATTAAAATAGTTAAATACATTTTCTTCCGAAAAACTTTCAATAGCTTCAACCGTAACACCAAGTGCTTCTGCGATTTTTGAAAGTTTAGAATCATCAATAGTTTCGCTTCCTTCAATACCAGAAATAGCCTGCTGATTTGTACCAATTGCCTGCGCAAGTGCTTCCTGCTTCATACCTCGAAGTTCTCTAATTCGGCTGATGTTTCTGCCGATATGTTTTGGTTTTGATGTCGTGCTCATAATTTCAAAGGTATTTATTTTTTTTGAAACAAAAATACGGTTTATCTTATTAATTTTAATGTTTGATTTTCATACCCTATCTTAATTCCATCAAAATTTTGCTTTTTGGATTTACTTCGTTTGTGTTCATGAGCAGGATGCTCGCGCTAGCATTTTTTTATTATAAAAATTATTGGTAATCAATTATTTGCTTTTTGTTTGCTTATTTTCTTTACATATTTAATGCGATCCATATGGCCTTTTCTCGAAGCATCAGTTTTGTTTGGGTCAATTGCGGAAGAAAATGTATGTGGTAACGGAGAAATTCCATTGTTTTTAATATGGATACCAGTAACCTTAGGATTGCGAGTGCAGTAATGTGTTTTTGAAAAATTTATTTTCAATCCTCTGCTTCTTAATTCTTCTATCATATCTAAAGTCTTATACTTGAAATCAATTGGATTTGAAAATGTAATATCATCAACATAGATGGATAGTTTAAATCCTTGGGATATATATTTTTCGAATATATCTCCACAACTATGATTAACTACTAATGCTGCTAAAAATGATGATGTAGGACAGCCTTGAGGAATAGCACCTTCTTTTGTGCAAATGCGAGTAATTAATCTTGCTACATCAGGATAAAAGCCTTCTTTGCGCAGAGCTTTTTCTACACTTGAAAAATGAACAGATGGATAAAAATCCTTTAAATCAGTTAGGAAGAAGAATTTATTTCCTTGGTGATGACGTGCATTTAATACAGCATCTTTATTTTTTAATCCTCCAAAAAAATATTTGGGAAGAATAAGTTTGTATAGTACATTGTGCAATAACAATGATTGTATATGCTTTAATCTTTTTATTGGTGCATTAATAGGTCTAGTTAAAGCAATACCATTTTCATATCTTGGCAAACCCTTTTCATCAGTTTTAGGTTCGTTCCAATTTCTGTAAAATTTACTATCCTCAATATCTAATTCAGCTACTAGTTGAATCAAATCGTTTTTGCTAACTTTTAAGGCATATGCTAAATCTTTGATTCGAGTTTTCATAATAATTTTTAAGTTTATGAGATAAAAACATCGCTAATTAAACCTTTAATAGATGGCTCAAGCATTTTAAATGCTTCTCGCTTAGATTCAGCAATATCGTCTTGGTCTAATGAAAAAAAGACTAAAACAGGCATTGGTATAGAAAGCGCATTGGCAATTTGCTTTAAGATACTTAGTGTCGGTTCTTTTTTTCCTTTTTCTATTGAAGAAAGATATGACTGTGATAAGCCACATTTGACAGCAAAATCGGTTTGTTTAAAACCTTTCTGCTGTCTTAAGTTTTTAATGGCGTTACCTATATTCATAGTGATAAAATAAAGTTAATAAAAAAAAAAATGAGAAGCGCGGAATTAGAATAATCCTGTAAAATCGTCAATTCCGAAGAATTTCAAAAATCTTAGGAGTAAAGATATTGTCTGTATTGCCTGATTCGGACTAATGCCCTTTGGACTGTTTGACGCCTTTTCTAACTCTAAAAGAATATTTTCTAGTAAAGTTCTATCTTCTTCCGAGAACGTGTACCCGTCCTTTGTTAATAATGACCTAACTCCTTCTTGAAGTTGATCAACTCTTTGTTTGTGTTTTTGCATCTTTGTAAAGTATTACTATTATATGAGCAGCACTATTGCTACCTGCTTAATCAGCTATGTGAACCCATATAGGATACTGTCCTAAAAACACTTCTCAATTTCCTGCTTAAAAAAAAATAAAATCTCATATATCTAATCTAACTTCTCTAATAGCGTCTTTGTTTAATAACATTGAGTTAATAGGGGTTTAGCTAATTGGCGTTTAGCCGAATTGGGTTTTCTGATATCAGCGAATCTGGTTTCAAGCAATTTTCTAAGGGGATGATTTCTGTTCGAACATCGATACGCGTAAAGGCGCTTTAGGTTCAACGGTTCTCTTTCCTTTAGAATAACCCATAATGGGTGGAGGGGGAAATCCCTCTTCAATAGCTTTTATAAAAAAGCTCTTGGGTTCACTACACAAACATTTCAAAGAACTACAGTGCAAATATAATAAAATATTTCTAATAGAAATAAAAAACACCTAAAAAAGACAATTTTTTTTCTGTGGGAGATAAAAATGAGAGTTTTATACTTTATTATTTGTTTAAAATAATAAAGTATAAGAGAAATGCAGATACTATCTTTTGTGGAGTAAAATGGGAAGGGTAACAACTTGATATGCTTCGATTTCACTCGGTGTAACAAAAAAATAAAAAAAATAAATCTGAATTCTAAATCTACAATAAAAAATCCCGCCTCAATTAAGAAACGGGATTAAAATGATATTCTCTTTTTTTCTATTGTTAAACCGTAGCAGCAATTTCTTGTGGTAACGGAATTTGATTTTTAAGTAAATCTTCAAATGTTTCGGCTTGGCGAATCAAGATTCCTTGACCGTTCATCCAAAGAACTTCGGCTGGTTTGTATCTTGAGTTGTAGTTTGAAGACATTGAGAAACAGTAAGCTCCTGCGTTTCTGAAAGATAAAATATCGCCTTCAGTAATTTCTTGAATTCTGCGATTGTTTGCAAAAGTATCTGTTTCGCAAATGTATCCTACAACTGAGTAAAAACGCTCTTTTCCTTTTGGGTTTGAGATGTTTTCGATATGGTGTGAAGATCCGTATAACATTGGACGAATTAAATGGTTGAAACCACTGTCAACTCCAGCGAAAACTGTTGAGGTTGTTTGTTTTACTACGTTTACTTTTACTAAGAAATGACCTGCTTCAGATACAAGGAATTTTCCTGGCTCGAAAATCAGCGTTAAATCTCTACCGTATTCTGCACAGAAAGCGTTGAATCTTTTAGATAATTTTTTACCTAATTCTTCGATGTCTGTTTCGATATCGTCTTTTTTGTAAGGAACTTTGAATCCGCTTCCGAAATCTAAGAATTGTAAATCTTTGAAATGTTTAGCTGTATCAAACAGAATTTCAGCAGCATACAAGAACACTTCGATATCTAAAATATCAGATCCTGTGTGCATGTGAATTCCAACGATGCTCATTTTTGTGTTTTCGACAATTCGCAAGATATGCGGAATCTGGTGCACAGAAATTCCGAATTTACTATCGATATGTCCAACAGAAATGTTAGCGTTTCCGCCCGCCATTACGTGTGGATTGATACGAATACATACTGGAATATGCGGGTGTTTTGTTCCGAATTGCTCCAGAATAGATAAATTGTCGATATTGATTTGTACACCCATTGCGGCAACTTCTTCGATTTCTTCTAGAGAAACGCCGTTTGGTGTAAAGAAAATTCTTTCGGGTTCATAGCCAGCATGAAGTCCT
>Ga0308157_10002949_pt1 | contig 26127 bp, 22 predicted proteins | sample PhyBR1_FD_201035 | JGI IMG/M metagenome (GOLD analysis project Ga0308157, IMG submission 201035) | Phyllosphere microbial communities from UC Gill Tract Community Farm, Albany, California, United States - DLSLB.R1 | ecosystem: Host-associated > Plants > Phyllosphere > Unclassified | place: USA...
AGGAAGTCGATGCGGAGCGGTTGTGCCGCGGCAATTAGTGCGCGCGGGGCAAGGGAACTACTTTTATACCAAGTCACCGCAATAGTACGAAACATTTCGTAAAATCTACGAAGCTATTCGTAGTTTGTCAAAAAAGTTGGTTATTAGCGTTGATTTAGGCTTTTATGAATTGGATGCAAGTAAACCCGCAGTGAGTTAGTGGGCTGGTTGGGGTTTTGCTTCGGAGCCCTTCCGCTTAGTCGGCAGCATCCTAATCAGGCGTTGGTTTTGGCAGGCGTGTTTCATACCCGGACGGCGGCAAGCTTCCCAGCGTTTAGGTTCGGCTGGCTTGTTTAACGGCAGCCCCTGCCCTCCTGCCCCTATTACGGCGGAGCCGGTCAACGGCGGGCGGGGCTTGCTCCGCCCCTACGGTTCAGCCAGCTTGTCTGGCTATCCGGGCGGGAGAATGTTAAACCTGCCGGCGGCTTTCTCATCCAATCGCCATGAACACGCAACAGCTTCAGCACTTGTATTGGCGGGCCGGCTTTGGCCCGCGCCCCCAGGATGTGGCCGCTGGCCTCAGCCCCGCCAAGGCCCTGCGGCAATTGTTGCATGAAGCCCGCGCCTACGAGCCCATTTCGAGTGCTACGCTGGCCGGCTTCCAGAACCCGCAGGGGGCCGTGCTGGCGGTGCCGGCCAGCGGCGCTAGCCCTGTTCCGAATAATATAGGCGCGGCGGGCCCGGCCGCGGCGGCGCCCGCGCCCGCCAGCTCGGCGCAGCCGGGCACGGCTAGCCCGGCGCCGGCAATGGACGCGCCCCCGGCCCCGGTTGCGATGCTGCGGCCGCGCTCGGCCCTGGCGCGGCGCCGGCAGGAGCCGCCCCGCTTGCGCCGCGCCGACCTCACGCCTGCCCAGCGCAAGCTGCAAAACGAGCGCATTCGCGACGCCTTCATCAGCATGAGCACGGCCTGGATGGATACAATGGCGACCTCGCCGGGCCAGCTGCGCGAGAAGGTGGCGCTGTTCTGGCACGGGCACTTTGCCTGCCGCACGCGCCGGCCCGACGACTCGCTGGCGCTGCTCAACACCATTCGGGAGAAGGCGCTGGGCAAATTTCCAGACCTGCTGCTGGCCGTTAGCCAGGAGCCGGCCATGCTGCAATTTCTTAATAACCAACAAAATAAGAAGGCGCACCCCAACGAAAACTTCGCCCGCGAGGTGATGGAACTCTTCACGCTGGGCCGCGGCAACTACACCGAAACCGACGTGAAGGAGGCCGCCCGTGCCTTCACCGGCTGGGGCTACGACGGGCAAAGCCGCTTCGTGTTTCGGGAGCGCCAGCACGACGCGGGCCCCAAAACACTGCTGGGCCAGACCGGCAACTGGGGCGGCGAAGACGCGCTGCGCATCATCCTGGAGCAGCCGGTGGCGGCCACGTTTATCGTGACCAAGCTATACCGCTTTTTCGTAAACGACGTGCCCGACCCGGCGCACATTGCACCGCTAACCACCGCTTTTCGCAAAAGCGGCTACGACGTTAGCGACTTGCTGGAGCGGATGTTTTCGGCCGACTGGTTTTACGCGCCCGTCAACACGGGCAGCCTCATCAAGTCGCCGGTGGCGCTGGTGGCGGGCCTGCGCCGCACCCTCAACTTGCAGGTAGACAACGATAAGCAGCTGCTCGGCTACCAAAAGGCGCTGGGCCAGACGCTCTTCATGCCGCCCAACGTGGCCGGCTGGCCCGGCGGCCGCGCCTGGATAGACTCGTCGTCGCTGCTGCTGCGCTTGCAGCTGCCGAGCATTTTGTTTAAGAATGCCGAGTTTGCCGTACGCCTCAAAGACGATGAAAACGACATCACGCCCCAGACCTCGGGTAAGGAGCGCCTGGTCAAAAACACCGAAACCACCCACCTGCCGCTAGCCCCCATTCAGCAATTGCTGGGCACCGCGCCGCCCGACCAGCAGCCGCAATTGCTGGCCGGCTTCCTGCTGCAAGCGCCGTTACGCCCCGAAAACCTGGCGCTGGTGCAGCAGGCCGCCGCCAGTGTCGATACGCCGGAGGCGCGCCTGCGCGCTACGCTGGTGAGCTTACTGAGCTTGCCGGAATATCAGCTGGCCTAGCCTCGTTCCCGGGTGCCTAGCCCCACCCCCGACCTCTCCCCTGCGGGGGAGAGGTCGGGGGTGGGGCTAGGCGCCAGAACTCTATCCTTAAATTATTTATTTATAAATCAATCCCTTATGCAACGCCGCCAGTTTCTGCAAGCCTCCACCCTCGCCAGCACCTTACTGTTAGTACCCAAGTTTTTGCACGCCCTCGACCGGCCTGAAGCCCGGCTGGCGGCGCGCCTGCGCGATGCGCCGGGTAGCGCCGCCAGGCGCCTGATTGTGGTGCAGCTGGGCGGCGGCAACGACGGCCTGAATACCCTCGTGCCGTACCGCAACGATTTGTATTACAAAGCCCGGCCCACGCTGGCGCTCCGCGAAACCGAGGGCCTGCTGCCGCTCGATGGCGAGCTAGCCCTGCACCCAGCCATGAAGGGGCTGAAGAGCCTGTTTGACCAGGGCCAAGTGGCGATTTGCAATGCTGTGGGCTACCCCAACCCCGACCGCTCGCACTTTCGCTCGATGGACATCTGGCAAACCGGCTCGGGCTCGGAGCAGCTACTGCCCACCGGCTGGCTGGGCCGCTACCTCGACAGCACCTGCGGCCCCGGCGCCCCCGCCTACCAGGCCCTCGAACTAGATGACACGCTGAGCCTGGCCCTGAAAGGTGCCCAACGCAACGGCTTGGCCCTCAAAAACCCTGGCAAGTTTCACCAACTCACGCAGAGCCGCTACCTGAGCGCGCTCAGTCAGGAAAAAACCGTCGCGCCCGCCGGCTCCGAGCTCGATTATCTGTATAAGACGCTGGCCGAAACGGCCTCGTCGGCCGACTACTTATTCGAGAAATCGAAGATTCATACCAGCACTGCTACCTACCCCAATACGGCGTTTGGCAAGAGCCTGAAAACGACTGCTGAACTAATAAGCTCGGGGGTGGAGTCGCGAGTGTACTACCTAGCCCTCAGTGGCTTCGACACCCACGTGCGGCAGCACGAGCAGCAGGGTCGCCTGCTGGGCGAGCTTTCGGATGGGCTAGCCGCGCTGGCCGCCGACCTGCAAAAAAGCAGCGAGTGGAACAACACGCTGGTCATGGTTTTCAGCGAGTTTGGGCGCCGCGTGGGCCAGAATGCCAGCAACGGCACCGACCACGGCACTGCCAACAACGTGTTTCTACTCAGCGGGGCGCTGCGCAAAGCCGGCCTGCTCAACCAGCCCGCTAGCCTCGCCGACCTCGACCAGGGCGACCTGCGCTACCAGCTCGACTTTCGCAGCCTCTACGCCAGCATCCTCACCGACTGGCTAGGCGCCGACGCGGGCCTGGTGCTCGGGCCGGGCGTAGAGCGCCTGGCCGGCCTCCTGGGCTAGCAAACAGTTGAGCTTAAGCTTACTATAACCTGTTCTAAATGAGCAGAAAGGAAAGCCCGGCTATATCAACTCACCAAGGCGGCCCGTAGAGAGAAAGCGAAAAAGGCTGCCGGACGGCGGCCATCACTTTCTCACGTTCTATTTGAGCCAGATTATGAAAATCATCTCCCCGACGCTGCACGGCGTCCTCGACTACCTCACGTGCGCGCTGTTTGCGGCGGCACCCAGCTTGTTTGGCTTCACGGGTACCTATGCTACGGTATGCTACCTTTTGGCGGGTGGCTATCTCGTTGTAAGCCTGCTCACTAACATGCCGCTGGGCCTTCTTAACGTGCTGCCTTTTTGGCTACACGGCCGGCTGGAGCTGGTGAGCGGCTTCGTCTTCATCGCCTCGCCCTGGCTGTTTGGCTTTGCGGAGAATGGCGTGGCGCGCAACTTCTTCGTGGTGATGGGCGTGGTTTTTCTGCTGGTTTTCCTATGCACGCAGTGGCGCGCTCAGCAGCAGCGCACGTCCGCAATCGGCTAGCCCCCACGGGCTGACGCTAAGCTAAAACCCACGTTTTTGCCCACCGCACCGGGGGCAAAAACGTGGGTTTTAACAGCAACCGCCGGCTGGCTAGCCTCCTCTAAATCGGCACCATGAAGCCGAAGCCATAAATCCACTGGGCCGAGCCGAAGTGGTGGGTGACGCGCCCGAGGCGGTCGGCGCCGATGTAGCTGTTGGTATAGTTGGCAAAAGCGCCCTGAAAATCAGTATTCAGGAAGAAATACTTGTAGAGCTCCAGGCGCAGGCCGCCGCTAGCCCCGGCCACCCAGCCTTCGTAGTGAAACGGCCCTTCGGCGTGGCTGGTGAAGATGCTGGAGATGGTGTAGGATATCATGGGGCCGCCGCCCACCTTGCCAATGCCGCTGAGCACCACGTGGCGGCCGGCCAGAAACTGCCAGCGCTTCACGAGGTTCACCATCAAGTAATTGTTACCGTTGGTGTGCTGCAAATGCACAAAATCGGGCGTCACGAGGGTATCGCGGTCGAACTTGAACCCGCGGATATTGCCCGACACCCGCATAGTCTGAAAGTCATCGACCACGTACTTGAGGTGGTTCCAGCTAACCTCGATGCCCAGGTCGTGCTTGTCGTGAAACATGTAGCCCACCGACAAGTCGTACTGCGGCACGGTGAGGTTGTTGGGCTTCCAGAAGTCGCTCATGCTGGGGTGGTCGTGGGCCACCGCATCGTGAAAGGTAAAATCGTAATCGTCTGATTTATCGTTCCTAAAGCGGATATCTGACTTGGTATACCAGTCGCGGTTGTAGCCCCAGTTGAGATAGATGGCGCCGTGGTCGTGGCCCGGCCGGGGCACGCCGCTTAGCACGGCATTAGGGGCCATGGGCGCCTGCTGGGCCCGCCCCACGCTAGCCAGGCCCAGTAGGCTGGCCAGCAATAAATAGTTCTTCATTATAATGGGATAGCAAAACCCTGCCACATGCGCAGAGCCGCTCCAAAGTTACGGCCGAGGTAAGCTAGCGGCGGCCCAGCGCCCGGCGCCGGGGCTGAAGAACGCGTGAAGCGCCCGGGGCTTGCCAGGGCGCGGCCTATATTTGGCGGGCTCTATTCCTGGTTGTATGCAGCTTCTTTTTGGTCGGCAGCAGGGCTGGCTTTTTTTCCTCATTTTGCTGCTGGCACTAGGGCAGCGGGCGGCCCGGGCGCAACCCACCGCGCCGCCCCCCAACATGGCCCTGATGGGCAACGACCCAGCCCGGGCGGCGTATCCTGGCCCAGCCTATCCTGGCGGCCCCGACTCGCTGCGGGCGGCCGTGCAGCGGCACCTGCGGCAGGCTAGCCCTGACCTGGTGGGCCGGCTCTTTCTGCGGCTGGAGCTGGACTCGCTAGGCTTTTCGCACCGGGCTTACTTTCTGGCGCCGCCGCCGGGCTCGCCGGCTATCGCGCTCTACCTCAACCCCGAAGTGCAGAACCTGACCCAGCAGCTGGTGCAGCGGCTGCACCCCTGGCTGCTGCCCGCCACCCTGGTTGACCAGGGGCCTGGCGGCGAGGTGGCCGTAACCGTTCCGCTCGATTTTGGCCCCGCGCCCGCGCCCACCGTGCTGGCTTACAGCGACGAAAACCCTACGTTTTCGGTGGTGGCGCTGCCCCGCTTTGGCTATAGCAAGGGAATAGTGCCCAACAGCTTACAAGACTTCCTGTATCGGCAGATTCGTTACCCTAGCGAAGATGTGCGGCTGAGCCGCCAAGGCACGGTGTACGCGTATTTTGAGGTGAGCGAAACCGGCCGGGTAGAACAGCGCCGCATTGTGGGCACCCTCAGCCCTACCTTCGATGCCGAGGTGCTGCGGGTGCTGCGGCGCCTGCCCAGCGCCCTCACGCCGCCGCGCCAGCAGGGCCGGCCGGTGCGCGTGGGCTACGTGCTACCCTTGTATTTCCGGCTGTACTAGCCCGGCGCGCTAGGCCGGAAACACAGCGCCCGCCAGGGCCAGCACCGCCTGGCGCGTGGCCTCGGGCTGCTCGAGGTAGGCTTGGTGGCCGCTGCCTTCCAAGAACAGCGCCGCGCCGGTGGGGGCCAGCGCGGCCTGGGCCACCGAGTCGGCCAGGGGTACGGCTAGGTCGTGCTTGCCGGCCACCAGCAGCACTGGAAACTCGGCTTCGCGCAACACGGCCGTGCGGTCGGGGCGGGCGGCCATGGCACGCAGGGCGCCGGCAATGGTGGCGCCGGGCGTAGCCTTGGCAATGTCTTCGAGCAGGGCCAGGGCCTCGGGCAGGCGGTCGCGGTTGGCCGGCGCGAAGAGCGGCCGCACGAAGCTTTCCATAAATTTATCGAGGCCGTGGCGCTCCACAAAGCCAATGTTTTTTTCGCGGTTCTGGCGCTTCTCGTCGGTGTCGGCCAGGGCCGTGGAGTTGATGAGGGCCAGCCCGGCCACGCGGTCGGGGTAGCGCTCGGCCAGGGCCAGGGCCACGTAGCCGCCCATGCTGTGGCCCACCACCAGCACCGGGCCGCTAGCCCCCTTCTGGTCCAAATACTTCACTACGAAGCGCGCCTGGGCCTCCATCGAGAAGTCGGGCACGGCGGTGCGGTGGGTGCCGTGGCCCAGCAGGTTGGGCGTGAGCAGGCGGTAGCCGGCCGGGAAGGGCCTAGTGAAGTCGGTCCAGACTTCACGGCTTTCGGCAAAGCCGTGGAGAAATAGGAGGGTGGGCGCGATGGGCGTCATGGCAAGGGGGCAACGGAAGCGGCAAAAGTAGCTTTGCCAACCCGCCCCACCGCGGCGGGGCGCAACCTTCTCCGGCCGTTGGCAGTTGGGGATTCTACCAACTACGAGGTTCTTTTAACGCCCTATTTTCTAGTCTCATGCCCTCCTTTTCCCCGCGCTACCTGCTGGCCGTGCCCGCCCTGGCGGGCAGCCTGGCGCTGCTAGCCAGCCGCCCCACCGCCCCCACCGTGGCCCCCGACCCTGACAATGCCGGCCTGAAGCTGCCCGCTGGCTTCGGCGCCCTTAAAGTAGCCGAAACCGGCGGCAAGGCCCGCCACCTGGCCGTAACGCCCCAGGGCATTATCTACGTGAAGCTCAACCGGGTAAAGGATGGCAAGGGCATCCTGAAATTGCAGCCGCAGGCCAATGGCAAAGCTACCGTGACGGGCGGCTTTGGCGACTACGGCGGCACGGGTATGTACGAGAAGAACGGCTACCTCTACGCCTCGTCCGACCACGCGGTGTACCGCTATAAGCTCGATGCGAAGGGCGATGTCATTGCCCCTGCCAAGCCCGAGCTGCTGGTGCGCGGCCTGAAAGTGGGCAGCCAGCACGAGTCCAAATCCATCGTGCTCGATAATGCCGACAACCTTTACGTGAACGTGGGCGCCTACGCCAACGCCTGCCAGGAGCAGGACCGCACGCGCGGCTCGAAGGGTATTCCAAACTGCCCGATTCTGGACTCGGCGGGCGGCATCTGGCAGTTTAAGGCTAGCCAGGCCAACCAGACTTACAAAACCGGCACGCGCTACGCCACCGGCCTGCGCAACGTGGTGGGCCTCGACTGGAACCCGCAAGACAATCAGCTGTTTGTGATGCAGCACGGCCGCGACCAGCTGCACGACAACTGGCCCGCGCTGTACACCGACCAGCAATCGGCCCAGCTCCCCGCCGAGTGTATGTACGCCGTGAAGCAGAGCGACAACGCCGGCTGGCCCTACCTCTACTACGACCCCCAGCAGAAGAAGAAAATGCTGGGCCCCGAGTACGGCGGCGATGGCAAGAAAGAAGCCACCGGCAACTACATTGACCCCGCCGCCGCCTACCCCGCCCACATGGCCCCCAACGGCCTGCTGTTTTACACCGGCACTATGTTTCCGGCCAAGTACCGCAACGGGGCGTTCATCGCCTTCCACGGCTCCTGGAACCGGGCACCCGAGCCGCAGGCCGGCTACTACGTAGTGTTTCAGCCCTTTAAGGACGGCAAACCCAGCGGCCAGTGGGAAGTTTTTGCGGATAATTTCTCGGGCTCGGCAGCCAAAACGGCCGCCGGCCGCGCCGACCACCGCCCCTGCGGCCTCGCCCAGGGCCCCGACGGCTCGCTCTACGTGAGCGACGACTCGAAGGGCACCATCTATCGCATCGTATATAACGCTAAGAAATAATGACGAGTAAGCACTTATTACTGGGGCTGGGGCTAGCCAGCGGCGTGTTGTCGCTGCAAGCCCAGCAGCGCCCGGCTCCCAAGTCCAAGGCTAAAACCACCGCCAAGGCCGCCCCGGCAATGGCGGCTAGCCTCACCCGCGGCGCGGTGGTGTACAAAAACGTGTGCATCACCTGCCACCAAGCCGATGGCGGCGGCGTACCCAATATGAACCCGCCGCTCATCAAAACAACCTACGTGCTCGGCGACAAAGCCCGGCTAGCCCACATCGTGCTGGCGGGCCTGGCCGAGCCCATCGAAATCGACGGCGATGAGTACAAGCAGCACATGCCTGCCCAGGCCTACCTTACCGACCAGCAGGTGGCCGATGTGCTCACCTACGTGCGCAACAGCTTCGGCAACAAGGCCAGCGCCGTGCAGGTAGCCGAGGTAAAAGCCGTGCGCGCCACGCTACCTAAGTAGCTTTTACGCTATAACTTATGCGCGGCGGCCCTGGCAACGGGGCCGCCGCGTTGCGTTTACGACAGATTACTTTCTGGTTGGATACTCATCCAAATCAACTCACTTTACAATGCTCCTGCCATCGGCAGTATACTTTACCCCATCTTCCTTGTTATACCCCAGATAGTACCCCAGCCGCCGCCCTATGCGCTCTGCCCTGCTGCCGCCCCGCCATCGCCTCACCACTGCTTGGTTTCACGGCTGCTGGCTGTATGGCAATTTGGCAATCGGCTTGGTTTGGGGACTGCCGACTATCACCTGGCCGCGCAGCCTAGCCGCGATGGGGCTAGCGGTACTCACGGTGGGGCTAGGCCACGCGGTGGGGCTGCACCGGGGCATTATTCACCGGGCATTTCAAACTTCGCGCTTCTGGCGCGGCACGCTGGCTTATCTGAGCGTGCTGGCTGGTGTGGGCGGGCCCATTTCGTGGCTGAAATCGCATTACTACCGCGACTACTGGCAGAACCAGCCGGCTAGCCCCGCCTACTTCCGCTACGACCACTCCATCTGGCGCGACTACCACTGGAACCACCACCTGGCCCTACATTCGGCCGATGATGCCCGCTACGCCATCCCGCCCACCGACTTGCACGACCCCTGGCTGGTGTGGCTCGAACGCACCTGGGTGTTGCACGTGCTGGCGCTGGCCGGCCTGGTGTGGCTAGGCTTCGGCTTTGAGGCGATGGCCGCCGTGGTGTGCCTGCGCGTGGCCGTGACCATGCTCGGCCACTGGTTCGTCACCTACGTGTCGCACACCTCGGGCTACGCCCGCTACCACGTGGCCGGCGCCGCCGAAAGCGGCTACAACAACCTGTTGCTCGGCGTCCTCAGCTTCGGCGAGGGCTTTCACAACACCCACCACGCCCACCCGCGCTCGGCCCGCATGGGCACGGCCTGGTACGAGCTCGACCTGGGCTGGCTGCTGGTGCGCGGCATGGAGGCGCTGGGCCTCGTCTGGGCCGTGGAAGCCGCCGGCCGCACCGCCACCCAAAAGCCCCAGGCGCTGGTGCAGCCCACCCGCCGCTGGCCCTGGGCCACCTAGCTTTGCAGCCTTATTTTAGAAGCCATGAACGAGCAGCTGATTGTCAAGAATTTCGGCCCGATTAAAGATGCCACGGTAGACTTTAAGCGGGTCACGGTTTTTATCGGGCCGACGGGCGGGGGGAAGAGTACGTTGGCGAAGCTGAAAGATATTCTCCTTTATAGAAGAAATTACTCTATAGATGATGCAGTGTCTCGCCACCCAAGATTTGATTCTTTAGAGGCTTATAAAGAACATTCTATTATTAATTACTTTCAGAATGACACTTATTTCAACTATAATTCGAAGACTGCACATGTTGAGTACAAAAATGGCAGCCATTACATAGGCACCAAGTCTTTTGGCCCTTCAAAGGTCTTTGCTATAAAATACTCTATTGACTCATTACTCCAAAAAGCTAAGACTACCAAAGATTTTGAGATAATTCGACAACAATTGTTAAACGAAACTTCGGAAATGCTAAATGAACTTAATCGTATTGAAACTGGAGAAAGCGCCCGCGAAAACTTCCCGAAACTAGTTGCCCCTACTGCTCCTTGGTATATACCATCTGAAAGAGTATTCGTCTCATCGTTAGAATACTCTTGGCCTGGGTTACTTCGTGATGATATTGGTTTACCTAAAAACATTCTTGACTTTGCTAACAACTTTTCTACTTCACGTCAAAAAGTACTTGAACTGAGCATAGAATTTCTTAATATCAAATATCTTCACCAAAACGGTCAAGATTTCATTAAAATACCAGAAAGTGAAACCCTACTGCGTCTTTATGAAGCAGCCAGCGGCATCCAATCCGTAACCCCGCTGCTGGTGCTGCTGGAGCACCTAAGCCGCAATACCGAACAGGCGCAAAGCTTCATTATCGAAGAGCCGGAGCTAAACCTCTACCCCACCGCCCAGCAAGGGCTGCTGAACTGGCTGGTGGAGAAATGCACCAAAGGCGAAAACGACCTGACCATCACCACGCACAGCCCTTACATTCTCTCGCACCTCAACCTGCTGCTCTACGCTTACCAAGTGGCCGAAAAGCACCCCGACCGCCGCGAAGCCGTGGCCGCCATTGTGCCCGAGGCTAGCTGGATTAACCCGAAGGAATTTGCCTGCTACCAAGTAGAAAACGGCGGCGTGCAGTCGCTGGTTGACGAAGAGCTAGGCCTGATTGATAACAACGAGCTAGACGGCCTGTCCGGCGACGCGGCCGATGCATTTGACAACCTTATCCGTTTATCGAAAGGATTCGCCATCAAATGATAGCGCGCATTTTGGCGGCCTACCCGCCGAAGGAACAGGCGGTTTGCATCACAGCGCTGGCGGAACCCGTTTTTCACGTATCCGACCCGCTTTCACTGGACGAAACCGGGGCCGCCGAACGCCTGCCCTGTACCTATCGCCTGGGAGCAGAGAAGGCAGACCAAGAGTTAACGGTGCACAACGGCGCCGGGCAGCCGGTTCACCTAGTGGCAATTGATTGCTGCTTATTTGCCTCCGATGACCCTAGCCGCTGCGACTGCGCCTTGGTGCAGGGCGAAACCATCCACTTTATCGAGTTCAAGCACGGCAACTACCGGCGCCGAACTGAGCGCATTCAGGACTGCATCCGGCAGCTGGCTAATTCCATCAACGACTTTTACAACGCGGGTGTCTTGCCACCCCGCCACACGGTTCTGGCCATTGCCTGCGTCGGCTTTACGGAAGAGCTTCCGCCCAGGAATGCCTCGCTGGAAGCGCTACAGGCGCGCATTAACCTCCGGGTGCCAGCCGATGTGGTAGTAGAGTTGCGCGTGACGGACACTACGCACTTTGGGCTCTCAGCGGTGGCAGAAGTAGGCTAGCCATAACCTTTTGCCGCGCCTCGGCTTATAAAATCTGCATTCACCTCGCACTTTTATTCGCTATGGCCGCTCTCGAATTCCGCCGCATTTTCCAGGTTATTGATGGCAACAAGAAGCTCGTCGGCGACGGCTTCGACGTGACCAGCCCCATGCCGGGGCCGCGCATCCGGCAGCTGAGCCCCTACCTGCTCATCGACCACATCGGGCCGATGCAGATTGCGCCCACCGACACCCCGCTAGGGTCGCCGCCCCACCCGCACCGCGGCTTCGAAACCGTGACGGTGGTGTACGATGGCTACCTGGCCCATCGCGATACGGCCGGCCACGACGGCACCATCGGGCCCGGCGATGTGCAGTGGATGACCGCCGGCGCCGGCCTGCGCCACGCCGAGATGTACGACCGCGACTTTGCCCGGCGCGGCGGCACCCTGGAGCTACTCCAGCTCTGGGTAAACATGCCTAAGGCCGACAAGCTGGTGCCGGCCAAGTACCAAGAACTGCGCGCCGCCCGCATTCCGAGTGTGCCGGTTCCCAATGAGGGCGGTAGTATCCGCGTGATTGCGGGCAGCTACGGCGGGGCCACGGGCCCGGCCAGCACCTTCTCGCCGCTCACGCTGCTCGATTTGCACCTTAACAAAGGCGCCGACTTCGTGCTCACGCTGCCCGCTGCCTATAACGTGGGCCTGTACGTGGTGCGCGGCGCGGTGCTGGTAAACGGCGACCGCCCCGCCCGCACCCAGCAGCTCGTGGTACTGGGCTGGAACTCGGACGATGTGCAACTCACGGCCACCGAAGACAGCCTCGTACTGGTGCTGGCTGGTGCGCCTATCGAAGAACCGCTGGCCACCTATGGCCCCTTCGTGATGAACACCAACGAGGAACTGGTGGCCGCCATTGCCGACTTTGAGGCCGGCAACATGGGCAAATTCCCGGAAGACGAGTAGGCTAACGAATTGCTTATTAGCTGTCACCCGAGCACCCAGCTAAAAGTAAACTCGGCATAACCCGCTGGCCGCTTTGCTGGTACTTACTAACTCACGCTAACCGCCTTTTCCGCATGCCCGATTTCCTGACTTCCGAAACCTCGCGCCGCGAGTTTATGCGCACATTTTCGCTGGGCGCGGGCGCCTCGCTGCTGGGCGCCTCGGCGCTGGCTAGCCCCTTGGATTGGCTGGCGCCCGGCCGCAAGCTGGGCGTGGCGCTGGTGGGCCTGGGCAAGTACAGCGGCGGCCAGCTAGCCCCTGCCCTTCAGCAAACCAAGTATTGCCAGCTGGCGGGCATCGTTACGGGCTCGCCGGCCAAGGCGGCGCAGTGGCAGAAACAGTACGGCCTAGCCGCCAAAAACTGCTACGATTATAAAACCTTCGACCGCATTATCGACAACCCGGCCATCGACATTGTGTACGTGGTGTTGCCCAATGCCTTGCACGCCGAGTATGTGGTGCGGGCGGCGCAGGCAGGCAAGCACGTTATCTGTGAGAAGCCGATGGCGACCACCGTGGCCGACGCCCAGCACATGATTGCGGCCGTGAAAAAGGCGGGCAAACAGCTGAGTGTGGGCTACCGTCTGCATTTTGAGCCGCACAACCAAGCCGTGATGCGCCTGGGGCAGTCGCAGGCCTATGGCAAAATCAACCACCTAGCGGCCGACAACGGCTTCAAGTTTGGCAACGACACGCCCTGGCGGGTCGATAAAAAGCTGAGCGGCGGCGGGCCGCTCATGGACATGGGCATTTATTGCTTGCAAGGCTGCCTGTACACTAAGGGCCAGGTGCCGATTTCCGTCACGGCTAAGCTATCGCCCGAAACGGGCAGCGGCTATTTCCAGGAAGTGGAAGCCGGGGTGGACTGGCAGCTGCGCTTTGCCGACGGCTCGGTAGCCGACTGCCGCACCAGCTACGCCCAAAACATGCAAGGCCGCCTGCGCGCCGAGGCCACCAACGGCTGGTTTGAGCTGGAGCCAGCATATGGCTACGGCGGGCTAGCCGGTAAAACGAGCAAGAATGACAACGTGCTCGACTTGCCCAATATCAACCAGCAAGCCGCCCAGATGGATGCTTTCGCCCAGTGCGTGCTGCAAAACAAACCCACCAGCGTGCCCGGCGAAATGGGCCTGCGCGATGTGCAGCTGCTCACGGCCATCTACCGCGCGGCCGAAACCGGCCAGTCGGTTTCGACCAAAGACGTGGTGCAACTGATTGACCGCACCCACGCCAAGTAGCGCGGATTTTTAGGCCATACTTGTCGCCGCCGGCCCTGCGTTAGGGCGCAGCCCCGCCGGGGCCACGGGGCAGACCCTAGCGGGGCAGGCGAGAAAATACTTCGCTCACGCCCTCGTCAATCTGCTTGGCGGCGCGGGTCGGCTTGTGCGAGAGAATGGCCGAGGTTGTGCCCTGCCAGATAAGCTCTTTGCGGGCGGCATCGACGAGGTCGATGGTAACGGTGCCCTCTTGGTACTGGCCCACCGGAATGTCGCCCGCCTGCCAGCGGTAGTTGCGCTGCCCGATGTAGTAGGGCAGGCCATCGGTCTGAAAATTGGCCTGGCGCGTTTGGGTGCGCTGCTCGGTCACCATGCCGATATTCACCCAGAGGTCGGGCTGGGCGGCCTGCCGAAAGCCGCGGGCCTCCATTTGGCGCGTTACGGCGCGCTTGAGGTCAAAGATATTGGAGCCCGAATTCAGGAACGCCGAGTCGTTGCGCGCCATCTGGTCCATGAAATTATAGGTTTTGTAGCGCGCCATGTTCACGCCGGGGCGACTATCAACCCGCGTGGTGGCTTGCTCCGAGGAGCAGGCGGCTAGCCCCAGACCCAGGACCAAGGCGGATAATTTCAGGGAAGCAGGCAGGCTGAGCATAGCGGCAAAGGGGAAGCAAGGAAAGGCAGAAAGCCGGCTAGCGAGGCTAGCCGGCTTTCTCTAACGCACAAAAACCCAGCGTCGTTACGCCGTTTTAATTTTATCGAGCGAAGCCATATCCTCGGCTGAAAGCCGGATATCGGCCGTTTTCATATTTTCTTCCAGGTGCTTTACCTTGGAGGTGCCGGGGATGAGCAGGATGTTGGGCGAGTGGTGCAGCAGCCAACTCAGGGCAATTTGCTGCGGCGTGGCGCCGTGCTTCTGGGCTAGGGTGTCGAGGGCGGCCAGGGCCTCCTTGTTGCCGCCCGACAGTGGGTACCACGGAATGAAGGCCATGTTTTGCGCGCGGGTGTAGTCGAGCACGGCCTCCCACTTGCGGTTATCGACCGAGTACATGTTCTGCACCGACACTACCGGGAAGAATTCCTGAGCCTTCTTAATCTGGTCAACATCAACTTCCGAAAGGCCAATGTGCTTCACCAGGCCATCCTGCTGCGCTTTTTGCAGAAATTTGAAAGTGTCTTCCATCGGCACGTTCGGGTCGATGCGGTGCAACTGATAGAGGTCTATCTGCTTCACCTTCAGACGCTGGAGGCTGCCATGCAGAGCTTCTTCGAGGTGCTTGGGGCTGGCATCAACGGGCCACTGGTTGGGGCCGGTGCGCAACAGGCCGCCTTTGGTGGCGATGACCACCTTGTTATAGGGATGCAGCGCCTCGGCAATCAGCTCTTCCGACACATTCGGCCCGTAGCTGTCGGCAGTATCAATAAAATCGACCCCTAGCTCCACGGCGCGCTTCAGCACCCGGATGGCTTCGTTGTGGTCTTGGGGCGGGCCCCAAATGCCGTCGCCGGTGATGCGCATGGCGCCGTAGCCCAGGCGGTTTACAGTCAGGTCGCCGCCGATGGTGAACGTGGCGGGGTAAGAGGTGGTAGTAGCCATTTGTGGAAAAGGTAATAGCGTGAACGCCACTGGCTAGGGGTAGCCGGTGGCGTTCAGATAAGACAATTCAGCAAGGCTTATTGTTTGCGGGGCTAGCCCCTGCACGATGGACCTAGCGCAGTGCCAGCGCAGCGGCCGTAACCTGCGCGCTCAGCTCACGCACGGCCTTGGCAATGCCGTCGGCATCGAATCCGCACTCTTTATAAAGCTGGTCCTGGGTGCCATGCTCCACCACGCGGTCGGGGATGCCGAGGCGGCGCACGGGCAGGTGCTGGCCGTGGTCGGCCAAGAACTCCAGCACCGCCGAGCCGAAGCCGCCGGGCAGGCAGCCATCCTCCACCGTCACGATGGCGCGGTAGCGGCGGGCCACGGTCAGCAGCATTTCCTCATCGAGCGGCTTGCAGAAGCGCATATCGTAGTGGCCCGCGTCGAGGCCCTCGGCCGCTAGGGTCTCGGTGGCTTGCACGGCGTAGTTGCCGATGTGGCCGATGCTGAGCACGGCCACGCCGCCCGCTTCGCCCTCGCGCACCACGCGGCCCGTGCCGATGGCTACGCGCTGCAAAGGCGTGCGCCACACGGGCATCACGCCCTCGCCGCGCGGGTAGCGAATGCTGAACGGTCCCGCATTTTCGGGCAGCTGGGCGGTGTACATGAGGTTGCGCAGCTCCTGCTCGTTCATGGGGGCGCTCACCACCACGTTGGGAATGCTGCGCATGTACGAGAGGTCGTAGCAGCCGTGGTGCGTGGGGCCGTCGGCGCCGGCAAAGCCCGCACGGTCGAGGCAGAATACCACGTGCAGGTTTTGCAACGCCACGTCGTGCACCATCTGGTCGTAGCCGCGCTGCATAAACGACGAATAGATGTTGCAGAACGGCACCAAACCCTGCGTGGCTAGCCCCGCCGAAAACGTGACGGCGTGCTGCTCGGCAATGCCCACGTCGAAAGCGCGCTCGGGCATGGCGGCCATCATAATGTTGAGCGACGAGCCACTGGGCATGGCGGGCGTCACGCCCATCACCTTATCGTTGGCCTGGGCCAGCTCCAGCAGCGTGTGGCCAAACACATCCTGGTACTTGGGCGGCTGCGGGGCAGACGGGATTTTGGTGAAAATCTCGCCCGTAATCTTGTCAAACAAACCCGGCGCGTGCCACAGCGTTTGGTTCTTCTCGGCCAGCGCGTAGCCCTTGCCTTTTACCGTGACGCAGTGCAGCAGCTTGGGGCCCGGAATGGATTTCAAATCGTTGAGCACCGCCACTAAATGCTGCACGTCGTGCCCATCGACGGGGCCGAAATAGCGAAAATTCAGCGCCTCAAATAAGTTGCTCTGCTTCAACAAAGTAGCTTTCATGGCGGCCTCTACCTTGCGGGCAATCTGCTGGGGATTGGGGCCAAACTTCGAAAGCTTGCCGAGCACATTCCAGAGCTCGTCGCGCACTTTATTGTAAGTGCGCGAGGTGGTAATGTCGGTGAGGTATTCCTTGAGCGCGCCCACGTTGGGGTCAATGCTCATGCAGTTGTCGTTGAGCACGACAATCATGTTGTTGCGAATGTCGCCGGCGTGGTTGAGCGCCTCGAAGCTCATACCGGCCGTCATGGCCCCGTCGCCGATTACGGCAATGTGCTGGCGGTCAAATTCTTTCTTGTAGTCCGACGCCACGGCCATACCCAGCGCCGCCCCGATGCTGGTGCTGCTGTGGCCCACGCCAAAGGCATCGTACGGGCTTTCGCTGCGCTTGGGAAAGCCCGACATGCCGCCGTAGCGGCGGTTGGTGGGAAAGCGGTCGCGGCGGCCGGTCAATATCTTGTGGCCGTAGGCCTGGTGGCCCACATCCCACACCAGCTGGTCGTAGGGCGTATTGAAAACGTAGTGCAGCGCCACCGACAGCTCGACGACCCCTAGCGAGGCGCCAAAGTGGCCGCCGTAGATGCTCACCGTGTCGATAATAAATTCGCGCAGCTCTTGGCTGACTTGCACTAACTGCTCGGGGGCTAGCTTTTTGAGGTCGTCGGGCGAGGATATCGCCGCCAGGAGCGGGCCGGGTTCAATTATCATCGGAGCAGCGGAAAGGAAGGGCGCGGTAGCTAACCGCCGGGCCCGCGTAAAAGATTAGCTGGCCGGTTCCAAAGATACGACAGCCGCGGCTGGGCAGTTGTGCACCACCCGGCCGGCCACCGGGCCGGGCCGCCGGCCACAACCGCACCGCTAGGGTCTTTGGTCGGCAGAAGCGGGGCTTCGGCCGACCATTTACCAAAAAGCCGGCCAGGCAGTGCAACTTTTGTAAGTCATTTGCGCACTTTGGCCGTCAATGAACTTTATGAGCAAGTCTACTTTTCCCGCCGTCCCCCTGCTGGCGGTGGCCCTGGCGGCTAGCCCGTTGCTGGCCCACAGCCAGGCGGGCGGCCGCCCGGCCACGGCCCCCGCGGCGCCGCGCACGGCCACCGGCCGCGTGAGCGGCACCGTGACGGACGCCGCCAACGGCCAACCCGTGTCCTACGCCACCGTTAACGTTATCAACCCGGCCACCAACAGCCCGGTGAACGGCGGCGTGGCCGGCGACGACGGCAAGTTTGTGCTGCCGGTGCCGGCGGGCACCTACCGCGTCGAAATCAGCTTTATCGGCTACACTACGCAGGTGAAAAACGGCGTGACCGTGACGGCCGGCGGCAACCTGGCGCTGGGCACCGTGGCCCTGGCCGCCGCGGCCCAAAAGCTGGGCGAAGTGGTAGTAACCGGCAAAAAGCCCCTCATTGAGGAGCGCGTAGACCGCACCATCTACAACGCCGACGTAGACAAAACCACGGCCGGCGGCGATGCTACCGACGTGCTCAAGCGCGTGCCGCTGCTGAGCGTGGACCTGGACGGCAACGTGAGCCTGCGCGGCAGCAGCAACATTCGGGTGCTGATTAATAATAAGCCCAGCACCATTGCGGCCAGCAGCGTGGCCGACGCGCTGAAGCAGATTCCGGCCGACCAGATTCAGACGGTAGAGGTGATTACCTCACCGTCGGCCAAGTACGACGCTGAGGGCTCGGGCGGCATTATCAACATCGTTACCAAAACCAACAACCTGAAGGGCGGCTCGCTGGGTATCAACACCAGTGTGGGCTTGCGGGCCAGCAACCTGGGCCTGAACGGCAACTACCGCAACAACAAGTTTGGGGTGAGCCTTGGGGGCTTTGGGCGGGCTAGCTACAACCAGCCCGGCAGCTTCGAGAACTCGCAGACTAGTGTGGCGCTAGCCAACAGCACGACTGGCACTACCAGAGCCGGCGACCGTACCACCACCGCGCAAAATGCCGATACCCGCCGCAACGACGCCTTCGGGCGCTACACGCTGGGCCTAACCTACGATTTTGACAAGCACAACTCGCTGGCCGGCTCGCTGGCCTACGGCATCCGCAACTCGGACAACTATCAGGATGGCCTGCTGAGCCGCTTTGGCACCAACGGCGGTGCGCTGACGCCCAGCTCGTTGCGCGATGTACACTCGACCAACAACTCGAATACCATCGACGCCAGCCTCAACTACACCCATACCTACGAGGTAGAGCAACGCGAGCTGAGCGTGCTGACACTGTTCAGCCGGAACAACCAGACCAACAACTTCACCAACGACAACTACGACCCCAGCGACTTGTCGAAGAGCCGCTATATCGGCCAGTTGGGCAACAACAACGAGAGCTACAACGAGGAATACACCGGCCAGCTCGACTACCAGACGCCGACCAAGAAAAACCAGCTGCTGGAGTTGGGCGCCAAGGATATTGTGCGCCGCGTGAACAGCGACTACAGCTACTTCTACGACGCCGCGCTGGCGCCGCCGGCCGGCTCGCCCTCGCTCAACAACTCGTTTCGCTACCGCCAGAACGTGGCCGCCGGCTACGCCACCTACACCATCGGCCTGCCCAAGGGCTTCACCGTGAAGCCGGGCGTGCGCTTCGAGTACACCACCATCTCGGCCGATTTTACCAACGGCGCGGGCATCAATACCCAGCCCAATATTCCGAACTACGGCATTGTGGCGCCCAGCATCAACCTCTCGCGCAAGCTGGAGAATGGCAACGTGCTGAAGTTCTCGTACAACCTGCGAATTCAGCGCCCGTCGCTGCAATTCCTGAACCCCAACGTGCAGGCCAGCAACCCGCTGAACGCCTCGTCGGGCAACCCCGAACTGCGGCCCGAAAAAACCAACAACTTCGAGCTCGGCTACAGCACCACCGTTAAGCAAAAGGTAAACCTGAACCTGACGGCCTTCGTGCGCAATACCAACAACGCCATCCAAACGGTGCGCGTGCCGCTGCCCGACTCGCTCAACCCCAACCGCGTGCCGGGCGCGCTGCTGAGCACGTTCCGCAACGCGGGCACCGAAAACGCTTATGGCAGCAGCCTCTTCGCGGGCGCCAACACCGGCAAGCTCTCGCTGAACGGCAGCGTAGATGTGTACTACGCCGTGCTGCGCAATAACGACGCCACGACCATCTACAACTCTAGCAACCAAGGATTTGTAACCAACGCACGGGTATTTGGCTCCTACGACCTAGGCAAGAGCTACTCGTTGCAAGCCTTCGGCTTTTACCGCGGCCAGCAGGTGCAGCTGCAAGGCTACCAGAGCGGTTTCGGCATCTACAGCCTGAGCCTGCAAAAGAGCTTTGCCGAGAAGCGTGGCAGCATCGGCTTCGGCGCCGAGAACTTCTTTACCGGCTCCATCCGCATCCGCAACGAGGTATCGACGCCCTACGTGGACAGCTACAACGGCGTGCCCCTCAACGGCCCGGTGCTAAGCCAGAACAGCACCAACGTGCTTCATAACCTGAATTTCAAGGTTAATTTCAGCTACCGCATCGGCAAGCTAACGGCCGGCGATACTGGCCGCCGCCGCCGAGGCGTGAACAACGACGACCTGAAAGAAGGCGGCGATGCCGGTGGTGGCATTGGTGGCGGTGGCGACATGGGTGGCGGTGGCGGCGGAGCCGTTGGCGGCGCTGGCGGCGGACGCCCCGCCGGAGCAGGCGGCCAACGCCCCGCTGGCGCCCCTGGCGCGGGCCAGCGCCCCGCTGGCGCCCGCCCGGCCAGCGCTACCGACTCAACGCGCCGCGCCATTTCGGCCGATTCGCTCCAGATGCTGCGCCAGTCGGCTCCGGCCGCGGCCCCTGGCACTTCCACGCCGGCTAGCCCCGGCCTGGCCGCCCCTGGCCAGCAGCCGGCTGATAGCTCGGCTACCAAGCCCACGTCTTCGCCGGCCGTGAAGCCGGGCAGCACTACCTCGCCGGTGGGGCCGCCCTCGCCGGGCACGGCCTCGCCCAGCGGCATTGTGCCGGCCGGTAGCCCCGGCGGGCGGCCCTAGCTGGCTAGCCCGGGTCTGAATTAAAAGGGGCCTGCCGCGCTTGTCGTGGCAGGCCCCTTTTTTCTTGCCGACCGGGAAGCCGGGGGCGGGGCTAGCCCCCGCCGGGCGTGGTGACTTCATCGGGTATCCACGGTTGCCGGAGCCGGGACTTACTTTTGTGCTATTCTTTCCGTGTTCTATGCCGCTAGCCTCTCCTCCCCCAGCCTCGGCACCCCCCGAGGCCGACCTGCTACGCCAGCTGCGGCCTTCGCGCATTGTGGTGCCCGCTCTCATTGGCCTGAGCGTGGTGGCGTTCCTGTTCTGGCGCTCGTACAAGCCCGGCGACCTTGCCCCGCTGCTGCACGCCAAGTGGGAGTGGCTGCTGATTACACTGGTAGTGCTGTGGGCGCGCGACCTGGGCTACATCTACCGCATCCGCCGAATTTCCGAGAATGAGCTGAGCTGGCGCCAGGCCTTCGGGGTGATTGTGGTGTGGGAGTTTGCCTCGTGCGTGCTGCCCTCGGCGGCCGGGGGCACGGCGGCGGCCCCGGCCATCCTCACCCGTGAGGGCATTCCGCTGGGCAAATCTATTGCCTACACCATCGTCACGGCGTTTCTCGACAATCTGTACTACGTCTTCATGGTGCCGCTGGTGGTGTGGCTGGCCGGCGATGGCTTGTACCCGCAAGGCATGCAGTCGACGCTTGTGCAAACGCTACGGGCCATTTTTATCTTTAGCTACGTGGCCGTGTCGGCCTACTCGGCGCTGCTCATGTACGCGCTCTTTATCAATCCGCGCTCGGTGCGCCGGTTGCTGGTGCGCCTCACCTCGCTGCGCGGGCTGCGGCGCTTTCGGCGGCTAGCCTACCGCCAGGGCCAGGAAATGGTGCTGGCCTCGGCGCACCTGCGCGGGGCGGGCGCGGCCTACTGGTGGCGCGCCACCCTCAGCACCGTGTTTGTGTGGACGGCCCGCTACGCCGTTATCGGCTGCCTCATCGGCGCCTTCACGCCCATGACCACGGGCACGTTCCTGTTCATCTTCGCCCGCAACATCACCTACAAAGTGGTGCTGCTGCTGGCCATCACGCCCGGCGGCGCGGGCATTGCCGAGGGCGCGTTTCCCACGTTCTTCGGCCGCTTTATGGGCTCGGCTTCTATGACGAGCTTTTTGGTGCTGCTCTACCGCATCGTCACGTACTACTTCTACCTGGCACTGGGCGTGGCCTACCTGCCGCGCTGGCTGGCCGGGGCTAGCCCCACCGCCCATAAAAAAGGCCCCGCTCCGGTTATGGAACGAGGCCTCTAAGCTGGGCATAGGCCCTGGTTAAGCGCTTGGTTATTTAGCTTTCAGCATCAGTTTCGACTCGGGGCTGTTGGGGTTCACAAGCGTGAGCTTGTCATCCGTCAGGGTTTCGATGTTGAAGGTGCTGCTCGTGGGGCTGCCATCGGGGGTCATCGTGATGGTTTTGGCGGCCTGGTCAAATACATACTTGCCGCTCTGCGTGCCCGAATAGCTGCCGTTCGAGGCAAAGCTGATTTCCTGGTCTTTAGCCGCATCATCCTGCTTTACTTTGTCGCCGGCTGCATCGGTTTGCTTGTCGGTCACCCACACTTTGCTGCTGGTGCCATACAGCATGTTTACGCCTTCAACCTTGCCTTTGTCGTTGCCGCACGACGACACGACGAACAACAACGCTACCACGCTCAGCAATGAGGCGAAGTAAGACCGGAAGGATACTGGTGAAAAGTTCATAAGGGAAAAAGAAAGAGTGGTGGAGTAAAAGCTACGCTAGCTTTTGGCCTGCTTACGCACGGCTTTTTTTTTGGTTATGCTTGGTAACCCTGCCGTTTGGGGCCGCGTATAAGGCTCACAAAGCACCCTGCTGCTTAGCGCTTGCTTTTCTCTCACACTTAAAACGCACTTGTCACATGGGCTTGCTTGATTTCTTGACTAACGAGGGTGATAAAAAGCCCGTCGCTCCGGCACAACAGTCCGCTGGTGGCACCGATTTTTTCGGCAACAGCGACAAAGCTGCTGACGCTACCAATGCCGCTGCCGGCTCTACCTACACGGTAGTAAGCGGTGATTCACTCTCTAAAATTGCTAAAAACCACTACGGCGACGCTGCCAAGTGGCATCAGATATACGAGGCCAACAAGGCCATCATCGGCAGTAACCCCGACCACATCGAAGTAGGTCAGGAGTTAACCCTACCTAGTATCTAGGTACTTTTTGCAGAAAAAAGGTGAGAAAAGCCACTCCAGTTTTGGGGTGGCCTTTTTCTTTTTATAGGGAACAGGTAAAATTTGGTCAGCCCTACATTTTTGAGAATAGGGCTTGCAGGTTTAGCAGCCAGTAGTATATTTGCCCCTACCAACCCGGTACTCCCCTGCAGCAGGCAGGGCAGTTTTAGTAAGTTTTATACAGAAGCGGCGAGAGATTAGGCTCTTTGACCCGCTGGCAACCTTCACCCGCTGAAAGGTGCCAATTCCTACCCCGGTAGCCGCCACGTGCCGCCCGGGGGGCTATAAACCGAGTACCCATGGCACATTCCGTTTTCTTTGCTGTCCCTTCCTCCTCCGCCACCAGTGTGCGCGGCCCAGGACAACTTTGGCTAGCCCCTGTTGCCAGCCCAACCCTCGCGAGCCAGCGAATGCGAATGTGCTGTTGTTGCCAAGGCTAAGCCTCTGGCGCTTTTCAATTTTCCTTCTTTTGCGGGTAGTATTCCTTCGCAGCCGGCCTAGCTACTGCGGCTATAAGCTAATGCGAGCACAGTAAATTCAACCTACTGACTAGCAATTACTTGCAGAAGATAACTACCAAGCAGTAGCACTTGGAGAATCTGAAAAGCCAACAGCACGGAGTTTCACTCAAACTTTTTTCGCCGTTCGTTTTCTCCTCGCATGTCTGTTTCCATTCACAATTCCGGTACCGCTTTTCAGCAAGAATTGGCCGCTACGGCCCAGCACCTCGCCACTGTGCTCCCTACCTCGGTAGCACAAACCATTGATGCGGGCATTACGCAGGTGGCTGCGGCGGGCACAGTAGGCCACGCACTACAAGCCGGCCAGCTAGCCCCTCACTTCACGCTGCCCGACGCCGGTGGCCAGCTCCAAACCCTGGCTAGCCTGCTGCAAAACGGCCCGGTAGTACTCACGTTTTACCGCGGCAACTGGTGCCCCTACTGCAACGTGCAACTGCGCGCCTATCAGCAAATACTGCCCCAGCTAGCCCAGTATGGTGCCACCCTGGTGGCCGTGTCGCCCCAAACACCCGAACATAGCAGTCTCACTGCCAGCGATAAGGACTTGACATTTGCGGTATTGAGTGATGTAGGCAACGCCGTGGCTCGCCAGTACGGGCTAGCCTACGGCGTGGGCACCGAAGTAGGCAGCGCGCTCCGCAGCGTGGGCATAGACCTAGCGGCCTTTAACGGCACTCCTGATGACGAATTGCCACTCACGGCCACCTTTCTCATCGGCACCGATGGCCTTATTGCCTGGGCCGAGGTGGATGCCAACTTCAAGCAGCGCCCCGACCCTACTGCCCTCCTGGCGGCCCTAGCCCAGCTACCCACGGCTGCGCCGGCCTAGGGCCCGCTGCCTTACTACTTGATTTTCAATTAACAACTCCTTTTAATTTCTTAGCCTCATGGCCACCCAGAACCTGCATTTCGAAACCCTGCAACTCCACGCCGGCCAGCAGCCCGACCCTACTACCGGCTCGCGCGCCGTGCCCATTCACCAGACTACCAGCTACGTATTCAAGAACGCCGAGCACGGCGCTAACCTGTTCGCATTGAAGGAGTTTGGCAATATCTACACCCGCCTCATGAACCCCACCACCGACGTATTCGAGCAGCGCATTGCGGCGCTCGAAGGCGGCGTGGCAGCCCTAGCGGTAGGCTCGGGCCAGGCGGCGCAGTTTATTGCTTTGAACAACATTTTGCAGCCCGGCGACAACCTCGTGTCGAGCTCCTACCTCTATGGCGGCACCTACAACCAGTTTAAGGTGGCCTTTAAGCGCCTGGGTATTGAGGCCCGCTTTGCCGACGGCGACGATGCCGACAGCATTGAGGCGCTGATTGACGATAAAACCCGCGTTATCTACCTCGAAACCATTGGCAACCCAAGCTTTAGCGTGCCCGATTTTGAGCGTGTGGCGGCCGTAGCCCGCAAGCACGACTTGCCGCTGGTGGTAGACAATACCTTTGGTGCGGGCGGCTTCCTGTTCCAGCCCCTCAAGCACGGCGCCAACATCGTGGTAGAATCGGCTACCAAGTGGATTGGCGGCCACGGCACCAGCGTGGGCGGCGTGATTGTGGATGGCGGCACCTACGACTTTGGCAACGGCAAGTACCCGCAGTTTACCGAGCCTAGCGAAGGCTACCACGGCCTGGTTTTCAACGATGTATTTGGCAAAGACAGTCAGTTTGGCAACATTGCCTTCATCATTCGGGCGCGGGTGGAAGGCCTGCGCGATTTCGGCCCCAGCATCAGTCCCTTCAACTCGTTCCTGCTGCTGCAAGGCCTCGAAACCCTGAGCCTGCGCGTGGAGCGCACCGTCGAAAATGCCCTGAAAGTGGCGCAGTGGCTGGAGCAGCACCCGCAGGTGGCCAGCGTCAATTATCCCGGCCTAGCCAGCAGCACGCACCACGCCAACGCGGCCAAGTACCTGAAGCGCGGCTTCGGCGGCGTGCTGTCGTTCACGCTGCACGGCACCAAGGAAACGGCGGTGGCTCTGATTGACAACCTCAAGCTAATCAGCCACCTGGCTAACGTGGGCGACGCCAAAACGCTCATCATTCAGCCCTCGGCCACTACCCACCAGCAGCTTAGCGAGCAGGAGCAACTTGCCTCGGGCGTGACGCCTACGCTGCTGCGCCTGTCGGTCGGCATCGAGCATTTTGAGGATATCAAGGCTGATTTGGAGCAGGCGCTGGCAGCGGCCCTCACCGCCGCGCCCAAGGGTGCCGACGAGGCTACTGACACCATTCCGGAGCCTCAGGCCGAGCACGCTCAGCCGCTGGAAGTATAACGTTCGGTAGGTTTTAGCCCGCAGAGGGCGCAGAAGGTTTCGCAGAAGACGCAGAGCACGACCTCCGCGCCCTCTGCGAAACCTTCTGCGTCTTCCGCGAGAAACTGACGCTTGCATATTTTATGGAAAATCAATTGTTTGCCCTCCCCGACCCGTATTCCCTCGAAAGCGGCGAAGTGCTGGCCGGCGCACGGGTCGCCTACCGCACCTGGGGCCGGCTCAACGCCACCCGCGACAACGTGGTGTGGGTGTGCCATGCCCTCACGGCCAACGCCGACGTGCTCGACTGGTGGCCGGGGCTGTTTGGAGAAGGCTGCTTTTTTGACCCTTCCGATTGGTTTATCGTGTGCGCCAACGTGCTAGGCTCGTGCTACGGCAGCACCTGCCCGCTCGACGCCGACCCTAGCACCGGGGCTGGGCGCTTTCAGGGGTTTCCGCTGCTCACCATCCGCGACCTGGTGGCCGCCCACGAGGCCCTGCGCCAGGAGTTGGGGCTAGCCCA
>Ga0308157_10002950_pt1 | contig 26121 bp, 22 predicted proteins | sample PhyBR1_FD_201035 | JGI IMG/M metagenome (GOLD analysis project Ga0308157, IMG submission 201035) | Phyllosphere microbial communities from UC Gill Tract Community Farm, Albany, California, United States - DLSLB.R1 | ecosystem: Host-associated > Plants > Phyllosphere > Unclassified | place: USA...
GCTCAATCTGTGCCGGAAAGGTATTTGCTGACATAATTAAGGCGGCAATTCTACAAATTCATGGGTACTCTGTCAAAGATTAAGATACAATTTTGTACTTATTTAGACAGATCATTTGGGTAATACAAGTCATGCATCAGTTGCAGCCGCAACCTGAAGTCACTACTTCATTACGGTTCACCACTCATTCAACCTCAGATTCTGCGGTTTTTTTAGACCATGTGCAACTCTCACCGTGGGCTAATTTGCAAACAGAAGTTCAACAAGTAGATTGGCTTATACTACACTTTAATCACTGGTTTTCCCACCTAAATGTGACGCTTGTTCGTGGTGATTTTGAACCTGAATATTTTCCAGCGAATAAAGACCTCCCTGCCCGCATTCAGTTTGCCCATGGTTTCTTTAATAGTGCGTTACACGAGATCAGCCACTGGAGCATTGCGGGCGACCAAAGACGCTTAATGGCAGATTTGGGCTATTGGTATGCCCCGGATGGCCGAAGTGCTGAGCAACAAGCGTTATTTGAGCAGGTCGAAATTAAACCGCAAGCCATTGAATGGTTATTCTCTCAAGCTTTCGGTCGAAAATTCCGCGTATCTTTAGATAATTTAACTGGTGATGGCGGTGATGGCACAACTTTTAAAGACAATGTTTATGCCCAAGTTCATCAATATTTTAACGGTGAAGCCAAACTTCCCCGCGATGCAGCACGCTTTATTCAGTGTATCTGTGCCTGTACGCGAAGTGGCAAAACATTACAAAGTGATGAGTTTCAACGCGAAACTCTGGACTGAATTACATAAACTCATCAAAGCATGATTGCAAGACTTTGTAAAATCAACAGATAATGTCTAAAAATAAATCGGGAGAGAATAAATATGCTTCATTTAAGAGTACATCCTGATAATCCTCAACCCCGTTTAATCACGCAGGCGGTAGAACGTATTCGTGCGGGCGATGTGGTGGTCTACCCGACCGATGCCGCATATGCAATTGGCTGTCAAATCGGTAATAAAAATGCCATGGAGCGTATTGCACAAATACGTGGCTTAGGGCCAAAGCATCAATATGCCATTCTATGTTGTGATTTATCCGATATTGCCACCTATGCCAAGGTGGACAATGCCATGTATCGGTTGCTGAAAAATAATACCCCTGCTGTAACCACCTTTATCTTACCTGCAACCAGTGAAGTCCCTAAACGACTAATGCATCCAAAAAAGAAAACCATTGGACTGCGTATTCCGAGTAATCCGATTTGTCGAATGTTATTGAAAGAGCTGGATGAACCCCTGTTAACCAGTACGCTAATTCTTCCCAATCATACAGAGCCTTTAGATGATCCGTATGATATTGAAATGGAACTGGGCAAACGGATTGATGTGTTTGTGGATGGGGGTCTAGGAATCTTAAATACCACCAGCATTGTTGATTTATCCGGCGAGCATCCGGAAGTGATCCGTCGTGGGGTCGGAGATGTAAGCGCTTTCGAGTAGGCGCTTTATTCTGCATCCTTGAATACAGAATAAATCAAGCGCCACTCTTCCATTTTTTATTGTATGTCAACGTTTTCTCAGAGACGGGCGATATTCCGATGTCTCTGTAAATGTGATTACATTGGTTTATACAGCTTGATTGAAATTTGGACATTCAGTAAGGGTTTGCTTGGTCTGATAAATTTCTTGTCTAAATTTATTCTGAATAATATAAGTCGCCGTCACGTTATCGTCTTTATAGACCGTTAAATAAGCATCTACCATATCCGGTTTCTGTCCTTTTAACTTCTCCAGAATTGAACAGCCTAGCTGATTGACACTGTTTTTTATAGGATCCGGAACTTGTTTACCATTAAATTCTGTCAAATACATATAAGTAATAATATTGGGATAGTGATTTAAGATATCCCCATCATCGATCGGCAATCCTGTACTCTTCATTTGCTGGCGCATCGTATCATCCATACGGATATTTTTTAATGTCTCACGCACTTGCTGCTGAAACTTATGCTTCCAATACAGTTCAATCCCTCCAAATAACACTGCAATGATAAATGCGCCTGTAATCACAAATTTAATATTCATTCTCAGCCTGCTTATAATTATCAAAAAATTATTATTATGCCAACCGTATCACTATTTTTTATTTTACTTAATGACAAAACCTATGGTTATGTTATTTTTCTTATTCAGTTTGCAAGTTAGTTAAACACTTTTTTCTGCTCTTCCTCTGCATCAAGATTATCTAGCTCGAAATCATTCTGATAAGCTTTTTGAAGATTGATCCATTCTTCATCTAATATTGAAAACCAGGCAGAATTTCGGTTTCGGCCTTTTGCTATACGGTGTTGACGAAAGGTTTCTTCATACTGAAATCCAAACCTTACAGCCACATATTTTGACGATTGATTCAATACATCACATTTTCACTCAACCTAGCAAACTCTTGCTCAAAATATGCTTTCAATCATAAATAGATCGCTTCAGTCGAGGCATTGGACTGTTTTATTGGTGGCGAAAAAAATATTAGCCAGATCTATAACCTAATCCGCAGGATATTGATTAATTAACCTCACCCATACCGCCACCGTATCATTCACTTTAATTAAATAATGAATGCTTCTTTTAAAACCAAAATAATTAGCTAAAGCGATTGGTAATTCATCTTCAACTTTAAGGTCTGAGTAAGATAAATCGTTCCAATAACTGCGCTCCACTTTTATATTTATACATTGCAACATTTGCTGAAAATACGCTTCATTGAGTGTAGTCACAGACAAATCATGTAATGTGACACTGTTTCCATATAGATTTTTTGCTGAAAACTGCCCTGCTGAAGGATTGGATACAGCTATACCAATAATTTGACTCTATTCATTTTCTTGTACTTTCTGATAATTTTTCCTAGATGATCCCATAGTCTGTATTAGTGTTCTAGTGCGCAAAGATTTGTTTTATACCAGTAAAAAAATCATATTTAACAATGATATCAAAGGCATTATTTCTATTTCAATAAAAAATCCCTATTTATTTTAGGTTTTTTTGTCATTTGTTAGATTTTGTAATTTATTTGAAGGCCATTTTCCTTTAGACTACGCAGATTAATTATGTGCTTTTTCTCTTCACACAGCACCTATCCTGAAAGCTGATCTGAAATAGCATCTTCATGCCTTTGAAAATTCGCGTGGCCTATAACTGTAATGAATCAACCGATCCATAATCCTATGGAGCAAGCTTCACCCATCCGTATTTTGGATGAGTGGCAAGAATCTATTCCAGAGGATTTGTATATTCCTCCTGCAGCATTTGAAATTCTTTTAGAGCATTTCGAAGGACCACTCGACTTCCTGATTTATCTGATTCAAAAAAGCGGTTTTGACTTATTACAACTAGATATTGCGCCGATTGCAGCCCAGTATTTGTCGTATATGGATGCAATGAAGTCACTCAATATTGAATTAACAGCTGACTATATGGTGATGGCGGCTTTATTGGCTGATCTTAAATCACGCTTACTGCTACCCAAAGCAAATACATCCATTGTGATTGAAAAAGATCCAAAACAACAACTGATTGATCGTCTGGAAAATTATTTACGGGTAAAACAGGCGGCCGAACGTTTGGGGCAAATGCCCGTTTTAGACCGTGACACCTTCCCCACCAATGTCAGTTTAGGTCAAATTGCACAGAATAATGAAGGCTATGATATTGGTCTTTTACGTGATGCTTTATTTTGCGTGTTTAATCGCCCCGAACCGATGACCCATCAAATTTTACAAGAACCAGTATTGCTTGAAGAACGGATTGCCTTTATTGAAAATCGTTTAAGGTCCGGTGAAATCCTACATTTTCAAGCCTTATTGAAACCGAGTCAGGGACGTATGGGGATGGTGGTCACCTTTATGGCCATTTTAGAACTGACCCGCCAACAAAAAGTGAATATTATTGCAACCGGTATTGAAGCGCCACTTGCGATTCAAGGAGTACTCGCATGATTGATCATCAAGCCTCTCCTTTATCTGTTGCTGATAACCAACATGAAGTTTTGATGCAACTGGAAGCAATTATTTTTGCAAGTGAAGCAGCTGTTTCACTTGCACGTTTAAAAGAAGCGTTCCAGAATCTATATTCTAAACAAGAATTGCGTCAATTCTTGCAACAACTTGCTATGCTACAACATGGCAGATCGATCGAACTGGTGGAAACAGCACAAGGTTTCCGTTTTCAGGTTCGTGCTAAATATCGCAATATCATTACCCAAGTTTGGCCAGAGCGACCAACTCGCTTATCGCCAACCATGCTCGAAACCCTTGCTGTGATTGCTTACCATCAACCAGTAACCCGAGCAGATATTGAACAAATTCGTGGAGTTTCAAATAATAGTCAGATACTGAGATCGTTGTTTGACTGGAACTGGATTAAAGAGTCTGGTTTTAGAGAGCTACCGGGAAAACCCGCGTTGTTAGTTACAACGCCACAATTTTTAAATGCTTTTGGCCTGGCGTCTTTAGGTCAATTGCCTCCCCTACAGGATGCCAAGGAAGCTTTTATGGCCCTCGATGCTCACGCACCGAAGTCATAGATAGGTGAACTGTTGATGATAATTTCTAAGGTTATGCTGTCATGAGTGAAAAATTACAAAAGGTGCTTGCACGCGTTGGTTTGGGTTCTCGCCGTTATATGGAAGAAGTCATTGCCGCTGGTCGTGTAAGTATCAACGGACGTGTTGCCCAAGTGGGTGAACGCATTGAACCAGGTGATGAGCTTCGCATCGATGGTCGTAAAGTCCAATTCCAGATTGAAGACGAAATTCGTCGTCGTGTTCTGATTTACTACAAACCAGAAGGTGAAATTTGTTCACGCAATGACCCTGAATCACGTCCGACCGTATTCGAACAGCTTCCAGCAATTCCAGGTGACCGCTGGGTGATGGTCGGCCGTCTGGATATTAACTCGACTGGTCTTTTATTGTTCACGAATGATGGTGAGTTGGCGAATCGCCTAATGCACCCTTCAAACGAAATTGAACGTGAATATGCCGTGCGTGTGATGGGTGAAGTAACACCACAACTTAAAAACAATATGACCAATGGCGTTGTTCTGGATGATGGTCCGGCAAAATTTGAATCATTCTCTGAAATTGGTGGTGAAGGGATTAACCGCTGGTATCAAGTAGTGGTAAAAGAAGGTCGTAACCGCGAAGTTCGTCGTATTTTCGAATCTCAAGGTCTTAAAGTTAGCCGCTTGCTACGTACCCGTTATGGCACTGTCATTTTACCTCGCGAACTTCGTACAGGCCGCTGGATGGAGCTTGATAAAGGCGACATCGACAACTTAACCAAATCGGTTGAGTTAAAGCCACGTCAAGGTACGGGCTTGTTTGGTATGGCAAAACGTCGTAACGAACGTATGCAGGAAAAACCAATGGCTGCACGTCGTGGTGGTTATTTACGTCAGCAACGTCGTGATAACGAAGAAGACGTTCAAAAGCCAGCTTTCAACCGCGAACGTCGTGAAAACCCAAATGGCTCTGGTCAACGTCGTCAAGACAATAGTCAAGGTACATATGTGCAGCGTGAAACTCGCCAAGACACTAATACCAATACATCTACACAGCGCGAACGTCGCCCGGAAAATTTTGGTAACCAAGTGACTTATGGCCAACGTGAACGCCGTGATGAAAATGCACCACGCAAACCATTCGGCATCAATAAAGGCTTTAAGAAGTTTTAATTTCTAAAGTAAAAAAACCACTCATTCGAGTGGTTTTTTATGACTTCCATTATTTCCTATTTCCGCTTTGCATGAAAAAGGATTAAAAGGACGGTAAAACGGGTATGTCGATCCATTGTGCATGTGGAAAATTTTCCGCCAAATATGCTTTTAAATATTCTGAGGTATCTTTAGAAATAAGCTCATCTTGTGATTCGTCATTTAGGTTATAGGCCAAAGCGTAAAGTTCCAAGCCACGGCTTTTCAAAGCCTCCAAGCTCAGTAAAGTATGGTTAATACTGCCCAAACGCCCCGAACTGACTAAAATTACAGGAAATTTCTTTCTTGCTACATAATCAATCGTCAGTAATTCTGTGGTTAAAGGCACCATCAAGCCACCTGCACCTTCCAGCAAAACCACTTCATATTTATTCGCCAGTTGCTGAGTGGCATCTTCAATTTTCTGAAAATCAATTTCACGACCATCAATTTTAGTCGCCAAATGTGGTGATGCGGGATAAGTAAAAATTTCTGGCATGGTGAGTTTACTTTCATCTTCCGGAAACCAGCCCATCTGCATAATTTCACGGTGCCGTTCGATATCTTCAGAAATATCGGTATTGCCGGTTTGGATCAGCTTTTGGGTAATGGTTTTTTTGCCCTGCTCATTCCATAACTTTGCCAGATAACCCGTGGTATAGGTCTTGCCAATACCGGTATCAATACCACTAATAAAATAAACCGCTGCGGTCATGGCTTGCTCCGTGCAATGCAATAAATAGGATGATAACTCAGCTGATAATGGCGTTGGCCACGCTGATCAAGCTCTGAAAATTGCAGATAATCTTGATAAAACTGCTGCAATGACTGTTTAGTCCAGCGATGCCGCGATGCGGTTGCAGTAACGCCTGTGGCTTTTAAGTGTTGCAGTACTTCTTTAGGATGTGAAAAAGTTAATGTTTCCATACCTTCTGAAAGATGCAAAATTTCAAAATCCTGCTGCAGCAACTTTTGCTGAATAGATTCAATACCTAGATAACCCAAACCCTGTCCAGTCAATGCCTTAATCTCTTTTAAATTCTGCTGACCAAAAGTCGAAAAACACAAATAGCCTTGCTGCGTTAAAGCTTCAGAACATTTTTTAAAAACGGCATCCAGATCAGCAATCCATTGCAAAGCTGAACTGGAAGTAATCAGATCAAGTGTTTGTGGAAAATTCAGTTGTTCTACATCACAAATCAGCCATTGCAAATTTTCTTTAGCTTGAAAATGCTGCTGAACTTCAGGATACAGGTCATTTAAAAACAGTTGTTTGATTGCAAAATGCTGCATCAGCAAATGACTTAAATTTCCCGAACCACAGCCAATTTCAAAAACACAATCTAAACTGTTTTTAGATAAATGTTCTTGCATCAATCGAATTAAATCTTGGCATATCTGTTTTTGCACTACCGCATGTTGAGTATAGCTTTGCGCTGCTTTTTCAAAGCGCTGCGCGACTTGTAATTTATCAATATTCACCTTGCAAACTCACAACAACGTCACAAGCTGATCAAGGTCAGTTTGGCTAATTTGTGTAGTCAGTGAAATACGTAATCTTGAGCCATGCTTAGGTACAGTCGGTGGACGAACAGGCATGATGTAAAAACCGGCCTGCTGTAACTGCATTGCTTTCTCTACGGTTTTTTGCGACTCTCCGATAATCACCGGCACAATATGTGAGGTTGAAGGACAAGCAAAACCTTTGTTTAAAACCGCTTGCTGTAGGGATTGACTGATATTGTTTAAATGCTGGCGCTCATTTTTTAAAGTTAAAACTTTTTGAAAAATAAAATCAGTCCAAGCCATACAGATCGGTGGCTGCGCAGTACTGAAAATCAGCGGTCGCATACTATTAATCAAATATTCACGGATGATGGGATGACAAATCAGATAGCCTCCAACGGATGCAAGCGCTTTACCAAATGTCCCCACCAGCAAATCAATATCATCAATGACGCCATATTGTTCAGCACACCCTAAGCCTTGCTCTCCTCGTACCCCAATGGCATGTGCTTCATCGACATACAGCATGACTTTAGCAAATTGCTTTTTAATCCGAATCAGTTCAGCTAAATCTGTTTCATCACCATCCATACTAAAAATAGATTCAGTCACTACAATAATGCGATCAAAAGCTTCATCTGCATGGTAAGTTTGCAAAAGCTGGGTTAGATGATGCAGGTCATTATGACGATAACGCACATATTTGGCCGTAGATAAACGAATACCATCAATCATGCTGGCATGTACCAGTTTATCAGCCAAGATAAGGGTTTTACTGTCACTCAGTGCAGGTAAAATCCCGATATTCATGTGATAGCCACTGTTAAACAACAGTGCAGCGCGACCATGAAAAGCCTGACTTAAGCTAGCCTCTAACTGCTCATATTCAGGAAAATTACCGGTCAGCAAACGTGAAGATGATGAACTCATGATCCGCAGCTCATTTGGCGTTTCATCAAAAAATTGTTCACGTAAACTCAAGTCAGAGGCCAAACCCAAATAATCATTGGATGAAAGATTGAGCATCTTCTGATTCTTAATTTCGATCATACGACCATGCTGAACATTGGAAGTAAATTGGCGCAGATTGCCCTGTTGCTTTAATTCATCCAGCTTTGCTGCATAGTCATTCAACAGGTTCATGCTGAAACCTCTTGCATCTGCTCAACCACATCAACCAATTGCTCTAGCAAAGTATTCAGCTCTTGCTCACTAATTACGTACGGTGGCATCACATATACCAGTTTACCAAATGGACGTATCCAGATACCGCGCTTAACAAACTGTTGTTGCAAGGTTTTCATATCGATATTAAAGCTCAGTTCAACCACGCCAATGGCACCCAATATCCGCACATCCTGTACATAGTCAAGTTGTGACAGAGGCTGTAAATGCTGATCTAATTGTTTTTCAATACGCTGAATATTCGCTTGCCAATCTTGTGCCAATAAAACTTCGGTACTTTTCAACGCGACAGCACATGCCAGTGGATTGGCCATAAAGGTTGGACCATGCATAAACACACCCGCCTCACCTTGACTAATGGTTTCCGCAACCTGCTTTGTCGTTAAGGTTGCCGAGAGCGTCATATAACCGCCAGTTAAACCTTTGCCAATGCACATAATATCCGGTTCAACTTGTGCATGTTCCCATGCAAATAGCTTGCCGGTACGCCCAAAACCCGTGGCAATTTCATCAAAAATTAACAGCACCTGGTACTTTTCACAGAGCAATTTGGCTTGACGTAAATATTCAGGATGATAAAACCGCATCCCGCCTGCACCCTGCACAATCGGTTCAAGGATTAAACCGGCAATGGTTTGATGATGTTCAGCTAAAGTTTTTTCCAGTTCAGCAATATCGTCCTGATTCCATTCATCATAAAAACCGACTTGCGGTGCCGAAACAAAGAAACGATTTGGCAGACTGGAACCAAAAATCTGATGCATGCCAGTAACTGGATCACAGACCGACATCGCATTCCAGGTATCGCCGTGATAGCCAGAACGCGGGGTCACGAAATTGGTCTTTTGAGTCTGACCTTGTGCAGAGCCATTTTTTGAAGCTCCATCTTTTGCAGACCAGTATTGCACAGCCATTTTCAGCGCCACTTCAACAGCGACCGACCCTGAATCGGCATAAAAAATTTTATCCAGACTTGGCGGGGTGATTTTTAAGAGTAATTTTCCCAATTCAATTGCGGGATCATGGGTAAATCCACCAAACATGATATGCGACATCTTTTGCAATTGATCCGTTACTGCCTGATTCAGCTCAGGATGGTTATAACCATGAATGGCACACCACCAAGACGACATCCCATCAATCAGTTGTCGTCCATCTTCCAGTTCAATGATTGCACCATAAGCCTGTTTCACTTTAAATGTCGGCAATGGTTGCGTCATGGAGGTATAAGGATGCCAAATATGTTCAAGATCAAATTCCAGATCAGTTAACTGGGTCATCCTTACCTCTAACAATGCATAAAAATTCTAATTTTCAGATCTTAAACTGACACCGAATAAAAAGGAATTGCGATATAAGCCATTTCTTAAGCTGTTTGTTTTATTTTCTTTAAATAATGGCAGATTTTGTCAGTTGTTTCTTCTACATTAAATATAGGGAAGCCATGTGAACCAGCCATCAGATCCGCTTCTAAAAATTTTGCATTGAAATTTTGAAGATTTTCCGTAACTTTGCAGCTAACCAAAGCATCCTGCTGTGCAAGCAAATGATATTGATTCCCTGGATATTTTTTTAATATATCTACAACATTTAATTTCTCCAATAAATTTAAACCTTGCTTTAATAGCTGAATTTGCTGCGGCTGAATTAAACTTTGCAAAGTGATGAAATCTGCCTTGGTACTTTTCACCCCCTGACAGACCATATAGCCAAATTTCTTTAATGTCGCAATGGCATCCTGTTCAAAGGACTGTTGAAACTGCTGAAAGGTGAGTTGATCCATTGCAGTTTGCCATGAGTCGTGGGCCACAAAACGAGGATTAGAAGCGAGGGTAATAAGGACTTTTTGTTGTGTATATTGTTGTTCAATTTGATCCACCAGCAAAGCGGCCAATTGTCCACCTAAAGACCAACCTACTATCACATCAAACTGTTTAGCCAGTTCAACCTGTTGTTGCACTATCTGCTCATCCAAGGCATTAAAGATATTGATCAACTCAACTTGATGGCCTTGTTGTTGTAATGCCTGTTCCAAAGGATTAAGCAATTTGGTGCCACCCCCCCAGCCTGTGATGAGTAAAATACGTTGCTGCAATGTTAATCCTTAAATCCGTGCTCTGACTGACTACAGTATATAAAATTTCATTGTTTTTAAACTGCACAAAATCCATCAAAAATCATGTACCTCATATCAATATAATTTTGTTAGTATTTAGAGATATCACAACAAAAAGAATGTTATGAACCTTTCTAAAATATGCATAATCACTCTGCTCTGTATGAGTGGAAGCTTAAGTTTTTCTCAGCTTGCATCTGCTGAAAGTTCCATTTTTTCAAAGTCTGAAACATCTCAAAAACAATGGGTTGGAAAATCGGCTCCCGCTTTTAAATTACAGGATCAAAACAGCAAATGGCATTCACTAAGCCAATATAAAGGCAAATGGATCGTTCTATATTTCTATCCTAAAGATAATTCACCCGGTTGTACCCAAGAAGCCAATCAATTCAAGGCACTGTATCCGCAATTTTTAAAAAGCAATGCTGTGGTATTAGGCGTCAGTCTGGATGATGTGAAGTCTCATCAAAAATTTTCAGAGAAATTGGGTTTACCTTTTCCCATTTTGGCAGACAATAATCATCAATTGGCAGATCAATTCGGGATTGTCCGAAATCTGGGCATTACTAAAATAGCCAAGCGGGAAAGCTTTTTGATTGATCCCAAAGGAACCATTGTTTATCACTATAATAGCGTAGATACACAATCGCATGCTGCTCAAGTCTTGGCAGATATTCAAAAGTTTTCTAAATAGATCTTCGATTATTCAAATATTAAAAATCTAGACAATAGACTTCTTTCGTAAATCATTTTTTAATTACTATAAGTCGTTCTTAAAACCAAAATTAAAAATAAATTTTAGTAGGCATTACAGTCATGAATGTGGCATGGATGCCACACGTTCCCCATCCCTTGCGCTGCATTTAAAGCCGTGCTTAAAACTGACTCAGGATGTCGTGCATGGGGAATAAAAGGTTTTCCTTGCGAACTCAAAATATATTTTGATGTTCTCATTTTGATCTTTCAAAAATAGAGATAATGCCTACGCAAAAGCATAAAAATTGAATCAATCAAAGGAGGCAGTACCGATTTTCAAAATCCAGTATTGAATGTTTTTGACTTATGCAGTTGTCTAATATGATGCGGCACAAATAATAAAAATTTAAGATAGAAAAAAGCCCGACTCTTGTCAGGCTTTCTATATCTATCTCTGCAATCTTACATTTGTGATTGAATATAGTTTTGTAAACCAATCAGCTCAATCAGACGAATTTGCTTCTCCAACCAGTAGGTATGATCTTCTTCAGTATCAGACATTTGCTGACGAAGCATCTCACGGCTTACGTAATCGCCTTTTTCTTCGCAAAGTTTCACACCTTGCGCCAATTTTTCACGCACATGATATTCGAGTTTTAAATCTGCTTTTAAACACGTGACCACATCTTCTCCTGTTTCGATGTCATCACGGTTCATATTCGGTGTACCTTCTAAAAACAATACACGGCGAATAAGCGCATCGGCATGCGATGCTTCTTCTTGCATTTCATGATCGATACGTTCAAAAATCTTCGTTAAACCCCAATCTTCATACATACGAGAATGAATAAGATATTGATCACGAGCCGCCAGTTCACCACCGATCAACATATTTAGATAGTCTACGACTTCTGGATTGCCACGCATTTCAATTACTCCATACCCTTTTTCTAACATTATGGACAAAACCAACCTTGAATGCAAAATAAAAATTATGTAAGTTTATGATTTTTATAAAATTAAAATGAGAAACATACGCATTTGCAGTAATTTAACAAAACTTTCCATATAAAAAATAAGCCTTTGCGCCATTGAAGCAATTTCCCCAAGGCTTATTTAAACTGTAAAAGTATATTTTTAAGATTTGTAACGAGTACAAATGGTTCTTATTTCATCAGCCAATAAAAGACATGAACTTCGCGATACCTGTATTACGAGACTGTCGTTCAGCAGCATATCCTGCTCGTTTAAATGAATTAAATCCATGTGCAGTATTTATTAATAATAAAAGGCGCATGGCTACGTACAAAGTTTAGCTAAAGTAAGCATCAATCAGTCAAAGACAAGCTCGTGATTTACCACTAAGATATATGTAAATTTAAAAACAACAATGGTTTACCTCATGACGAATCCACAACACAGCGCTCCCATTCTTGTGACAGGTGCTACAGGCTACATCGCCAGTTGGGTGATTAAAAATTTACTGGAACAAGGTCATACCGTGCATGCTACTGTCCGCGACCTGAATAAAAAACCAAGCTTTGCACATTTGGATAAAATTGCCGCTGAAACCAAGGGCACACTTAAACTTTTCAAAGCCAATCTACTTGAAGCAAATTCATTTGATGAAGCCATGCAGGGCTGTGAAATCGTGTTACATATGGCATCGCCTTTTGTAGTGAACAACTTTAAAGATGCGGTAAAAGATATTATTGAACCTGCTATTTTAGGCACTGAAAATGTATTGAATAGTGTTAATAAAACCGATTCAGTGAAGCGTGTGATCGTGACCTCAAGTATTGCTGCGGCTTATGGCGATGCCATAGATATTCAACACACCGCAAAGAATGAGTTTGATGAGTCGCATTGGAATACCACCAGTTCTAAAACACATCAGCCCTATTCTTATTCTAAAGTCATGGCAGAACGTAAAGCCTGGGAGATGCAAAAAGCACAACAACGTTGGGATCTGGTGTGTATTAACCCGGCGCTGGTTCTCGGTCCCTCATTAACCGCAAATACCCAGTCAGGCAGTGTAGAAGTTCTACAGCAGTTTGCCAACGGCATGACTTTACTTGGCGTACCGCCTATGTGGAATGGTATTGTCGATGTCCGGGATGTTGCAGAGGCACACGTTCAAGCTGCATTTAACCCTGATGCTAAAGGGCGCTATATTATTAGTGGCGGCACTTTAAGCTTATTGGAAATGGGGAAAATTTTACGTCAGAACTTTGGTCCTAAGTTCCCTTTCCCGCGTAACCAGCTCCCGAAAGCGGCTTTCAAACTGTTTGGTCCTTTGGCTGGGTTTTCCAAATCTTTTGTTGAACTAAATATGGGTTATCCGATCTATTTTAATGCCCATAAAAGCCAGCAACAACTCGGCATGCAATACCGTAACATTGAAACCAGTTTGATTGAGCATTTCCAGCAGTTACTCGATGATGGGGTGGTGAAGAAATACCTTTAAATATTGAATCTCACCAACTAAAAAGCCACCTTTGCGGTGGCTTTTTAGTTGAACTTTACATTTGTCCGTATTCAGCCATCAAGCTTAAAAATTCGGTTTCATTCATCACTCGTACGCCCAGCTTTTCAGCCTTTTCAAGTTTAGAACCCGCTTTCTCACCTGCAACCACGCATTTGGTTTTACTCGACACGCTACCGCTGACACGCGCACCTAAAGCTTGCAGTAAATGTGTCGCGTCATCACGTCCCATACTGCTTAGCGTACCAGTGACCACCCAGCTCTCACCATTAAGTGGCTGACGTGTTGGTGCAATGGGTGCATCCCAGTGAATTCCTGCTTCAAGCAAACGGTTCACTACTTCCAGATTATGTTCGGCTTGGAAAAAATCGATAATCCATTCAGCGGTAATATCACCGACATCTGGGGTTTTCTTTAAGGCTTCAAGATCAGCGGCTTTAAGAGCATCAAAAGTTTGAAACGTATTGGCAAGCATCCGCGCTGTAGTTTCACCGACACCGCGAATTCCAAGTGCATAAATGAATGAAGCAAGCGTGGTTTTCTTACTATTTTCAATCGCATCAAACAGGTTCTGAACAGACTTTTCGCCCATTTTTTCAATGGTGAGTAACTGTTCCCGATGTTCATGCAGACAATAAATATCAGCCACATTTTTCAATAAATCGAGGTGTAATAAAGATTCCACCCAACGCTCACCCAGACCTTCAATATCCATGGCCTTACGCGAAACAAAGTGACGAATCGCTTCAATACGCTGTGCAGCACAGTATAAACCACCTGAACAGCGTGCCAGTGCTTCACCTTCCGGCATCACCACAGGTGATTCACACATTGGACACTGTTCTGGAAGATGAACTTCAACTGCATCCTCTGGGCGGAATTCCGGCCAGACTTTTTCTACCTTGGGAATTACATCACCACTACGGTACACGCTGACCGTATCGCCAATGCGGACATCTAAACGATGGATTTCTCCAATATTATGCAGAGTCACATTGGATACCGTTACCCCACCCACTGCAACCGGATTCAAACGCGCGACAGGCGTTAAAGTACCGGTACGCCCCACTTGCCAGTCAATATTTTCAACCGTGGTTAAAGCGGCAACCGCCGGAAATTTGTACGCCGTTGCCCAACGTGGTTCACGACTTAAAAAACCCAATTGTTTTTGCTGTTTTAAGCTATCGACTTTAATGACCATGCCGTCAATTTCGACACTCAAATTCGGTCGTTTCGCATTGATTTCTTCATAGCGTTGCTGCACTTGCTGAATGCTGTCACAAATAAAATGGCATTCCCCTACCGCAAAGCCAAACTGAGTGAGCCATTCCAGACTGGCAGACATGGTGGTTTGACCATGATGTGGTTCACACTGCGCAATTCCATAGGCATAAAAGGCCAAAGGACGTGATGCGGCAATATTTGGGTCAAGCTGACGTAAACTGCCTGCCGCAGCATTACGCGGATTGGCAAAGGTCTTTTCACCTTTGGCTTCATTTTCCGCATTGAGTTTCTCAAAGCCGGCTTTTGGCATCAGAACTTCACCACGAACCTCTAGTAGCACGGGAACTGAACCTTGAACAGATGAAAGTACTTTAGGCAAGTTACGAATGGTTCTGACATTATGGGTAATATCTTCACCCGTTTCACCATCACCACGCGTTACGCCACGAACCAAAATACCATGTTCATACCAGAGGGAAATGGCCAAGCCATCAAACTTCAATTCAACATCATATTGAATTTTCTGATTGGGTAAACGCTCCTCTACACGGCGTGCAAAAGCATACAGGTCTTCTTGATTAAACACATTCCCTAATGACAGCATGGGCACCGCATGGGTCACGCTTGCAAATTTATTGAGTGCCTTTCCTCCCACTTTATTGGTCGGTGTATCGGCTTGTATATATTCAGGATATTGCTCTTCTAAGGTTTTAAGCTGATGAAAGAGTTGATCATATTCACTATCTTCAATACTTGGTTCATCCATCACATAATAGGCATGATTATGCTTGGCTAAAATTTGAATCAATTGACGCATTTGCGCTTTGATAGTTGAATCTTGAGTCATTTCTACACCATAAAAAAGGGCGGTTTATTTCCGCCCTTAAAAAATTTTATCTACTCGCCATTATAGAAATCGCATCGTCCAGTTTCAAACTAAACTTCTGCATTTTGTTTTGAACGATAGTCAATTGCCTGATGGCGCCATTGCTCACGCAACTGTGGCGTAAATTCCTGATTGTTCTGATCATAAACGGTGCCATCAATTTCACGTGCAATCAGACGTGAAAGACTGTCCATTGTATCAAAGGCATTTTGAACATCACTATGTGGCAAGGCCAAGAAGAATGCTAAACCTTTCACCTGTTCAGTCGATAAGGTTTCAAGGTCAAAGCCAGCTGCGCCTTCATCGGTAATTTGTAAAACTGAAAAGAGTAATTTGCTATCGTCTTGACTGTAGCGATGAAAACACGCCATTTCACCAAAACGCAAACCATACTTCAGCAATACTTTTAAGGTTTTTTCACCTGACAGAATGCGGCGTTCTGGGTAAACATTTAACGCAATAAAATCAACCGCTGTTGATAAAGCACTTTCTTCATCAACACGTTGCTGCTCATGTAAATGTTCATCCAGAATACTGCTTTCATCCTCAAACTCTGAAATTTCAGCTTTTTCAATTGTTCCGTTCAGGCTGAGTTCTTCTGAATCTTTGGCTGCAGTTTTGTCAGCTTGACTCGCCTTATCTTTTGTAAGGTCTAATGCAGCATCATCCATTTTGACCACTGAATCTGCTCTTAATTCGACCTGATCCGTGTTTTCTGTCGCAGCAGCGACTGGTGTCTGAACTTCAGCCTTCTCAGTTTTTCCTTCTGTCTTATTTGCTTCTGTCTTATGTGAACCTTGAGCAAGCTCAACAGCGGGTTCTGTCAAAGTCGGTTCAACACGTTCTATACTTGATGGCTCATTGGTACTTTGTAATTGATCACGGACATGGCGAGGAATCACCGGTTTCTGGCTATCTGTGTCGACATGAAGTTCTGAATCTAATGATGGTGCTGCATCAGCAGGTTTTTTTAGCAGTATTCTTAAACCGAATAACATAATGATAACGGCGATAACTATACCAACGACGGTGGTGATTTCCATATTATGACTCCGCGACTAAACCGTATTCTTTTGCCTGTTCCAAATCGACAGTGACTAATTTTGATGTACCGGCTTCTGGCATGGTAACACCTAACAAATCGGTTGCCATCGTCATTGCAACTTTATTATGGGTAATGTAAATGAATTGGACTTGTTCAGAAAGTTCTTTTACCAAATTACAAAACCGACCCACGTTTGCATCATCCAAAGGAGCATCCACCTCATCCAGAACACAAAACGGTGCCGGATTTAAACGGAAGATGGCAAATACCAATGCCAATGCTGTTAATGCTTTTTCACCACCCGATAACAGTGCTAAAGAGCTATTACGTTTACCCGGTGGTCGAGCCATTAGTTTTACACCCGATTGCCAGTCATCTTCAAGGCTTAAACTCGCTTCTCCGCCATTAAATACTTTCGGGAACAAGTTTTGCAGCTCAAGATTGACCTGATCGAAGGTGGTCATAAACAGCTTTCGGGTTTCCTGATCAATACTTTTCATGGCGCCTTGTAATTGATCAACCGTTTTTTTCAGGTCCTCAATTTGATGACTCAGCTTTTCAAAGCGCTTGGATACTTCCTCATACTCTTCGGAAGCGGCTAAATTGACCGCACCCAGTTTTTCAAAGCGTTGCTGGGCTTTTTCCAGCTGTTGTTGATGTGAAACGATATCAATATTTAAACCGCTAATCACTTGACTATTCAAAGCATGGAGTTGTTCTGAATAATGTTGAAAATCGGATTTAGCGACTTGCCAAGCCAGACGTTTTTGTTCCAGTTGACCACGTAATTTTTCATCCTGCTGTTGCTGCTGATGGCGCTGCTCAGTCAGGCTTTGCTGTTTTTCCTGAATGTTATTCAGTTCAACTTGCCACTCATTCCAGGTTTTCTGCAACTTCTCGGTGACTTGAGATTGTTGATTAAATTGCGACTCTAATGCCGGCAGTTCTAGCTGTACCGGATCGACAAATCTTTTCGCCTGTTCCATTTGCACAATAATCTGCTGATATTGTGCTTTTAAGAATGATGCATCTTTTTCCAGTAATTCTATCTGCTGCTGGGTTTGCGTAACTTGACGACGCAGCAACTCCAACTCTTGTTGAGCTTGCTGCCACGCGTGCTGGGTATTTTCCAGCTGTTCGGTCAGCCCCTCAACCTGAAATTGCAGGGTTTTATAATTCGGTAAAGCCTGCTCAAGTTTCAAATTCAACGCATGCAAATCAATTTCCAGATCATCTTTTTGCATAGCATCTTCTTCCAGCTGCTCATCCAGTTGTTGTAACTGATTTTGCAATTGCTGCTTTTGGACTGAAAATGCCTGAGCCGTGCTTTGTACTTTGGCAATATTGACATCCATTTGCTGCAACGCCTTTTGCTGTTGCTTTAACTGGCCTTGCTGGTCCTGAATTTTTTTTTGCAGGTTTTGAATCTGTTGTAACACAGCTGGCAATTGCTGTTCCGCAGTTTCAAGCTGAGGTAGCTGCTGTGCCAGTGCAGTTTCAATTTCATCTAAACGGATACGATGGCTGAGTGCCCCTTGTCCGGCTTGGCTTGCCTCATCATAAAACAGGCCAATTACCCAATCCGCACCCACATGATAGCCATCCAAACTTAAGATGGACTGCCCCATGCCTAATTGGCTTTGTAAAGACAAGGCTTGAGTTAGATTGTCTGCAACTGCCACTTGCTGCCAAATGGAATGTTGTGGCGATTCAATCCAGTCAGCCAAGCAAGACAAACCAGCGATCTGAATCTGATCTTGCGAACTATTGCTTTTCAACTGACGGGCAATACTCTCACCAAAACCAGCCTCGGTATCAATGATGTGTGCAGAGAGCCATTTCGCCAAAAATTTTTCAATTAAATTGGCATGCGCTTTGGCCAGATCTTTTAATTTTAAGACCTGCATCAACTGCACAGCATCATTCTGAACTTTCGGACTGTTCTTAATCAGCAATTGATTCAGGTTTTTCTGTTCCGATTGCAACACCTGAATGGCAGATTTCAAATTCGAAACATCATTTTTCTGCTGCGCATACTCCGCTTGCACTGACTCTAATGATTTTTTCTGCGTTTGAATGGCTTGTTCTAACTGTTCAATTTGCTGGCTAAGTTGAACTTTTTCACTTTCAAGTTGTGCAATATCATCTTGCTGATCTTGGTGTTGAAGCTGTGCTGTTTGCTGTTGCAGATTATGCTTTTGCTGTTCGATTCGGGCAATATTTTTAGCTAATTGCTCACTTTGCGCCAGCATCTGCATTTTTTGCTGTTGCTGTTTTTCTACCTGTAGCTTAACTCCTTCAAACTGTTGCTGCACCTGTTGTTGCTGCGCTTTTAAATCACCCAGATTTTGGCCTTGGTCTTGTCCCTGACTTTCTTGCTGCTGTAATTGCTCGCTCTGCTGTTGATGTTGCGATTGCAAAGTTTCGATTTGCAGTTCAATCAGCTGTAACCGTTCTTTGGTCTGTAATTTTTGTTGTTCGAGCTGGGTTAAAGTAGAAGTATTTTGCTGCAACAAAGACTGTTTCTGTTCCAGTGTCATTTTCAATTCAGAGCATTTTTTCTCGGCCTGTTGCCACTCATTTTGCAATGGGGTGGACTGCTGAATCAGTCGTTGAAACAGTTCACTGGTCGCCGTTAAATCATGTTCCAAAGTAGTCAGTTCTGAACGAACCAATTTAAATGTTTCGCCCAATTCATTCATCTGAAGAGTATATTCTTGCTGTAATCGGCTGCTTTGTTCGCATTGAAAAGACAACACTTCAACTTTAATGGTACGAATCTGGGTTTCGAGTTCTTTATATTGAACTGCGGATTCCGATTGACGTTTCAGGGTTTTCAGCTGTGACTTGAGTTCCGATGCAATATCTTCAAGGCGCGATAAATTCTGCGTGGTGTGATCTAGATGCAATAATGTTTCGCGACGACGCGCCTGATAACGTGAAACGCCGGCAGCTTCTTCAATAAACACCCGCATTTCTTCAGGTTTGGCATCAATTAAACGATTAATCATGCCCTGTTCGATCACCGCATAAGAACGTGGACCGAGTCCTGTCCCTAAGAAAATATCGGTAATATCACGACGACGGCACTTGCTGCCATTTAAAAAATATTCAGACTTGCCATCGCGGTTGACCTGACGACGTACCGCCAATTCATTATAGGCATTGTATGCACCACCGAGCTTGCCATAGGTATTATCAAAGCGCAGTTCTACACTTGCTACCCCAACTGGTTTACGTTTGGCAGTACCGGTAAAAATGACGTCCTGCATGCTGCCACCCCGAAGCTGGCGTGCACTGGATTCTCCCATCACCCAGCGAATGGCATCAATTACATTGGATTTACCACAACCGTTTGGCCCAACCACAGCGGTACGATTCGCCTTGAAATGTAAAGTGGTACTATCGGCAAAAGATTTAAAGCCGGAAAGTTTTAAGCTGCTTAAACGCATAATGTCCTGATCAACGTCGTGAACGTCTTGCCCATGCAAGTTCGATTTGTTTCATCCGTGTCAGAGATTCCAACACAAGGTTGCGCAAGTGTCGACAAAAATCATCCATAAATAAAGTAGCTTGTTGTGATTTTCGGATCAAAACTGCATCAGTCACTAACTTAAATAGTTCAAATGATTCCTCTAGCTCACGACGAGAAATATTTAAGGTTAAAAAATAACTGCGACGCATTGAGGGCAACAGCTCTTTATAGAACTTCATCAAATAAGGATTACTCACCATTTCATGCTGGCGCGCCATGCCTTGAAAGATTAAATCGTAGAATTTTTCAGTATTCCCCTGACGTGTCTCTTGATGCAATTGATCCAATAAGGCCTGAATTCTTTCGGCTTCATGAGTGCGCCAAGTTTCCGCCACCCGATGAATAATTTGTCCCAATAGCAAAGCGCTCATATCAAATAAAGCACGAACTTGTTGTGCAGACATTTCTGACACAATTGCACCACGGCGTGGGTAAATTTCAATCAGGTGGGTGCGTTGCAACAGCAATAATGCTTCGCGCACGGAACCACGACTGACATCGAGTTCAGCCGAGATTCGCAACTCTTGAATGCGTTCACCTTCAACCAATTCGCCACGAATAATTTGCTCACTAATATGCTTTGCAATTTGTTCGGACAAACTGTCCTTTTCCTGTTCTTGCATACTCGTCCTATCTTGTTTTTATAAGATGCAATCGAAAAAATTTCACACGTTTATATTGACCTTGTTATTTTTACTTCATTTTATGAATTTAACAAATGACATTGTCAGACAATTTATTCGTCTTTAAAGCCAATATAAAAAGGTCTGAACATTTGAACTGTAACACACCTTTTCATTCTATTTTTCTCTTATTTAAAATTAAAAATAGGTCGAAAACCCTTGATATATAAAATATAAACCAACCACAGTTAAAAGGCAGGCAAAACATCTTTTCAGCATGGCGGGTGATAATTTATGTGCCACTTTTGCCCCAAGTTTTGCAGTAATAAAGCTCATTACACTAATGCCAATGAAGGCATAAATATGCACATAACCAATACTATGCGGTACTTCAACCGAGGTATCCGAGCCAAACCACATAAAGCCTAATGCCCCGGCAAGTGCAATAGGCAAGCCTCCTGCTGCTGAAGTTGCTACAGCTTTTTGAATGACCACACCATGACGGATTAAATACGGTACCGTAAGACTGCCACCACCGATACCAAAAATAGCCGATGCAATCCCGATGCCTCCACCTGCAAGCAGTTGCAATGCTTTAGAAGGCAAATGATGCGAAGGATCAACAGGCCGACTTGCACCGGTAAACATACCGTATGCAACCCAAACTGCAAAGAATCCAATCAGCAACTGCAAGCCCTGACCTGACATATAGTCAGCAACACCGGCACCTAAAAATGACCCTAAAGCCAGCCCCGGTGCTAAATTGCGAAATACATCCCACATCACTGCACCGCGTTTATGATGCGCTGAGACAGAGCTAATTGAAGTCACAATAATGGTTGCCAATGATGTACCAATGGCCAAATGCATAATCACCGAAGGATCATAATGTAGCTGCGTGAACACAATATACAAAATTGGCACAATAATCAGGCCACCACCGACACCAAATAGTCCAGCGGCAAAACCAGCCATTGCACCAATCAATAAATATATGATTAACTCCATTCTTCACATTCCAACTATTTCTTAGATTTAAATGGATTTAGAGACTCGACAACTGCAAAAAATCCTCAGCGAAGCTCATCAGCTCCCTGAGGTTTTAATACTGAAACCAGTCACGACTTCAACCAATGATGATGTACGTGAAATTGCACTCAAAGGCGTTCATAGCGTTTTAGTCTGCAGTTTGAGACAAACTCAAGGTCGTGGACAACGCCAACGACAATGGGTCTCCCCTGAAGGAAACATCTATTTAAGCACATTGCTAAATACACGAACAGCCATTGATGGCCGGCTTGCCCTTGAAATTGCATTAAATATTTTGCAAATGCCAAGTCTTAAGAACTTGGAGCTGCAAGTGAAATGGCCGAATGATCTATTTAGTAAACAAGGTAAATGGGGCGGTATTCTGGTTGAACCCATTTCTCCGCATCAGGTAATTGTCGGGGTCGGTATTAATCTTGCACCTATTCCGAAAGAACAGATTGACCAGCATGCCACCTCACTGCGCGAGTTAGGCTTAATCGCAATTCCACGTACTGAATTGATCGCAGAATTATATATGGCCATTCAGCAAGCCAGTGAATGGTTTGATCATCATTGTTATAACCTGGCCGCGCGTTTTAATCACTATGCTGCTTTTAAAAATCAGGCGGTTGAGTTTGAGCATCATTCAGGGCTATGTTCAGGCATTTTCTTAGGTATTCAGGATGATGGCGCAGTCAATATTGAAACCCGTGAAGGCTTAAAACAATTTTATCAAGGGCGTTTACGTCGCCTAGAAACCTCTCTTTAGAGAAATGCAATGAAGAATTTATGGCTAGATATTGGGAATACTCGTCTAAAATATTGGATTACCGAGAATCATCAGATTATTGAACAGGCTGCAGAATTGCATTTGCAATCCCCTGCGGAACTGCTGTTGGGTTTAATTCAGCATTTTAAAAGTCTAGATCTGCACCAGGTTGGCGTATCTTCAGTTCAGGACAAGAAAAATAATGACCGTATCCAGAAAATTCTAAAATTTTTAGATGTACCGGTAACCTTTGCCAAAGTGCAGGCCGAATATGCAGGATTACGCTGTGCTTATGAAGATACCAGCAAGTTCGGTGTAGACCGCTGGTTACAAATGCTGGCCGTGGTCCATGATCCAAAGCAACAATATTGTGTCATTAGTTGCGGAACTGCTTTAACCATTGATCTAACTGATGGCATGCAACACTTGGGAGGTTATATCCTGCCGAATCTGTACTTACAGCGGGATTCTTTAATTCAAAATACCAAAGGCATTAAAATTCCCGATGCTACCTTCGATGAGCTTAGCCCAGGTCGCAATACTATTGATGCGGTGCATCATGGTATTTTGTTAAGCTTGGTGAGTACCATTGAAAAGGTACTGGATAAATACCCAAGTCAACTGATTCTGACTGGCGGTGATGCACCATTATTTGCCAAATATCTTGTACAGTATCAACCCATAATTGAGCCGGACCTGTTACTCAAAGGTCTGCAGAATTATATTTATTCCTTGGCTGAAGCCTGATCTAGTCGAATTAAATAGGGTTGTATAACCTGCCAAACTTCAGGCAGTTCCGTACAACCTTCAGAATCAATAAAGTGTCCCTGCCATTGGGCAGAAATCAGCTCTGCATCTAGACTTTTGGCCTGCTCAATACTGAATTTTGGCGGAACATGCTCATCTCCTTCCGAATAAATCACCATACGATGTTCAATCTGGCGTCTAAGCAATTCAAAATCAATCTGGGCTGCATCAATAAAAGGATAGACTTCTTCTAAGCGCCCTAAACGACCATTAAAACCGGCAACTAAAACCAACTGTTTAATACGCTGATGGGTTAAATTTTTGGATAAATAATGTAATGCCGCGACAGTTCCCAAACTATGCGCAATCACAATACTATTTTCATCCAGACTTCCTATTTGCTCATTTATTTGTGATTCCCACCCTGATAGCTCCGGTCGCGGTGAAGGATCCAAACGCAATACTTTTAAACTGTAATGCTGCTGATCTGCATTTTGCTGGATCCAGGGATACCAGTTTTCTTCTGGGCTGGCGGTATAACCATGTATCACATTCACTTGAGCCATTATTCTTGTTCCATCTGCTTGAGCTGTTTTGGTGTGCAATAAGCTTAGTCTGAATTGAGTGATTTAATTGTTGGTCTTTTTATAAAAATGTCCACTCAGAAAGTACTTCTTCCCCTGTAACTCAATCCCCCATTTAAGGTTTAAAATAAATCCCAACTCTATCAATGCCGTAGAAAAAATTTTCGTTACACTGCAAACTTGTCTAAATTCATCAAAATCCTCACTTGGCATAAATTGTTCAGCATGATTCAGCTCTTGCATTTAGGCATTAATAAAATGCCCGAGCAGGACTACTTTAGGCGGTGATACATAAAGATTATTGCAGGAAAATAGTAAAAACGGATCGCAATCTGTTTTTTTTGCAAAATGACCACGTCTAATTTTGCCTGTCGGATAAAACCATCTAATTCAGATAAACTTTCTTTAGCTAGGCCATGTTTTCTTCTTATATTTTTGACTTGGTTAATTTAGCCTTATGCCTAGCGTTTAATTAGCGCTTTTGTTATTCCGTTTAGGATTAAATATGCAGAGTTATTCTCATAGGGTATTTTCTGTATTGCATAATTTTAGCTATAAAAAGGCGCATATAGCGCCTTTTTACGATGAGAAGTACAATCTTACTTCTTGTCATTTCCACCAAACAATGGCCCCATACCGCCGCCACCGCCTAGTTTATTTTGCATACCGCTCAATGATTTCATCATTTTTGCCATACCTGACGGATTGGCAAATTTCTTCATCATTTTCGCCATTTGCGCATGTTGTTTAATCAGTTTATTGACTTCAACCACTTCCATACCACAACCTGCTGCAATACGTTTTTTACGGCTTGGATTCATCAGGTCTGGGTTACGGCGCTCTTTAATGGTCATCGACTGGATAATCGCTTCCATTTTTTTCACTTGCTTTTCAGGATTTGCTTGCGCAATTGCATCTTGGATACCTGCATTGCTCATGCCAGGCAACTTGTCCAAGAAGCCCATCATGCCACCCATTTTGTTCATTTGTTCAAATTGCATCAGCATATCTTCAAAGTTGAAGCTACCGCCTTTTTGCAATTTTTTCGCCATTTTTTCGGCTTTTTCTTTGTCGACTTTACGTTCAAGTTCTTCGACCAAAGAAAGTACGTCACCCATACCCAAAATACGCTGTGCCACACGCTCAGGATGGAATGGCTCCAAGGCATCCAGCTTTTCACCCATACCCAAGAATTTGATTGGCTTACCGGTAATTGCACGTACAGAAAGCGCTGCACCACCGCGTGCATCACCATCGGTTTTGGTCAGGATCACACCGGTTAAAGGTAGAGCATTGTTAAAGGCTTTTGCAGTATTTGCCGCATCTTGACCCGTCATAGCATCGACTACGAACAAGGTTTCAGTCGGTTTAATAGCTGCATGAAGCGCTTTAATTTCGTCCATCATGTCATCATCGACATGTAAACGACCTGCGGTATCGACAATCAGAACATCAGCAAACTGAATTTTTGCTTGCTCAATTGCTCGATTGGCAATGGTAATTGGGTTTTCATCAGCGCTCGATTCCAGAAAAATTGCGCCTACTTCGCCTGCAACTGTTTGGAGCTGTTTGATTGCCGCTGGACGATAAATGTCTGCAGAAACCATGGCTACTTTTTTCTTTTGGCGTTCCTGTAAGAAACGGGCAAGTTTTGCAGCTGTGGTGGTTTTACCTGCACCTTGCAAACCTGCAAGCAGTATCACCACAGGTGGTTTTGCTGCCAGGTCGAGGCTTTCATTGGCCTCGCCCATCATTTTTGTCAGTTCGTCATGGACGATTTTTACGAATGCCTGGCCTGGTGATAACTGAGTCATCACTTCCTGACCCAATGCTTCTTCCTTAACTTTCGCGATGAATTCACGAGTTACAGGTAACGCAACATCGGCTTCAAGAAGTGCCATACGTACTTCACGTAACGTATCTTTAATATTGTCTTCGGTTAGC
>Ga0308157_10002951_pt1 | contig 26114 bp, 20 predicted proteins | sample PhyBR1_FD_201035 | JGI IMG/M metagenome (GOLD analysis project Ga0308157, IMG submission 201035) | Phyllosphere microbial communities from UC Gill Tract Community Farm, Albany, California, United States - DLSLB.R1 | ecosystem: Host-associated > Plants > Phyllosphere > Unclassified | place: USA...
TGAATTTCTTGACCGAGCTTGCCAAGGTCTCGATGCCTTGCTTCGAAGAGCGCACTCCGCTGAGTACGTCGGAAGCATTTTCGGCAGCCAGGCTGGCTTTTTCCGCGATGGTTCCCGTGCCGCTTGCGCCTTCTCCGGCGGACATCGCGATCTCGTCGGTGGACTTGACCAGGCTTTCCATCGAAGCGAGCAATTCTTCCGTAGTTGCGCTCAAGTCGGTCGACAAGGCTTCGGTGTCTCCGGCGCCTTCCGCGTACTCCTCGGAGGCTTTGAGCATCAGCCGATAGTCGACTTGAACGCTGTCCGCGAAAAATTCCAACAAGCTCTCCGAGTTGGTCTTCAGGCTTCCTACCGAACGCAATACGGCCCCTGTCACTTCCTGAATTTCGTCCGCGGCTTGCTTGGAATCTTCCGCAAGCTTGCGAATTTCGGCAGCGACCACCGCAAAGCCCCGTCCCGCTTCGCCCGCTCTCGCCGCTTCGATTGAAGCATTGAGCGACAGCAGGTTGGTTTGTGCCGTGATTTGGAGAATGGACTCGGCGAGCAGCGTGATGCGTTCTACCGCGCGGGATTCTTCCATGGCGAGCTCCAGATTGCCTTTGACCTCTTCATAAGAAGCCGTGCCTTCGCGGTACGACTGTTGGAACGTGGACTTCAACTCGGCTGCGCGAATGCTGAGGCGTTCCGACGAACGCGCGCCTTCCTGCGCTTTCATGGCGATCGATTCGAGTGCCCGACCGATCTCTGCCGACGTCTCGCTCATGCTCAGCGTCGAAGACGAAGTCTCCTCCATGCCCGCCGACAGCTGCTCGGTCGTGGCGGAAATGTCCTGCACGCTATCGTCCAACTCGGCCATCCGGCCCGCCACGCTATCCATGACTTGTTCAATGCCGTGACTTTCGCGCTGCACGTCCTCGATGATGACCCGGAATTCTTTGCGAGCTTCGGCTTCCGAACGGATCAGCAGGGCAAACTCGTCTTTTTCTTCCAAAAACCGCTCGTACGTCGGGTCATACTTCAGATCCAGTTCAGCCGTCTTCCGAATCAAGCTGACCGCAACCTGCGTACGTTGGCGTACATTGCGAATAACGATTGCGCCGACCACGGCGGACACGGCAAGCGCCGCGGCTAAGCCGATCCACAGCGTACGTTGAATTTGAAGCTGGTAGGCCAAGCTGTCGGCGATGATATCGTTGCTGTACGTATCGAGAATTTCTTCAATCTGATTGATGTCGTCGCGCGCGGCATCGAATTGTTCCATCGTTCCGCCCTGCGCGTCTGCTTTCCATGCCGCGAACTGTGTTTTGAAGTCGTCAAACAATTCGAACGCGGTTTTGCCGGAATCCGGATGCTTATAGCCTTCAATGCGCTCCGGGTGCGTCTTCATGATCGTTTCGGCTTTCAACACGCGTTCTTCCGTCTGCGCGACGTTTTCGTCAAAGTCGGCTTTGAGGTCGGTCAGCGCTTGTCCCGAAGCCGTTGCCATGCTCTGCTGCTCCGTCAGCGCCTGATAAAAGTCGCGATCGGCGTTCAGCAGCCAAGTGACGCTTTGGTGAGATTCGTTGTATAGGCGTTCGATCAACCGATCGGACAGCTGCGAAACGAGGCTGACCGACAGCGTCGACAACAATACTAACGCAAGCAGCGGAGGCGCGAGAGGAAATAACATTTTGAAGCTCAGCGGGATATTGTTAAAGCGCAGCCATTTGAACATTCGGAAAACCTCCTTTCTACGCAAAAAAGATCTTTTCCTATTTATCGGCAATTTCCGACAAACTTGAATAAGATCTTTTTCCCAGTTTTTTCAATTCGATCATCGAACAGCAAACATTACGCGTATAAATTTCGGATTTTCCAAAATTCGTCGATATGGTCCAAAAACAAATCGGTCAATCCCGGGTCGAAATGACGCCCCCTTTCCTTCCGAAACAGTTCCGCGATACGCTCCGGCTCCCATGCTTTTTTGTATACGCGGTCGCTTGCCAGCGCGTCGAACACGTCGACAATCGCCACGATGCGGCCGTGCAAATGAATCTCTTCCCCGGCCAGCCCGTTAGGGTAGCCGCTGCCGTCGTATTTTTCGTGATGATGCAGGGCGATGGTCGCGGCCGCGTTCATGATCGGCCGTTCGGAATGCTTAAGCATTCCGTAACCGATCTCGCTATGGGTCTGCATGATCGCATACTCGCCCGGCGTCAAACGACCGGGTTTGTTCAATATGTCGTCCGCGATCGCGATCTTGCCGATATCGTGCATCGGACTGGCCATGCGGATCAACTCGCATTCCGGCTCCGGCAACCCCGCCAGCCAGGCCAGCAGCCCGCTGTATTCGGCGACCCGCTTGACGTGGTGTCCCGTTTCCCTCGAACGCGTCTCCGCAATTTCTCCCAGCGTGAAAATGATCTCTTTTTGCGATCGGTCGATTTCTTCGTTCAATCGCCGAATCGTCTCGATATCGCGGTACGCCCGCAGCGACGAGATCAGCGCGGTATACATCTTTTGCGTCGTCAGCTCGGTTTTTTCCCGGTAATCGTTGATATCGTATTGCGCGACTACCTGATGTTCCGGCGCCTGTCCCGGCTGACCGGTGCGCAGGATGATGCGGATCCGGCGGTTGCCGAGCTTTTCGCGAATATACCGCACCACTTCCAGTCCGGACGTGTCGCGTTCCATCACCACGTCGAGCAGTATGATCGCGACATCCGGATGCAGGCGCAGCAAAAATTGCGTCTCCGCCGCCGAGTAGGAAGACAGCAGCGTCAACTTTTTTCCTTCGAACGCAAAATCCGACAGCACCATGCGCGTAACGCGGTGCACTTCGATATCGTCGTCCGCGATCAGGATTTTCCAGGTGTCGGCCTGCGTTTCGTTTCGGGCTTCGTTTACACCGGAATCGCATGCCTGTTCGTCTTCTTCCGCAAAAACCAATTCGTCTTCGTCCATGCTTCCGTTGTCGGTCTTCATTCCGGTTTCTCTCCTGTCGGCAGTTCAATATAAAAAGTCGTTCCTTGGCCGGGCGCGCTCTCGCATAGGATGCTTCCCCCGAGCGACTGCGTAACCAGGTTGAACACGATGTGCATGCCCAGTCCCGTGCCTCCGTTAGAGCGGTTGGTCGTGAAAAAGGGATCGAAAATCTTCTCGCGAACGTCCGGCGTCATCCCCCGTCCGTCATCGCGATACGTCAAAAGGACGCTTCCTTGTTCGCGACGGACGTCGATGGCGATATGCCCTTGCTGATCTTCGGCAAAAGCATGGACGACGGAATTGACAACCAGATTGGTCAAGACTTGCGAAACGGCGCCCGGATAACCGTTCAGCTCAGCATGCTCGTCGCCCGTAAGCTTCGTCTCGATCCGAGTTCGCTTCAACTGCGGGCCGAGACTGATCAGCACTTCGCGCAGATAAGCTTTGACGCCGAAGCGGCGCCGTTCCTCGCTCGACTGGTCGGCCGACACCTGCTTGAAACCGCGGATCAGTTCCGCCGCCCGGGCCAGATTGGCCGACACGATCTCCGCCGATTCGTCTGCCAGCGACAAATACGCCGACAGCTCGGAGCGCTTCATGCGGCCTTCTTCGAAGCCGCTTTTCAATTCGCGCGTTTTGTCGCGCAAATGCGAAGCGGCCGTCACGCCGATGCCGACCGGCGTGTTGATCTCGTGCGCGATGCCCGCGACGAGTCCGCCGAGCGCCGCCATCTTTTCGGCTTCGACCAACTGCTTTTGCGCGCCGCGAAGATCCGTCAGCGCCGCGCTCAGATCGCGGGTCCGGTCTTCCACCGTCGCTTCCAGTTCTTGCGACCAGCGCGATTGGCGTTCCGACAGCTCTTCGACGGAACGGAACGCTTTGGAAAACTTGATCGACAGCATGAAAGCCTGCGCGAATACGAACAGGAAGAGCCCGAATTTCGCCATGTCGAACGTGACGATCACGTTATTGTAGTACAGCAGATCGTTCACGATCGTCAACGCCATGACGGCGAACAATACGCAGCACAGCAGCGCGCCTTCGCGCTTGCGGACCGCCGCCCGGATAAATACGAAGATCATGTAAGGCGCGTAGATCGCCAACGAGACATGGCTGGCCGGCAGCGTGTACGCGAACAGCCAGGCGGGCGCAAGCAGCACGATCAGGCTCAGCAGCAGATCGAACGCGACGAGCACCCGCACCATGAGTTTATGGATGTCTTTCGGAAACAGCGCCTGCACGTAAAGGATAAACAAGGCAGGTCCGATATATTGACCGAGATAATCCAGCTTTTTGTACGTTTCGAAGCCCATATGCGGAAAAAGTTCGCCGATATAATTTTCGCCCAGCAGCAGCGAGCGCAGCCCGAACAGCAGGCAGAACCCGCCGAAAAACAGCGGAGCCGGATCTTTGCGACGCAGCGCGTACAGCCCCAGATGGTAAAGTCCCATCATGACGATCCCGCCGCCCACGAATAGCTCCGACGCGGTGCGGCGGTTCCAAAACGACGACACGTCTTCGGCCGTTCCGAGCCGGATCGGGTCCCAGATTCCGGCCGTGCGCTGCACGTAATTGGAAAGCTGGATCACGATCTCGTTATCTTGTCGTCCCGCGAAATATACGACCTGAGGTTTGTAGAGGCCTTCCATGTCCGCGCGCGACGTCCCGGGCTTGCCCGCAGACGCTTTATATTCGCCGTTGATCCACAGCGAATACGCCGATTCCATGCCGTACGGCAGATACAGCGCCAACTGGCGCCCCTGCTGCTCCGGCGCCAGCTTCACGCGCAGCCGGTAGGTGGCGTGCCCCGTGCCGCTTCCCGCGGCGGATTGGCCGGCCCAAAAAGCGGGCACGCGGATATATGCCGGCGCTTCGGCAGACTGCAAACCGTCCAACTCTGCCGGCGCCAACAGCTTCATCCAGTGAAACTCCCACTCGCCGTTGAGCTCAATCGCGCTGCCCGAACCGAGCGGCGCCGTTTCCAGCGAGAGAAAGCCCTGCCGGGCTTCGGCGGGAGCGGCAGCGTCTGCCGCATTCGCCGTTGTCGGGTAGACGGCCAGCAGCACCAACCCAAAAAACGTCAACGCGAACACGATCGGAACGAATGACGTTCGGAAAACTTTGGCAGCATTTCGCTTCATTCGAACGCGTTCGGCGCGGACTTGCGCGATTGCAACCGATCCGGGCCGTACCGGTCTTTTTTCTTTTTTTTCGTCCGGCGATTTATCGGTAACGGTCGCCGTGTATGTTGTCGGATTCATTGAAACCTTTCCCGGCGCCAAGCGCCTTCCGTTTTGAGCATTCGCTTGCTAAATAGAATCTATTATGTTTTGCGACTTCTGACAATAGGAAGAACGCGAATGGCGCGGGCGAATTAAAAAAAGCGAAACCTGCGCATCGGCGCGGTTCCGCTTTTTTCGTTTTTTCAAACGCGTCCTATTGTTGCGGTTTACTTCGAAGAACCGCCATGCGCGTTCGCCGACTTTTTCCCGATCCCGAACAGATAATAGACCGCGAACATGATCAGAATGAATGCAGCGCCTACGCCGAGCGGGATACGCGTATCCGCATTGATGACCATGCCGACCAGCACCAGCAGCAGGAAGACGATCACGAAGTAATTCGCCGCCGGGAAGAACAAAGACTTGAACGGATGGCTGTCCATCTCGCTCGCATGCTCGCGGCGGAAACGGAATTGTCCGATCGCCATTGCGAACCACGGCACCATGCCCGGCAGGATACTCGCGCTGTAGATATACAGGAACAGCTTGGAATCCGGCATCAGATAGTTGAGCAGCACGCCGATCAGCAGCAAAGCGATCGTCGTCATGATACTGTTGCGCGGCACGCCGCTTTCGGAAATTTTGCCGAAAAACTTCGGCGCTTGGCCGTTCTCCGCCAGCGTGAACAGCATGCGTCCCGCGCTGTAAATGCCGCTGTTGCAGCCGGACATCGCCGCCGTCAGGACGACGAAGTTGATGATGCCCGCCGCCGCGACGATCCCGACCTTGGCGAAGGTCAATACGAAGGGACTGCCCGTCACGCCGACTTCGTTCCACGGATAGATGGTCACGATCACGAAGATCGCGCCGACGTAGAACACCAGAATCCGCCATACGATGTTTTTGATCGCGCGGCGCAATGTCACTTTCGGATTTTCCGCTTCGCCCGCCGTGATCCCGATCATCTCGATGCCCTGGTAAGCGGCGGTGACGATACAGAGCGCGAACAGGAAGCCTTTTAACCCGCCCGCGAAAAATCCGCCGTGTTCATACAGATTCGCGAAGCCGATCGGAACGCCGCCGTTGCCCCATCCGAAAAAGATCAGGCCCGTGCCCAGAATCAGCATGGCTAAAATCGCGACGACCTTGATCATGGCGAACCAGAACTCGAATTCGCCGTAGAACTTCACCGCCGCCATATTCGCAGCCGCGATAATTCCGACACCGACCAGAGCCGGAATCCACTGCGGGATGTCCGGGTACCAGTAACCGAAGTAGATCCCGATAGCCGTCACTTCGGACATGCCGACCGTTACCCACAGGAACCAATAGCTCCAAGCCGTCAAATAACCTGCGACCGGATGGATATATTTATGCGCGAACGTGGCAAAAGATCCCGTGACCGGCTCGGCAATCAGCATCTCTCCCATAATTCGCATGACAAGGAACATCACGAGTCCCGCCAGCATGTACGCCAGCAGCACCGACGGTCCCGCCCACTGTATCGTGCTTGAGGACCCCATGAACAGGCCGACCCCGATGGTTCCCCCCAGCGCGATCAGCTCGATATGCCGGGCTTTAAGCCCCCGGCTTAATTGTTTCTCTTCCACAACCAACGCCTCCAAAATTTTCACTGTTTCTTATTTTTCGCATGAATCGGCTCTGCTGCGCATGGAAAGTTAATTTCATCGTACGTTAAAGCGTCGCAGAATCGCACCAGCAAATTCTATGTCAATCGTTTTGAAAAAACAACAGGAAATCTCACGGATCTGACATGGTTACGGTATGTTCGGGGGACTGAAGTACGCCTATGAAGGACAAACATTCATTGGGAAAGAAAAAGAATCAGACATCCGGACAAAAGCGTTCAGAGTAGATGTCCCGTTAAAAAGGACAAAAAAAATTATGAATTTTGTGAAAAATTCGGACCGAGCAGGGTTAAGCGCTTGAGGCGCTGCGGGAGAAATTACCAGCACATGCTTCCGAAGTGCATTTCTTCGAAACGCTTCACGAGACGCTGTCTCAGTCATAAAGCTTTCAGCTTTACGACTGCAAAGGCGTCTTTCACTGAATTTCTTCCTCCGCTAATGCGCTTGAAATCCGATCCGGATTTTTAGGTAGTGGGATGGAAAGAACGAAAAAAACTTAAATAGTGTTGCCTCGGATGTGATCGCTGCACAAAAACAAAACTCCTGCCTGGACCTAAGTCCAGGCAGGAGTTTTAAATAGGTTCGTTCTTACGATTTGACCGCCTCTTCTTTTTCGGGGCGCGTCATCATGAAGAAGGCTGCCGCGCCGAGCAAAGCCGTCACGAACAAGATCGCGCCCATCGGGACAGGCGTCGTCTCGTCCAATCCGACGAGCGGCGATACGATCGAGCCGATCAGCAGCGGGAACAATCCCAGCACCGCGCTCGCGCTGCCGGCCCGATGGCCTTGGCGCGCGATGGCGAGCGTGAAGGTACTGGTTGCCGTGATCCCGATCGTGATCATGTAGATGAAGAGCGGAACGACGATCGTGTACAAAGGCCCTTGAATGATCGAAGATATCAGCAGCACAAGCGTGGCGCTCGCTGCCGTAATGACGCCGATCCGAAGCAGATTTCGCTCGGGCACGAAGCTGCTGAAACGCCCGATGATGAAGCTGCCCAAAATGATCGCGATGCCGTTGATGCCGAACAGGATACTGAATGCCTGCGGCGATACGCCGTAAATATCCTGGTACACGAACGGCGTGCCGGACACGTAAGCGAAGCTGCCGCCGTGGATAAATCCGAGCGTCAGGGCATAGCCCATGAACGAACGGTCTTTCATCAGGCTGCCCATCGTGCGTAGAGAATGACCGATCGAGCTCGGCTGTCTTTTTTCCGGCGGCAAGGTTTCTTTAAGCCTGAAGCCGACGATCAGCAAAATCATGAAGCCCAGCAAGCCGAGCACGTAGAAAATGGTGTGCCAGCTCGAACCCGGCAGCAGCAGCACGGCTCCGCCGATGATCGGGGCGAGCAGCGGCGCGACGGCGTTGATGACCATCAGCAGCGAGAAGAACTGCGTCAGTTCGCGGCCGCTGAACACGTCGCGCACGACGGCCCGGGACAGCACGATGCCGCCCGAAGCGGTCAGACCTTGCAGGAAACGGGCCGCGATCAGCATCTCGATGCTGGTCGACAGCGCGCACATGACCGAAGATGCGGCGAACAGAAGCAGCGAGATCAGCAGCGGCCCGCGCCGTCCGCGGGCGTCGCTGATCGGACCGACGATAATCTGGCCGACCGCGAGACCGATCAGGCAGGCGGTGAGACTGAGCTGCACGAGCGAAGCTTGCGCGCCCAGATCGGAAGCGATCCCGGGGAAGCTGGGCAGGTACATATCGATGTTGAGCGGACCGAGAATGCCGAGCGTGGACAGCAGCAGAGCAAGTCCGAGCCGCTCGCGGCCCGTGGGGTTATGCAGCATGGTTGAATGGTTCTCCTTTTCCGTACAAGCGATGTATATTCATAGAAGGAATTGTATAAGCCACGGAAAAGGGTGTCAACGACGCATGTCCTTTTCAACAAAAAATTAATTAGCCGTCTGCCAGCACCTCGGATGCCGGGATATCGTCCGCGCGGTTGTCGCCGAAGCCGATCTCGCCGCGCACGTAGTTATAAATGCCGAGCATTTGCTCGTTCGTTGACCAGGCGTTGAATGGACGAATACTAAGTGTTTCCTTTGCTATACGTGAAGGCGTAAAAAGGAACCTCTCTATAAAAGAGAAGTTCCTTCATTCCAAGTTCACAATACTGTATTCGCTCCGATTCTGACTGACGCGGCACGCAATACATGCAGGCGGCGACTTCTGCCGGAAAATGCGCTTTGTTCCATTGTTCGATACTCGACGCGTTTGCGATTTAACACTTTTAATAATTTGTCGTATAGCTGTTCGACTTCTTCTCGGCGCGATTCGGCCCCGTCCGCCTCGAGTAAAAGAATGCACTGCGACGTGTCGGCAGGTATAGCGAATTGCTCGTTTTCATAGATATGGATATCCTTGCTGGTATCCGATCGAACAAACACTTTACCTTCGTTAAAGAATAAGAAACGCAGCAATGTTCCGCCCGGGTACCGTAAGTTGTGCTCAGCCTCCGCTTCGAACAATAAATACAGCGTATCGTCCGTACAAGCTTCTCGACTAAGACGTTCTAAAAAATTCAAATCCAATTTAGCCAACTTTTTACCCAACAATTCTTCCACCGCCAGTTCCTCCCTTCACGTTTGTAAAAGTATTTGACCTAAAGGATGTTATGTCAGAAATTACGACGAGCAGCACGAGCTGGAACCGCACGTCGAGCAGCCGTTGCTGATCATCGATCCGCTGGTCGCTGCCGTTTCCGGCAGAGCCGTCGCTTCGCTGATTTCCACGAAGTCCAAATCCTCGATATCCGAAAACAGTTCCTCAACCAGCTTATTGTTTGCTTTTTCCATGTTTAACGTCTCCTTTGATTTTGTTTTATTTTTTGCTGGATTTACTTCCGTTAAGAGCGTGGAGCGATTACGACGAGCAGCACGAGCTGGAACCGCACGTCGAGCAGCCGTTGCTGATCATCGATCCGCTGGTCGCTGCGGTTTCCGGCAAAGCCGTCGCTTCGCTGATTTCCACGAAATCCAAATCCTCGATATCCGAAAACAGTTCCTCGACCAATTTGTTGTTTGCTTTTTCCATGTTCATTCGCTCCTTTGGTTGGTTTGATTTTTAATATTTTTGTATTTAATAGAACTCTTGCTGTTGCATTACGACGAGCAGCACGAGCTGGAACCGCACGTCGAGCAGCCGTTGCTGATCATCGACCCGCTGGTCGCTGCCGTTTCCGGCAAAGCCGTCGCCTCGCTGATCTCCACGAAATCCAAATCCTCGATATCCGAAAACAGTTCCTCGACCAGCTTGTTGTTTGCTTTTTCCATGTTCATTCGCTCCTTTGGCATCTAGTGATTTATGATGAGCGGCACGGGTGCAAGATTTGTAGCGCAGATTCCGCAGCCGAACATTATCGAATTTAAAAGAACCGGCAGCTATTCCAGACAAGCTACTAGGCGATTTTCCCGAACTTCTTCTGGACCATGATGCCGGCTCCGACAAATACTGCCGAAACGACGATCAGGATAGCGGCTTCTTTTCCGTAATCGAGCAAATTCCCCGTGCCCGACCACAGTCCGCGCATCATCTCGAGCCCATACACGATCGGATTGAAGATGTACACGAATTCGCGCAGAAAACTCGGGAACATTTCCGGCGGAAAAGTGAGGCCCCCCAGGAAAATCTGGTAATAAAACACGAGCTGGGAGACGCCTTGATACGTGACGCTTTTGTTGATGAGCGAGGTCAGGAAGTAGGTGAGCGCAAATTGGTACACGTTGATCAGCAAGAAAGCGGCAGCGATGTTCGGCAGGCTTTCGTACGGGATGGCCACGCCTTTCGCGACTGCGGCAAAAGCCATCAGCAGCATGGAGGCTGCGATTTGGAACAGGAAAGTCGCGATATATAATCCGGACGATACGGTTAATCCGGAAATGCCCAGCAGCTTGAATTTCAACAAATTGCCTTGTTCTTTGTACAGCATGAAGGTCTGACCGTAGATCACCAATACGCCGTTGACGATAATGATCGGGATATACGCCGGCACGAGCAGATCGGTAAGCGGAATGTTTCCGTCTACCTTGTAACCTGCAAGCAGATTGCTGAAAATGAAGAACATGGCGATCGGCAGCGAGAAGCCAAGAATCAAGCTTTTGGCATTGCGCATCAGCAATTTGATCTGGTAGCCCGACAGGGCGATTAAATTATCCATGTGAGATCTCTCCATTCTTCACTAAGGTATAACCAAGCATTTTCAGGAAAGCGTCCTCGAACGTATAGTTTTTAATGGCGATATCGTAACCGCCCAATCCTTTGACTTTACGGTAGATTTCTTCTTCCGAGTCTTCTTGGTAACTGACGCACAGCATGCCTCCGTGATTCGAGAGCTTGCTGCCGAAACAGCTGCCGAACGCTTCTTTGTCATCCGTTCGGAATTCGATTTTCTTCGCGCTTTCGAATTCTTCGCGAATGATTGCGGACACTTTGCCGATTCGGCTGATTTCGCCTTTGTCCAAAATGACGACCTCGTCGGCCAGGTACTCGACTTCGTCAAGGAAATGGCTGGTCAAAATAATGGTGACTCCTTTTTCCTCGTTCAATCGCTTCACGTAATCCCAGATTTGCCGACGCGCCATCGAATCCAATCCCGTAGACAATTCGTCGAAAATGATCAGTTCGGGTTCCCCGATCAACGTCAGCAGAATCGATAATTTTTGGCGTTGTCCTCCCGATAGGCTTTTGACATAAGCTCCTTTGAATTCGGCCAAGCCGAAGTCTTCCAGCAGTTGATCGAGATCGGCCGAGCTTTTCAGGATTTTACGGTACAGTTTGCATACTTCGTATACTTTGGCCTCGCTCTCGTAAGACGAAGATTGCATCTGATATCCCACTTTGCGATACAGAAGCTTGCGATCGAACCCGTATTCGATATGCCCTTCGTACTTCACGATATTCATGATCGAATTAATCAACGTTGTCTTTCCGGCACCGTTATGGCCCAATACGGCCACTATGCTTCCGCGTTCAACATTGAAACTTACATTCCGGAGCGCCTTTTTGCTGCCGTACGTTTTCGTTAACCCGTCCAATTTAATCATGCTCATGCGAATCCCTCCTTTTCATTCAAAAAGCTTGGCTGGCCGTCATTTTCATCTCCGGCAAGGTAAAGCGGAATATGCGGTTGATCGATAAGGCTGCGTCTACGTATAATTTGCGATGGGTATCGTTGATCAAAAACAACAGATTATTGACCAGCAAAGAGTAAACGGTGAGCAGATTGGCATAAGACGGCCGTGTCGGCGCGTCCGAACCGGAATGGACAACTGCCGAATACCCGGTTAGGTCGATTTGCTCTTGCTTCGAAAAGGCGCAGGGACCGAGCGTCATTTCGTCTACCGAATAAGGGAGGATGCAGCTGCAATCGGGAATCGGATCCTCACGATTCAGATACAGCCTTTCCGCTACAACGATGGTTCGGCGCGCAGGATCGACGGTTGCCGCATCTTCCATGCCGTTTACTTGAAACCCGTTGTTGATCAGCAGTTCCGTCAAGACGCCGTTCACGTCTCCCAATACGCGAATATTCGTTTTATCCAGCGCCTGCCGATATCGTGCCAGTTCTTCGTTCGGAGTTCCGGTACGTTCGCATAAATGAAACACGTTTCGTACATTCAACTCCTTATTCAGCGATTCCCTGTCTTTCGACAATAGAAACTTTTCCGGCGCCGACTTGAGCAAGCCGAGCAGCAGCTTCGTTTCTTCCGATCTGCCCGGCTTTGCCCGATCAAGATCGATCCCTTCATAGAGCATATTTTGCAGCCGATTGTAATCCACTTGGTCTCCAAGTCTTACTTGAATGATGCTTTTGTCGAAAATGTGCTCAATGTAAAGTTCTTGCCTGTCGCGCACCAGCCGATTTTCGGCTCGCAAAGCACAGATCATTTATCCCACCACCATCACGTAAAGTAAGTCGTAATCGCTTACCGCCCGTTGGAATTCTTCTTCATAGAATCCTCCGATGCATACCGAGTTCAAACCCATGAGTTCGGCGCATAGCGACAAGTTTTGAGCCATGTGTCCGATTTCCTGATTGAGCAGCCGATAGGATAATTCTCCGTATTTTTCTTCCAACAATTGATAGTCGCTGGCGAAAAACAATTTGATCGGAAATTCGGCCAACCCGGGGTCGATCACCGCGGCATCCAAATGCTTGCTCAGGTCTTTCGAATATCTCTCCAGCATATGTCGATACGGATTGTAGCGATACACATCGCCTTCGAGTCCCGGAAGATCGGCGGCTACGAACAACGTGCAAGGATACAGGGCGCCGGGAGAAGGATAAGCGAAGTACCCGTTCTTTTCATCCGTGACGCCGACGGAAAATTGCAGCAGCCTGGCCAACAAGTCCAGTTCCAACTTCGCTTCGGAACGTATTCGACGCGTCCTGCGGCTCACCAAGAGACGCTCCGTCTGTCCGTCCGCTTCGACGCGGGGAAGAACGATCCCCTCCAACAGCTCCCATTTTTTGATCGAACGCACTTTTTTGATTTGAACCGATGTCCGATCCTTCCTGGAAACGCTGATCCGGTGAAATTTTTTGCGCAGCTCCGATCGATCCGGCTCGGGCTGCCACCAGGACTCTTCATATCTTGCAAGGCGGTCATCCTTCTCCATGCAAGACCTCCTTCGAATTCGACAAAAACGCTGCCAGCTCATGTTCGAGTTCAGGATGAACGCCGATTCGATTATTCATCATATGCATATGCGAAAAGATTACGCCTTGGGGCAAATCAGCCAACTGAACGACATGATCCAAATACTCGCGATACAGTTGCGGCGCCGTTCCCGAAGCGGCCGCCTGACCCGTTCGGCTTTCGATATGGCGCCAAAGCCCTTCGTCGATCGCCGAAGCCTCTTGCCGACGATAACCCGACCATAACCACGCGTATCGAGCATGATCATCCTCGGCGGCTTCGCCCTTTTGTTTCAACAACCGAACCGTCCAATACAGAAGTTCGGCAGCAGCTAAAATTCGGTAAGGAAAAGCCATCGTATTGAGCTTCGTCGCCAGTTGACTACTTATACAGAAGACTTCTTCGGAACGCTCCATGCGGCCTTCGCCGCCGTAACGTTCGAATTCCGGTTCGTAAGGGACATGTTCGACGCTGCCGTGCCGCTTCCAGTAGGTTTGTTGGATCCCTTCGCCTTTCAGCATCTCCGGCGTATAAAACCGCTCATAATCGATCAGCCGAACCGTTTCCGTTTCAAGAAAGCCGCGGATCGAATCCGAGAATGCCGCGCGGAACGTTTCGGCGTCGAACCTGCGATCCGTTTTGATCCTGAGCCGAATATGAGGGCCTCCCAACCAATAGCGGATAAAAAACCAATCGGTACCCGGAGAAATCCGTTCCTGAACGAAAGCGGGAAAGGCCTGTCTCAAATACCGATCCAACGCAGAGTAATCATGAATATACGCATGATAGGAATGCCACATTCGCTCACCTCCTTCACAGTACGCATCGCAGCGGGGTTACTTCGCTTCCGCATAACACGCCTATGTAATTAATTTCCCATCCGTCGTTCAACTCCAATACCTCTTTCAAGTATTCGTCGTTATGGTTCTTCATCGGACGAAACGCATACCCTTGTCCGGCGCTGTATAAGCAAGCGGCTTGCATAAGTTCTCCTGCCGCTAACAAGACAGGCAACAATCCGCAATCTTCGATCCGACGATCCTCGGAAAAACAAACGACGACATACGAATACGTGCTCAGATCGAAAAATTCATGATCGTTATGCAAAATCCGGCCAAAATCGATCGGACCGTTTTTGACGCTTCCGTCATCCATCAGCAGCCGATGCCTTTCCGCGATGCAAAAACGAAGAGCCGGATTGGAAGATTGCCGAACCGCGTCCAGCAATACCCGTCTCGCTTCCTCCGCCTTGAAGCGTTCGAAGCGTTCCGAAAGGTTAAAATTTCCGATCATGGTGTGCGCCGAGCTTCTCAATCGCTCGATCGGCAAAGCCTCGCGAGGCGGGCGATGCTCCGCCTGTTTTCTCCCTTTCGCGGAGGCGAAACGAAACTTTCGGAGCAAAGGACTCACAAAAATCGTCGGTTTAAGTTCATCGAAGCGTTTGAGGGTCGGAATCCGGCCGGTACGCGGCGTACCTCGCAGCTCCATCTCGCCGGCCGGCCGTTCCAGTTCGAGCATGAACGAAGCATAGAGCGAATCCGTCGGCGTTCCCAATCGATCCAGCACGCCTTTCGCCCCCGGCGACTCGTAAGTTACGTAAGGAATGTCCGCCGCAGTCAACGCGTTTTTCGCATTCCCCAATACGTGACCTGCGTCCAGCAGGCTCAGATAAAGCGAAAATTCGCCATAGTATCTGGAGATATTCAGCAGATCGGATAACCCGATGACGTAGACGGCGTCACGATCCCATTCCCGACCCAATTTTTCCGAATCGGTCAGATAAAAACGGTCTTCGTACAAGTCGTAAAAGTGAACGTTGCCGTCGATCACGAACAGCAGCTGGCAGGAATGCATATTGCGGGTGGACGGGGAAGAATTGTGATCCTGATACCGACTCAGGATATCGAAGCGGTTTATTCGGAGCGTGGCCGCCGTCAACCGATCCAGCAGACTCTCCAATTCCGTTCCCGACGCCGGACAGGCTACCGTCCCCCCCGAAAAATAAGGACGTTTCACGAAAGGGGTCAGATGCGTCAGATGCGTCAAGCCGTAACGACCCCGCGAATAGCATTTATAGTATTCGAACTCCAGATGCGGCACGATATGACCTCCTTTCACGGAAACGGATGCGGAACTTCTTGAGACGCCGCCGAACTGCCGTCCAGACCGTTGAGCCTGATCGCCTGTTCCAGCCGCTCCCTGTTGATGTTTTGATACTGCATCCCGAAGCCTATGTTTTGCAGCGAGGGGATATGAATTTTGGTGCAGCTCAATCCCATGTCCGTTAAAAAAGAATGACTGAGATCGGAAATGTAAATGTCCGGGTGATATTGAAGCAAAGGCTTCAGCAGACGATCCAGCAATTCTTCGCGAGCCATAGGCTCGGCCGGCATGCTTCGTCTGGCAATGTTCTTTTCGATCGGTTCGACCCTGTCGGTTTGAAGCGCAAATTCCAGGTGAGGCTTCATGCTTACGGATGAATACAGGTACAAATGATCTTCCAAGCGACTTACTTTCGAGTAATCACTCTTTAATTCCTCAAGTTCAAAAGGCGTATATTTGTCGTACATGTAAGATTTGAACACTTTGATCGAAGTCGAAGCTTCCACGAGCGCCGAGCGAATCGCGGAAATCGGATTGGGATTGGCTCCCGCCGCCGTATAGAAAGCCAAACTATCGGGATCTTCTCCGACATATTCCAGCAGCACCCAATAAGCGGGAATGCCGGATTCCAACGTGATATCGAAAATGTTCGTTTGGTAATCCAGCATTTCCAGATAAGCCAACATCAATCGGATGTCTTCGTCGGCGAATCGGTCCGCACCCTCGATCCTGAGCGGCTGCGATCGGGTATACCAATGAACAAGGAAGGAATCACGTTCGACGACTTCCAGAAGCGACGCGGCGACCGCCTCTTCCCAGCTGCTGCCGATCGCGGTTCCGTTCGAAGTTTCCGCAAGATAACGCGGTTCCGGATCGAAACGTTCGAGATGTTCGCCGGAAAAATACGCCACTTGTTCGGGAACGAGTGTGTTGCGGCGGTTTCCGTAATCGTAAGCATGTCTCCACTTGAGAGGCTTGTCGGTCGAATAGGCGTCAAACGCGAAAGTTTCCATCTGCGTTTGCGATTCGGTATACCGTCTGAAGCGATTCATCGGCACGTACTCCCGATCCGCCTCTTCCAGTTCCTTTTCGCTTGCCCGAACGTATCGCGCGTTCGGCGCAGCCACCCCATGAAAACGTTCCAGCGCCTCCAACAGCCCGGTGTAATAAGATTCCGTGTACGTCGAAGATCGACCGTAAGCATCGTAACTTCGGGTGCCGAGCCGGGCGTCGAATGCGATCAGAGGCATCGAGTCGGCAATTCCGCGATAGTGTCCTTTGAACAATCCGAACAACGGGTGAATCAAGTCCGCATGGTAAGGTTCCAAAGCCTCTACGACGGCGCCGAAATCCCGCGTACGGAATTGACGGAACGTAAGCCGGGCATTTTCTTCTCCGACGATATGGAGCTGCCGACTATCCGCCGGAGAATGATCAAGCAGGTTTCTGATTTCTCCGGATTTTCGAATGCGGTCATACACCACGTAAGTGTCTTCCGGCGCCGATCGGGTGAATCGGTTCAATAGATCGAGATCGAGTCGGCTCAAGTTTCGTTCTTCGAATTCTTCGATAGGCAGCTCCGTATTATCCGACAGTCTCGGCAAAATGTTTTGCTCCCAGCTCTGATGATCCGCGGCAATCACCAACTCGCGGATTTGTTTCAATATCGGGCGTTTAAGCACTGTACTCACCTACATCGATCCGGCGCACGCAGAGTCCCGATTCCAGCAGCTCGTACTCGCGGCTCCAAACCAGTTCTTCGTACCGAATATTTCGTTCTTGGAAAAGGCTGAGCGCATTTTCGATGAAGGCCGGCTCTTGTCCTTCTTCCGGAAGCTCGGTTTCGGGCAGGCTGCGGATATCGATCTTCTTCTCGTATGCATCGAACGGAAGTCGAATTCGAACGTCCGGATTCAACAGCCGACAAATGTAGTGCACGATAGCCTGTTCCAGCTCTTCTCGCAAGCGGATCGTTTTACGGCCGCTGCCGAATGGTCGGCCTTCCGGTCCTACGATCGAGATTTTATAAGACCCGGAATCGGAATGCCGTTCCAAACAAATTTCGGTGTTTTCCAAAAAATTGCGGTAAGCCCGAAAGGCTTTGATCCCTTCTTTCGCGGACGTCGATAAGCGAAACGCTTGCCTTGGCTCGTCCAAATGCGCAAGCAGCAGTTGAGTTTTGCGATAGTAGTAATCTTCCGTTCGCGCAACAAGCCATTCCCCGCCAGTATGCTTCTGGAAATAATGTTTGAGCGCAAAAGCGATAGCTTCGACTCCGTTTTCTTCAAAATGAAGCCCTACAGCCGCATATTCCGTCTGGTCGGCGGCATCTTTAATCCCGTAAGCGGAAAAGCCGATCTGCTTCAAGCGTCCGTATTCGACGGATTGATTGGCGATCTTCAATCCGAGACGGCCGCCTTCCAGATAACGTTCGAATCGGTCGATGCGCTCGATCGGAAGATGGTCGCCTACTCGAAGGGGAGCCTGAGACGTGCTTACCACCTCGACTTCTCCGGGAGCCGAATCCGTTTCGATGAACTTCACGTTTTCATTGATATAAAACGTATCGCGGCCGAAGCCCGACAACCGTTTGATCGTGAAGATCAGCAGATAAAAAGGGCCGAACTTGCGCAAAAGCGGATGGATGTCTTCGTTCAAGCGTTGGTACTCCGGATCTGCGGCGGATGTGCCGCACCAGCCGGAATTGTACGTTTGCAAAAAAAGATGATGAGATCGGTTTTCCAAATCTTCGCGTTCTGCCGTGATCAAAAAGGCGTCGTCCGCAACGTCTTCTACCCGTTCGTAGACCCGAACTTTTTTGCCGTACTCTTCAAAAGTACCGACCAGGTCGGGCAGCAACCGTTCCAATTCGGCAGATATTGCGATCGGCGTTTGAGCAACATGTTCGATTTCGGCGGCCGGAGCGTGCGAATGCGGCCAATACTGAGCCACGATCGGAAACCAGGCGGCTTCGGTATGTCGTTCAATGGCGTCACCGGGTCGAAAACCGAATAGAACGCCGCTTTCCATCAACATTTTGACCAGCTTGAGCGTTTGCCGATCTTCTTGCCCTCGAAGCAGCTCTTCCAAAGCGGCCCCTCCCCGAGTCTGCCGCAGCAGTTCGAGCAGCCGTTCGTGTTCGTCGACGCCCAGTCGGAATTTCAGCGTTTTGTAACTGGTTTTGAGCAGCGTCGTTTCGTCTTTCCGATAAATCATGACGTTCTCCCGGTTCAACAAATTCAGCTTCGCATTCACGACTGTCCCTCCTTTTTATAAAATTCGATATCGTATTCCGTCGCGTACGGGGAATCGTCGCCCAGAAATTCCTCCAGATACAGATTCTCGTAAGCGGAAGCCGCATATTTGCAAATGATCTCTTTCTCCATCACCTTTACCGATACCGGGTCGAGCAAGTCGACATAAAAAGGTTTGAAGTCGATCAGGCGAAACGTTTTGTCCGAAAGGTCTCTTTTAGCCGTGATGAAAAAGCGCTTGGCCGAATTGCATTCCGTATAGTGCAAATTGAGTCGCTTGTAATGGTCGGCCGGGCTTTCTTCTTCGCGCTTGCCCAGTATCGGAACCATGGCGGCGAGAGCGGTTCTTTTTCGGCACACTACGACTCGTCCGGCGGACATTCGGGGTACGGAAGAATGTTGGACCAGATCGGCAAATTTGAACGTCATGCGGCCGGAAGCGAACAATTGCAGCAGCGTCGAAATGTATCCGGGCATCGCTGTCGGAATCAAGGAGCCCCGGAAAAGAATTTTAAGCGGAAGTCCGGTATCTTTTTCGAAAAAACGTACAGCTTTCGTAACGGGGTCGCAGCCGATCGTCAACGTTTCGACTTTGAGATAGTCTTCCGCGATTTTCGAGAAACGTTTGCGGCCCGTTCCGACCGTTTTCACGCACTGAGTCAAGGTAGACTCTTTGATATTTCCGTTGAATCCGAAGTTTTCGGTGTACTCGCGATACCCTTGCCCGTAGTAGTAATCTTCTTCGAACTGCTTGTAAGCTTCGCTTGATCGCAAATAATCTTGGAAATAATCCATGAATCGCGATTTGTATTTTTCCTGGCCGTCATAAATCGCATTCACGATCTTGCGTCGGCCGTTCATTTGAATAAAAAAGCTTGAAGACAAATCGGCCATGATATAAACCGGTTCCGGAATGCGGCGAGCATATCGTTCGACGAGCGGCAAAATATCGACTTCTTCGCAGCCTTCGCAAAGCACGTTCAATTCATGGATGAATTGCAGCTTGAGCTCGTCGAGTTGCTTCACCCATTTCGATTCGGTCTCCGCATGACAGTAGAAGGGTCCCGACCAATACGGGAGAATCGGTTTCGAGACATCGAACAAAGCAGTGAAGAAACGACTGTCCAGTTCAGTGATGTTTTCCCGGTCAAGGCGTGCTCCCAGCTCCAACTGCATCCGGACATTCACGTCAAACAATAGGGAGATCTTTTGCAGCGCTTCGAAAACGGGCAGATCTTCTTCGATCCGGTCCGCCGCGATCGGCAGAGGTTCCGCAATCACCCCGTCTTCGTAAAACAACCGACTCGGATCCATGCGAACGCGTTTGGCTTCCGGATACTCGTTGAGTCGAAGACCGACTTCCCGATACAAGCGGCTGCGCTCTTCCATGTCTTCGCATTCGCCCAACCGGTTCTTCGTATGAATCAGCAAATTCAAGACTTCTTCCAATTCTCCGGACTTCTCTGCCGAAAGGTACAAGCGTCCGGCTTCGTTAATTTCTTTGATGAATCCGGCTTCGGTTTGCTGCGAAAACCCGATAGCGGGAATCAGCAATCCGATCTGTACGTACTCTCGAAGCAAACGGCAAAGTTCTTCCTTGGTCACGCCGCGTTCCCGGAACAGTTCCTCGAAATCGCTCAAGCTCACCATATGGTTCACGCTGTGCGCTTTGAAGAAGCCGGCCAGTTCTTCATTCATGCGCAGCTTTTTCAAAATTTCGCTGGTTTCGAAAATTTTCTCGCTTTTTCGGTCGTCCCGAGTCGCCACAAAGCTGATCGAGACCTGTCCTTGCGCATATTCGATCGATAAAGGCGGGATTTTATAGAGCACGCTTCCGTAAAAGCTGTCTTCGCCAAGCAGGTACTCGAAAACCAACCGGTTCAGAAACGTATAATTGATCTTGCTCCACCGCTGAAAATGAAGCTGCCCAGGTCCTTTGGCCGCTTGTGCTTCCGATACGCGTTCAGCTCGTCCTACACGCGTGATCTCGGCAAACGGGCTGGTTTTGAAAGCCGCTCTGGCCAAAACCTTGTACAGCGTGTAGTCCAGTTTGCGTTCCGAATTTTTATGCTCTTGCGACGGCGTATCCAGATACTTTCGCAGCTTGGCATACATATTGGGCTGAATCATCAGCAGGTTGTTTTGCAGTTCGCTGCTGCTTCCGACCACCGTATGCATGCGTTGTCTGGAATCGTTCAACAATCTTTCGTAATCGTCCGTAAAGATCCGATCGGCTTCGGCTAAAGCATTCCAGCTTTTCCGAAGCTTCTCTATCGTCTCCGAAGCAGGAGCAAGTTCCGGTCCTGCTTCCCGAACCAATTTCTCGAATCGCGAAAAGCGTTCGTTGTAAACGGCTCTTTTGAGATTGAGCAGCAGGGAACTTCCTTCGCTTTGCATAAGCGTTTCCAGAGTAGCAACCGCTTCGGCCTTGGCTTGTTGAAAATGTTGACGAAGATCAACCGTTTGCCGATTAAAGTTCTCCAATTCGTTCCGACCCGCAACTTCAATCGCTTGCTTGTCCAATGAATTGGTTCTGACCAGTACAAAAGGATTGACGTATGACATAGGGATTCCTCCTTTCTTTTCGCCGGGATTATATCGTCATGAGCAGTCCGGTGCGGCTCGACTCGATGCAGCGTATCGCGCAATATCCATACACATGCTTTTGCGCCATTCCTTGTTCGAACATGGGCAGCGTCATATAGAACAGGTTGATCACGTTGCGGTAAACCAGCATTTCGTCGGCCATCATAAGTTCTTCGAGATCATCGCGATCAAGAAGGCGCCGATGGAAGGGATTGTCCATCCCGGCTATGTATTGTTCGAATCGACGATGTTGATCGTATAGTTCCAGATGGTCATCCTGTTTGAATCGCGTTTTGTCGAAACCTTGTCTCATTTCTGCGGCCACATCGTTCCAAGCCTCTTTCCAAAGATTCAAAGAAGCTTGAAGCGAAGTGCCGGGCGGTTGCTGCTTTTCCGCGAAAACGCCGAGATACAAACGCTCGAAGCGTTCTTGCACGTTTTCGGGATGCCCTTCGAGCCTTAATCGGGAGAAGAAGCCGAGCACGTGAGACAGATAAGAGATATATCCGCTGGCCGCATCGCCGTTATACAAGGTAGCAATATGCAGAAACATATCGGTAAATATACGAATCCGACTCTTTTCATCCATCATTGAAATTTCGGCCAACAGAAGATTGTTGGCACTTTGAAGCCGGCAGCGGAATCCGTGGAACAATTTTCGATGATAGTCCGAATTGTAAACGCCGGTCTTGCCTTCGCCCTGCTCAATCTCGCCGTCTTCGCGCATTCGGCCGTCCGTATCCGTTCTTAGTTCCAGGTCGCCTAATCGACGTTGTTCTTTCAAATATTTGAGCCGTACGGACTCGATCTGCTCAAGGCGCAGCGGATGCTCCTTTTTGTAATCCATCGTGCAAGCAGTCAGCGAATCGAGCAGCCGGACTTCGTCTTCCGAACTTTCCCCCGTGATCAAAATACTCGGGCCGTGCAGCCAATCCGTGTCCAGATAATAAGAACCGCCGACTTCCCGGTCCAATACTTCTTTGGTCAACTTCAACATGAGTGGAATTTTGCTTGCTTCGTAGTCGTAAATCCGAATCGGCATTTCGTTCGCTCCTTTACTTGGGAATGGCACGCTGCCTGAACAGGCTTCGTTTTCCTTGTGGCTTAAGTATAGGCCGTACGGACCTTTTCGCTCGGTTTTGCTCATAAAAGTACGGATTATGCTCAGAACCGTCTTGGAATTCGGAGAAAAACGTTCGCGATATCCGAATCGTCAAGGATCGCGCATGAAATCTTTGCGTTTCCCTTTCGCGGTTTCCATAAAAAAAGGCCGCTTTGCCTCCGTTTCCGGAAACAAAGCGGCCTTTTCAGGCAGTTATTCAGTCTAACCCTTTCAATGCGCGAACAGATACCAGGCAAATCTCCTCATTGACCATTTCAATCTCTCGTTTGGAGCGGTCCACGCTTTTGATATTATCTTTATTGACCACGAAGGATTTATGGCAGCGATAAAACGGATCTCCGACTTCTTCCAATTCTTTGATCGATCCGTAAAACTCCAATTGGCTGTTTTCCATATGCAGGATGATCTTATGGGGAACGGGCGAAGATTCGAAAAACATGATGTCTTTATGATCGATAGATCGGGTTTTTTCCCCGACTTTCACTTTGAATCTCTGCTGCTGACCGCCGTTATCGCTCAAATGACGCTTATGCGCTACAGCGATACAATCCCGAACCTTGCGGCCGATTTCTTCCGGAACGTCTTTGATGATGTAATCCATGGCCTCGACTTTGTAAATGAACGTCAAATAAGAAAGCTCGCCGTGAGTCGTCACGAATACGATTTTGCCCGAATCGTCGCGCTCCCGGATTTCGGAAGCCAGCGCGATGCCCGACATTTCATGTTGAAGGTCGACGTCCAAGAAATAAAGACCTGTCGTTTTCGGGTTTTCGTCCAAATAGTTCAATACTTGTTCGGGATTGTCGGCAGCAAGAACCAATTTCATGTCCAAAGCTTCCATCATGATGTAATCGGTCACGATTTTTTCCAAACGCTCGCGTTGTTTCGGATCATCTTCACAAATCAATACGGACAGCACGCCATCACCTTCTATATAGGATTGATCACAAGAATTTGTTTGAATTGTCCTTGTTCGATAAGAGTTTCGGAAGTCACGTTCGGCAGTTGTCCGATCAATTCCACCAAACTGGCCAAACCCAAGCCTCGATTTTTGCCTTTCGTGGAAAATCCGGCTTCTTTAAGCTTGTGCAAACGCGGCATGTCCGGCCGGCAGCTGTTTTGGATCACGATATGAATCGTATTCCGGTCCCGAATAAATCCGACCTGCATGCTGCCCTGCTTGATTTCCTGAAGTTCCTCGATGGCATTGTCCAGCAATATGCCGAGCGCCCGTACCATCGCCACCGAATCGGCAGGAACGAACTCGATGTCTTCTTTTGCCTCGAACGTCGCATCGATCCCTAATTCTTGGGCACGGATCAGCTTGGACGCGACAATGCTTTTGATTTCTTTGACTTTGATCCGGCTCAGGTTTTCCAGTTTGAAGTCATTGGATTCCAGATGTTCCGATGCCCTTTTCAGCTTTTCCCCGTAGTATCTTTTCAGCCCTTCAAAGTCTTCTTCCTGAATAAACGCGTCCAGCGAAGACAAAATATTTTGATGGTCGTGCCGGAACTTGCGAATTTCCGTGTACTGATGTTCGAGCTCTTGCGTATAGCGCTGCATCGCCTCTTGCTGGGCTTCTTTTTGCTTAACCTCGTAGGCTTTGCGGAGCGACTTGGAATAGATATAGAAAGCCAGGAAAGCGATCAATAAGTAAACAACGAAAAAGAACAGATTGAGTTGGATCAATTCGATCGTTTCGCCGATGTAGGCGCTCAAATAAATGCAAAGGTAATACACGACCACGGTCAATGCTCCCAGATACACGACAAGCTTTTTCAGTTTGTCGTCGATCTCTCCTTTGCGCCTGAAAAGCTGCACCAATTTTCGAATTCCGTAGCTGCCCGCCAAAGAAAACGCCGTTAACAGAATCGCGTAAATCCAATAAAAAAGCTGGCTCTCCGTAGACACGGACAGCACGTTTTCCATTAATGTCGCAACGGGATCGCTCAGCAGGATTAAAATCGTGCCGTATGACAAGCCTCCCAATGCCTTGAGGTTGTTTTTTTCAGGTATGTACAAAACGAAGAAAGAACCGATCAGCATGGGAATCGATACGTATACGCCGAGCCAACGAAAAGAAAGGGCGCATAATACGCCCCAAAAAATAGTCGTTATTATTTTTTTGAAAGACGGATATGTATTCGCAACGATAATTTGAGCAGTAGCCACCATAAGCAATACCTGGAGCGTGCCGATGAACACCAACATATGTAATCATCCCTTTAATAAAGGTAATGATTTCATCTTATCATTTTTTGTTGATATCTTCCACGCTATTTTCATTGGCTTTCGCTTGAAGTTCGAAAGGCACTTCAGGTTCGTATACGCCCATCAAGCAGCAGGCTCCCACACTCAATTCTCCGAATTTCACCAGTGTTTTGATCAAATTTTCTTTCATCGTTCGTTTCCTCCTTTTGGGGGTGTCGATTCAAACAAGCGATAGGAACATGGCAATATAAGAAGAACCGCAATCGAACTCCCTACCATCAAAAGGTTGGAGATCGCCAAGGAAGGCAAGGCGATGATCAAAATGATTATAAAAATGTTCGATCTTATCGCTTTGCGACGAAGGCTTCTTTTTTTCTCCCAAGAACCGATCGCGTTTTTGGACGTGCTTGCAGGAGCATATTTCATTAAAAGCAAGACATTCGCGATTCCCCATAATAAAAGAACGAAACGAGGTGCAAGAACTGCCTCAGCGTTAATCATCCAAGGGATCCCGACAAAAAACAGAGTGCTGACCAAAGTGCAAACGAAGCTTGATTTCGCATGCACGCCATAAGCGAATACCCGAATGGACAAAAATGCAACATGGAAGATCAATGTCGGAAGGGCAGCGTTTACTGCAAAAGCCAACGCATATACGACGCTCATTTTAGAAATATTGATAAACAGTACTTCTAAAGCCAGCTTGCATTTTAAGTAATCGATGCGATCGACATTCCGATTCGCAGTCAGACGATCAGTCAATGCCAATGCGATCCTTTCGGGCGATGCCAGCGAACGCGCATTTTCGATGATCATTCTCCCACCTCCTGGATTCAGTTTACCTGATCGGCTTGCTTGGGGGCTTTATTATCCGCAAATCTCGTTTTTTGATCATAATCGTTCGCGGCCGGCAAAAAAATGATCAGAAAATACGTTTTTTATATCCTGATCGTCGATAGTAACATGAAAAAGCAAAGATCCCGGGTTCTCCATGAGAACCCGGGATCTTTTTCTTTCCTTACATCAATTCCAACTCCGTCAACAATCGACGAACCAGCAGCGTCATTTCCGCGCGGGTAACCGGAGCTTTCGGCTCCAGTTTGCCTGCGGATTTGCCTTGGATCAGGCCGAGCTTCACCGCTTGCGCGGCGCTGGTCTCGGCCCAATCGGACAGGCTTGCGGCGTCCGTGTAGCTGTTCAGCGCGGACGCTGCATCGGCTGCGGACGGCGTTGCTTTTCCGGCTAATTCATAAGCACGCATCAGCATGACCATGGCCTGCTCGCGCGTCATGACGTCCTTCGGACCGAAGCGGCTGCCGCTGTAGCCGGACATCAGGCCGTATTC